>Ga0163109_10003590_pt1 | contig 11859 bp, 10 predicted proteins | sample CRUFie1St13metaG_FD_108704 | JGI IMG/M metagenome (GOLD analysis project Ga0163109, IMG submission 108704) | Marine microbial communities from the Costa Rica Dome - CRUD Field 142mm St13 metaG | ecosystem: Environmental > Aquatic > Marine > Oceanic > Photic zone | place: Costa Rica: the Eastern... | reverse complement strand
ATTTATTATTTAAAATCATATTTGGAATATAATTGCCCCTAAAGAATGGATATCTACATTTTGTTTTTGGTGGTAATTTACCTAGGGTATTGGCTAATGATACATATGTATGTTTATGTATTGATGAAGTATTTAAAAACTCTGATGAATTATTTTCTAGATAATTATGTAGTAAAGAATTTTGACCAGTTATTTTCTTAAAGATTACTGGATCAGGATATGAGTCAATAATAATAACTAATGCTTGCCTATTATTTTGTTTTAATAAAGAAATAACAGAATCTTTCTCTGGTATACATTTTTTCTTGATTTGATTAATATTTACAATGTTTAAATCAAAATCATGAAAAAGAATTTGAATATATCTAGATGAGACAAAAAAAACCAGAAAAAGAAGAAATATTGAGGTTAAAGATTTAGATTCTTTCATGATTTATTGATAAATCTAAGATTAAAACTATTTATAAATGAAAAGCAAAAAATTATTGGTACTGCTAGAAATATATATCTATCCATTTGATGACTAGTTAAAATCCAAAATTGAAGCCAAATTAAACCATTAAATAATATTGGATTTGCCTTTCTTTTAAAAAACATAATTAAACTCGTAATAAAAAATATTATCCTTATGAGCAAGAAACTTTTTGAAAAATATTCATAGTCTAGGAACCAACTATGCCAAGAAATTATTCCAAGAGAAAAAGATAAAAAATAACTAATAAAATGTATAAAACTTAAAATGAAGCCAAAAATAAAAAAAACTTCCCAAATTTTCGGAATTTTATTAATTTTCATTATGTTTACTTTTGAGCTCTAACATAAACCTACTATCACTCAAATTTGATTTCTTAATCAAATCAAACCATTGAAAACAAATATTACTATGTTGCTTTTCCCAAGACCAAAATATATTTTCATTTTTTTTTCTAATTAAAAGATTTACCATTGGATCATTCTCATTAGGAAATTCTAGAAGAACATTTTCAAATAGAATAGAAAGATTTTTATAAAATGCATTAATATTTAATCCACAATCAATAATTAAATGATGAATTAAACCAGCGATAACTGCAGCCCTAGCTTTACCAAAACAATTAAGTGCAAAGAAATCTATATTTTCACTACTGCAAAGAGCATTTGCAATATCTATTTGTAAAATAATTTTCTCATCAGAATAAGAACTTCTCATCTCTCTACATATTGACATGTCGTTATCAATAAAAATATCAATATCACTTATTTCCTTATTAGTAAGATTTGCTCCTAAATCGACTATTTTGGTATTAGAACCAATTTTAGATACAAACTCCTTAGTTTCAAAAACCTTTTTTTTAAAATATTTTTCACTATGAAATTTGTTGTAGTTAATCCAATCACTTTTCAAAGAAGGAATTGGTTGAAACTTTTTCATTAACTTCATTTTATTTTTAAAGAAGTTTTTTGTTTCATTCTTTTTTAGTTTTTGATTAGAGTTATTATCTCCAAGATCCCATTCAGAATTTAGAAAATTTACAAATTCTGGAGAAGATGAAGAAATTTTATTGGAAATATATTTAACTATTGTTTGTTTAAATGAATTTCTAAATCTTTTAAAACTTTTTATATTTCCTGTTAGTCCCCAGGGATTAATATCATTTTTTTGTAATTCACCTTTAAAAAAAGATGATATAGGAATATTTAATTCTTTTTCTAACATTAATGGGTTCAAAATATGATTTTGAAAATCAGTTTCAAAAGAAAGAAGGTTCTGACTAGTAAGTGGTTTTATACTTCCAAGGTCAACTAACTTTCCATTTTTTTCTGCAAGCCAATAATTTTCAGGTCTAGCATCAACAAAACAAAATCCATTTTTTATTAAGATTTCTTGTTGTTCAAGAATTGTTTTACCTAATGAATATAGTTGTTCTCCTGTAATCCAAAAATGCTTTATCCAGGGTTCAAGCTTTGTTTGCTCATAATATATTTCTAACCCATCAATACTATCTTTTGAATTCCTTTTTTCAATATATTCTGGTAGATGAATTGTTTTTGGATTATTTTTTGATAAAAGTTCTATTCCCTTCTCTACAGCATAAAATTCTTCATCAGAAAAAATACTATGAACCTTTAATACCTTCATATCATTAAAAATTACTTTTGATGATGATGAACCTAATTTATTGATAGCATTCATTTTATTATTTTAATTCTTACGATTATTATTATTTTTTTTGGCTAATCTTTTTAATGCAATTTTTTTTATAATTCCATGGAAAGGTTTCGTAATGATTCGAATAAATTTATATTTTTTAAACTTATCTCTATGTAAAAAAATATAAACACAAATGACCCCAATAAGAGAAGCAGTTAAATTCCATGCTACAACTCCTATTATTGGACCAGCATAAGCAAATGTAAGCATGTTTTAAAACTAAAGTTTTCTCTAAAGATAATATCATTCTACATAAGTGTTTAATTACAAAATGTATTTTTTGTAAAAAATAAAATAACTAATTTATAATTAAAATAGTTGATATAAATTTCTAACTTTTAATAGATTCCATATTTAAAGTATAATAAACCCATCTTAACTTTAAAAATAGTCAAAGCGTAATGAATCAAGTCAATGTTGAAAATATAAGTAAAGGGCCTGAAATATTTGATGAAGATATTAACTTTAAAAAAATTACTGGCACCATAAAAAGAAATAAAAAAATTATTTATTCTACTGCTTTATTATCCTTCATAGTATCAGTTATCTATGCCTATTTAACACCAAAAATTTGGAAAGGTAATTTCCAGATAGTATTATCAAGTGATAAATCCTCTAGTACTAATAATTTACTCTCTAGTAGTGGCTTACCAAAATCCTTATCAATTACTGGCGCCTTTGTTAATGATGATTTAGCTACTGAAGTCGAAAAGTTAAGAAGTCCTTCCGTTCTTATGCAAGTTTATGATTTTTATAAAAAAGACCTAAAAAATAAACAATATAGCCTCTCATTTACAGAATGGTTAAAAAAGTTTGATATAAAATTAACTTCAAAGACGTCAGTTTTATCTATCGATTTTAAAGATCAAAATAAGGAAAACATATTACCTGTATTGAAAAAAGTTTCAGAAGTTTATCAAAAGTATTCTGGCAGAGACCGAAATAAAAAGATACAAAATAGTTCTATTTTTTTAAACAATCAGATAAAAGAGTATAAAATTAAAAGTTTAGAATCTCTTAAAAATGCGCAAAATTTTGCTACTGCAAACGATCTTATTTTTGATGATTCTAGTTCAGAGAAGACTAATATAAAAAATTTTCTTGCCGATCAAGGATCTTTAAATATTACCAATCCAAATATAGATATCGAAAAAAGGAGAGTAATTGCAGCAAACAAGATAAAATTCATTGATTTACAACTAAAAAATATTCAATCAAATAATTCAGTTGAAGAAATTAAATATTTAAGTTCTACAATTCCAGGACTTGATAAAGTAATCAAGCCATACTTTGATCAATTAACTACAATTAAAAGTCAATTATTGAATTTAGAACAGTTCTATAAAAAGAATGATCCAAATGTTAAGCAACTATATCTCATAGAAAATTCATTGTTAGAGTCAATTAAACGCGAATCTATTGTTTTTCTAAATGCTCAAAAAATTACAGAGCAGGCAAATTTAAATGCATCAAAAAGGAAAGATTCAATACTTATAAAATTTAAAGAATTAATAAGAGAAAATAAAAGAAATAATAATACTTTAGTAGCCTTAGAGGAACAATTAAGACAAACAAATTTAGAGAAAGCAAGGAATCAAGAACCTTGGGAATTAATTACCAACCCAACAGTTTCTGATTATCCTATATACCCAGTCAAAAAAAGAATAGCTTTTTTGGGAACATTATTAGGTACATTAATTGCAATAATATATTCATTTATAAAAGAAAATAATTCAAAGAAAATTTTTCATTTAGAGGATTTAGAACAAATAATAAACTTTCCTAAAATAGCAAAAATAGATAATATTTTAAGTATTAATAATAACTTAATATCACTCGAATATTCTATAAAAAAACTAAATAAAGATAACCAAATTTCCCTTATTTCAATGGGAGATATAAACAAACCTAATTTAGAATGCTTAGTAAAGAAATTATCAGTATCTTTAAAGGATAGAAGATTTAAATCTATGACTGATCTAAGGAAATTAAATAATTCAGATAATGTATATTTAGTAACATCATTAGGGGTTGTAACAAAGAGTGAAATTGATGAAATCAAAAATATTTTATCACTCTCTCAATCAAATATTGTCGGCTGGATATTACTTACAAAAGAATCAATAAATTAATAATAACTATGATAAAATACAATTTTCTAGGAAATATGAAAAAAAAAGTTAGTATTTTATTTATCTACTTTTTAATAGCAAATATATACCAACTAAAAGCATATTCAAATGAATTAAATAAAGATATAACTTTAGAAAACAATATTAATAAAATACAAAATTACGCTAAGAAAAAACTCAGAAAGAATGATTATATATTTGGTCCTGGAGACAGTTTTTATATTCAACTGTTCGAATTAGATGATTCATTTATTAAAGAGTACTCAGTTGATGGGGATGGATTCATAAAATTTGATAGAGTTGGAGATTTATATGTTGAAGGGCTCTCTAAATCAGAACTGGAAAAATTACTTAATAAAGAATATGAAACCTATTTGAAGGAGCCAAGCATAAAAATATATATATCCAATTATAGACCCATAAATGTCACTATCTCTGGAGAAATAATAGATTCTGGAGTTTATACAATCGAAGGTTCTAATATTAAAGATAAAAAGAAACTATTAGAAAGTAATAATCCTGATATTCCTCAAATAAGAAATAAATTAGATAACGAACTTAAGCTGAACCAAGTGACGCCATTTAATGCAAATAAAAGTAGAGTATATCCCTCCTTGATAAATTTAATAAAACTTAGCGGCGGAATCACAAACAAAGCAGACTTATCTAATATCACTGTAATTAGAAATGACACTATAAGTAACGGCGGAGGTAGGAAAATTGCAAATATAAATTTAATAAAAGCTTTTAATGGAGAAGACGCATCTCAAAATATAAGATTATTTGATGGAGATTTTATAAAAATTCCACCCACAGATAATCAAACATTACTAGCTAAAGTAAAGGAAATTAAGCAAACTAATTTAAATCCAAAATTTATAAATATTATTATTTCTGGGTCAGTTAAGAACGGAGGAAATTTTAAATTACCAAAATCCGCTGCACTTAGTGATGCTCTAAAGATAGCTGGAGGTACAAATGTGCTTAGAGGAAAAGTTAACCTTTTAAGGTACAACAATAATGGAGATGTAGAAAATATACAGATATCTAAAGTGTCAAATTCATCAAGGGATTCCAGAAATAATCCAGCATTGAAAGAAGGAGATATTATTTATGTTGCAAAAGGAAGATTTAGAAAAACTACCGAAATTTTGTCTGACATAACAAGCCCTCTTGAACCAATTCTTAGAGGTTATACTTTCTATAAATTAATAGACTAATTTTGAAAATATTTTAAATTAGTTAAACTTTAATAATGAGATTTATTTTTTAATTATAAAATTAAAATATTTTAATATGGTAGATTATTCATTAATAACATAATTAATTTATTTGCGAAATCTTGTAACTGGAGGAGCAGGTTTTTTAGGCTCCCACTTAATTGATAGGCTTATGGAATCTAATCAAGACGTTATTTGTCTTGACAATTTTTATACTGGCAGAAAAAATAATATAAAGAAATGGATAGGAAATAATCAATTTGAATTTATAAGACACGATATCACTGAACCAATTACTCTTGAAGTTGATAGAATTTGGCACTTAGCCTGCCCGGCTTCTCCCGTGCATTATCAAAATAACCCAATAAAAACTGCTAAAACAAGTTTCCTTGGAACATACAATATGCTGGGTCTAGCTAAAAGAGTAAATGCTAGATTACTTCTTGCAAGTACAAGTGAAGTTTATGGGGATCCTAAGATTCATCCACAACCAGAAAATTATAAGGGCTCCGTTAATTGCAATGGAATTAGAGCATGTTATGATGAAGGTAAAAGAATTGCTGAAACATTATGTTGCGACTATAAAAGAGAACATAATACTTCGATTAGGATAGCAAGAATATTTAATACATTCGGGCCAAGAATGCTTCCATCTGATGGGAGAGTGATAAGTAATTTTATAGTCCAAGCACTTCGAAATAATCCAATTACAGTTTATGGAGAAGGTTTACAAACAAGATCTTTTTGTTACGTTGATGACTTAGTAAACGGTTTACAGAAACTTATGAATTCAGATTATTCATGTCCTGTTAATTTAGGAAATATTGAAGAATTCAAAATTATTGAAATTGCAGAATTAATTAGAAGTAAAATTAATCCTAATATTGAAATTGTCTATAAAGCATTGCCCAAAGATGATCCTTTACAAAGGAAACCGATATTAGACTTGGCTAAAGAAAAATTAAAATGGGAGCCATTAATTAATTTTGAAAAAGGGTTAGATAACACTATTGATTATTTCAAAAGTATTATTTGATGATATGGAATCTAAAATAAAAAATATTTGTTGTATTGGAGCTGGCTACGTAGGTGGTCCTACAATGGCAGTATTAGCTGACAAATGTCCCCATATAAATGTTTCAGTAGTTGATATTAATCAATCTAGAATTGATGCCTGGAACAATGAGGACCTTACTTTATTGCCAATTTATGAACCTGGCTTAAAAGCAATAGTTAGGAGGTGTAGGAATAAAAATTTATATTTTTCAGATGAAGTTGAAAAGAATATAGCAAAAGCAGACATGATTTTTATTTCTGTAAATACCCCTACAAAAACTAAAGGTATTGGAGCTGGGCAAGCAAGTGACCTTAAATGGATCGAGAAATCAGCTCGCCAAATAGCTAATTTCGCTCAAGAGGAGACAATTGTTGTCGAAAAAAGTACACTGCCAGTTAGAACGGCAGAAACAATTCAAAGAATCTTACGAGAAACAAATAAAAACAACTCCTTAGATAAAAAAAAGACGTTCAGTGTACTATCGAACCCAGAATTCTTAGCTGAAGGTACCGCGATAAAAGATTTAGAAAATCCAGATAGGGTATTAATTGGTGGTGAAGATATTAAAGCAATTGAAGAACTTAAAAAAATTTACCTGAATTGGATTGATCCATCAAAAATAATAATATCCAATATATGGAGCTCTGAACTTTCTAAACTTATAGCGAATGCCTTTTTAGCTCAGAGGATAAGTTCTATTAATTCAATAACATCTCTTTGCGAAGCAACAGGAGCTAATATAACAGAGGTTTCTAAGGCTATTGGACTAGATTCACGGATAGGGACAAAATTTATTACTCCAGGACCAGGTTTTGGTGGTAGTTGTTTTAAGAAAGACATTCTAAATCTAATATATATTTGTAATTACTATGGGCTTAAAGAAGTAGCTGATTACTGGTCGAAAGTACTGGATATAAATCAATGGCAGAAACAAAGAATAACCGAAATAATCATTAAAAATCTATTTGGCACAGTCAATGGTAAAAAACTTGCTATTCTAGGTTTTGCTTTTAAAGCGAACACAAATGATACTAGAGAATCGCCAGCTATTGAAATTTGTAAAAATCTAATTAATGAAGGTGCTAATTTAGCCATTTATGATCCAAAAGTTTCTTCTGATCAAATAGAAAAAGAACTTAATATTTCTCAGTCCAATTATAATGAGGAAAATTTCACTGATGGTAGTTGGGAAAGTCAGGAAGACTTGGGATGTGCTTTAAAAGGTTCAGATGCTGCTATAATTCTCACAGAATGGGATATGTTTCAAGAATTAAATTGGGCCGAACTTACCAAATTAATGAGACCTCCTTATTGGATTTTTGATACAAGAAATATTACTAAAAAAAATTTGGAGGATTTAGAGGGATTAAATCTTTGGAGACTTGGAATAGATCAATAATTCTTTATTTTAAATAGTAACTTTTGTACCAATTTACAAAATTTCTTATCCCTACTTCAATAGAAGTATTTGGTTTAAATTTAATCCAATCATCAAGTTTTTTATTATCAGCATATGTTTCTTCAACATCACCCTTCTGTATAGGTACAAATTCTTTCTTTGCCTTTATTCCAAAATTCTCTTCCAAAAGTTCAATAAATCTCATTAATTTTACAGGTTTATTATTACCAAGATTAAAAATCAAATGTGGGCAAGATGAACTTGAAGGATCTGGTTCAGAATGATTAAATTTTAAATTACTTTTAGCTGGCTTCAAAATACAAAGTTCAAATGCACGAACGATATCATCTATATATGTAAAATCTCTAGACATTTTCCCATAGTTAAAAATTTTAAGTGGCTCACCCTTCGTTATAGCGTCAGCAAATAATATTGGAGCCATATCAGGCCTACCCCATGGGCCATATACTGTGAATAATCTTAAGCCTGTGCAAGAAAGATTATAAAGATGACTATAAGTATGAGCTATTATTTCATTTGATTTTTTTGTTGCTGCGTAAAGACTTACTGGATGGTCAACTGAATCTTTTTCTTTGAATGGTATAGATTTATTAGCTCCATATACTGAACTGCTAGAAGCATATATAAAGTTCACTACATTATTATTTTTACAGTTTTCAATAATATTAAAAAAACCTACGAGGTTAGATTGAATATAAGAGGAGGGGTTTTGTAGAGAGTATCTAACTCCGGCTTGAGCCCCCAAGTTAACAACAATTTCTGGCTTATGTAATAAGAAAATCTCATCAACTTTTTTTGAATCTTCTAAAGAACATTTATAAAAAATCCAATGCGCATTTAATCTTAAACTTTCATTTTCTATTAAATTTAAACGATCAACTTTTAAGGATTTTGAATAATAAGAATTTATATTATCAAGACCAATAACCCTATATCCTTTTTGTAACAGTCTTAGTATCAAAGAACTTCCAATAAAACCTGCAGCACCTGTAATTAATATAGTTTTTGATTGTTTCAAAGTTTTGTCAAATTTATTTATTAGAAAGATGATATTAATATCTCCTAATGGATAATTATATCTTCATAAAAGATAAAAGTACAAATGAAATTAATTTAAATAACCATAAATTTAATTTAGATTTTTAAATTAAATATTTCTATTTTTTGATAAATAACCAAATAAGAAATTGTAAATTTTACCTACTTCACAAATTGGGGCTGTGATAATCTAAAAATTACAATTATTTAATTAATTTTAAATTTATTAAATTAATCAAAAGGCTTTATGACTGTTAATAATCAAAAAAAATCAATTAAGAAAGCATTAATAACTGGTATAACTGGCCAAGATGGAAGTTATTTAGCTGAATTGCTTTTAGAAAAAGGCTATGAAGTTCATGGCATTAAAAGAAGATCAAGTAGTTTCAATACTAGTAGAATTGATCATCTTTACGAGGATCCACATATCCAAAATAGAAGATTCATATTGCACTATGGAGATCTAACAGATAGTTCGAATCTAATAAGAATTATTGAAATGATTTCTCCTGATGAGATATACAATTTAGGAGCGCAAAGTCATGTTGCCGTAAGTTTTGATACTCCGGAATATACTGCCAATGTTGACGCTTTAGGTACCTTAAGAATATTGGAAGCTGTCAGATTATTAAATTTAACAAAAAAAACAAAAATTTATCAAGCAAGTACTAGTGAGCTTTTTGGGCTTGTAAGAGAAACTCCTCAGACTGAGTTAACACCTTTTTATCCTAGAAGTCCATATGGCGTTGCAAAAATGTATGCCTATTGGATAACAGTTAACTATAGAGAGGCTTACAATATGTTTGCTTGTAATGGTATTCTTTTTAATCATGAAAGTCCTCGAAGAGGCGAAACCTTTATTACTCGAAAGATCACTAGAGGCTTAACAAGAATAGACGCGGGTTTAGAGAAGGTTTTATACCTAGGTAATATCGATTCCATGAGAGACTGGGGTCATGCAAAAGATTACGTAAAAATGCAATGGTTAATGTTACAACAAGAAAATCCTAATGATTATGTAATTAGTACGGGAAGGCAAGAAAGTGTTAGGAGATTTGTTGAATTGACTGCTAAGGAATTAGGTTGGGAATCAAAAGATAAAAGATCGATCATATGGGAAGGGAATGGTCTAAATGAAATTGGTAGAAGGGGAGATAATGGTGAAATTGTGGTAAAAATTGATCCTTCCTATTTTAGACCATCTGAAGTAAACACCTTACTAGGGAATTTTTCCAAAGCGGAAAAAGAACTTGGTTGGAAACCTACAACATCACTTGAAGAATTAATTAAAGAAATGACGTCCTGCGATAAAAAAATTGCTATAAAAGAAAAAGCTTTAAATAATTTATAGTATTAAATCCTTGGAATTAAACGACAAGATATTAATAGCAGGCAGCAAGGGTATGGTTGGCAGTGCTATTTTTAGAAAACTTAAATCTTATGGCTTCAATAATTTGATATGTGCTTCTAGAGAAGAAATAGATTTAATAAATCCTGAAGAGGTAGAAATTTTTTTTAATAGATATTCTCCAGATATAGTTATAATTGCTGCTGCTAAAGTAGGTGGAATATATGCAAACAATAAGTATCCTTACGACTTTATATTAGATAATTTAAAAATACAAATTAACTTAATTGAAAATGCATTTAAGAAAAAAGTTAAAAGACTTCTATTTCTTGGAAGTAGTTGTATTTATCCAAAACTTGCTAAACAGCCTATCAGGGAAGAAGAACTACTTAATGGTTATTTAGAGAAGACAAATGATTCTTATGCAATTGCAAAAATATCTGGTATTAAACTTTGCGAAGCCCTAAGAAAACAACATAATTTTGATGCTATTTCATTGATGCCTACAAATCTATATGGAGAAGGGGATAACTATCAGAATATGAATAGCCATGTTATTCCTTCTCTGATTAGAAAATTTGTAGAGGCAGAAAAGGAAAATTTAGAAACTGTAGATTGCTGGGGCAGTGGTAAACCCTTAAGAGAATTCTTACATGTAGATGATCTAGCAGATGCATGCCTATATGCCTTAAGTAATTGGTTCCCTTCAAAAAAGGATGCTCCAAAGAATTTTAATGGGGAATCACTTACTTTTTTAAATGTAGGAAGTAATCAAGAAATCACTATAAAAGACTTAGCTGAATTAATTTCAAAAAAAACAAATTTTAAGGGCAAAATAAATTGGGATCACAGCAAACCAGATGGTACACCAAGAAAATTACTTGATTCCAGTAAATTAAATAGTATGGGTTGGTTCCCTAAAATTGATTTAGATACTGGTCTAGATAAAACAATAAAACTTTTTAAAATGAATTCTAATAAGAATAACCTAAGACTTTAATATAAAACTACAGACTTATTTTTTTATAAGTATTTGAAAGTTCTATATGAGATGTCAAAACTAATATAGAGTTATTTGGTAATAATTTAGGTATTTTTTCAGATATTTGATTAACAAGTTCTAAATCCAATGCAGAAAAAGGTTCATCCAGAATAAGAATTAATGGCTTCATTAATATAGCTTTTATAATCCATAATCTTTGAATTTCGCCTCCACTTAAAGATAAATTATCTATAGGATTTATATATTTTTCATCTATTTTATTACTCATTATTTTTTTTATAACTTTATCTGAAAAATTAAATTCTTTTAATAATTGATAGAGCAAATCCTTTTGGAATGGTTGAAAAAATTCTTGAATATTAAAAGGTGGTAATTGCGGAGATTGTGGAAGATAAAAAATAATATCTTTAAGAATAATTTCTTTCTTATTTTGTAAATATCGATCTATCT
>Ga0163109_10003587_pt1 | contig 11863 bp, 9 predicted proteins | sample CRUFie1St13metaG_FD_108704 | JGI IMG/M metagenome (GOLD analysis project Ga0163109, IMG submission 108704) | Marine microbial communities from the Costa Rica Dome - CRUD Field 142mm St13 metaG | ecosystem: Environmental > Aquatic > Marine > Oceanic > Photic zone | place: Costa Rica: the Eastern... | reverse complement strand
GGTATTGTTCGGTAAAAACAATGTAGCCCTCTTCGCTGTGGTAAAAGTCCCCCGGTTCCAAATCGCTCCGCATGTTGCAAATTTACCACGTATGAAACCGATGCCCGATTTCACGACCGAACGAGTCACCTGGTCCGCTGCCGAAAAGGCCGGCGTTGAGCTCTGGGTGCGGCGGTTGGATGCAGTGGATTCGCCGGCGCCGGGCAACAAGGCCTGGAAGTTGATGTACCACGTCGAGCGCGCATTGCTGCAACCGCAGCCCGCGTTGCTCACGTTCGGGGGCGCTTGGTCCAACCACCTGCACGCCACGGCAGCCCTGGGAGCGTCCATTGGATTGCGCACCATCGGTGTGGTCCGCGCGACCGAATCCGAACTGGCCCGTCCCACACCGACCTTGCAAGACTGCATCGATTGGGGCATGGAGCTCTTTCCGGTTTCTCGGTCCGAATACAAGGAAAAAGACGCGCCGTTTTTTAAGGCGTGGTTGCGCGACCGTTTCGGCAATCCCTACATCGTACCGGAAGGCGGGAGTGGGGCGCTCGGCGTAATGGGGTGCAAGCACCTCATCGAATACACCGATTTAGAGCGGCCATGGGACGCTGTGGTGGTCGCCTCCGGCACCGGAGCCACAGCCGCGGGGCTCCTGTTGGGGCTCAAGGGGGCCGCCAACTTGAATGTGGCCAACGCACTGAAGGGGTTCGATATGGGACCGGCCATTAAGCACCAATTGAACCTCGCGCTGAACGATTCCGCGTGGTCGAAGGAGCTCGCCGCCCAATGCACCGTTTGGAACGACGCCCACCTCGGTGGGTTTGGCCAAATTCCCGAATCCCTCCAAGCGTTCATTGGCGGATGGGAAGCTGAGACACGTGTTCCGTTGGACGGCGTCTACACGGCAAAAGCACTGCATCGCTTGGAGCGGGCTTTGCGCGAAGACCCTGATTGGGGCGGCCGGCGCGTGCTGTTCATCCACACAGGTGGGCTGCAGGGAAACCGCTCGTGGCGGTGACGATTGAAAAATAATTCCGCGCTGTTCAAGAAGCCGATTGGCGGAGTAAATTTGCCCCTCAACCAACGCCCAGAACCGGCCGGCATGAGCGACTTCCTCCAACACGAATGCGGCATTGCAATGCTTCGATTGAAGCAACCGTTGCAGTTCTACATCGACAAATACGGCAGTGCATTTTATGGACTCAATAAGATGTATCTGCTCATGGAGAAGCAGCACAACCGCGGCCAAGACGGGGCCGGCCTGGCCAACATCAAGTTGGACGTTCCCCCGGGCAAGCGGTACATCTCCCGCATTCGTTCTGTGGACTCGCGGCCCATCCAAGACGTTTTCAGCCGGATCATGCCCCGCTTTGAAGGGCTTAGTTCTGAGCAACTGAAGGACAGCCAGTTTTTGCAAGAGGAAATGGCGTTCACCGGGGAATTGTTTTTGGCCCACCTGCGCTACGGCACCTACGGCAAAAACCAGGTCGAGAATTGCCATCCGTTTTTGCGCCAAAACAACTGGCGCACGCGCAACCTCGTCGTTGCCGGCAACTTCAACATGACCAACACCGACGAACTGTTTGAGAAGTTGGTCGGACTCGGGCAGCACCCGAAGGAGAAGGCCGACACCGTGACCATCCTTGAGCGCATTGGCCATTTTGTCGACGTCGAAAATCAGCGGCTCTTCGATCAGTACAAGCAAGAAGGCCTCGCCAATGAGGACATTTCCGAACGAATCGCCGATGAGATTGACTTGCCCACCGTGCTGAAGCACGCGGCCAATTCGCTCGACGGAGGGTATGTCATGTGCGGCATGATCGGCCACGGCGACGCGTTCGTCATGCGAGATCCGAACGGCATTCGCCCTGCGTTTTTCTATGAAGACGACGAAGTGGCAGTCATCACAAGCGAACGTCCGGTCATCCAAACCGCCTTCAACGTAAGCACCGAAGACGTGCACGAAATCAAACCGGGACACGCGCTCATCATCAAGCGCGACGGAACGGTTTCCATGCCACAAGTCAAACAGCGCGGGGAACGAAAGGCCTGCAGTTTCGAGCGCATCTACTTCAGCCGCGGCAACGACCAGGACATCTACAACGAGCGCAAGGAGCTCGGGCGACAATTGGTGCCGCAGATCATGGAGGCCATCGAGCACGACATGGACAACACCGTCACGAGCTTCATTCCGAACACCGCGGAGGTGTGCTTCTACGGGTTGGTCAAAGGCCTCGAAGATCACCTGAGCCAAGCAAAAATTTCGCGCATCATCGGCTTGGGAGCCAATCCCGACCCGAGCGAAGTAAAGAGCATCTTGGACGAACGCGCACGCGTCGAGAAAATCGCCATCAAAGACGCGAAATTGCGGACCTTCATCACCGAAGACGCCAACCGAGATGACCTCGTGGCCCATGTGTACGACATCGCCTACGGCACCGTCAACCCCGGCCAAGACAACCTCGTCGTCATCGACGACAGCATCGTCCGCGGTACAACACTCAAACGATCCATTCTCCGCATCCTCGATCGCCTCAATCCCAAATGCATTGTGGTCGCCTCCAGCGCACCGCAGATTCGTTACCCCGATTGTTACGGCATTGACATGGCGCGTCTGGGGGATTTTGTCGCCTTCCAAGCGGCCATCAGCCTCATCAAAGAGCGCGGCATGGAGCACCTCATCGACGAGGTATATGCCAAGTGCAAAGCACAAATTGATTTGCCCAAGGAGGAGAACACCAACCAGGTGAAAGCCATCTACGAACCGTTCACTACGGAGGAACTCAATGACCGCATTTCACAGTTGCTCACGCCGAAGGGCATGAAGGCAGAAGTGAAAATTGTGTTCCAGAGCATTGAAGGGTTGCACGCCGCATGCCCCAACCACCAAGGGGATTGGTACTTCACCGGTGACTTCCCCACGCCCGGCGGGCACAAAGTCGTCAACCGAGCGTTTGTCTACTACGTCGAAGGTCGAAACGACCGGGCCTACTAACGCTGGATCACCAACTGTTGAGCGGCGCCTTCACCGCAACGAACGACGTACGGCCCTGCGGGCAGGCCGCTCACATTCATCAATTCTGCACGCAATCCGGGCCGCACCAACTGACGCTTCCATTCGCGGCCGTCCATGCCGTACACCACCACCTCAGATCCGGGTTGAAGACCGACCAATGTAACGTGATCGCGAGCGGGGTTCGGCTGCATCGCAAACGCCGACGCCTCCATCTCGGACGTGTCCACCACGTATTGGTCCAAATAAATTCCCGCTGCTGATTCGGTAATGACCGGGTCCCCTGTGATGGGCGTGTCCACTGTGGAAATATTCAGCAACGCCGCCAGCGCAACCGCGTAATCAGCGGAAAAGAAATAATCGCCCATCACCACCACCTCGTACGTGCCGAGGAACGTTGAGTCCACAATCACTTCGGTCATCTGCACACGGTAGACGTCCTCGTAGTAGACCATCCCCGGCAAGCCGAGCGTTCCAGAAGAAACACACTCCGCGGTCACTGTGCCTGTGCGGTACACGGTGATACCAGCAGTGCCGTATTCACAGGCGAAGGTGTCTTCGGAGGTGGCGCCGATTTCAAACGGGTATGGAAAGTACTCCTCGGTATCGTTGTACGCCACGATGAGGTTGTTTTGGACACCACCGTGATATTCATACGAGTCCCCGTAGGAGTAGTAAGTGCTCATGCCGTCCGCCTCCATGGCAATATCCGATCCGGCAAACACCTTGCCGTTGGGCGTTGAGGCCACGCTCACGAACGAGCCATTTGACGAGATCAAATCCCAATCGGGATTGTCCAGGTAAGTCAAATCGTATGATTGACCCGGGCCACCCGTGTCATTCATTATGTCCGCAAATCCTGGCGCCACAATCTGTACGAAGGTTTCACCGGCCTCAGGTGCAGGCGATTGCAACTGAGCTGTAGCAAGGAAGGGAGCGAGGAGAGCGAGGAGGCCAAAAACACGTTTCATGGGGTCGGAAATTGTGGGGTGTTTGATGGTCTAAAACTAAACCAAAAACGCCTCCACAAGGGAGGCGTTCTTTTAGTCTGTACCCGGAGTGGGAATCGAACCCACACTCCGTTAGGAACACGAGTTTGAGTCGTGCGCGTCTACCAGTTCCGCCATCCGGGCAAAGCGGACCGCAAAAATAGCAAAGGAATTGTAGTATTCTGCAAAAGTCTGCACGTTCTTCGCGCCGCGAAAGCTATTTCCCTTTCGCATCACCCCATGAACGGCATCCGAAACATCGCCATCATCGCCCACGTTGACCACGGCAAAACCACCCTGGTCGACAACATCATCCACCAATGCCAAGCCGTCGATTCCCGGAAGGAAACCGGCGAATTGATCCTCGACAACAACGACCTCGAGCGCGAACGCGGGATCACCATCCTGTCCAAAAACGTCAGCGCCAACTGGAAAGGCGTCAAGATCAACATCCTCGACACCCCCGGTCACGCCGACTTCGGTGGCGAAGTGGAGCGCGTCTTGAAAATGGCCGACGCCGTCTTGCTTGTGGTGGACGCTTTTGAAGGCCCCATGCCACAAACACGATTCGTCCTGGGCAAAGCCATCGAATTGGGGCTCAAGCCCATCGTGGTGGTGAACAAAGTCGACAAGGAAAACTGCACGCCTGAAATCGCCCAGGAAAAAGTCTTTGACCTGATGTTCACCCTCGACGCCACGGAGGAGCAGCTCGATTTCCCGACCGTATACGGTTCGGCCAAAATGGGCTGGATGGGGCCGGACTGGGAAAACCCAACCAGCGACGTTTCGCACCTCATGGATGTGATCCTCGAGCACGTGCCGGAAGCGCCGTACCGCGAGGGGACGCCGCAGTTGCAAATCACATCGTTGGACTATTCGAAGTACACAGGGCGAATCGCCATCGGGCGCTTGTTCCGTGGGGACTTACACGCCAACCAAGATTACGCACTCTGCACAGCCAACGGGGTGCGCAAGGTGCGCGCCAAAGAGCTCTTCGTATTTGAGGGGCTGGGGCGAACCAAAGTCGACCACGTGCGCAGCGGCGACCTCTGCGCCATCACCGGGATGGACGGGTTTGAAATCGGCGACACGGTGAGCGATCTCGAAAAGCCGGAGCCCATGGAACGCATCGCTGTCGACGAGCCAACCATGAGTTTGTTATTCACGATTAACACGTCGCCCTTCCTGGGCAAAGACGGTGACTTGCTCACCAGCCGCCACATCCGTGAACGCCTCGACGCCGAACTCCAGCGCAACCTCGCGCTCCGCGTCGAACCCACCGACAGCGAAGACAAATGGAACGTCTACGGACGCGGCATCCTGCACCTGTCCGTCCTGATCGAGACCATGCGCCGCGAAGGGTACGAACTCCAAATCGGCAAGCCGCAAGTCCTCATGCGCGAGATCGACGGTGAAACCCACGAACCGTTTGAACACCTCGTCATCGACGTGCCAAGCGAAGTGGCGAGTAAGGCCACCGAATTGGTCATGAAGCGCAAGGGCATGCTCCAGGTCATGGAAGCCAAGGGCGACCTTCAGCACCTCGAGTTCCGCATCCCGTCCCGCGGGCTCATCGGATTGCGCAACCAAGTCCTGACCGCCACAGCGGGTGAGGCCGTGATGACGCACCGATTTGATGGATACGAGCCGTACGCAGGTGAGTTGGCCACGCGTTCATTGGGGTCCTTGGTCTGCATGGAAGCCGGCCAAGCCCGCGCCTACGAAATCGACCGCCTCCAAGACCGCGGCACCTTCTTCATCGACCCCGGCCAGGACATCTATGTGGGCCAAGTCATTGGCGAATGCGCCCGCGAAAACGACATGGAGCTCAACCTCGTGCGCGGCAAGAAGTTGACCAACATGCGCGCCTCTGGCGCCGACAAAGGCATGCGCATTGCCCCCGCCCGCAAACTTTCTTTAGAAGAATACATGGAGTGGATTGCCGATGATGAGTATCTTGAGGTCACACCCAAGGCATTGCGGGTGCGTAAGGTGAAATGAGGTTCAAATCGTTGGCCTTTTCCTACCGCAATTAGCTGGGGTAAAAGCAATCTCCACTCCATTGCCCAGAGCGAACGTCATCATCCCTGTTTACGAGCCAAACCTCAAATGGCTTGAAGCCGTTCTAACCGATTTGAACCATCAAACCGAACGCGACTTTATGGTGTCCTTTGTTGACGACGGCAGCTCCATTCCCGTCGCGCCCGATTGGATTGAAGCAAGACTCGAATTGCCTTTCACGCTGCGGCGATTCGAAGGCAACATGGGCATAACAAATGCCCTGAACGTAGCCCTGGAAAAAAACGACGCTGAATTCATCCTACGGATGGATGCCGATGACAGGATTCATCCTGAGCGATTCAAAACCCAATTGAGGTTTATGGAACAAAACCAACACGTCGGGGTGTGTGGAACCGGTGCCGTTCGATTCGGACAGCGCCGCGACCGCTTTGACTTGGTCGCGCACCATGATGAAATTCTCGTCCATCTGCTTTTTGCAAACCCGTTTTGTCACCCGACGGTATGCCTCAGACAAAGCGCCATCGAAGGTTCGCAATATCCCGATGAGGTCCCGCAGGCTGAAGATTATCTGTTTTGGTCTATGCTTGCATCACGCGGGGTGCAATTTGCGAACATCCCTGATCAACTGCTTGCTTACCGCGTTAGCGGAGCCAACAGCTCCGTTACAAACAAATCCAAACGAAGCAAACGCTACAGGGCAATTCAACAAGCCGTATTCAAAAATTTATTTGATGACCAGATCGCCGAAGTCCTTGTGGCGGGATTCAAAAATGGGCTCCATGCCCAACTTGGAATGGCTTCGACTCCAGGGAGTAAATGGTATTCAAAAAGAGCATTGCTGGGCTACACGGACATGATCGTGGAAACAGCGAAGCTAAGGCCAGAGTTGTTTCGCAATGAAGCGTTGCTGACATCGACGCTTAAACAACAAGCCCATCTGGCCAGTTCAAAAATTCGTGTTCGAACGCTAAAAAATTACCGCCGCTTCTTTAACACAGCAGAGCCCAACTGGTTCCGCCCTTAAAGAACATTTTGTGTTGACCTTTTATTGATTTCAAATGGTTCAGTTCCTCATGAGAAACCTCTCCACTACTACCTGGATAAATCGGTTCAAACGCACATTTATAGCCGAACTGTTCCTGATTCCATTCTTCGCGCGCTTGAAGGGAAAGGAGGTTCTCTATGTACTGCACGTAAACAAGGCTGCGGGAACAAGTCTTTTCCATGGAATCAAAGAAAATCAAACCGTATCTTCCAAGACGCGCATCCTTTGTATGCCACATAAATTTGGCCTGAAAAACCTCCCGAAAAATTCAAAGGTCGCCCTGTTTATTCGGGCGCCAGAAGCCCGCTTTGCATCGGGTTTTGAACATCAAAAAAAGAGAGGGTACCCGCACTACGACTTAGAATGGTCAAGAGAAGAGGCTGCAATTTTTGAGTGTTTCAAAAGCTTCGATGAATTGGTGTTGGGTATGTCCTCAAACAATACGGAGCTCCAAGAGCTGGCGCATTCCGCTTGGAATGAGATTACACACCTAAAACTCTCCTATACTCACTATGTTGGGGGGTTAAACTATTTGGCTGAAAATTTACATCGTATTGCCTTTGTCGGAGAGCAAGAAACTTTCGCAAGTGACTGGGAGGTCTTTTGTGACCGGTTTCTAGAAAGCTCAAGTTCAACAACACCAAAATTGAACGCCTTGCGAACGGCAAGACCAACCCAGTCAGAATGGAAAAATGCGGTGCAAAAAATTTACCCAGATGAATACAAGTTGTACGAAAGGCTTAAAGCAAGAAAGCTCCAGTTAATCAGTGCTCGGAGGTAAGGCCCCATTCGTCACACCCTTAATCATCAACCCTTCCGTACCAACACGTGGGTAAAGGCACGTGAGGAAGGTTCGGAACGCAATCTGCATCAAGCGGGTGTGGGAAGGTGGTCACCAATTTGGTCGATTTCATTCGATCTTTTCTCAAAAACGTCAACTCCATCACGTTCGGAAGTATCATTTCCCCAAGACGAATGATTGATGCAGAATTGTTGGGATGACTGTGTACACAATCATGGGTTGTCGTAAGCCGATCCAGCGCTTTCTTGACAAACTGAAAGTAGCGCGGGTTTCGCCACTCACCGATGTGGTGCAGCTCCAGGCAAACAATGCGAAAACGATTCAGCAATTTCGGAGTGCAATTCAGCAAAGCTTCGTATTCGGAGCCCTCTATGTCCATTTGAAGTAAAAGCTCCCCTTCCGCTTCAGGGGTGGAGTCCACCCATTCATCGAGCGTCAAGTGTATCTCATCACTTGAGACCCCAATAAACTTCTTGATAAACGAGTAGTGGGTATCGGACAATTCGGGCCCAACCTGTGAGACGCTGGCGTCGGCAAGGAATAGCCTCATTCCATGCTTCGCACAATCCAACTCAAAAGCGCTGGTCTCATCGATTCCCGGCGAAAAACATGCGTTAATTCCTGACAGATCGTCAGGAATGAGGTACCCCCCGTCGTTATTGCCGCCCATGCGAATTAGACTGTGGCCACTTTCACGAGGGTGAAGTTCTCTAAGAAAACTCCTGATTTCATCTTGTGGTGTTTGACGCCGTAGATGGTAGCCGGACTTCTCAATCCAGTTTTCTAAGGCTTTTTTGAAGGGTATATACATAGAACTATCGTATCAAATTCATCCATAAGCATGCGCACGCAGCCTCTATGACGCTAATGAGTGTGCATCGCTATGCAAACCTCACAAAAAGAGTCCTTCTGCCACATATTCTTTCGTTTTCCATGCCCGTATCAACCGGGGAATACCCGCTTTTTCAGGCGGAAGGCAAGGTACATCAACCACCCAAACGGCGAGAATACCTTGCGGTGAATGGCTGCAATAGCTGGATACTTTTCTGGTGTGAGCGATGCGCCCGAACTCCCTGGTGGGTGCATCCTTGTCGGTATAGGCAAAAAGGTCAGTTTTCCCCCTAACCTCAGAATTGAAAATGACATCAGCGTGTCTTCGCCCATGGGGTAACGGCCGGAGCCCAGCCCGAACGCTTCATCGAAGGAAAGGCTATGCTCAACAAAAAATTCGCGGTTGAAAACCTGCTCCATGCTGTTGATCTTCTGAATCTTCCGACGGACCCCAAACGATGTGCCTTCGATGGAATAGCTCGTTTGCTGGTAATTGCTCCTCCAGGGCTTCCCCTCGAGTGTCAGCAACGGCGTAAACACCATCGCGGCGTCCGCAGGCAAGCAGGCAATGAGGTCAGAAAAGTCGGGGTCTACCAATTCCACATCATCGTCGCACAGCATCACAAAGTCCGTATCGAGGGCAGCGAAAGCTTTGTTCCTGCTTTTAGAGAGCCCCAATTCTTCGACATTGAATACCTGAGTGTTCGGACCAAAGCCCTCTACCGGCATTAGCCTGCCCGTAATCGACTGGTTCACAATCACCGTTGGGAGCTGGCTCGCGATCAATTGATCCATGAGCCCCTTGTTCTCCAAAAGAGCCGCATCCTTTGTGGCAACCGCCAACCCAAGCTTTTTCATCTGTTCGTTACCTTTCGACCGGGCGCAGGCGAATCCTCATTACCATGTGGTTTCTTCGCAACCGACCACAAAGAAACCAGAAAAAAATCAAACCAAGTTCATGGCGCCATCTCGAACCCTTTGGCTAAAAGTAAAAGGAGGGCTGGGCAACCAGCTGTTTCAGTATGCCATGTGGAAAACCCTGGCGAAACGCTTTCCTGAGGCGGACGTCCGCCTCACCACCGACAAACTGAAAAAAGGCGCACGGTCGTTCGACCTAGAGCGCGTACTCGGGCCTGTTCCCACGCACGAGCTCAGCTGGCTACAAGACCGGTCAGCTAAGTACCAAAAGAAAATCAATGCTGTCCTGCCTGTTCAAATTGCACGATTTCCACACATGATCAATGAGGAGGCGCCGGCTGGCCAGCCGTTCAACATTGAATCGCTCCACAACCACCAAGACTACATCCTCGAAGGGTACTGGCAGCGAAGCGAATTCCACCGCGATTGGATTGATGACATCAGCGCCCGGGTACAGGGTGTTTCAACAGCATTCGAAAGGAGCCCAGAAATGGATGACTTGGCTCGCGGGGCCATCGCTGTGCACGTCCGACTCGATGATTACATGTTGCCCCAAAACCAAAAGGTCTTTGTCCAACTGCAAACGGCTTACTTTCTGCAGGGGATTGAACAATTATCCCATGAAGAAGCGCCCGCTCGAATTGTCATTTTTACCGATTCACCAAACATGGTGCTCGACGTTCACCCCGACCTCCGTCGTTATGAAGCTGTATTTGCAAAGGACCATTGCGCGGACCATATCGAGGAGTTTTTGTGGATGGTCGATTTTCGGCACATCGTCACTTCCAACTCAACATTCAGCTATTGGGCGTCCAGCTTGACAGGCGTCCACGGTGAGAAAAAACGAATTTTGCCATCCTCCTTTTTTTGCTCCACACCCCGAAACGATTCCTATCGAGCCGGGGACTTTTTTCACTTCACTGACGACACTTTGCTTCTTCCGTAGACGACGTTGTGGGAGAATGTTACACGGAACGCAAGCGCGGCGTGCCTGCGAATTTCTTGCGGCAATTCCATCACACGTGAATTGAAAATTCCGCGCCGCGCCCTTCGGCGGTACCCACCTCAATGCGGCCGCCGTGGTACTCTTCAATGATGCGTTTGCAGAGCGAGAGGCCAAGGCCCCAACCGCGAGCTTTAGTGGTATAGCCGGGTTGAAAAACTTCTTTGCGCTTCGACTTCGGGATGCCCGGACCGGTATCACGCACGGTGACCAACACCCCTGTTTCGCCTTCCGAGACCGTCAGGGTAATAGCGCCCTCCCCGTCCATGGCGTCCACGGCGTTGCGAATGAGGTTTTCGAGGACCCAACTGAAGAGTGGCGGGCTCAGCGAAGCGGTGACCGATGCGGGAGGCGCGTCAAACACCATCTCGACGTTTTTGGAGACCCGCGGGCGCATGTACTCCACCGTGTCGCGAACCACTTCAACCACGTCTTGCTCCTTGAGGATGGGTTTGGAGCCGATCTTGCTAAATCGGTCCACCACCGTGTTGAGCCGCACGATGTCGCGGTTCATTTCACCGAGGTAATCCGTGCGAACGCCCTCCGCTTCGAGCAATCCCACCCACGCCATCAGGGAGCTGAGCGGCGTACCGAGTTGGTGCGCGGTTTCCTTGGCCATTCCCACCCAGACTTGGTCTTGCTCAGCGCGGCGGAAGCTGCTGAAAATCAAGTAAGAGACCAGCGCGAAGACCGCGATCAAAACGAGCTGAGCCAACGGATAATAACGGAGCTGCGTCAAGACAATGGAGTCGGCGAAATAGATGTACTGTCGCCCTTTGCCCGGGAGGTCCACCGCAATCGGATCGTTGGCAGACGCCATCTCGGCAAGCAACACTTCCAATCGCACCGGATCTACTACAGCCGCCGAATCGACGCGCTGGAAATGAACGACGGCGGCGCGGGTGCTGTCCGTCATGACCACCGGAACCGAGGCGCTGTTCAAAACCGTCTCACTGATGAAGGAGTCGATGAGGTCCTGCATTACGTCCTTGAGTTCGCTAAACCGAAGGCTCTCACTCCAGTAAATGGTATGGCCAACGTCATTGAAGACAATCGGTTCATTGGCCGCGCGCATCGTCGCTTTCAATGAATCCAAGTCGACGCCAATGTCCACGTTGACGCGGTAGAGCAACTCGTCACTCTCGTCAAAAATGAGGACGGGAATGGTTTTGTTCGACCAGAGGTAATCCGTGATGAATGTCAAATCCATCCCACGCGGAGGATTGTTGATGAGGCGGTAAGCGTCCGC
>Ga0163109_10003585_pt1 | contig 11867 bp, 1 predicted proteins | sample CRUFie1St13metaG_FD_108704 | JGI IMG/M metagenome (GOLD analysis project Ga0163109, IMG submission 108704) | Marine microbial communities from the Costa Rica Dome - CRUD Field 142mm St13 metaG | ecosystem: Environmental > Aquatic > Marine > Oceanic > Photic zone | place: Costa Rica: the Eastern... | reverse complement strand
TGGGCAGGAAGCAGTCCCTCTTCTTCCAGACCACCTGCGCCGAGGGCGAGAAGTACGCCCAGTCCTACGGCATGACCCTGAGCATGCCCAGGGTGGAGTACGAGGCCAGCGGGGCCGGAAGCTTGGTGAAAGATGTGGATTACCAGAGGCAGGTCGCCAAGGACATGTGCGAGAGCGGGGCGGACGTGTACGCCGGATGCGTCGGATTCGACGAGGCCAAAGTCTGGCTGCAGGTATGGGAGGAGATGGACTGCAAGCCAAAGGCCGTGTGGCTGACTTGCATGGGCTGGGGCTGGAAGGGCGGTATGGGCACCCAAATCCCTGATGGGCAGTACATCCTGGGAGCGGGGCAGTGGCACTCCGCCATGACGTACTCGGACCCCGTCGTGGGTAACTCCACGGACTTCGCGAGGGAGTTCGAGCCCATTTACGGCTTCGAGCCCTCCTACGACGCTGTGGCGGCCTACGCCGCTGTTTACGTATACATGAAGGCAGTGCAGAAGGCCTTTAGGGAAGTCTCCTTCTCTAGCACGGACGGCAGCACGCTGATCAATGACAACTACGAGAAGATCAGGAGGTCGCTGAGCTTCTTGATCGAGAGGGACACGATCTATGGGCCCGTAGAGTTTGACCTGGAGTACGGCCGCAACATTGGAAGGCAGCCCGCCAACATGCAGTTCCTTGGAGACTACGAGGAGACCAATGATCAGATGGTGGACTACTGTGTGGCCCCTTCTGACGTCGCAAATGCGGCGCTCCTTTACCCCACCCCCAACTCGGTGACCTGCGATGCCGGAAAAAGGTACGTCTCCAACGCCAACCTCGTGCCAGGGGCGGGCGAGGAGCGGTGCCTCCTATGCAACAAGTGCCTGGACTGCGAGAATACGTACGAGGCGATGGTGGGGTCTTGTGACTTTGAGGGAAAGCGGAAGGTGACCTACAGGTGGCCCGCTTCCGTAGCGTACCGGTGCTCTCTCAACGCCACCCTCCCCCCCTCCAAGCAGATCGACTGTGACTACATTCCCATGGACTCTGGGATGGCCATGGGCGTCATCATCGTCAACGCCCTCTGCATGGTGTACACGCTGGTGAACATTGCCTTTGTGATGGCCAAGTCCAACGAGCAAGTCGTGAAGAGGAGCCAGCCCTTCTTCATGGTGATGTTCCTGACCGGTGCGCTGATCTGCAACGTTGCCTCCTTTCCCTTCCTGGGGCCTGCCGAGAACATCGCGTGCGCCGTCAGGCCCCTGCTCATCTCGGCGGGAGCTGCGATGATGCTGAGCGCGCTCGTGGTCAAGATGCTCCGGATAAAGAAGATCATCACCATGGCCGAGAAGCTCGTGGCAAAGGCCGTCACTGTTCAGGACATGCTCCCCACGGCTCTGGCAATGGTCGGCGTCGTTCTGGGAATCTGGATTGCTTGGGTGGCAATCGACGCCCCAGTCAGGACCGCTACGCTCAAGGTGGTCGACCCCTACAACGTGTACAAGGAGTATGAGTGCTCCACCACCAGCGTCTTTGAGACCCTGCTGATCTTCTACTGCGGAGGCATCCTGCTCTACGCTTGCGTGATGGCCTACCAGATCAGGAAAATGCCAGACGACCTGCAGGAGACCAAGGCCCTGCTCTTTTCTGCGTACACCATCTTCCTGTTCACCGTGTTCGGCATCCCCCTGCTGTTCATGATCAAGGACAACATGGTCCGGGTACTGCTCCTGTCCATTTTTATCAACATCCCCACAGTGGTCACAGTGTTCTGCCTCTGCATGCCAAAGGTTTCCTCGGTCATGGGCTGGAAGCCTCTTCTGTCCCTGTCCAGTCCAGCCGATAGCGCTTTCACCACCATGCAGACGATTATGAAGACGGGACAGACCAAGGTCACACCGTCACCAACCGCCGATGCCACCAAAACCACCACCACTGCGTCCAATGGGTCTGGGTAAAAGATCACCAATGGTGAGACAGAAAATTTTTAGCAAAGGATGCTGATTGTGTTGAATAATGGATATACTTTAGTTCATGGGGTGGCCCGACCGAGTGAGTTCCATCCTGCACAGCTCAGTTGTGCACCATTCCTTCTGTTGTTGTCCTGCCTTTTCCTGCCGAATCCACAAGATTTCCAAAGACTTTTCTCATTTTCTCATTTTCAAATGCCGTGTACGATTCGGTGGAAGGGGGGGGGAGTACAGTGGTCAACTACTGTACTAGAATCCACTCTAAGAGCAGGTTTCCGTGGGAACGGCAGCGCCGGACGAGCACCAGCGTCGCCCCCGAGCGCCAAGTCAGGAACCCTAGCACCTCAATTGGCGCGTGTCCGACGCGTGGCGCGAGGAGAAACCATATCGGTAGGAACCAGCCGCCGGCCGCGGCCTTCCATACCATACAAGGAGAGCCAAGGGGGATAACCAATGTACGCTCAAGCGTGTTAGTGCTACTTAGGAATAGGCTCGTGGAGTAGGAGGCTACGCAGCGACGACTCGCGGCTCTCGCAAGGCTAGCCCTGGGACGAGGAGCGCCCCCTAGTGCGAGGGCTGAGCCACTTTCATAACACATAAGGAAAGGGGGCAACATGCAGGTTCAAGTATTTCCCCCGGAGGTCACCTTCCGTGCGGTGACCCCTGGAGTCGTCCACTCGACCGTCATAGCGATCAAGAACGTGGACACGAGGGCACGGATTATCAAGGTCAGCCACCCCACGACCTCAGTCTTCAAGCTCAACGGGTATCAGCCGAGCCTTAAGCTCGCCCCCGGGCTGGAGACGGCCTTGGAGGTCGCCTTCCAGGCCGACGCGAGCGGCCGGGACTATGAGGACGAGCTTCACGTGGTGACGGAGACCGAGACCCTCGCCGTCCCGCTCCGGGCCTACAGGCCCATGCCCAAGCTCGTGGTCCGGGGCGGCCCACGGGTCGACCTCGGCACCGTCGTCCGGGATGCCCCCGTCTCCAGGGAGGTTGTCCTCCACAACGACGGCGAGACTCCCTTGCGTTTCACGTTCAAGGATTTCTCGGACGAGCTCGACATCGAGCCGAAGGAAGGCGAGCTCGAGGTTGGCAGGAGCGCCGAGCTCAGGGTCCGGTACGCCGCGGAGTCCCTCGGAGTCTTCTCCTCTCAGGTGGAGGTGGAGTACTCCAGGAGGCCGGAAGAGGACGAGGCGGGCGGTGAGGCCGCGGAGCAGGGCAAGAAGGAGGACGGGGAAGAGGAGCCCACGTTCAGGACGAAGTTCCAGATCGCGGCGAGCGTGGTGAATCACCAGATCGAGCTGCTGACGCCCAGGAGGAAGCCCCTGGCCTCCCCGCTGGAGTTGGGAACAAAGTACTTTGGGGACGCCGTGACGATGCGGTGCCTCCTGGTGAACAACGGCCCCAACGCGGTCAAATTCGCCGCCCACGTGGGCACCGTCCAGGAGGTTTCGACCTACCTGAACGAGCAGGAGCAGGCCAATGACATCGGAGCCCTTGGGGCCAAGCTCAAGCCTCAGTCCATATTTGTGATGGAGCCGAGGAGGGGGACAATCCCTGCGTACTCTGAGATCGACGTCAAGCTGACCTTCAACCCCCAGAAGTCTTACGACATCAAGGGGTTCACAGCAACGCAAACCGCAGTGGGCAACTCGCTGGAGTCCTTCGACTTCCTCTCCGTGTACCAGTTCGAGGGGCTGCCCTCTCACACAGTCCAGGTCCCCCTCTCGGGGAAGGCCACCTCCCTGTCGCTGGACTTGTCCCCTTCCATGCTGCACTTCAATCCCATCGCGGTGCACGAGCACCAGGATGCGGTGGTGGAGATCAAAAACTCAAACGACTTGCTCCCGCTGACATTCAGGGTGAGGAACACCCCCAACTTCAAGGGGCACCCCACCAAGGGCTTGCTTCAGCCGGGGGAGTCCACCCCGCTCAAAGTAAGCTTCGCGCCCAGGACCCTGGGCAACCACAGGGAGCGCATTGCAGTCGAGAGCGTGAACCCGACCTCCGGGGTCGTGTTGGCTACGCACCACCTCACCCTCGTCGGCAGGGCCAACGGCATCGCAGCCAAGCCCTCGTTGGTGGGGGGCCCCGGGGCCCTCCCGGAGGACTTCAGCAAGGGGGACCGCTTCGTGGACCAGGACGCCGAGCGGAATGTGGTGGGGACGACGGGGGTGCCGCAGGCCGGAGGGACAAAGGCGGGAAGGTCCGCTGGGAGCACCACGCAGAGGACCACCGACCTGTCCGCGTTGGACGTCACCGTCAAGAGGGAGAAGTACCAGTACTATAAGCACTTTCTCAAGCAGGAGAGGCAGAGGAGGACGGCCAGGCACAAGCCTGCAACCAAGGTGGACGACCCTTTGAGCATGGGGATGAGGCAGGCCTCTGGGTTGAAGGAGCCGCTGATCCCGTTGCCGGTCGCAGACGAGCCGCTTTGGCTCGACGAGAGGTACACCGGGACGAATGCCACATACGTGAGGCCCAAGAACCGGAAGCCTCTGCCCGAGGAGCAGGCCAGGGCGCTGTCGATGCTGTACAAGGACAAGCCAGAGCGGCAGACCCAGCTCAAGGAGTGCTCGAGGGCCCTCCCCCTGAGCGACTTTGGGAAGCTCGCGGTGGGCCGCAGGAGGCTCGATTTTGGCACCATCACCGCCATGAGCAGGGAGGAGCGCTACCTGGTGGTCACGAACGACCTGAATGCCCACGTCCAGGTCACACTGCTCACCCAGGACATCCCAAACCTGTCAGAGAGCCAGAGGCAGAACCAGATCATCCCGCCCAGGACGACCACCGCTTTTCCTATCACCCTGCACTGCACGGCCGCGCAGAGCTTCAAGCAGCAGGTCTCGTACCTGATCAACAACGTCCACCTCTTCGAGTTTGACGTGGTCGCAGAGGTCGTTCCTGTCTCGCTCAACGTCAGCAAGGACAATCTGCTGTTTGAGATGAACCAGGAGCACTTTGGCGAGAAGATGGAGGAGGTCTTCACCCTGTCCAACCCCAACAACCACTTTGCGGAGTTCTCGTGGGAGTGCAACAACAAGAACTTCTCCGTCTCGCCCATGGAAGGCAGCATCGAGAAGAATTCCAGCGCGAAGATCGCGGTGCTATGGCACCCCGTGATGCAGAGCCCCAAGTCGAACTCGCAGGGCATCCACCAGGGTGAGCTCGTGCTAAGCGTGGTGGGCGGCCCCTCGCACCGCAAGAAGGTCATCTTGGAGGGCAGGTTCCCTGACAGCAGGATCATCATCAAGGACAGGTCCGTGGACTTTGGCATGGTCCCTATCGGGGTGCCTCAGCTCAGGCACTTGCTGCTGAAGAACCAAGGCACGTCCGAGGGTTTCTTTAAGATCGACTGGCAGTCCAAGCTTGGAGACTCGCTGAATAACGACCTCAAGATGCAGGTGATCCCGGAGAGGGGCCACATCCCCGCGGGGGGCGGGGTGGACGTGGAGATCTGGACAAGCCCACAGAAGCCCATGAAGTTCGAAATCGGAATTCCAATCGTCACCAGCGGGTCCAGGCCCCTGACCATCCCCGTCACGGGGGAGTCCATGATCCCTGAGCTCGTCATCGACCAGGACGAATTCGATTTCAAGTCTATCTACATCGGCGGCGCGGGGAGGCTCCCGCTCACGATTAGGAACCAGTCCATCATCTCAGCCCAGATCTTGGTCGACCTCACGCCCTTCCCGGAGTTCTCGCTGGAGATCGACAGGGAGAACTGGAGCACGGACGACTACGACGAGTGCCCGCTGGTGGCGGAGGAGAGGGAGAATGCTGCCGCCTCGCCGACACCCGGCGCGGACAGGACGAGGGGTAGCAAGTACAAGCTGACCGTCAAAGAGAACCACGCGCTCGACTTCAACTTTTGCTTTCGGCCGAAGAATGTATCAGAGCACGCCTTTGAGCTCCCGCTTGAGGTCGTGGGGATGGTCAACAGCCCAGAGCACATGAAGCGTGTTGTGGTTGCGGAGGGCCTCAAGCCGAGGTTGGTGCTGTCAGAGGACGTGGTGGACTTTGGGACGAGGATCGTGATCAGGAACAACGCCATCAAGATCCCTTACTCGATGGAGTTCAAGCTGAAGAACAACGACAAAAACGACGTGATCTGCAAGCTGGGAACCCCGGTGGGCAACATCTCGGCGACCTCCTCCCCCGTATTCCAGTTCACCCCCATGGAGTCTGAGATCAAGAGCGGGGACGAGCTGCTGGTGAGGGCAACCTTTCTGCCGAGGGAGGACAAACAGTACCGCGCGATCCTGCCCATCTACCTGGACGGCAATGAGGACAAGTCCTATGTGGACGTTGAGGTCTTTGGGGAGGGAAAGTTCCCCTCATTGGTCTTTGACAGGCACGAGGTGGTCTTGCCCCCTGTGCCGCTCGGCTTCAAGACCAAGGCCACCTTCAACATCCTGAACGATGGGTACGACAACCTTGAGCTCCGGTACCACCTCCCCACGGACACGGACCGGCTCCCCGTGGAGATCGACTTTCCGGAGGGCAAGATGATCGGCATCGCAAAGGGGTCCCTCCCTGTGGAGATCTCACCGTCCTGCGACCAGCCCATGTCCTTCACCGGGAACATCGAGTTCTTGGACGAGGACGGCCAGAGGTACACCATCGCGGTTACCGGGACGGTGGACAACTCGGTCATCACCGCGTACGACTTCCTCAAGGCGAACGAGCAGGTGAGGGAGCTTGCGCTGACAGACAACAAGGGCAGGGTCGTGGAGGCCTCGGCGGTGGAGAAGTGCAAGTACAACGTGAACCTGGTGCACAGCGAGGGTTACGGCCTGCCGAGCGAGATTCTGATGGGCGGGGAGGTGACCAAGCCTAGCTCGCACATCTCCAAGTTCCTCGGGTCCATCACCCTCAAGGGTGTCTTTGGGCAGGACATTTGCGGCGACCTGATCTCCACTAAGGGCCGTGGGATCATCGACTTGATCGAGACGCTTTCGGGCAAGCAGGTCCCCGGGAAGATCACCAAGCTCAGCTCCAACAGGAAGGAGCAGGCCCAGCAGTACCTGAACCAGTACGAGAAGGTGTTGACGATGCTGAGGTCATACGGCGCGTGCCTCAATTTTGTGAAGCCCGAGTTTCTGCTGGACCACGAGGATTTCAAGAGGATCGTGGCCTCCAGGGAGGTATCCGGGAAGCTCAGCAAGAACGTGATCAGGGAGTGGAAGGCCCTTGAGGAGAGGTTCGCCGCTGTGTCGTCCTACTGTTGGACCTCCCTGATCTTCCAGGTCGTCAAGGTCTTTGTCGTCTCGCGCGTCTCGCTCAAGTCACTCAAGGGCCTGCCCATCTCCCAGCACATCGAGATGGGAAAGTCCTACTTTTCGAGGTCCAACATGCACTCGGTGCCCGAGGTTGTCCTCCTCAAGTGGATGACCGCGCACCTCTTCCAGGCGCTTCCCGGCAACGCGACCTGCATCACCAACTTTGACCAGGACCTGAGGAACGGCCTGGCATTCTACTCCCTGCTGGTGGGCTACTGGCCCTCGCTCAACTCGTACTCGAAGTTTTTGAAGAAGAACCCGAGGGGAGACAACCAAATCAGGGAGAACGCAGACCTCGTGGTCAGGATGCTCCGGTCGCTGCAGCTCCCCTACGTGCTTGCACCGGAGGACATCCTGGACCCCGACCCCAGGGACATGCTCCTGTACTGCGTGTACCTGTACCAGACCCTCCCGCAGTTCATTCCGGTCTCAACGCTTGAGTTCTCCACGCTGCTGGGGGAGGAGAAGGTCAAGTCGATCGAGCTGAAGAACCCTAGCAAGAAGACCATCGCGTACATGGCGAGGCTGGAGGGAGATTCGAGCTTCCAGATCCAGCACTCGAACATCCGGCTGGAGCCCGGGGAGACCATCCAGATCCCCGTCAAGGTCACCCAGAGCATTGCCAAGCCCGTGTACTCGAACCTGATTCTGGCAAGCAGGAGGGACGGCAATGCATATGCGTCCACGCTCGTTTTCACCCTCAAGACCAGTGTCAGGACCCGCGCGCCCCTCAAGACGATCGAGGCCAAGACGCTCTTGTACAAGAATGTGGTGCGGGACTTCGAGGTGGAGAATATGTTCAAGACCACTTGCGAGTTCCGGGTGAGCGTGCTGAACCAGGGAACCCAGAAGCAGCGTGCCTTCCCCGAGGCCTTTGGGTGCGACAAGCAGAGCGTGACGCTCAGGAGCGGGGAGAGCGCCAGGCTCAGCCTCCACTTTTTGCCCTTTGTGTTGGAGCAGCACACCTGCCTCGTGTGCTTCGAGTCGGAGGAGTACGGAGAGTTTGTGTACGAGGTGAGAGGCGAGGTCGAGCTGCCCGACCCGCTGGGCGTGATCAAGCTCCAGGCAACGTCAAACGAGAACGTCGTCAAGGATTTTCCAGTGACCTTCAACAACCCCATGCTGGAGAACGCCAGGAGGAACTATCTGGAGAAGCACCCGCTGGCGAGGCAGAAGGAGGTGGCCGAGAGGCTGCGGAAGAACTTTTACACGGGCGAAGAGGCCAGCAGGAACGTCCTCAAGTACCAGATCAAGAACTCGTCTCAGCTGATCGCGGTGCCCAAGACGGTGCTGCTGAAGCAGGGCGTAGGGAGGCGGAGCAAGATGGGCGGCTTTGGCAAGGACAAGAAGCAGCCCGTGTACTCGATGGACCAGGACACCCCGGAGAAGCCGCCGCCAAAGCCGAAGCAGGCGCTCTCGCCCTCTGGCAAGCAGCAGCAAGACTCGGAGGACGGCCCAAAGTTCAACATCATCCCGTTGACCTTCTCGCCCAAGTCTGCAGGGGTGTACCCGGCGCGGCTAATCGTCTCGTCCTACGACGTCAGGGTCTACGATGTTGAGTTCCAGGTGTCCGCTGAGGTCAAACAGGCCGAGATCATCTTTGATTCGCCGGCCAGGAAGCCTGTGACGCAGGGAATTCCCATCGTGAACGCGGGCGAGAAGCCCATGGCGGTCAAGGGCATCGTCCAAGGGGAATCCTTCTCCGGCCCCATGGAGATCATCGTCCCCGCCATGCAGACGGGCAACTACCCCCTGACCTTCACCCCGGCCTGGATTGGCAGGTACGAGGGCTCCATTGAGCTCACCATCCCGTCCACCGAGGAGAAGTCTGTGTACAAGCTCGTCGGCAACGCGGACGAGCCCCTTGCCGAGAAGCACGTCGTCATTGATGCCATCGTAAGGAAGAAGGAGGAGACCGTGATCGTGGTCCCCAACGTGTACGGTACCAAGCAGGAGGCCCAGTACACCGTGTACTCGGACCTGGAGGAGATCTGCGGCGAGCCAACGCTCACTCTGAGGTCGGGGAACAAGGGGGAGTACAAGATCACAACGTGCAGCCCCAAGTCAGGCACGCTGAGCGGCAGCATCACTTTCACGACCAGCAAGGGCTTTTACGTGTGGTACACGATCGAGCTCAGGGTCAGCGCCCCGGAGGAGGCCGGCAGGCTCCAGGTCTCGACCCAGGCCAGGTCCGCAGTGAGGATCGAGCTCTCGCTCTGCAACCCGATCCAGGACGATCTCATCTTCGAGGTCACGCACGAGGGCCAGGGTCTGGACGGCCCCAAGGAGCTCGTGCTGCCGGGAGGGGGCAAGGCTAAGTACGAAATGGCCTACTCACCCCTCGTGGTCGGGTCTTACGAGGGGAGCGTGACGTTTGTGAACGACACGGTGGGTGAGCTCTGGTACAAGCTCCTGCTGCAGTCCCTCGCGCCGGAGCCCACCGCTCTGGAAGAGTTCCAGTGCGAGCTCGGGCACAGGGCCAAGAGGACGGTGACGATCCATAACCCCTCGCATGACAGGCTGGTGTTCCAGATGAACTCTGACAACCCCAGGAACTTTGCTGTGTCGCCCAAGGCCGTGAGTTTGGAGCCAGGGGAGGAGTCCAAGATCACCGTGGAGTACGTGCCGAGCTCCCTGTCTCACGCGGAGAGCGGCAAGATCGTCGCCAGGTGCGTTTCCATGGACCTGGCGCCCATCGAGTACACCTGCACGGGTCGGGGCCTGCCGCCTCAGTCCGAGTCCACCATATCGGTGGCCAGTGGGATTGGACAGTCCTCCTCAGGGATGGTCATGTGGCAGAACCCCTTCCCCTTTGCGGTGACCGTGGACATTCTCAGCGATATTGGCATGATGCAGGCTGACGAGGCCACAAGCCAGGACCAGGGGCCCTTCTCCCTGCTCATCAAGAGGATGAAGGGGATCAATGTAAACCCAGGCGGGGCGCTGCAGATCCCTTTCAGCTTTGCCCCCACCGCCCTCAGAGCCTACCATGGCGACATTGGCGTGCTGTACCACTCAAAGGAGGAGGACGTCAGGGTGGTGTGGAGGTACAAGATCGATGGCATTGCCGAGAGCTTCTTGGCGAACATGTCCGCCAAGCTCACGTGCAAGGCCAGGAAGACCGTGGAGGAGCAGGTCCTGGTTGACGTCTCGGGCAAGGACACCGAGTTCAAGTTGGACGACTATTATGGCGAGAACGAGGAATTCGAGGTTGAGGTCGTGCCTGGCCCGAGGGTGGACCTGGCCACGATCTCCAAGTTCTTGCACATCGAGCCGAGCACTGGGGTCATCTCGGACGGCAAGTGCGCCATCCTAGTGCGGTACTCCCCGCAGAGGACCATGTCCATGTCGGTGGACATCGTCATTGTCAAGAAGAACGGGGGCAGGTGGAGGTTCGAGCTCCTGCTGGAGGCCACCAGCCCCGAGATCGACGGCAAGGTCTTTTTGGAGGCCAACGTGGGCGATGTGGCGCACAGGTCACTGGTGCTGCCGCCTTCGATGAGGATGTCCCCCTTTTCTGTGTACTTTTACGAGCCGCCGGTGGTCTTTGACGTCAAGACCGGCCAGGACGAGCAGGGTTCGCCCGAGATCAGGATCTCCTTCACCCCGCGAGAATTTGGCCGTGAGTACGTCGCCGTGCTGATCGTGGAGACGGAGGAGAGCCAGTGGATCCACGAGGTCCACGGGACGTACCCGCCTTATGTGCCACCCGACAAGTCCCAGATGAAGGGAAAGGTGGCGGAGGAGCTCAAGAAGGTGCTGTCGCCCGCGAAGTCGCCGAGGAAGAAGGGCACGCCCAGAGGGAAGGGCACGCCGAGGAAGGCCTAGCCAGGAGCGCGCATGCGTAAAAGCATTCATTGTGTGTTAAAGAGTGTATTTTATTTTTACCGAGAACAGCAGATCAAGCGTCAGCGTCGGGTGCGGGGGAGGAGGACTCCTCCTTCTTCGCCATGGTCTCTAGCCGCTTCTCCAGCGCCGCAGCCCCCCGCTCCCTCCGCCTGTTGGCCTCTGGGTTGTTCGACACGGGGAGCAAGTCCTTCTGGCTGGCCCCGCCCTGCTGAGCGCCTCCGCGCTTGGAGAATATCTGACATACAGAGAGAGAAAGGGAGAGAGGAGTTAGGATTGGGAGTGGAGATGATGAGCTCGAGCGAGAAAACTCACCGACTTGGCCATGGTCTCGATGGTCGGCTGCACCGCCTCCGGCAGCAGCGTGACGAGCCTCATGCTCTCGCTCTGGTCGCCCAACGCGCTCGCGTCCGGCCTTCGCTGGAACCTTCGGATGTAGAACCACGACGCCAGCGTGCCGTAGAGCGCCATAAAAAAGGGGCTGCCTTCCTCGAGGACGCCCGTGAGCACGAGCGAGGACGCCAGGAACACGAGGGGCAGGTACTTGTACCGCAGGCCTTGAGACTGCGGGTTTGGGCGGACCTCCTCCTCCGGGGCGGCCTGTTTCAGCCCGAGCAGGAGCCCCGCTGCGCTCACGGTGAATCCGCCGAACTGTGAGTACAACACTAAGACGTTCCTGAGCGCCACGAAGGCGACTACATAAGTCGCTGTGAGCAGGAAAAAACCAGCAAGGTTGATCATGCATAAGAACTTGACAAGTTCTTTCCAGCCCCACAGGGGC
>Ga0163109_10003584_pt1 | contig 11871 bp, 10 predicted proteins | sample CRUFie1St13metaG_FD_108704 | JGI IMG/M metagenome (GOLD analysis project Ga0163109, IMG submission 108704) | Marine microbial communities from the Costa Rica Dome - CRUD Field 142mm St13 metaG | ecosystem: Environmental > Aquatic > Marine > Oceanic > Photic zone | place: Costa Rica: the Eastern... | reverse complement strand
TTCCGCCATCAAATTCACTTTTTTTTCAAAATCGGCTCAAGCAAGTCTGGGAAGATACTGTAACTATTGCTACAGAGTTAAAGCCCTCCCCCTATATGATTAAAGCCACCCTACTAGGGCAGGCTCTACAAAAATAAGCCATTACTCAGCAGGGTCTTCGGCGACAAGCGCATCAAGATAGTCAGCCCAGGTCTGCATCATCTCTGTTCGCTCATCAATAAATGCCGTCCTATTGTAGGTATCACCCATAGGGTCTTTAACCTTGTGGGCAATTTGAAGCTCTATCAACACCGAACGGTATTTCAAGCTCTCTTCCAAGATTGTCCTACCCATCGCTCTGAAACCATGAGGGCAGATTACATCTTTATCAAACCCTAGCGTTCTTAGTGCAGTTCTTACGCCGTTATCACTCATGGGCCTAGATTTTCCCCGAGCGTTAGGGAACACATATTCACTACCACTAGAGAAGTGCTTAGCCTGTTCTAGTAATTCCATTGCCTGTCGGGGAAGTGGCGTAATGTGGTCACGATTAGACTTCTGGTTAACCGAAGCCCTCACCCACCATGATTTCTCAATATCTATTTCACTCCAGCGCATAGTCCTTATCTCGCCTGGACGCTGGAATAGGAGGATGGAAAGCCGCAGCGCGATAGCAACAACACCAAAACCACGATAATCCTGGGCAGCCAAGAGTAGACGCCTAAGGTCTTTCGGGTCAGTTAGAGCTGCGTAGTGCCTTACTTTGACCCTTTTGAGTGCTTTGGAGAGACCAAGAGCGGGGTTTCGCTCTAACCTTCCTGTAATCCTCGCATAGTCCAGCACTTGGCTCATCAATTGACAGGCCCTGTGAGCTATATCAACTGTCCTACGCTCAATTGCACGCAGTGCAGAAAGGATTTCAGGCTCAGCAAGCGCAGATACGGGGCGTTTCCCAAGGGGTGGAAATAGGTCTTTTTTAAGGATTCTCCGGCTTCTGGAGCGGTAACTCTCTGACTTGTCGGCCATATGAGTCTCAAACCACTCATTAGCTATAGCCTCAAAAGTCTCTCCAGCGGCAATATTCTGGGTCAGCCGCCTCATCCTTTTCAATTCTGTGGGGTCTTCACCTCTGGCGACAGCGTCTCTAGCCGCCTGATGTTGCAGCCTAGCGTCCGCTAGACCTACATCTGGATACGTTCCTATGGAAAAAGTCTTTCGCTTGCCAGAAATAGAATAGTCATAGCGCCAGTATTTCCCACCATTAGGGTGGATTAGTAAATACAGACCACGGCCATCTGTCAGCTTTCTTGGTCTATCAGCAGGTTTGGCTCTATCTACCTGAATTGCCGTAAGTTTATACAAAGCCCACCCTCAAATTACGGTATATCCACATGATAATATGCTATATACCGTAAAATATACCAAAAATATTACGGTATATTAGGAGACTCTAGGAGGCATCGATGGATTAAGAGATGGCTATAAGATGCTGTTTTTAATGGATTTTAGTATCTTACGAGACGTCATGATACAAGAAAATGGTCGGGACGACAGGATTTGAACCTGTGACCACCACACCCCCAGTGTGGTGCGCTACCAGACTGCGCTACGCCCCGAAAAAGGATTGAGAGAAGAAAGGACTCGGTCAACCTCTATAACGACTTGATCACCTCTTCAAGTTCTCTGATCAGAGTCTTGATTTCGCCCGAGCTTGCGTGGGATGCAGCGACCTCATCAGGGCTGACGGTCATCTTCTGCCGCGCACCACCGATCGTGTAGCCCTGCTCATAGAGCAAGCTTTTGATTTGCCGTATGAGAATGACGTCCTGCCTCTGATAGTATCGTCGGTTGCCTCGCCGCTTAACAGGCTTTAGCTGAGGGAATTCTGCCTCCCAGTAGCGCAACACATGGGGTTTGACCGCACACAGTTCGCCGACCTCACCGATGGTGAAATAGCGCTTCGGAGGAATTGGAGGGAGTTCGTCGTTATTCTTCGCTTCCAGCATACCCTTCAACTCTTGCTTTCAGTTTTTGTCCTGGCCGAAAGGTCACCACCCGCCTCGCCTTGATTGGGATTTCCTCGCCAGTTTTTGGGTTACGGCCGGGCCGTTGTTTTTTATCCCTGAGATCAAAGTTCCCGTACCCGGAGAGCTTGACCTGTTCATTATGTTCTAGCGAGAGGCGAATTTCCTCGAAAAACTGTTCTACAACCTCTTTCGCTTCTCGCTTGTTGAGACCCAATTCGTCAAACAGACGCTCGGCCATGTCAGCCTTTGTAAGCGCTCCATCTGCCATAATTTATCCCTACCTATTTCCGCAAATCAGCATTAAATTGTTCTTGTAGTGCGTTGACGCAATTACCAATTATTGCAGTAACCTCTTCATCACTAAGAGTGCGGGAAGGATGTTGCCACGTCAAGCCCAAAGCCACACTTTTTTGGCCTTGATTGATTGCATCCCCTTGATATACATCAAATATTCGAAGATCTGTCAAAAATTCGCCGGCGCTGGCCCTGACCAGATTACTGATAGAATCCGCAGAGACGGCCTGATCAATCACTATCGCCATATCGCGCTGCACCTCTGGATATTTAGACAGCGCTTCGACATGAGGCATGCGCGCCTCAAGCAGGGAATCGAGACTCAGCTCAAAAACAAATATAGACTGACCTAAACCCAACTTACGCTGTATTGCCGGGTGAAGCGTGCCGAGGACTCCGACTCGCCCACCCTCAAGGTTTCTGATCTCGGCACACTGGCCGGGGTGATAGCCCGACTCTGCTGCCGGAAAGAAACTGAGCTGACCTGTCTTACCTCCAAGGCCGAGCAACACCTCCACATCACCCTTCAGATCATAAAAGTCTAACATTTCACGACCATTGGACCAGCTTTTTGGCAGCTGGCTTCCGGCGATCAGTCCACCTACCCGAGCCTCCTGCTGTATCTCTTCCCTTTTGCGCTGAAAAACCAGACCGGTCTCGAATAACCTGAGTCGCTCATGCTGACGATTGGCATTGTGCTGGTAACTCAAAAGCAAGCCGGGAACTAAACTGCAGCGCATCATCCCCATTTCCTCAGAGATCGGATTCTGCAGGGGAATAGCCTGTTGTGATCCGGTGATCAATTCTGAAAGAGCAGGATCAATAAAACTGTAGGAGATAATTTCCTGATAGCCGAGTGCCACCAGATGATCTCGCAAGCGGTTCGTCTCAATGGTAGTCTCTGAGCTCTTCGGGAAGCGCTGAGATTTGAGACCGGCTGTTTGCGGAATGTTGTCATAGCCGAAAATTCTGGCCAACTCCTCGATCAGATCAGCCTCTATGCTGACGTCAAATCGATAGCTCGGAACCTCAACCTGTATGGATTCTTTGTTTTGAGCTGTTATAGCAAACCCTAGACGCGACAGAATGTCTAACACGTCCTGGGCCCTGATGGTGACACCGAGATCCTTTTTAATACTGGCAAACCGTAACCTTACGATGTTGCGTTCAGGCAATCTACCGATCGCCTCGGTAATCGGCCCGGGCTCTCCACCAACGATATCAAGCAGCAGCTCAGTGGCCCGTTCCATGGCTCTGTGCTGCAATTCAAAATCAACCCCTCTCTCATAGCGATGAGACGCGTCAGTATGCAGACCATAAGCCCGCGCTCTTCCTGCGATCGATAGGGGCGCAAAGAAAGCGCATTCCAGAAAGACATGTTCCGTTACGTTACTTACTGCCGAAGCAAGCCCACCCATCACGCCTGCCATGGCAACAGGTTTCTCCGCGTCAGCTATAACCAAAGTATCGCCGGTCAACGCTATTTCCTTACCGTCAAGCAAGGTGATCGTCTCGCCATCATCTGCCATCCTCACGCAGATCTTCCCAGAAAGCTTATCGAAGTCGAAGGCGTGCATTGGCTGACCCAGTTCTATCAGAACAAAATTGGTCACATCAACGATCGGGTCAATACTGCGCAGCCCAGAACGACGGAGCTTTTCCTGCATCCAAAGCGGCGTACTGGCATTCAGCTTTACATTCCGGATCAGCCGTCCCAGGTAGCGAGGGCAAGCCTCGGTTGCGCTGATGGTGACGGGAAATTCTTCAGTGTGAACGGGCTTGACAGCATTGACAGCAGGCTCGCACACTTCCTTTCCACTCAGCACCCCCACCTCACGCGCGATTCCACGCACACCAAGACAATCTCCCCGATTTGGCGTCAGATCTAACTCAATCATGGAATCGGAGAGCCGTAGGTAAGCACGAATATCTTGACCTACGGGCGCACTAGACGGAAGCTCCATTAGCCCGTCAGAGCTTTCTTCCAACCCTAACTCTTCGGCTGAACAAAGCATCCCGTGAGATTCAACACCGCGCAATTTCGCTTTGGTGATCTTAAGCGGTTTGTTCTGCTCCGTTTTAATAGTAGCGCCGACCATGGCAAAGGGCGCTTTCATCCCCGATACCACGTTGGGAGCGCCACACACGACCTGTTGCTCATGCTCCCCATCGAAGACCGAACATACACGAAGCTTATTAGCGTCCGGGTGTTGCGTTACCTGCCTGACCTCAGCAACAATTATTCCGCTGAAATCCCGAGCAACAGGCTCAATTCCATCGACTTCAAGCCCCGCCATGGTTAAACTCGCTGCAAGCTCTTCAGTTGTCAGCCCGGAATCAACCCATTCGCGCAGCCAGCTTTCACTGATAATCATTGTTCGCCCTAGTTGAATTGCCTGAGGAAACGAATGTCATTTTCAAAGTAGAGTCTGAGGTCTCCCACGCCGTAGCGCAGCATAGCCAAACGCTCTACCCCCATACCAAAAGCGAACCCCGAATAGATCTCAGTGTCGACACCAGACATTTCAAGCACTCTGGGGTGGACCATGCCGCAACCCATAACCTCAAGCCACCCGGTATGCCCGCAAATTCTGCAGCCCTTCCCCTTACAGCTTACACAACCCATATCGACTTCAGCAGAGGGCTCAGTGAAAGGAAAATAGGAAGGACGAAACCGCACCGGCATTTCTACTTCAAAGTAGGCCTGCAGAAATTCAACAACTGTACCCTTGAGGTCCGCCATGCTCACTGCTTCGTCTACCAGTAAACCCTCTACCTGGTGAAACATTGGCGTATGGGTCAAGTCGGAGTCACAGCGATAAACCCGGCCTGGACAGATCATTCGATATGGTGGCCGCCCAGTTTCCATGACGTGAACCTGGACCGGAGAAGTGTGTGTTCGAAGAACGGTGCCGGGACTGACATAAAACGTGTCATGCATAGCCCGGGCAGGATGATGCGCCGGAATATTGAGCGCTTCAAAGTTGTGATAGTCATCTTCGATTTCCGGCCCTTCCGCCACATCATAACCGGCACCGGCGAATATCGATTTTATGCGCTCTATGGTCATGGTAATCGGATGCAGTCCTCCCTGACTTTGCCTTTTGCCCGGCAAGGTCACATCAAGCCGGCCCACCTCAAGCTGTTCGTTCAAAGCATGGGCTATCAGGTCGTTTCGCTTGAGCTCAAGGGCTTTCTGGAGATTTTTCTTGGCGAGATTGATTTGCTCCCCGGCCGCCGGCCGCTGCTCAGCAGGGAGCTTGCCCAGCGTCTTCAGAAGATCGGTAAAGCTGCCTTTTTTTCCTAAATACTGCACACGCAACGAATCCAGTGACTTCTCATCACTGGCACGCTCTATGTCCAGCAGAGCTTCGGCAAGAAGAGCTTCAGAATCGACCATAGTCGGCAGCCATAATCGGCGGACTTAGGCGGCCAGACTCGCTTTGGCCTGATCGACAATGACGGTAAAAGCAGGCTTATCGTGAACAGCAAGGTCGGCAAGAACCCGGCGATCGATTTCAATGTTCGCTTTCTTTAACCCGGCGATAAGCTGGCTATAGCTCAAGCCATTCTCTCTGGCCTGGGCGTTGATTCGCGTGATCCAAAGGGACCGGAACACCCGCTTCTTCGCCCGACGATCTCGAAAAGCGTACTGGCCGGCCTTAGTGACCGCCTGCTTGGCGACTCGAAAGACACGGCTGCGCGCACCATAATAACCCTTGGCCTGCTTGAGGACTTTTTTGTGACGCCGACTGGCGACCACACCGCGTTTTATTCGGGACATGATTTCTCTCCTGACTTTGCTGTAGGGTTCAGACTAGATTTCTTTCAGCATGCGTTTCACTGCTGGTACATCGGCCGCATGCACCTCGGTAGTGCCGCGCAGATGTCGCTTACGCTTAGTCGTCTTCTTCGTCAGGATATGGTTCTTGTTCATGCGCTTTCGCTTGAATCCAGAACCGGTTTTTTTGAACCGCTTTGCGGCCCCGCTGTGGGTTTTCAACTTTGACATAGTTTCCTACTCCGCATTTAACGCCGGCGGCACTGCATATCAGTATGCGTAGCCTTGAAAGCCTCTGACGTCTCATCGCTTGAGCGATGGCTCATTGAATTCTGACAGACCCAAGTCGTTTGCCCGGCGAAAGTCGGCAGAAGCTGCTGATATCGCCCGTGTGGCTGAACAATTTCTAAGCTGTCAGCGTTTTTTAACCGGCGCCAGTACCATGACTATCTGCCGGCCCTCCATCTTTGGCTCCTGCTCAACAGTGCCGTAATCAGCCAGATCCTCTCGAATCCTTGACACAAGCTCCTGTCCAAGATGTTGATGGGCAAGTTCACGACCTCGAAATCGTAATGACACCTTGGTCTTATCCCCATCCTCAAGGAAACGAATCAGGTTGCGTAGTTTTACCTGATAGTCTCCTTCCTCCGTCCCTGGTCTAAACTTGATTTCTTTTACCTGAGTGCGGCGCTGTTTCTTCTTGTTGGCCGCTTTCTGCTTCTTCAGGTCAAAAATATGTTTGCCATAGTCCATGATCTTGCAGACCTTAGGGTCTGCTTCCGGCGCGATCATCACCAGATCTAGTTTGGCTTCTTCCGCCGCAGCGCGTGCGTCGGCAATCGGAACAATCCCGACCTGCTGGCCGTCTGCTCCCACGAGCCGAACCTCTTCAGCTTCAATAAATTCGTTGATCAGTGGCTTCTTAGCGCTGCTTCTCATCATACACGCTGACGCTCTGATCCTGTTACTGTGCTAATAGTCACACTCCTTCACCACACGAAACTGCCCCTTACTGGATTGCCCGGTTAGCCTTGCTACGTCCGTAGTTGGACACGTCCTGTTGCAAGTGTTCGCAGAATGCCTCCAGTGACATCGTACCGAGGTCTGCTCCTTCGCGTGTCCGGACAGCGACCATACGGCTCTCTACTTCTTTATCACCCACAATCAGCAGGTAGGGAACCTTCTGGATAGTGAGCTCGCGGATTTTAAAGCCGATCTTCTCATTTCTCAAGTCAGAAATCGCCCTAAACCCCTTGTTTTTCAAGGATTCTTCAACCCGTCTGCAATATATCCCCTGCTTGTCTGTGATATTAAGGACAGCGACTTGCTGTGGCGCCAACCAGGTCGGGAATTTTCCTTCGTAATGCTCGATGAGAATGCCAATGAACCGCTCCAATGAACCAAATAGAGCGCGATGCAGCATGACCGGGCGCTTGCTGCGGTCTCCGTTTTCATCCACATAGGTAATATTAAAGCGCTCAGGCAAGTTCATGTCGACCTGCAATGTGCCGCACTGCCAGTCCCGGCCAATGGCGTCGCGCAAGACAAACTCCAGTTTCGGCCCATAGAATGCGCCTTCACCGGGATACAGGACATAGTCCAGATTCATCGCCGTCAGTGAATCTAGGAGAGCTCCTTCGAGCTTGTCCCAGACCTCATCGCTACCAATGCGCTTTTCCGGCCTCGTCGACAGCTTAATCACCACATCCTCAAACCCGAAATCCCTGTAGATGTCCAGAACAAGGGCGACTACGTCCATGCATTCTTGTTTCATCTGGTTCTCAGTACAGTAAATATGGGCATCATCCTGGGTAAAGTGGCGCACCCGCATCAAACCATGTAACGCACCCGAAGGCTCGTAACGGTGAACCTTGCCAAATTCAGCCATTCTAAGGGGCAAATCTCGGTAGCTTTTGAGCCCTTGGGCAAACATCGACACAGAGCCAGGGCAATTCATGGGTTTCAATGCGAAGATACGTTCATCTTCAGTCTGGGTCGTGAACATGTTTTCACGGTAGTTAAACCAGTGACCTGATGTCTCCCACAAACTGCGATCCATAACATCCGGAGTGTTGACCTCGATGTAGCCAGCTTGTTCTTGCCTCCCGCGCATATACTCCAAAAGCTCTAGAAACAGTCTCCACCCTTTCGGGTGCCAAAACACTGATCCAGGCGCTTCCTCGGCCATGTGGAACAAACCGAGCTGCTTGCCAAGTTTTCGGTGATCTCGCTTCTCTGCTTCCTCCAAACGCTGCAAATAAAGTCTCAAATCTTTTTTGGAGGGCCATGCAGTACCGTAAATGCGCTGTAGCATTACATTATTAGAATCGCCGCGCCAATAGGCGCCGGCAACTGAAGTCAGCTTGAATGCTTTGAACTTCCCCGTACTGGGCACATGCGGGCCACGGCACAGGTCAATAAAATCACCCTGTCGATAAAAAGAAAGATCTTCATCACCAGGAATGGATTCAATAATCTCAACTTTGTACTTCTCACCCATCTTTTCAAAAAGCTGCACCGCATCTTTGCGCGATAAGATCGAACGTTCTACTTGAAGGTCTTCTTTAACGATCTCCTCCATAGTTGTTTCGATGGCTACCAAATCTTCCGGGGTGAATGGGCGCTCGAAAGAGAAGTCATAGAAGAAACCATTTTCAATCACGGGGCCGATTGTGACCTGTGCTTCAGGGAAGAGTCGCTGCACGGCCTGAGCCATAAGGTGGGCGCAGGAGTGGCGAATCACTTCAACCCCATCTTCATCACGGTCGGTGACAATAGCGAGCTTTGCATCGGTATCGATCGTATAGGAGGTATCGACTAACTCTCCATCAACGCGACCAGCCAAAGCGGCCTTCGCCAGACCTGGACCTATCGATTCAGCGACACCAGCTACTGTGACGGGCTGATCATACTGTCGAGTACTACCGTCAGGTAAAGTGATTTGAGGCATAGCTGAAACTCGATACTGAAAGAAAAAAGGCAGCTCGGCTGCGATTCCAACGTGATCAATTGATGTCAATCCAGAGGTTGCGCTGCTGATTGTGCGCTGCCGCACGCCACACCGCTCTCTCATACGGAGTGGTAGGCACGACCAGATTCGAACTGGTGACCTCTACCATGTCAAGGTAGCGCTCTAACCAACTGAGCTACGCGCCTGTTGCCTGATCGACTAGCAAGCCGGGGAAGCAGGGCTGGTCTCCCAAAGCCGCGAGCTCCCTGGGCAACGCGGTCGAATTATACGGAATTACACCCACCCGTGTCGACGAATTTATCGGAAAAAATGCCATCAAGTCATTACCTTAGCATCCGTTGTTTGAGCTTCGCGATTCGATCCCGGGTGGCGGCCGCTTCTTCAAAAGCCAGATTCTTAGCCTGCTCGTACATCAGAGATTCCTGCTCGGAAATTTCCTTGCGGATTTCTGCCGGATCCGAAAAGTCCATCTTGCCATACACATTCGTCATTTCGACCACCGAGCGACTCGAACGCGAAGAATCTGATCCCTGTTTGGCGTAAGCACCTTCCATGACATCCAAAATCCGCTTAGTCACTCCTTTTGGCGTGATGTTGTGTTCCCGATTGTAAGCAAGTTGTGTATCACGTCTCCGATTAGACTCATCCATCGCTCTTTGCATGGACCCAGTGATTGCGTCCGCATACAGAATAGCCTTGCCGTTCAGATTTCTCGCCGCCCTGCCAATAGTTTGAATCAAGGAGCGCTCAGATCGGAGGAACCCTTCTTTGTCTGCGTCAAACACAGCAACCAGAGAAACTTCAGGAATATCGAGCCCTTCTCTCAGCAGATTAATGCCCACCAGCACATCAAAATTCCCCAGCCTGAGATCCCGCAGGATTTCAGACCTCTCTACTGTATCGATGTCTGAATGCAGATAACGAACTCGTATGCCGTGTTCGGCGAGGTAATCAGTCAAATCTTCTGCCATGCGTTTAGTCAGGACAGTGACAAGCACGCGCTCCTGATTTGCTACGACCCTGCTAACCTCAGACAACAAATCATCGACTTGAGTTGAAGCGGAGCGCACTTCAAGTTCCGGGTCAACCAGCCCGGTTGGGCGAACCAGCTGCTGTACCTGCTGTCCTTCATGCTCATTTTCATAAGGGCCAGGAGTAGCAGAAACGTAAATAATTTGCGGGGTCAACGACTCCCATTCTTCAAATCGTAAAGGTCGATTGTCCAGCGCTGATGGAAGGCGAAAACCGTACTCCACCAACGTTTCCTTACGCGACCTATCTCCCTTATACATCGCCCCTAACTGCGGTATCGAAACATGGGACTCGTCCGCAACAACTAAGGCGCTTTCCGGAAGGTAGTCGTAAAGCGTAGGCGGAGGCTCTCCGGCCGCCCTGCCCGACAGATAGCGCGAGTAGTTCTCTATGCCGTTGCAGTAGCCCAATTCCTGAATCATTTCCAGGTCAAATTTGGTTCTCTGCTCAAGTCGCTGCGCTTCAACCAGTCGATTACTGCCCTGCAACTGCGATAAGCGATCCTTTAGTTCATACCGAATATCGTCCAGCATGCTCAATAGCTTTTCTCTTGGAGTCACATAATGAGACTTCGGAAAGACGGTAAGCCTGGGGACCTCCTTAATTAGCGCGCCGGTCAGAGGGTCAAAATAAGACAGTTTCTCGATCTCATCATCAAACAACTCGATTCGGATCGCGTTGCGCTCCGATTCAGCGGGGTAAATATCTATAACATCTCCCCGCACTCGGTAAGTCGCCCTTCTTAACTCCATGTCATTGCGAGTGTACTGAAGATCCGTGAGCCGCCTCAGCAATTTTCGCTGATCCATCCGGTCACCACGATCGAGGTGCACTACCATCTGCAAATAGGACCCGGGATCCCCCAGACCATAGATAGCAGACACAGTGGCGACAACAACAACATCTTGACGCTCGAGCAGCGCTTTTGTTGCCGACAGCCTCATTTGCTCTATATGATCATTAATGGAAGCGTCCTTTTCGATGTAAAGATCGGAAGATGGCACGTACGCTTCAGGCTGATAGTAATCATAATAGGAGACAAAATATTCCACTGCATTGTTGGGGAAAAACTCCTTGAACTCACCGTATAGCTGTGCCGCAAGCGTTTTGTTCGGCGCCATTACAAGCGTTGGACGCTGTACAGCCTCGATGACGTTGGCAATGGTGAACGTTTTCCCCGAGCCGGTTACTCCGAGCAAGGTCTGGGCGTGCAGCCCATCGGCCAAGCCGTCGACTAGCTTAGCGATCGCGTCTGGCTGGTCGCCGGCAGGTTTGAACTTAGATTCCAGGGTAAATAATTTCGACATCGCTCTTCTGTCAATTAATCAGTGGGAATGGGCCGGCCCGAGCCCTGCAGCCAATGACGCCCTGGGAAAGAGTAGGGTACTAACATTTCGTTCGGTGTAGGCCTCCGAGGTTGACCGTAATATATTTTCTAATTAGACTACGCGCCTTTTCCGGAATTCGGTCACCCACCGGGCCATAAGGACCACAAAGGGTTTCCTGATCACACGGAAAAGGTAACTCTGCTGCCCAATAGCTCAATGGTAGAGTAGGTGACTGTTAATCACTTGGTTCCTGGTTCGAGTCCAGGTTGGGCAGCCATTCTCTCCCTGCATGCCCACTCCAACCCCTCGTTCCTTTCCATGTCCGGATTACGCGTTTGCGGCAGCGAACGGCTTTCTCTTCTGACGGTCCGCTTAGGCTATCACGACTGCGTGTTTGCCCTGTGAATAAAAAATGTCCAGCCCGATATCAGTGGTTCCATTCCAGAGATTTAGGGTATA
>Ga0163109_10003583_pt1 | contig 11874 bp, 10 predicted proteins | sample CRUFie1St13metaG_FD_108704 | JGI IMG/M metagenome (GOLD analysis project Ga0163109, IMG submission 108704) | Marine microbial communities from the Costa Rica Dome - CRUD Field 142mm St13 metaG | ecosystem: Environmental > Aquatic > Marine > Oceanic > Photic zone | place: Costa Rica: the Eastern... | reverse complement strand
TTTCCGGAGGCAAAGATAATACATGTAAAAAGAGATCCATCAGCAACTTGCTGGTCCAACTATAAGCAATTTTTCAGCAATAAGGGTCTTGGCTATACCTACAGTCTTGAGGATTGTGTGTTGTATTATAAGCTTTATCAGGAATTAATGGACCGATGGAAGCATATTTATAATAATCAGATCTTTACGCTGGATTATGAAAAGCTTACAATTAATAGCGAATTTGAAATCCAGCAGTTAATTGAGTATCTGGGGCTTAATTGGGAAAATGCTTGCCTTACACCGGAAAATAATAAACGGAGTGTGCAAACGGCTTCAAAGCAACAAGTCAGGAACAAAGTTTACAAAAATAGTTCTAAAGAATGGCTGAAGTTTGAGCCTTACCTAAATAATATTTTCGACTGTTTTTATTCGTAAAAAAAGCCATATTTGCGGTTTAAATGTTCATCAAAGCCCTAAAAGAGTAGAATTGGTTTTTTTGGTTACTAAGCTAGAGAACCAGTAAGAACATTTCTACGTTTTCTAGCAAATGAAGATGGAATATTCTCAGCCTTTCGATATTTTGCAACAGTGCGTCTCGCCAGAGCTATTCCTTCGTCTGATAGTTTTTCGACTATTGCGTCATCACTAACTGGATTGCAAGGATCTTCGGTTTCTACTAACTTTTTAATTTTATACTTAATAGACGTTGCTGATGTGCTTTCTCTATCATCTTGTTGTAGCCCAATGCTGAAAAAAGCTTTCAACTCTAATGTCCCTTGGGGCGTTTGCATTAATGAACCTGTTGTTACACGACTTATTGTGCTTTCATGCATTCCAACTGCTTCAGCGATATCTTTCAGTATCATTGGTTTGATATATTGAATACCATGCTCCAAAAAGGAACGCTGGTGTTTTACTATTTCTGATCCAACCTTAAGCATAGTATCGTTCCGTTTTTCAATCGCTTTAGATAGCCATTTCGCCTCCGCTATTTTGTCTTGAATAAAATCCCTATCTTTTTTTTCAGTAACTTTTTTTCTTACCACTTTTGCATATTCTTTTTCGATCGTCACTGACGGCAAGGTTGAGTTGTTTAGTTCAACAATCCACCCACTCTCAGTCTCCTTAACACTTAAATCTGGTTCACGAATAGGAGTATCATTACTTTCAAATTTTAGGCCTGGTTTTGGGTTAAATGATTTTATTATTTTAAATATATCGGATAACTCTGTGTCAGAACATCCACTCCTACGTTTTAAAAGGTCAAATTTTCCATTTGCAATGAGATGTAAGTTATCAAGGACCGCTGCTAGATTGGGTTCATATAAACTTGCCTCTTTTGCTTGAAGAGATAAACATTCCTTCAGGTTTCGAGAAAATAGGCCAGCGGGTTCTATTTCCTGCAGTTTTTGAAGTACAATCTCAAGTATTTCGATGCTACAACCCAGTTGTGAGGCCATTACAGAAAAGTCTTGTGCAAGCCATCCAGTAGGCTCTAACTCGTCGATTAATTTGAGCGCAATTATATGTTCTGTAGGGTTAAGTTTTAGTGTATTTACGAATTCTAAACAATGGCTGTATAATGATTTATCGTATGCCTTTATTAAACTTATAGTATCAATATTACTTTCTGCTTTGGCTACTGTAGTTCTGGGTATGTAACCTTCGCCAGTTTCAAACTGATTTTCAATAATTATCTTATTCTCATGATCTTGTTTGATGTAGGGATCATCTTTGAATGATTGGTCGACATCTTTATTGCGCTCTCGCAAAGAATCTTTTGCAATGGTATCATCTGAGAGAACATTTACTTCGACGAATGGATTGTCTTGAAATTGATCACTTACATAATCGTTAATTTCCATATTGGTCATATGTAACAGCTTGATTGCTTGCTGCACCTGCGCAGTCAATGCTAAACCCTGCTTTTGTTTTATTTGTAGATTAAAGTCCAGTTTCATAGTGTTACTCCTTAAGCCTCAACCATGATTTACCTGGTTTTTAATCAAGTACCAAAAAGTATAATTGACACTTTAAAATCGTCAAAAGTTTGACAAGCACTTCAGTTTATTTCCAGTACGTTTCTTGCACGCTAAACAAATTAAAAAGAAGTCGTTTATCAATACAGTGAGTGTTAATTAAGGAATTTTTGGAAGGACTTTACATATGGCTAATATAGGTACTACGACCGCATTTTATAAGGTGGAAACATCTCTTTCGCGTGCGAACAAAGAAGTTAGTATGAGTATGGAGCGTTTAGCGACTGGAAAGCAGAACGCAAATGCTGGGGATCGCTCCTCTTATGTTGCGATGGCTGATACTTTTAAATTAGATTTCGTTGGCACTAAAGCCGCTATTAAAGGCGCGTCAGTGGCTATGGGATACTTAGAAACTGGGATGAGAGTACTTGATTCTGCATCATCTCTACTTGCTCGTTTACAAGAGTTGGCTGTATTAGGCGCGAACAATACTAACACCGTCCAGGATAACGAGGCGATAAACTTAGAGGCAGAAGCTATTGCTGATGAATATAATCGGTTAATGACAACATCTACATACAAGGGCAAAAATATATTTGTAGATGCTGCGAACGATCAAGAGCTGGCCATGGGTGGTCGCGGCGCCGAAATGACGTTTGGTATCACAACTATTGATTACTCGGAGCTGTATTCATCAGAAAGGACAATAGCTGGGGAACCGAACACTGGTGAAACTTTTAATATCGCGCATCTTCCATCCGACGCTATTGCTTCAAAATCATACGGTGCGGCATCTGAACAGAAAAATGCAGAGAGCGCTTCCGTAACTCTTGAGGCAGGAAAAAAATATGTTGTTAGAAGTGTCGACAATACTGATGAAGTCGACATGGATGACGATGTAAACGACGCCAGCGCGGCTTCTGTAAAAACGGCATTGAATGCTGAAAGTTTGACAATCAAAACAGCGACTGGATCTGATGTCACCACAGTACTTGGTGCCACAAATGTTATTACCGTAGATTCAGCCAATGTTACTGTTGATCAGATAAATGCTGCAGGAATTGCTCAGGCTACTGATGGCGACTCCGATATTGAGGGTGAGATTCAAGCGATTACCGCTGAAAGTAGTGCTGCTGACAATACTCGTTTCGCAGGTACCTATACAATTGGCGCTGGCGACTATACGACGGCTAATGGATCTGAAGCAACCTTTACAGTAGTGCTCGATACGGCAGGTGCTGCAACTATTACCATGGATGAAAATGGCAAAGACTTTGTAGACACAGATCAAATTACAATTGCAAACACTGCGTTTGGTGGCAGCGGCTCGTCGATAACCTTCAAAGTCAATGGTATTTCAGAAGCTACCAACAGAGTTGCCAATACGTATACAATCGGCGCGAGTGACTACTCTACATCAGGGTCTGGTACAGGAGCTACATTCGAAATCGTTGTTAATGGTGGTGGTGCCGCCAAAGTGTCGCTGGTGTCCGGTGGAAGTGGATATGGTGATAACGATACTATCACAGTAGAAGGATCTAAGCTTGGTGCAGCCAACGCAGCGAGTATTACATTCGACATAAATGGCGTGAGCGATGGGAATATTACGTCGGTTATTTACGCTGAAGTGCTCGAAAGTGATAATGCCTTCAAGTCTACTGAAACGTACGTTATTCAGTCACTTGGTAACAGTAACGGAAATACTGCCACATCTGATTCTGATGCGAATATTATCGCAGCTGCGTTTACAGACAATGACGGTAACGATCTGTCTGGCACATTGGCAGTGGGTGACTCTATAAAAATGGCATCCGTGGGCGATACAGTGAACGGTATTGCGGTGACCCAGCAGCATCTTGATGCCGCAAATGCGTTAATTGAAGGAATGACTTTCACAATGAAATCTGATAGTCTAACATCTGATATTGAAAATATTCAGTCACAGATTGCTAGAGCTCGGGTTGAAGCAGGTTCTCAATATGCAGCCTTGGAAAGTGCGGTATCATATGCGACTGACCTAACAGCTATGTATGAGCTAGGGTACAATACGGTGCACGACGTCAACTTTTCCGCAGAAACTGCGATTTTGGCGAAGAACCAAATTCTCCAACAAGCTGCTACCGCAATGCTCGCACAAGCGAACAGAGGACAGCAAGGATTATTACAGCTAATTCAAGGCTAATTTAATATGAAGTGATAATCACAATCTGAAAAATTTATAAAGCAGCATTCTTGCTGCTTTATTTTTGCTATATAACCTTTTTAAATTAATGATTATGGAATACTTATTGCAAATGATTTAGCTAGTAATGTTATTGGAATTCTGCATAATGTTGATAAGGGATTTTTAAATGAATGCTAGTGCAGAGGACAGCAACTTAGAGCAAGCTGTTTTAGGTGATTCTTCAAAGAATTTCGAGCAAGACCAAGTTAATGAGGCAGACGAAAAACCTGAGTTAACTGGAAGTTCGGAGTTCGCTTTGAAAATGATTAATGCGGTTAAATCAATGAATAATGATGAAATTAGTCATTATGAAATGGTTAATTCTTTTACGATTGCAGACGAGATGAAATGTCTCTTCATGTTTATAAAAGCACTACCCTATAATCCGATCGTTCCAATGTATCCAGAGGCACCATTTTTGTTCTTCAAAGGCGTTCTTTTCCCTCGATCTTATGATTTGACTGAGGAAATTGCTATGGATATTGAAACGTTTATGAAAGGGAAAAACAGCGAGTATTTTAAAGACCTGCATTTACATGACTTAGATCCTTATTATTTAGACGCATACGAAAGTGCAGTACGGATATACAATGATATGGTTGAGAAAACTCGAACTTCATACTTGTCGAATGTAAAACAAGCGAAATCCCAGGTAATTGAAATTTCTGCCGCTATTGTTTGTGCCATGGTTGTAGTTCTGGCAATCGTTGGAATGAGCTAGCGATCTGATACGAATAAGACTGGAAGCTGTTGGTAAGCGAAAAATCTGGAGTATTTGTGACCGGTCATAAAATTAACGCTCCAATACATTTTTTTATTCCAGAAATTAGGCTTACTAGTCCAATATGCTTCAGGAGAAATTCCAGGAAAGTATTTTTCTTTAATTTTTGGAGGATCACAACTTTCGCAAACAAGTGACTCTAGCTCCTTCAGGGTAGGTAAACGCCACTCGCCTCCAAGTTGGCTAGAGGCTTGGTCCAATGCCATGGCAATCTCATCATGGTTAAGCTTTACGATATCACCAATACAGCTTTTATCTTCAATACTCCATGTCTGCCCCACAGAACACCGCAGCCATAGTATATTGTTTCTTAAGTCTGTAATTAAATGGTCTTCCTCCAAAAATTGAGCATTTGACGATGAGGCAGACAATAGTGATACTATAAACACTAATAAGACTGCTTGCTTCATTTTGAAAAATTACCTTTTTAGACTATATTTGTTAATATAATATATAACGTAACACTATTCTCAACAGAATGGTACGATTCTTGAATAAACATATCAAATAGTTGGAGTTGTATAATGGATTTAGCATCCTTAATCGGACTTATTGGCGCAGTTGGAATGATCATAGCGGCTATGATCGCTGGCGGTGGTGTTGCACCATTTATTGATACGCAATCGATCCTTATTGTTTTTGGCGGTACATTTTTTGCAGTAATGTACTCTAACCCCTTGCCAGTCTTTTTGGGTAGTTTTGGTGCGATGGCTAAAGCTTTTATGCCCAAGGCTGCCAAGCTCGATGAAACTGTTGAACGTATGGTTGAATTGGCGGCGATGGCTCGTAAAGATGGTATGATGGCGTTAGAGGGGCAACCTGTCCCTGATAAGTTTTTTGAAAAAGGAATGCAAATGCTCGTAGACGGAGCTGATGAACAAAAACTGGTAAAGCAAATGAAATCTGAAATAGCGTCAATGAAAGCTAGGCATGCATCAAATCAAGGTGCTGTGAAGGGCTGGGTTGATTTGGCGCCTGCTATGGGGATGATCGGAACTTTGATTGGACTTGTTCTTATGTTAGGTAATATGGGGGATCCAAAGTCGATCGGTCCTGCTATGGCTGTTGCTTTGTTGACAACCCTTTACGGCGCTTTTGTCGCTAACGTTATGTTTGCTCCTATAGTAGGTAAATTGGAGTATTACACGGATTTCGAAGTCGTTTACCGTGAAATGGTATTGGAAGGTTTGAGGGGAATAGCACGAAGTGAGTCACCCCGAAATATTCAGGACCAAATGGCCTCTGCGTTACCGCCAAAATTACAGACTAAATTTGAAATCGCGGCATAGCCTTGATTGTCTATCTTAATATTGGATCTGAATTGATATGGCTGAAGAAGCATTAGACGACGAAGAACGGGAAGAAGAGGAATGTCCCAAATGTCCACCCGTTGGTGCACCTGCATGGATGGCTACATTCGCCGATATGGCCACGCTTTTAATGGCCTTCTTTGTTCTTATTCTCTCTTTCGCCGAGTTTAATGTTCCAAAATTTAAACAAATTTCAGGATCATTAAAAGAGGCTTTTGGTGTTCAGAAAGTTGTTCCAGTTGTAGAGCAACCGAAGGGTACAACTGTGATTGAGTTAAATTTCAGTCCAAATCCTGAACCGTCTCTCTCTACAACATTAAGACAACAGACGACTGAGCTTCAAAAACCAGAGTTAGAACTTAAAACTGAAACCGAAAAATCTCCTGATGGAACTGGAGAGGATAAAAAAAATCAATCAGATTTTGACGGAGCAGGCGGTGAGAGTTCAGAGGAAGTAGATGCAACAGAACTTGCTAAGCAATTAAAGCAAGCGATTGATTCTGGTGATGTTACGGTTGAAACTTTGGGTGAAAACGTGGTGATAAATTTCCCGGAGGAAAAAACTTCTGACGAAGATCTCAGTACAATGATTGCAGAAACTCTTGAGGCGCTTAATGATGCTCGCGCGACGTCGGGTGCTTCGGAAAGTGAGGTTTTGTTTGGTGGTGTTGAACAGGAGTTGGAAAAACTCGCAGCAGCCATTGACGAAAGCTTGCCGCAAGACGGGCAGGGTTCTGGCGGATCTTCAGAGCAACAAAGTGAAGAGGCAAAGGTAGCCTCTCAGGCAACTGAGGAACTTACGGTCGCATTGAAAGAACAAATTGATCAGGGTCTTATTGAAGTTGAACAAAGGGGAGAAAAGGTTTTTGTGACTGTTGGATCCGGAGGAGCTTTTCCATCGGGCACAGCTGATCTAACCGAAGAAGCGCAGAGGATTATGGATAGAATATCTTTGACTGCTATGAGCCCTGATAGCACCATTACCGTGACAGGTCACACCGATAATGTGCCGATTTCAAATGGACAGTTTAGAGACAATTGGGATTTAGGCGCTGGCCGCGCAGCAAGTGTCGTACAAGCTATTCAAAATACTGGTTTGATATCCGGTGATCGCCTTTCTGCCGTTAGTAAGGGCGAAATGGCACCAATTGCAGATAATATTTCTGCTGCGGGTAGAGAGAAAAATAGACGTATTGAGATAGAAATCTCTTATGAAAACTAAGAGATTGGAATGATTGGTCGTTTTAATCTCTGGAGGGTAACCAAATATGGTTGAAGTTGCTAAGCCGGATTATCTGAGTTTGGTAAATCAAGGTGGTTCTGGGTTTAATATTTCTGAGCTGGTTACTGCTATGGTTGCAGCTGAAATTGAACCCAAAAAAGCTTTGCACACTGACAAAAAAACCAGCTCTGACAATGCTATTTCCGGTATTGGTCTTTTGAGTTCGCAAAGTTTTTTAACACAATCGTCTTTTGATGGACTTCAAAATGATAGTTATTTTTCAGTCTCCTCATCTGATGCATCGGCTGTAGATTTTTCAAGCTCAGACGAAATGAAGCTTGAGGCAACCCAAATAGAAGTTTCAAATGTCAATTTGGCGAAAAAGATGGTTTTTGAATTGCCTGGCTTCACCGATTTGGAAGCAACTATAAGCCAAGCAATCTCGATTGATTTTGGCTCTTGGTCACAAACAAGTAGTGCATCTGAATCAAGCTCCAATTCCGTAGAGTCTGGAAAAACTTATAAGGTGATTACAAGAGCAGATGGTGCGGATGGGGATGCCTTTGACGAGTTTACAAGAGACCCTAATGACCCCAACGCCACGACGGCTTATCACGATGTTCCAATTGAAGTAGGCGATGTTTTTCGCGCCCCTGCAGACGGTGAAGACTCAGGATATACATTTCAGGAGGTAGATGCTTACGCTTTTACTGAAAAAACTGGAAATACAACTGTAAACTTGGCTCTCAGCGGTACTTTGGAAAATGTTGTAAACCAACTCGACGGGGTTGCTGGTATATCTGCGAAATTAGTTCAAACTTCGAGTGATAGTAGTAGCACTGATACCTACTCTATTGTTATTACAAGTGAGGATACTGGATTAGCAAACGCGTTCAAGATATCTGCAAGCGGCGCTACCCGTTGGGAAACGACTGGTTCTCCAGTTACTAATTCGGACGGTAACCAATTCAGTCAGCTGTCTAGTGATGCGACATTGGATATCGACAACGTAAGCATTTCACGGTCATCAAACTCTATCGATAATGTAATAGACGGTATAACTATAGATCTAAAATCCAACTCTACAAGCCCGGTACAGTTGAATGTAACAAGGTCAAACTCCAGCGTTGAGACATCTGTTAAAAATATTATTATATCTTTGAATGAATTTAGATCGCAACTTGAAACTTTAACTTTCATTAACATTGAGGGTGACGAAAATGGGCCTCTAGCGATGGATCCGACAGTAACAAGATTAAAGTCAGATTTCAAAAAACTCTCAGTGGAACCATTAATAGGTTATGGCGAAAATGATATATATTTGTCACAGTTAGGTATAAAAACTAACGAAAATGGCGAGTATTACTTAGATGAAGATACTTTCGATAAAACTTGGGCGGCAAATCCGGGGTACTTTAATGCTTTGAAAGATAATAATCTTTCTTCTAGCTCTAGTACTGCAATCTTAAGTAAATCACAATACACTGAAATTCCAGCCGGCGCCTACACGGTTACAAATGATGGGACTGATTGGAAATTTGGTTCAGAGACTTTAACTCGAACCGATCACAATGGAGGTAGTAGGTTTTCATCGAGCACCTACCCAGGTCTAACGATAGATACCACGGAAACTAGCCCGTCATCATTTACAGTGTATGTTGGTCAAAACTTTTCAGAAAAAGTTTCTGAATTCATGGAAACGATATTAGATGCAAATTCGTCATTGAATAATGCAGAGGCAGCATATTCATCAACTTCGACCGACATAACCCAAAAATTGAAAGACTTAGAAAAACGAGAAGAACTTATAACAACCAGGTACACCGCCCAGTTCGGTGCGATGGAACAAGCGATGATCCAGTCTAACAGCACAAAATCTATCTTAGAAAATTTTATGGAAGCATGGAAAAATGATAAATAGATCTAAATTCCGTATTTCCTAATTTTCTCAATCAAAGTCGTTCTCAGCAACTTAAGATCTTTAGCTGCCTCGCTGGTGTTACCGTTGTTCCTATCCATAGCGGTCTCGATAAAAACAATTTCAATGTCTCTCAACAAAGAACGTAAATCCACCGAATTATTTTTATCGAACCAAGTTGCAAAATCACTTGGTGTGGGCGGATCATTGTCGATTTTATCTATAAAATCGTGGCTTTTACTCGAGGAAGCAGTTAAACTATCTAAACTATCCCACACGGCATTTTGTTCTTCTGCTCTAGTAACTACGTCACTACTTGAATTGAGTAGGTACTTTTTAACATCTTCACCAGAAACTTTTCCTTTTGGAAAAAAAACCATTGCACGTTCGACGATATTACGTACTTCCCGTACATTGCCAGGCCAACTATGACTCTGTAAAGCTTCGAGAGCACTTGCTTCAAAAATTGGTCTAGAATTTGAGCTGCCCTTGGTAGATTTTATAGCAATGAAGTGTTCAATTATTTCTGGAATATCATCAGAGCGAGCCGCTAGACTTGGTACATCAATGGGAAAAACGTTAAGTCTAAAAAGTAAATCTTCTCTAAACTCATTTTTTCCGACCAAAGTATTTAGATCTTTGTGCGTGGCGCAAATTATCCTCACATCAAGTCTTGTTTCAGAGTTGCTGCCCACACGCGTAACAATTGAATTCTCAAGTACACGGAGAAGTTTTGTTTGCAGATCTAATGGCATATCACCTATTTCATCAAGAAAAAGTGTACCTTTTTGAGCCTGCTCAAATTTTCCAACTGATGATTTCACTGCACCCGTGAAAGCTCCCTTTTCAAAGCCAAATAATTCTGCCTCCATAAGTTCTTTTGGTATAGCTGCGCAATTTATTGTAACAAATTTACCTTTACGGCGACTTTCTTCATGAAGGGCTTCTGCGACAAGTTCCTTCCCTGAGCCGGAAGGACCATAGATGATTGCGGGCGCATCTGAGGGAGCTACAAGCACAATCATTTTTTTTAGTTGCACTGCTGCTTTTGACTGCCCTAAAATTTTATTATCTATTTGTGTCAATAACTATTTGCCTCTAATAGCTTAACTAATTCTACTTATGTTACTATGCAAACTATGATATTTCTACTTTAAATGAGTAAATTTGTACCATCGCTAATAGCTCTGATTTTCAAGGGAAAATAGTGTGTTTGACAACCTTCGTAAAAAAATAATTGCGTTGTTTCCTTCGGATGGCAAGGGCCCTCGTAGTTTAGATTATCTTGATGAGCAAGATTTGTCTCGGTTCAGTGAACAAGATATAATACTCGAAACTGATGAGCAAATTCGGGAGTTATTACCAGATGTTCTAGGTCAGGCTTTGGCGCGCACATGGATTGATAAAAGATTTTTAGAGGCTTTTTATCAATTTCCGGTTGAGGTTTTAGAAAGAGGTGGTGTCTATTTACCGGATCATATATCTGTTGAATTTGAAAAAGAACAAAAAGGTCGACCTAAAGTAACTGTTTATGAAAGTCAGAATGATATAAGACGCAAACTTCTTGAATTAAAACTAATTATGGTAGCCGAAGAATGATATTTAAAAAAATTTGCTATATGCTTTGGATTTTTATTTTGTCTTCCTCTTTGCATGCAGGGTCACATGAAAATTTAGTCGCAAAAGATTTTGATAAAGCTATCAAGCATGTCGAAAAAAAGAGCTATTTTGAAGCTTTTAAGATCTTTTCTGAATTAGCAGAAACCGGTGTACCTGAGGCGCAATATAATCTCGCACTGCTATATTCAAATGGTTTGGGAGTACCAAAAAATTACAAATTAACTTTATACTGGTCTTGGCAGTCTCATTTAAATGGTCACGTCGCTGCTTTGGAGCGCGTAAATGCTACTTATGACCTGATAAATGAAGATCTTCGCGAGAAGGTTGCTCAGCTCGTTATTGATGAACTACTTGAAAGTGCTCAAGCTGGCGATAAAAAGTCACCTCTAAAGCTTGGAAAAACTTATTTGGGTCTATTTGTAGAAGCACAGAACCAACCAGCATATCTTTGGCTCTCGATTTCCCAGGCCTATGGTGATGATGCCGCCAGTAAATTATTGGACACAGCTGCTACGCAATTAACCTTAGAGGAAATTTTAGTGCAGCAGGAGGCTGCTCAAAAAACATTCGAGGAAATAATAAGAAATAACTAGGTGAATGGCTTTAAATTTTCTAAGAAGTCAAGTTTTATAAGATTGAGGTCGCAATATTGTTCAAGATCTCTGATTTTAATGTTTAGTTCTTCCAACACAAGCTTTACTCTGTTCTCAGACACAAAATTATCGCCCTGTTGAAGTTTAATTTTTTCAACAAGCGTTGCTATTTCTTCTATTTTTATTCCAAGAGCGGTGTCTTGCTTTATTTGGTTTTGAAGGCTAGGCGTCTTTAAAAGTTCGGA
>Ga0163109_10003582_pt1 | contig 11875 bp, 14 predicted proteins | sample CRUFie1St13metaG_FD_108704 | JGI IMG/M metagenome (GOLD analysis project Ga0163109, IMG submission 108704) | Marine microbial communities from the Costa Rica Dome - CRUD Field 142mm St13 metaG | ecosystem: Environmental > Aquatic > Marine > Oceanic > Photic zone | place: Costa Rica: the Eastern... | reverse complement strand
CTATTTAGATCTTCTATTTGACTGTCATAGTTGCACCATTTTAAAGATATCAGAGAAATTTTAGTTTTTCGCTCATTGTCCTTAAGTTCTCTGTATTCACTTGCTAGTTTTGCCTGTCTCTCTAATTTATTCAGCTGAGAATTTATTTCTTTCATAATATCGTTAAGTCTATCGAGGTTGTCTCTAGTATGTTTAAGTCTTAATTCTGTTTCTCTTCTTTTTTCTTTATACTTACTTATTCCTGCGGCTTCCTCTAGATACGTTCTTAATTCGTCTGGCTTAGCATCAATCAGCTTGCTAATCATGCCTTGCTCAATAATCGCATAACTTCTGGGTCCAAGACCTGTTCCGAGAAATACCTCTCTGATATCTTTTCGTCTGCAACGAGTGTTGTTTAAGTAATAATTAGAGACACCATCACGAGATACCTCTCTTTTGATAACGATTTCAGAGTATCTAGCGAATTTTGAGTCAAGAGAGTTTAAAGAATTATCAAAGTTGAGCTCTACAAATGCTTTTCCAACCTCATGTCTTGATGATGAGCCAGAAAATATGACATCCTCCATAGAATCGCCTCTTAAATTTCTTGCAGATGACTCACCCATGACCCAGCGTATTGCATCAATTATGTTGGATTTGCCGCATCCATTTGGTCCTATAATACCCGTCAGATTGCTAGGAAATTGGAGTGTCGTAGGGTCTACAAATGTTTTGAATCCAGCTAATTTAATTTTTGTTAAACGCATTAAAATACCCTTAATAGATTATAATATTATCTACGCTATAATACTACTATAAGGAGATAACTAAATGACCCTACACAAAGATATACTTGAGACGTTTGAGAATCCATCAAAAAGTAACGATTATCTTATTACTATGGATATTCCCGAATTTACCTGTTTATGTCCATTGACTGGTCAACCTGATTTTGCAGAATTTAAAATAAACTACGTACCGGACAAAAAATGCGTTGAGCTAAAATCATTAAAATTATATATGGCAGCATTCCGAGACATTGGTGCATTTCACGAGGATAATACTAATCAGATTCTTAACGACTTGGTAAATCTAATTAAGCCGAGATATATGTCTGTAGTCGGATATTGGAAAGTACGTGGAGGTATTATTACTACAATAACGACTAAATACAATAAGAAAAATTGGAAAGATAATAATAATATTCTAGAAAATAAATGAAATTACTTATTAGCTTTTTTGTAGTAACTTTTGCATTCACTCAGATATCAGCAACTGAAATAAATCAAAAATTTACCTATCCCGGTGGTGTTTATGTGAAAAAAATCAGCTTTGATCAATATCAGAATGGTTTCCACTACCTTGATATGAAAGTACCGATGCTGAAAAAAAATAGAAGCTATTATTTGCTATTTGGAATCCCAAGAGATATAGATTTAAATACAAGCGAAATACTCCTAAAAAATGGAAATGATGATCATATTATTACACTGGAGCTAAAGAAAAAATATTTTGGCAAGCAACATATTAATATTTCAAAAAAATTCACAGAACCAAGTGATGATGTGATTGATAGAATTATTAAAGAGAAGAATATTCTAAATTCAGCGAGGAAAAAATGGGTTTCAAATAATGTGGATACCGATTTTATTCTCCCTGTCATAGGGCAAATTTCTGGAGTATTTGGAACTGATAGATTTTATAATAATAAAAGAGGTAATTATCATAATGGAGTTGACTTTGCGGCCAGTACTGGGACAGATATTGTTTCTCCTTCCTCAGGTGTAGTGCTTTTAACAGGTAATTTTTTTTATAATGGAAAGTTTGTCTATATGGATCATGGTATGAATCTTAAGAGTATTTTTATTCACATGGATAGTATAAAAGTCAAAATAGGAGATTATGTTAATAAAGGAGATATCATAGGTCATGTCGGAAATACTGGAAAATCAACTGGCCCTCACCTGCACTGGTCTGTAACACTGAATTCTGTATATGTCGATCCAATGATCTTCGTAAACAATACAATTATTCACTAGTTTCCGCTTGAAGATAGAGGAGATTAAGAGCAAAATAGTAATATTAAATAAAGGAGGTTAAAATGCCACAATATGTAATAGAAAGAGAAATACCTGGGGCTGGAGATCTTACACAAGATGATTTACAAGGGATTTCTCAAAAATCATGCGGTATCCTAAAAGATATGGGCACTGGTATTGAATGGGTTCATAGTTATGTGACTGGTGACAAAGTTTACTGCGTGTATAATGCAGATAATGAAGAACTAATTAAACAGCATGCTGATACAGGTGGTTTTCCTGCAAACAGCATATCTGAAGTAAAGAATGTTATTAGTCCAAAAACAGCTGGATAGATACTACTAAACTTTAATCAAGAGACCCATTCATACGAATGGGTTTTCTTGTTTACTATATACAATTTTTATAGGAACACCTCGAATAGATAGCTTATCTGCGAAAAAACCACACAGATACTTGTCATATGTTTTAGGGATCTTGCTTACCCTATTTCCGTGTATCGTGATCACTAGCTGATCAGAATTTGCTTGCTGAGCAAACTTTAATTTGATTTTTTTATTATTAGACATCGGTAGTGGGTGAGAATCCACGGCATCATTGAGAATCTTCGTTAAAAGAGATGATTTGAAACGCTTATCAAGTTTTGATGCTAATGTATATATCTCTCTCTTCAGTTCACTAATATTTTTTCTCATACTGGCTGACAGATAAATACAAGGAGCATTACTACTTAAGTGTGAAAAATATTCAACATATTTTTTATATTGATTAATCTCATGTTTATTCAATAGATCAATTTTATTTACTACAATGATGTGAGGTCTTTGATTATTTTTAAGATACTCTAAGATAATCTTATCTTGCTTAGATATTTTCATCGATGCATCTAACAAAAAAACAGATATATCGGATAATTTAATCGTATTTAATGTATTTAACATACTATAAGAACTTAGTTTCGATCTATTTTTTGCTTTTCTCGCTAAACCTGCAGTGTCTACGACAAGAAAACGTTTATTTCTATGTGTAAATATATGATCAATACAATCAATTGTCGTACCAGGTATATCTGAGGTGATCATTTTTTTAGTATTGATTAATGTATTGATTAAAGTACTTTTGCCAGCATTTGGTTTTCCTATAATTGATATTTTTTTGAAATAGTCATGAATTATATCTGTGCCGTTCATAAGATCAGTCAAGAACTTTTTTAATTCAGTAATACCTTTGTTATCTTTAGCGGATATTTCAAATATGTTTTTTATACCATATTGAAAAGCATCATATACCGTATCATTTTTTTTCATCAAATCAATTTTATTTATAATCAGAATTATTTTTTTATTTTTTTTCCTGAGATCATTAAGAATTTCCTTATCCAATGCATTATGAATGTTTTTTATCGACATTACATAGAGTATTAAGTCACACCTTTCAATACATTTAATAGTCCTTTTATGAAATTCATCGTTTTTATCTATTGATTCAGTGAAACCACTAGTGTCATATAATTCAATTGATTTATTATGTTCATTTATCAAGTAACCGCAATTAATATCTTTTGTGACGCCATGTAAATCAATAACTAAAGCTTTTTTTTGTTTAGTTAATTTATTAAATAATAATGATTTTCCAACATTGGTTCTTCCAACGATAGCGATTTGATTATTCATATGTAGTTAATTTAACTTGACTGCATTGAGTCTACCATCTTTTGTTACTATATAAATAGTATTATTTATAGTAAGTACATTGGATTGGTAATCAATGGAACTTAATAATTTGTTATAATGAATTACATTTCCATCTTTTATATTCAATATTGCAGCGTATCCGTTTGTTCCAAAACTTAATAAATAACTATCTACTAGAACAGGTTGAGAAAACAAAACATCTTTATCAACTTCCGTAGACCAAATTATATCACCACTAAAACGATCTAATGCTGCTAAATTACCATTACTAGTTGATATGTATATAATGTAGTCATCTATACTAGAATTACTATGAATCGACATCGGTCTTCTCCAAATTATGTCTCCAGTAATTATATCTACAGATACCAAGCTACCTTGAAAAGAACCTACATATACTATCCCATCTTTTATTAACGGCGTCATTTCTACATCTCTAAGTGATTCAAGCTCGTTCCTTCCTGATCTGGGAGATATGCTAATAAGCCAATTGAGTTTACCTGTATCGTTTGATAGGGAAACAAAATTCCCATCATCTCTAGCAACATAAATATTGGATAAATCTCCTGTAATTGCAGCACTGCCCTTTAGGCTTAATGGCACATTTTTACCTTGATGTATCCACTCAACTTGCTTAGATGCTAAATTTATTGCTACTGTATCACCATCTCCTTGTTTAACATAAATTAGATCATCCGCACCTATAGCAGGTGAAACAACCTCGCTTTGTAACTGCAATGAGAGAGTAGGCGGAACCTCATCATCATTGATCAAACCCACTAAATCGATAGTGCTCAAAATACTTGTATTTTCATGCAAATCATTAACTTTATAGCCGTAAATTTTGCCATCAGATGTTCCAAAATAAATATGTCCTTGATGATAAAGTAGGCCTGATGTTACGTCTAAGTTTAATTTAAAATTCCATTTAATGTCACCACTAGAAATGTCTACGACTGACACTAATCCATCTGTATCAATTGTATAAATCGAATTTTGTCCATCATAACTGGGTTGTAAAACTGTTGATGATGCATCTCTTTTTTTACCTATATCAATGGACCAAATATTATTTATACTTAATGTTGAAATTTTGGATTTAGTATTTGTAGTATCCCAAAAAACTAATTTATCAAAAAAAGATTTTTCTCTGAGAATGGGTGTATCGGGTATTTCAGATTCATCAGATATCTTTGAATTTTCAGTAACTTTAGGTTCTGGGTTAAATACACCTGATATATATTCTGCTGGATTACTAGAACAACTAGTTAATACAATAACTGAAAAAAATGAGTATAGTAAGATTCTTGGTTTCATCTTATTGTGCTCAATTTACTCTCAATCAGCCTAGCTTTATTTGGTGTTATATTTTGTGATAGGGCTAGCTCGTAGTTTTTAATAGCAGCTAATTTGTCATTTTGTAATAGCATAATGTCACCCAATAATTCCAATATTATAGGATCCGTTGAGTTGTTTGTTACATCTGACAAAATATCAATCGCGTCAATGTAATTACCCTGTGAAATATTTATTCTTGCAAGCCTGACTGATGCTATATATACATGTGGTTGAGATTCAGAGTTAGCCATGATGTGCGATAAACTTGATTTTGCAAGTTCTAGTTGATCACTATCGTGATAATATTTGGATAGGTAAAGATTTGTCATGGCACTATAAATATTCTCAGGATCTTGCTCTACTAATAACTGAGCTTTATCTGTAAAATCTGAGAATCTCTCTGTTTGATAGAGTTTTACTATTTCTTCATAATCAAGGGATATTTGATGCATTGCATTCATCGTAGAGGATTTATAGTAATTGTAACCACCAATAAAGGAGAACCCTATCGCAAATCCCAAAATGATATTAAGATAGTTTTGTTTCAACCAACTAATAAGTTTATCTTCTTCTTCAGTGAATTGCATTTTGTTAACTCAAGTACTTGTTTAATTCTGATATGCCAATATCTATTTGACTATTATCTTTGAAATTATGTACTTTTAATTGATTATTATTAATGATGATAGCTAATTTGTCATTCAATTTTTTTGCATATTTTATTTGAGACGATAAACTGCTATCTGGATCAGTGCTCATGAAAGAGTACTTAGGATACGTACTCCTTATTAATTCAGACATCTTTATGAATGACTGAAGATGCTCGCTGTTATCGTTAAGTATCGCATACTTAGTCTGGTTTGAGGGTAGTTTATTAAGTTTTAATAACTCAACCAGTCTCTCTATGCCAAGTGCTACACCAACTGCAGGCATGTCAATTGAGTAATTTGACTGAATTAAACCATCATATCTCCCACCTGCACAAATTGCATCTTGTGAGCCAAGTTTATCTGTCTTCCATTCCATAACAGTATCATTATAGTAGTCCAGACCTCTAACAATATTATTGTCCACGACGTAGTTAACCTCTAACTGATCAAGCAATTTAGTTACTGAGTTGAATCGTTTTTGAGAGTTTTCATTCAAAGTCTCACATAATGTGGGTAACGAAGAGAGGATATCTTTGATCTTTATGTTTTTACTATCTAGTAATCTTAGTGGATTTTTCTCTAAAGTAACTTTTTCACCATCTGTTAGAATTGATAAATTATCGTTCATGATTGATTTTATCAGCATCCCATATCGGTCTCTGTCAACCTGGTCTCCGATTGAATTAATATGTAATTGGTAATTATCTATCTCTAGAGTAGTAAACAATTTATTTATTAAAACTATTAATTCTATCTCGCTACTGATTCCAGAAAATCCAAAATACTCGAGGCCAAACTGATTAAACTGTCTGAGTCTACCTTTTTGCGGTCTCTCATATCTGAACATTGGTCCATAGTACCAGTATTTTCTTTTCTTTATTCCTCTATCGTAAATCAAGTTGTGCTCGATAACAGATCTTACGATAGATGATGTACCTTCTGGTCTTAGGCAAACACTCTCATCATTCTTATCATAAAATACATACATCTCTTTAGTCACAATATCAGTTAGACTGCCCAAAGATTTGTTAAAAACATTTGTACTTTCTAGTATCGGAGTTCTCAGTTCATCAATTGAATGTGAGTAAGTGATATTCTTTAGTATTTTTTCAATTAAATCATAATAATGGAGATCTTCTGGTAATATATCTTTGAAACCTCGAAGTGATGTAGTATGTTTATTACTCATTGCATCAGTTAAAAATTATTTTTATTTCTTTAATCGCATTTTCATTACTGTCTGATCCATGAATTGAATTATTTGACTTATTTAATGCAAATTTTTTTCTTATTGTACCATCTTTAGCATTATTTGGATCTGTATCTCCGATTAGATCTCTAAACTCTTTCACAGCATTATCTTTTTCTAACTCGATAGCCACTATCATCCCAGAAGTCATATATTCAATAAGAGCATCAAAAAATGGTTTTGTTGAGTGAATATCATAAAACTCCTTTGCTTTTGACTCTGTCAAAATCATCGAGCTTAATCTTATTACCTTAAATTTACTATCTTCGATTGTGCTTATGATGTCACCTATGATATTTCTATGTGTCGCATCTGGTTTTATTATCGCTAGTGTCTTTTCCATAATTATTTCTCCTCTATCCATGCCATTTGTATAGCTTCAAGTATTTTTTCATTAGATTTATTTGGATCATCATCAAAATTCTCCAACTCACATATCCACCCATGTAGATCAGTATATCGTACATACTTAGGATCTATATTGGGTAAATTATCGTTTAACTCTATTGCTATTTCAAGAGTATCGGTCCACTTTAACACTATCCATTCTCCGATGCATGATTAATAGTATATTTTGGTATTTCTATCACTAAATCTTCGTCATTTACGATTGCTTGACAACTCAAGCGAGAGTTAATTTTTAGACCCCATGCTTTATCTAAATAATCATCTTCATCCTCAGTTGGCTCTGTGAGTGAATTTATACCCTTGACAACATAAACATGACATGTTGTACAAGCGCATGAAAGTTCACATGCATGTTCTAATTGTATACCATTATCAAGTGCTGCTTTACAGATACTCGTGCCTTTAGAAACTTCAAATTCAGCACCATCAGGACAGATGTCAGGGTTAGGTAAAAAAGTTATTTTAGGCATAATACCTCACTCAAGAACATCATCTACACCTTTGCCAGTGATTAGAGATTGAATGCTTTTGTTCATTCTTCTCTCTACATAAAATTCTGATTTTGACTCTAAAATCTTGACTTGCTTATCTATTTCTACAGAACTACTTTTATTTGTTATCTCTTTAAGTTTTGAAAGCTCTGATGATATGACCTTATATTCAGATTCGTCTAATAACTCAGACCCATCATTGTCCAATGCTTGTTCTAGAGCATAAATTACTCTCTCAGCTTCTACTTTTGATTCTGATAATCTTCTCGCTGACATGTCCTTCTCAGCAGATGAATTAGCTTCTGAGATCATTCTAGTTATGTCGCTTTCTGTAAGCCCGTAAGCAGGTTTGATAACAGTAGTAGCTTTTGTATCAGAGGTTTTTTCAGTAGCTGTCACAGACAAAAGACCATCTGCATCAATTTGAAACTCTACCTCTATTCTTGGAGCTCCAGCAACCATCGGTGGAATATTTTCAAGAGTAATTTTACCGAGGGATTTACAATCGCTTACTAGTTCGCGCTCACCTTGAATTACATGAATAAGTAAATTTGTCTGTCCATCTTTAAAAGTTGTGAATGTTTTTTTTGCAATAATCGGAATAGCAGTATTTCTTGGTATTATTTTTTCAGATAAGTTGCCCATTGTTTCAATACCTAAAGATAATGGGAGGACATCTAGTAGAAGGACATCCTCTTTTGAGTTACCGGATAGAATATCTGCTTGTATTGCAGCACCTTGTGCTACTACTTTGTCAGGATCAATATCATCAAGGATACTGCAATTAAATTCTTCTTTCAGCCTCTTTTTAATCTCAAATATTCTAGTTGATCCTCCTACTAATATAAAACTATCGATGTCACTACGATCTAGACCTGATTCATCTAGAGCGGATATGACAGTTTGTATGGTTTTATCAATGATTGGTGTTATTAAATCTTTAAACAATTGCTTTGATAATGTGATTTCATGACCATCAATAGTATAATTGATTTCTGTAGTTGACTCCTTAAATTTCTCTTTTATGCTTTTGGCGTGATCTTTTAAAATAGTTACGTCTAGATCATTAAGATGAGCGTGGTTATCTCTCATCCAATGAGCAATTACGAAATCTATATCATCTCCACCAAGCATCGTATTGCCATCAGTTGATAAAACTTTGAAAATTCCTTTTTCAAGAGATAAGATAGATACATCAAAAGTTCCACCGCCAAGATCATATATTATGTATTTCCCAATCGATTTAGACTCTAGTCCATATGCAATTGCTGCAGCAGTTGGCTCATTAATCAGTCTCAAAACATCGATATTCGCAAGCAACGCAGCATTTTTTACTGCTTGTCTTTGAGAATCATTAAAATAAGCAGGGACGGTAATCACAGCAGCCTCTAGTGTTTGATTTTCTTTTTTTTCTGCAAGATTTTTTAAAAAATCAAAAATTAGTGCTGATAAATCAACAACACTATAGTCTTTATCAAAAACTTTTAAAGCAAGCATATTATCTTTTTTTGTAAATTTATGATTATATTGTTTCAAATAATCTAATTGTTGCTCATCTACTCCTATAAATCTCTTGATAGAGGGAATGTAATAAGATGCATCTTTATCCTTCAAAGCTGAACCTATAATTATTTCATGTTTGGGTGTAATGGTGATCGATGATAAAATTAAATCGTTACCATCAAGATCATAGTGTTGAAAATCGTTGTTAGTATAATTACAAACAAGCGAATTTGTTGTACCAAAATCTATGCCAACTACAAACCTCTGCTTAGATTGTGTATCTGACTTAGGGTCTTTGATTTGAAGTAAACTCATTGTTTTATCATTGGCTCCAATTCTATTAAATGATTACGGTAAAATTTGTACTTAGCCAAGTTATCCCAAACCATGTCGTATTTCGTTTGAGATAAATATTCATTTATGGAGTTAACTAGTACCTCCATTTTTTTAGTTAAAGCAACTATTAATACACTCGCCTTATTACTCTCTCCATGATCAGTTTTTATTTGTTCAATACACTCGTTCAACTCAATTTGTTCTTCTAAAAATTCTTCATCAAATAACGTTCTACTCTCATCGGTATCGAATTTTTTTATTTTGAGTATATACTCAACCCTTTTGACAAAGTCACATAAAGTAATATACCCGTCATTCAAATATGATGAGATTTGTAATGCAATTCGTTTTTCAATGTCAGGTGAATTAGTAAATTTGTCAGGATGAAATTGTTTCTGTAAGATTGTAAATTTTTCATCAAGATCTTCAAGGTCTATTTCAGTAGAGACCTTTAGTCCAAATAGTTCAAAATAATTCTTCTTTAATATGTCCATTAAACATTAAAGCTCTCACCACACCCGCACTTGTCTTTTACATTTGGATTATTAAACTTAAAACCCTCATTCAAACCTTCTTTCCCAAAGTCGAGTTCAGTTCCTTTTAAATAAACATAGCTTTTAGGATTAACTATTAATTTTATTCCTTTATGCTCAAAAACTTTATCGTCATCCTCTACTTTATCAGCAAATTCAATAACATAACCTAATCCAGAACAACCTGTTGTTTTGACACCCAATCTCAAACCCACACCGGACCCTCGTTTTTTGAGATGAGAGCTCACGTGTTGTGCTGCAATATCTGTAATTGTAATTGTCATATTAAATCTCCTTAATGAGATGACCATTTAACGCTTTTTAGATCAATGCCGTCTTTATGCATTTCCCATAGTGGTGATAATTCTCTGAGCTTTTTTACAGATGATGTAATTAAGTCTATAGCATAATCAATCTCTTCTTCTGTTGTGTATTTACCTATAGTAAGACGAATTGAACTATGAGCTAACTCATCATCACGCCCTAATGCTCTTAGAACGTAACTTGGTTCGAGGCTTGCCGAAGTGCAAGCAGAGCCCGATGATACAGCCATGTCTTTCACCGCCATAATAAGACTCTCGCCTTCTATAAAATTAAAGCTTATATTTAAATTGCCAGGTATTCTCTGGTTCAAATCACCGTTAAGATAAACTTCTTCCATGTCTTTTAAGCCATTCCATAGCTTATCTCTAAGTTTTTTTATTCTTTTGTTATCATCATCCATTTCAGATTTTGCTAAACGAAAAGCCTCACCCATACCCACAATCTGATGAGTCGGCAATGTTCCAGATCTGAATCCGCGCTCATGACCACCACCATGCATTTGAGCCTGCAACCTTACTCTAGGTTTCCTTCTAACGTAAAGTGCTCCTATTCCTTTTGGTCCGTATGCTTTATGAGCAGATAGAGATAGTAAATCTATCTTGTGTTTTTCTACATCAACTTCTACTTTCCCTGGGCTTTGGGCTGCATCTACGTGAAATACAATGCCTCTATCTCTGCAGAGTGTTCCAATAGACTCTAAATCTTGTATTACACCTATTTCATTATTTACATGCATGATAGATACCAATACTGTTTTATCTGTCATAGCATTTTCTAGCTCTGTTAAGTCTACTAAACCATTTTCTTTTGGGTCTAAGTAGGTTACTTCAAAACCTTCGGTTTCTAAATGTCTCATTGTATCCAACACAGCATTATGATCAGTAGATAATGTTATTAAGTGATTACCCTTTTCTTTATAGAAATGTGCAGCACCCTTGATTGCTAAGTTATCCGATTCTGTAGCTCCACTCGTCCATACTATTTCTTTCTTGTTTGCATTGATCAAATCCGCAACATTTTGACGTGCCTCATCGATTAGTTTTTCACTATCCCAACCAAAGGAATGAGATCTTGAGGCAGGATTACCAAAGTAACCCTCTTTTGTTAAACATTCAGCCATCTTTGCTGCTACACGATCATCAACTGGTGTTGTTGACGAATAATCTAAATAAATTGGTACACTAAGACTATTTTTTTTGTCTTTGATAATTGTTGACATTTTCACTCTCCCTAAAAATCATGATACTTTTAACGTCTTCCCTGGTTGCAATATCACTCAAAGTAATGTCACGCATGTATTGATTAATTTTCTCATTCAGTTCAGTCCATAT
>Ga0163109_10003580_pt1 | contig 11879 bp, 12 predicted proteins | sample CRUFie1St13metaG_FD_108704 | JGI IMG/M metagenome (GOLD analysis project Ga0163109, IMG submission 108704) | Marine microbial communities from the Costa Rica Dome - CRUD Field 142mm St13 metaG | ecosystem: Environmental > Aquatic > Marine > Oceanic > Photic zone | place: Costa Rica: the Eastern... | reverse complement strand
CTAGGATGGCTTGAATATCTTCTATTTTTCCCTTTGCTTTGAAAGTTGGCCTGTCGCTGAGCTCGAGCACTGTATTGACGTCGGCTCTGTCGACTAAGTCGCCAAGAAGCGATGCGCTCTCTGGGCCAAGACATCCATCCTATAATATTATACCCTCTTCGATACAGCCCAACAAAGCTGAAGCCTGTAATCATTCCTCCGAAGTGCGCAAGAATCCCCCCGGGATTACTTTGAAAGGACAACAAATCGCGGCCAAACATAAAGAGCACAATGCCCCACAAGGGCACGGAGCCGATGATAAAAAGCCGAATGCGATACGCTGGATTTGTTGCCATTGCGGCAGCTATAATGGACCATACTGCTCCTGACGCCCCGAGGAGATAGGCTTGATGCTTAGCCTGTTCGAATACGGGAAAAGTATTGTAAGACACTATATAGAAGGCGCTTCCAACAAGAGCTCCTAGAAGATATAAGTTAAGTAGCCTCTTTTCACTATGATACACTTGAAAAATTCGGCCAAACCAATAGAGATAAAGAAGGTTAAAGAGAATGTGCCAGAAATCTGCATGAAAAAAGGCATAAGTTAATACCGTCCAAGGTCGGTAGAGAAGGCTGTCTAGGCTAGAGGGCGCATAAAAGTAACTTTGATAAAAGGTTTCGAAGACCGCACTATCCGCCATAAAAAGAAACCCAATCATTCCGACAAAGGCCTGCAGAATAAAAATTCCGAGATTGATTGCAATCAGCCATAACACCACATTACCCTGTCTTAGGGTTATGGTAAAATCATTCCATATTGATCGTCCGTATAAAGCCATAGCGACTAGTAAAAAGAATCACGGTTTAAACTCCACATTTTCACGATCAAAAATCCTGTGGCGGCACCGCCTAAGTGCGCCCAGTGAGCAATGCCATCATCAATGCCTTGAATTACAAAGTAGGCATCAAAGGCGATAACAAGGAGGACAAGATATTTTGCGGCAATTGGTATCGGGGGAAACAACAACTGCAAGCGGGTATTGGGAAAGAGTAAGCCGAAAGCCACGACTACACCCATAACGGCACCAGAGGCCCCAACTACCGGGATGTACATTTCTCTCCAATTTTCGGCGGGATAAACACTATCAAAGAGCATATACGCTTCGACCCCTGTTGCAATCTGATGAATCAATGCAGCTCCCAGTCCTGCAGACATATAAAAAAAGAGAAAACGTCGCCAACCCCAGACGCGCTCTAAAATGCTGCCAAAGAGATAGAGTGCATACATGTTAAAAGCAATATGCATAAATCCTCCGTGCATAAACATATGGGTTAATGGTTGCCAAGGTTGAAACAAGGGCGACATGGCGTAAAACATTCCACCATAAAGGTTGAGGGGTATGCCCTGGCTCTCCATGACCAAGGTGAAAATCCAAACCAATGCGTTGATTCCGATGATATGGCTTACAATTTGATTATCGCGCTGCATCTGGAGGGGGTATGGGATTTGAGTTAAGTAACATTTGTTGGATATCGGTTTCTTGAAGAAATCGGAGGATCAATTGTCCTCGAATTCCACGTTCCGGATACTTAAGGGCAAACAATGTATCAATGATTTCGTTCATTTCTTCTGTAAAAATTCCGCGCTTGAGCTGCACCGTAGCTTGGGCTGTTGCCATGAAGTGGAGGGCTTTCTTGTCAGATTGCAGCGTTTCGTTTTCCGCCAGATAGGAACTCACTTCATCAAAATAGGTTCGAAGATCATCTTGGTGTAGTTCTTTTGGAATAGCGGTGAGCTCAATTTGGGTGTCATGTACAAACTGAATGCCCCATCCCATAGATTCCCAAAGTTCTCGTTGGGATCGCATAATTGCAACAAGCGTGGTGGGGAGATCTACAGGCAGAGAAAATAACAATCCCTGGGCAGCGGGTGCTTGTCCACTTTGAGCGGTAGCTTCGAGCTGTTCGAAACGAATTTTTGTGAGCGCCCCATGTACATCAAGTACCATAAGCCCATTACGCATGCTTTTAGCATAGTATTTCTTGGCAAAGAGCTCAATTTTTTGATGACTATGTTGTTTTATGGTTTCCCCTTCTCCAAGGTTAAGGTTTGCTTGTTGGCTCTGAGGTTGTTCAGAACCTCCTGGATTGACAAAGGCATTGGTCCATTCGGAAGCTCCTTTTGGCAGTCGCCCTTCTCCATGCCTTGCAATTCCTCCGCTAAAGGGGAAGTGTGATGTAAAGGCGCGGGCTTTGTCATGACCAAAATCTTCTTTATCCCCTCCAAATGCACCATAGGTGTTTAAACCTTGCTCTTGGTCAAAGTCCATAGCGGGCTGTACTTGAAATTTAGATAAGCTATGCTTTAGTGCCGCCAATAAGATAGAATAGATGATTTTTTCTTCTTCGAATTTCACCTCTTCTTTGGCAGGATGCACGTTGATATCGAGTTTGTTAGCATCCACCGTGAGCGCGATAAAAAAGCTGGCTTTTCGTTCGGGAGCAATTAAGCCCTCAAAGGCTTTTTTTACGGCATGTTGAAGGTAGGGCGAGCGAATAGCTCGACCATTGACAAAGAGAAACTGTTCTTGATTGGTTTTTTTTGCCAGACTTGGTTTGCCAATAAAACCTTGAATGGTAACCACTTCAGTGCTTTCTTCTACAGGAATAAGTCCCTCATTGATTCGCTCTCCAAAAAGATCGCAAATTCTTTTGCGCATTGAAGAGGCCTTGACAGCATACAATGGCCGTCCATCTACAACGTATTCAAAGGATATGTCGGGATGAATGAGGGCCATCCGAAGGAATGCGGTATTGAGGTGTTTCATTTCCACTCCATGACTCTTTAGAAAATTTCTTCGAGCTGGAATATTGGAAAACAAATCGCTGACGGTAAAGGCACTTCCTTCGGCACAAGCGCATTCTTCTTGGGTCAATATAGACCCACCCTCAATATGTAGGCGATTACCGGTAGCTTCTCCCTGTTGTCGACTTTCCACCACTACATGAGCCACGGAGGCTATGGATGCTAAGGCTTCTCCTCGAAACCCCATGGTTTCTATAGCAAACAAATCACCTGCCTCATGAAGCTTTGAAGTGGCATGCCGTACAAAGCACATGGTTAAATCTTCTGCCGACATCCCCTTCCCATTATCTCTTACCTCAATGCGCTGGCTTCCGGCACCCTCGATAAAAATCTTTATTTCAGTCGCCCCAGCATCGATAGCATTTTCTACCAACTCCTTTAATACGGAGGCGGGGCGCTGAACGACTTCGCCTGCTGCAATTTGATTGACAAGGTTTTCTGGTAAGGGTTTAATCTGAGACGTCGTCATTAGGCATTTGATTTGCGAAGAAATCTTATGGCAGCAATAAATATCAGCCCAAGAACCATGAATTGACCATTGTGTCCCCATTGGGCTTGAATCCAAGCGCCTTGGGTAAAATATACAACAATCAAACCGATCACAACGGCCCCAGTAACTAACTTTTGGTGGCCCTTTCTTTTTGAAGAATTCAGGCTAGCTCGGTATCGACTATTGCTTGTTGGACTTGATGCCCTGTGTGATCTTAGAAAACCTTCTTCAAGACCGCGTTCTCCGGTCTTTTTATTTCTCGAAGAAGGATACCTGGGTTGGTAATCAAAGGCATTGGGCCGTTTGTTTCGAAAAAAACTTCTCACGATCTACAACTCGTTACAAGGTTATTACTCGGTGAATTGAACGAAAGGCCAAAAACTTTCCATCAAAGAGTTTTTGATGTTCCTCTTGCAACTTCGGCGCGTGCATTTCTTCATAGGTTGTAAAGGAAGAAAAATCGTCGAAATGATAGTGAATGGTGTAGGTAAACCCTTCGCGTTCATCTTCTTTGAGCACCTTGGTCATAGAGGCTTTTGAAAAACATCCGGTGTCCAATACATCTTGAATGTGTCCACCCTTCATATAGGCCAACCACTCGTCATGGCGGCTAAGCTGAATTTGTACTGTTACGGCATAGATATAACCCATAGTCATTATTTAGGGATAGCTTCGATAAAGTTCTCGGGCACTATTGGCGAGTCGGCTGTCTGGGAAGTCCGTAAGGATGGCAAGACAGTGTTCTTTGACCAGTTCATGCTCTTCTTGTTTTTGATACAATTCAGCTAGAGCCCAATGTACATTATCACATAAAATACTTGACTCAAATCGATCTAAAACACGATTATAGGTGCGAATTGCGGCTTCTGGATTGCGTTGTTTCTCATATATTTCTGCCCGCATTACTAGTGCATTATCCATCAGCACATGCTCGTCATATACTTGTTCCCAAGTATTAAGCGAGGCGATGGCCTCGCTATATCGACGCTGTGCCACTAATAGTTCAATTGCGGCATAGCCCATCATCGCATCCGTGTTTGAGTCCAATCCAAGGTTATCCGTAATAAAAACCGATAACTGAATAGCGTTGTTTGAAATTAATTCAGAGGTAGCCCCTTTGAGAATATTGAGTTGTGCTTGGGCCCATTCAAACTCCCCCTCATAGTAACTCAGTTGTGCTTTTTTAAATCGTGCTTCTTCACCAAGAATTCCATCTCCATCGTCATGGTCCACCTGGGTGTAGACAATCAGTGCCTTCCATGGTTTTCCCTGCATGGTTAATGCTTCCCCATAGAGAAGTTTAATCCGGTTAAGGTTTTTCCGTGTAAAGGTATTGGACTGGATGAGGCTATCTAAAAAGTTTACGGCATATACAATATCCTGGCGATATTTTATTTGTATGCTGCAGTATTCAAGAAGAGCTTCTGTTTGAATGGATGGGTCTACTTCACGGTTGTTGCCAAGTTCAAGCAGGGCACTTTCTAGATAATTCAGATCTACAGCTTGGTCTTCTCCTTGGTCGAGCAGGCGTTTTTGTGTAGTTAGTTTAAGTTGGGCGGCCTTGCCCCCATAGGAGTTAACATATTCTGAGGTCAAGACAAAGTCACACAATTCAAGGCATTGAACAAGGGCATCGTTATTGAATGCATCTTGGGCCAAGGCTAGCAGGTTGGGAATAAAATCTGCTGAGCGGCGCGCAAGCATTAGACCAAATCGTGCGGCCTCCCCAAAATTTCCATGAACTTGTTCCAGCCATATGAGGAGGTGAAGAGTAAAAGACACCTCGGGGTGTTGACTAGTATAGGTAAAAAGCTTTTGTTTGAACAAACTGTAGAAACCTTCTTTTGATTTTTGTCGATCAAAGAATCTTTCAAAGTCTTCAACTTGCAGTGGCTGTTCCTTCAGATATTCCAAGGACAGGCTCAGAGCTTTATCCATCGAGTCCTCAAGAAAAAAGAGTTCTAAATATTGTTCCACAAGGTTTTGAGGGGCTGAGTGGATGGCGGGGGCAAATTGCGAGAAGATTGTTTTTGCTTGGTTAAATGCTCCATATCGAATCAAGCGCTGCATTAAGCGACTACAGTTAACCTCTGTTGAAGACCTGGAGTAAGCTGTAATCTCTTTCCATAGGTTGTCTGCTTTTTTTTCCTTTCCCTTGCTTACAAGCGCCCAATATTGATCAATATATCCCAGGGGATCCTCGCTGTCCATGCGATATTTTTCGGCAACTAGACCTAGGCGATCGAAGTCCTTTACTTCAAATAATGACCGACTTAGGGCAAGATAGGTAGAGGGGTTTTTCGGCGACTCAGCGTTAAAGAGGTCGAGGTATAGTTGGGCGGCAGAATCAAATTTAGCTTCATTAAAGAGCCGTTCAGCGCGCACATACTCATCCTGGGCGAAGAGCGTGGTGCTACATGCCATACAGAGTAGAGAAAGTATAATGTTTACGAGGTGGCGCTGCGCCCTATTGGTCATTGTATCAATACGTAACGTCGCTTAGCGTAATTTAAAAGTAAAAGGTGCGACAAAGCGTGAGCGCACACTTTCACCGTTATTTTGGCCAGGCACCCACTTCCCGCCAGAGTTTTTGATGTGGCGAATCGCTGCAGCCGCAAGCATATCATCTCCTCGAACTTTTTCGATTTGAGAAATGCTTCCATCTTTTTCGACAACAAAGCGAAGAAGCACTTTACCCTCTACGCCTAAATCCTTTGCCTGGGTCGGGTATTCAACTTTAGCCAAGTAGGTCAAAATGGCTTTTTGGCAGCATTCATCCTGCTCAGAGCCGGATAGGCTTCCACAATTCGCATCGGCGTCTTTAAAGCATGCCTTTTGTTGCGGAACATCGACAATGACATCATCCTCAATTTGCGGCTCATCAATAACAATGTCGGGCTCGATGATCACCGCAGTGGTGTCAATCGCGATTACGGTATCGATTTTCTCCTCACTGATCACCACATTGTCTACCGTCGGTGGCGGTGGCGGCGGTGGTGGTGGTTCAGAAGGTGGTGGGTCTAGGATTTCTTCCTCTTCAACCGTCACTAAAAAATCAGAGGGCTTGGCTTCGATTTCCCATACGGCAGAAAACATTTGATTGAGACTATCTGTAGCCGATTTGCTTGAAAAAACAAAAATCGTTGTAGTTGATACACTGAGGAATCCTCCTAAAACAAGTACGGCTGCCCAAGGGCGCAAGTCCTTTCCTTTGGCTTTCTTTTGCAGGGGATTGGCCTTGTTTTGGGCAATCAAATTGGCATCGCTTTCTTCTCCGCCAAGTGTCATTAAGTACCACACCAAGCCAAACAAAAGGGCGACGGATCCTATAAATCCAATCAGTGTAATAAGTATTCCTAAACCCATAATTTTTTCTTTGTAAACATTGAATACACTATAGATGCAGAAAAGACTCCGATTCCATTAGCGACAATGTCTAATACCTCAAAAAAACGACTTTTTGTCGCAAATCTCTGCATAAATTCTAAAAAAATGCCGTAGAAAAAACATGTTAAGGCAAGATATACAAGCTGCTTTCCATTGGGTTTTGTGCTATGAGCTCCGAAAGCTAGCAAGGCCAGCACACCATAAAACAATAGATGAAAGACTTTGTCCGCGTGAGGGAAGAGGGGCGGAGATACTGAACTTTGCCTTAGGGAGAGGTAGGCAAGGAGTACAACCCAAAACCCTAGCCCAATTCTGTAGATTACGATCAAAACAATCTTGGCTACCCTTCGACCATGGACTTATAAGACTCGCTGTCCATAAGCGCTGCAGTGTCTGATGCGTTGATCTTGATTTTTACGATCCAGCCTTCTCCATAGGGGTCGCTGTTGACCAGCTCTGGACTGTCTTCAAGGGCCTCGTTCACTTCAACAACTTCTCCTGCAACAGGCATAAACATATCAGACACTGTTTTCACCGCTTCTATGGTTCCAAAAACAGCTTCTTTGTCAAGAGATTCTTCAACGGTGTCAACATCAACAAAAACGATGTCTCCCAATTCGCTTTGGGCAAAGTCAGTGATGCCAACTGTGGCGATTTCGCCTTCGACCTTGATCCATTCATGGTCTTTGGAATACAACAGATTATCAGGAAAATTCATGGTGTTATTTATTCACTAAAGATAACACGCACAAGCAATCTAAAGTTGACATTTTACTCAAAAAGCCCCTCGTCTCGTTGAAGCAATAAAATAGAGGTCTGGGGAACAATCATAAGCGTATGTCCTTTAAATACCACCTCATAGGCGTACTTCTTGAGAAAAAAGGCAAAATCGCCTTCTTTTGCCTGCACGGGAATGTATTTGACCGGATTATCGTTTGACTTCCAAGGCTCGCTTTCCTCATCGAATGCGATGGGATGTCCTGGGCCGACTTTCAACACATAGCCACTTTGGATTTCTTCTTTTTCTTTAACGTTCGGGGGAAGGTAAAGTCCGCTATCTGTTCGATCACTGCTCTCTGAGAGTTCAATAATCAAGCGATCCCCAACAACAATTAACTGGTCTAGATAATCTTGAATCATAAGGACTTGATCTCTTTAGCAATGTCTAGTAATTGCTGCTCTTCAAACATTCGTCCGACCAATTGAAACCCAGTGGGCAGGTTATCGTTTCCTAGTCCGTTGGGAATGCTTAGTGCGGGATGGCCCGTTAAATTGGCCACAACAGTAAAAATATCGGCATTGTATTGTTCCATCCCGTCAGCATCTTTTGTGATTTGTGCAAAGGCTGTAGTCGGGGAAGTGGGCAGGGCAATCGCATCGAAATCTTCTAGAATCGCATCAAAAAAGGAACGAACCTTCTGACGTGCACGCATAGCTTTTTCATAGTAGGCGTCGTAATACCCAGAGCTTAGCACAAAGGTCCCGAGCATAATCCGGTTTTTCACTTCTTTACCGAAGCCCTCCGACCGTGAGAGGGTATACACCTCCTCGAGGTTTTCCGCTTTATCTGAGCGATGGCCATAGCGCATACCATCAAACCGCGATAGATTACTTGAAGCTTCTGCAGTCGTTAAAATGTAATAGGCAGATAACATGTAGTCAATCAGGGTAAACTCTTTGGTTTCCACGGTTATGCCACAAGCCTTCATTTTCTCTAGGGTATTATGATAATTTTTCTGAACGTCTTCACTACAGTATTCCGGCGAGGCAAGGTGGGTGAAGCTTGCAATTCGAAGATTCGTGTTGGGCTTCGTTGTATTCCATGCCTTGTGTATTGATGTGGAATCATAGGCACATGGCTTGCTCGACATAACGTGAGTCGCGCGGCTGATGTCCTCAATCGAATGAGAAAACGGCCCAATCTGGTCAAAGGAAGAGGCAAAGGCAATCAGGCCATGACGAGAAATTCTACCATAGGTGGGTTTTAATCCATAGGTTCCACAAAAGCTAGCGGGTTGGCGTATAGAGCCCCCTGTATCCGAGCCAAGAGCTACATGACATGTTTTGGCAGCTACCGCAGCAGCCGATCCTCCTGAAGATCCTCCAGGTGTGCGGCTCGTGTCGATTGGGTTGAGGGTGGCGCCATACACAGAGAACCCAGTTGCAGAACCCATGGCGAACTCATCGCAATTAACCCGTCCAATGATAATGGCATCCTCATCGAGAAGATGCTGAACGGCTGTTGCTGTGTAGGGGCTTACAAAGTCTTTGAGTATGGCGGATGCCGCGGTTACTGTGTGACCCGTATAACAGAGATTGTCTTTTAAGGCTACAATTCCGCCTAACATGGAGCCTAGGGCTTCTCCATTCGTTACTTTCTCATCAAGGTTTTTGGCTTTTGCAAGGGCTTCCTCTCGGTAAACTTCAATGTAGATGTTGCAATGCTCGCTCTCCTCAATGCGCGTAAGGCAAGAATTGACAACTTGCGTAAAGGTTAGCAGGCCCTGCTGAACATCCTTCCATGTTGCCTCGATGGACTTCATGCTTCTGCGCTGTCGTTCGTAGAGTCTTTAGGGTTGTCATTCATTTTTTTTCGCTCACTTGCCTTTCGCTCTTCAGCCCTAAGTCCTTCTTCTACTTCATTTCGAACATTGGCTTTGGCGGCGTTAAACTCGCGAATACCTTTACCAAGCCCTCGCATGAGTTCAGGTAGCTTACGGCCTCCGAAAAGAAGTAAAATGATTGCACCAACAATTAATAATTCTTGTACGGATAGCCATCCAAGAACTAATGAGGATATAATACTGTACATAATGTAACGTCGTTTATTCAATCTAAGGTAAGCCGAGATTCTTCAAAATCCCATTCTTCCTCTAACTTTCGCTGTCTTTATTGCTAAACGTGACATCCCAGCTATGATCTGCGAGCAATCGGACCTCGGCAACATGGGCTTCAAATGGGAGGCTTTTCCCCCAATCCTTGGGTGCCACCATAGAAAGGACATGGCTTTCATTACTTCGTTGGTATAGGTGGTAGTGTTGACCAATCACGGGCTCAAATCGTATTTCAGCTTCATAGATAAGCTCAGATATTCGGACGCGCTCTTTGAGCTTTTGAGCTTGCTCAAACAGGGTTCTTACTTGCTCTTGTATTTGCGACATCTGCGCACCTGTTTGCTCATACATTGCCGAAAGGGCCATTCCCTTGATGGCTCCCTCTTTATTTGGCTCAATTTTTAAGCTTGCTACGGAGTGGGCATAAGGAAGATTATGCGGATTCTCAGCAATTTTATCCTTGTCAATGGGGTTGGAATCAGGTCCTGCGCCCTGCTTAGGCTGAAAGGGGTCGAGCTTAGGCATATTGTGCTGATATTTTGTAAAAAGGCATTTTGCTTCGTTGGGCGGCAATGTGTTTTCCTCGGATATCAATCAAGACATGATTCATGGATTTTGCAAGATCAGCGTCTATATAGCCAATAGCAATGGACTGTTCCGTGCTAAAAGAAGGGCACCCTGAGGTGATTTCACCAATAATTTCTAGCGTTTCGGGATTTAAGATTGCTTGACCTGGACGGGCTATTCGATTACTATCCAAGATAAGTCCAAGCCGCTTTTTGCCTGGACTATGCTGGTCGAGGGCAGCTTTTCCAAGGAATTCGCCCTGAGCATGAACTGCCCACATCAGTCCTGCTTCTTTCGGACTTTTATTTTCATCAATATCTTGCCCATAAAGGCAAAAGCCCATTTCTGTACGCAGCGTATCTCTTGCCCCTAAACCAATTAGTCTAAGGTTATGCTCTCCCTCTTCAAGGATTTCCCACAAATCATTTGTATCTCCTTGAGGGATAATGATTTCATATCCAACTTCCCCTGTATATCCCGTTCGGGCAACATATCCCGTTGCTCCGGTGGAAAAGGTAACAGGACAACAGTCGTTGAGGCTTGAAAGACTCGAGGTTGACTCATTAAGTATATGTTGCATGACTCCCGTGGAGCGCGGCCCCTGTAGTGCTAATATGCTCCAGCCACTGGACAGATTCTCCCAAAGAGCTTCTGACTTTTTATTTGCCATTATGTGATTCCAGTCTTTGGTAACATTTGCTGCATTGACTACAGCGAGATATTCGTTAGCATCCATCCGATAGAGCAATAGATCATCGACGATTCCTCCTTTCGCATTTAACAAGAGGGTGTATTGGGCTTTACCAATGGATAACTTATTGACATCATTCGAAAAGACTTCTTGAAGCGATTGGCTGGCTAGTTCTCCTGATATCTTAAAGAGACCCATATGAGAAACATCAAACAAGCCAACTTCTTTACGCACCCATAGGTGTTCTTCCTTGACGCTAGAATACACCATGGGCATATGATACCCGGCGAAGTCGACCATTTTGGCGCCTTGTGCGACATGAATTGCGTGGAGTGCAGTAGTTTTCATCTTGTAATTATACAACCCAAAGGTATTGTCAATAGTTCAGTTTTTGAGTCGAAATGACCTTCGATGATATGGTGTTATTCCATACCTTTCTATAGCCCCTTTGTGCGCTTTGGTAGGATAGCCCTTGTTTCTATCCCAACCGTAATCGGGAAATTGCTCTGCTGCGCCGATCATTAATTGGTCTCTGTATTGTTTGGCTAAAATAGAGGCAGCTGCAATGGATGTACAACGGCTATCGCCCTGAACAATGCACCGATGGCGTAGGTTTCCAAATGGTTTAAAGCGGTTTCCATCCACCCACAACTCCAATGATGTTGATGTACTAATGCCGGCTAGAGCTCGATGCATAGCTAAAAAGCTCGCCTGCAAGATGTTTATGGCATCAATTTCTTTGGGGTAGGCAATGCCCACGCCTCGATACAGGGCCTTTTGTCGTATGACATCTTCTAGATGGATTCGGTGTTTTTCGCTGAGTTTCTTGGAATCGTCAAGGCCTTCTGCCACGAAGTCATTTGGTAAGATAACTGCCGCTGCAACTACTGGGCCCGCCAAGCAGCCCCTTCCAGCTTCGTCTAAACCCACGACACTTGACAAGGGAATGTTAGCATCAAAATCGGCGATTTCCTCATTAAGGAAGAGGGAGCCTTGTACATTTAATGTATTCTTAGGCCATGGCTTCATTGCGAAAATTATTAGGGCAGACTGCAATTTACGGGT
>Ga0163109_10003578_pt1 | contig 11882 bp, 13 predicted proteins | sample CRUFie1St13metaG_FD_108704 | JGI IMG/M metagenome (GOLD analysis project Ga0163109, IMG submission 108704) | Marine microbial communities from the Costa Rica Dome - CRUD Field 142mm St13 metaG | ecosystem: Environmental > Aquatic > Marine > Oceanic > Photic zone | place: Costa Rica: the Eastern... | reverse complement strand
TTTTAATGTTGCAGATATATTCATAAGTATTGGTATAATATATCTAATATTTGATGAAATTTTTTTAAAGACTCAATAATGAAAAATATAAGTATTTTAGTTTTAGTTGTTTTGACTACTTTTTTTTTGAACTCTTGTCAGAGTGTTAAAGATGGTTTAAGTGGAACTAAAAAAAAAAATAGTGATGAATTTTTAGTAAAAAAAAAAAATCCGTTAGTTTTACCACCAGATTTTGAGAAATTACCTACCCCAAGTGACACAAATGTGATTGAAGAAAATGATGAGTTTGATTTAAAAAAAGTCTTGAATAAAAGATCACAAGATCAAGTTTTGACAAATAAAAGTGATACAAAATTAGAAAAATCAATTATTGAAAAGATAAAAGGTAATTAGTGTATTTTTCAAAAAACATTAAGTTTGAGGGCTTTAAGAGTAAAACAAAAAAAAAAAAAATTATTTTAAGATATTTTAATTCCTTACTAAGAGAAAATTCACAAACTTTGATTTCTTTGAAGCCTAATTACAAAAATAATTATTCAAAAAATTTAATCAATAAATTTAAAAAATTTAAAAATATAAGAATAATTGGAATGGGAGGATCTGTATTAGGCACTCAAGCAATTTTTGAATTTTTAAAAAAAAAAATTAAAAAAAAAAAAATATATTTTTTTAACAATTTAACTCAAAAGATTGTTGTAGATAAAAAAAAAAAGTATTTAAATATAATTACATCAAAATCCGGAAATACTCTTGAAACTTTTGTTAATTGCAACATATTGATTAGTAAAAATGATGCCAATTTATTTATTACAGAAAATAAAAAAAGTTTAATTTCAAAATTAGCCGAAGAACTTAAATCACAAATTGTACATCATAATAATTTTATAGGTGGAAGATATTCAGTATTATCTGAAGTTGGAATGTTACCTAGTGAATTGGTGGGATTAAAAGTTGAGGATTTCAAACAATTTAATTATTTAATTAAAAAGAAAAATTTTATCAATTCATTAATTTCAAATGTAGAGAATATTGCTAATTTAATTGAAAAAAAAAAATTTAATTCAATTGTATTAAATTATGACGCTAATTCTGATAGTTTTTTTAAATGGTACCAACAACTAGTAGCAGAGAGTCTTGGAAAAAAAGGAAGAGGCATTTTACCTGTAATTTCTACTATGCCAAAAGATAATCATAGTTTAATGCAACTCTATCTAGACGGTCCTCAAAGAAATTTTTTTACCCTTTTTAATGTTTATGATAAAGATAGTAACAAATTATCTGATAAAAAATTCTCTTTCAAAGAATCTAAATTATCTGGTAAGAATATCAACCACGTATTGTTTGCACAAAAAAAAGCTACTGAGGAAGTTTTTCGTAAAATGAAAATTCCTTTTAGAAGTTTCGAAATTTATAAAAGAAATGAAAAAACCTTGGGTGAACTTTTCTGTTTTTTTATTTTAGAGACAATTCTTCTAGGAAAAATTTTAAGCGTAAATCCTTTTGATCAACCAGCTGTTGAGCTGATTAAAAAACAAACTAAAAAAAATTTAACTTAGAGTAAGTTTCCAAAAATAATTTTAGAAACACCATAGTTTTTATTCTCGATCATTCTAAATTTTTTTGAAAATTGATCTTTCATTTTCTTATGACGATGAAAAATTATTAAACTATTTTTATGTAAAATGTTTTGTTCTGAAATATTGTCTAATATTTTGAGCATATTTTTTTCTCTATATGGAGGATCTAGAAATACGATATCAAATTTAATTTTCAATTCACCTAAATCTAAACCATTTAATATTTCATTTTCAAAGATTAAAAATTTGTTTTTTTTAATTTTAAGATTTATAAGATTTTGTCTTAAAACACTGAGAACGTTTTTATAATTTTCAACAAAAATAACTTTTTTAGAACCCCTTGACAAACACTCAATACCAAATGAACCAACTCCAGAAAATAAATCAAGCACAATAGAATTTTTTAGATCAATATCAAATTTATTAGAATGTAAAATGATATTAAAAATTGACTCTTTTGTTAAGTCTTTTAGCGGCCGTGTTGTTTTATCCTTAGGATCTAATATTTTTCTACCTTTAAATTCACCTGAAATTATTCTCATTACTTAATTACTTTATATCCAATATCTCTTCTGTAGTATCCGTTATCCCAATTTAAATCTTTTATGTTTTTTAAAATATTTTTTTTGGATATATAAAAATCATTTGATAAAGAAACAAAATTTAAAACTCTTCCCCCAATTGAATAAATTTCATTTTGAGAAATTTTTGTCCCCGCATGAAAAATATAATTATCCTGCTCTAGTTTGATTTTTTCTAGATTTTTGATTTTTTTATTTTTTTCAAATTTATCTGGATAACCTTTTGAACATAAAACGATACATAAACTTTTTTTGTTTTTCCAGTTAATAACTGTTTTAGTCAATCTATCTTCACAGCAAGCCATTAGTATTTCAGCTAAATCACTGTCAAGCATGGGAAGTAAAGTTTGACATTCTGGGTCGCCCATTCTTACATTGTATTCAATTAAATAAGGCTCATTTTTGACAATCATTAATCCAGCGTATAAAAATCCTTTGTAACTTATCCCTATATCAGCCAATCCTTTAAAAGTAGGTTTAATAATTTTATTCAATATCTTTTTTTCTAAGTTTTTATTTATCAATCTTGATGGCGAATATGAACCCATACCTCCAGTGTTCTTCCCCTTATCACCCTCCAAAGCTCTTTTGTGGTCTTGTGCGGTTCCAAAATTTTTAAGATTTTTACCATCAGATATCACAAAAAAACTCATTTCTTCCCCATTTAAAAATTCCTCTATTAGTATATTTCTTGCTTTGCCAAATTTTCCATCAAAAATTTCTTTTACAGCAAAATTTGACTCATTTTTATTTTGACAAATATAAACACCTTTACCTGACGCAAGGTTGTCTGCTTTGATAACTATTGGAAAATTTGTCTTTTCTAAAAATTTCATTGATTCTTGATAACTTTTAAAAATCCCAAATTTAGCTGTTGGAATTTTATATTTTTCACAAATCTTTTTCGTAAAAATTTTAGAACCCTCAAGTTGAGAAGCTAATTTATTTGGCCCAAAAACTTTTATGTTGTAATTTTCTAAAAAATCAACAATTCCATCAACCAAAGGTTTCTCCGGACCTACGACAACTAAATCAATTTTCTCCTCTAAAAAAAAATTTTTAATTTTCTCAAAATCATCAATTTCAATGTTAATATTTTTTGCAATTTTACTTGTTCCTCCATTACCTGGTATACAATAAACTTTCTTCACATTTTTAGACTGTATTAAAGATAAACAAATAGCATGCTCTCTTCCTCCGCTTCCTATTATTCCTACTTTCATGTAATAATATATAAACTAAAAATGAAAAAAAAATTAGCAAAATTAAAATTTTATCCAAACAATTTTCAAATAATAGAAGAAGGAGATCATGTCATTTGTGCAGTTTCTGGCAAAACTATAGATTTAAAAAATTTGAATTATTGGAATGTGGAATTACAGGAAGCTTATTTTTCTTACAAAGAAGCTTTTTTAAAAAATGAACAGATTTTAAAAAAATAAGTCATTTCCATCTATTATGTGTCCAAATCCATTGAGGTGGATTTGTAGTAATCATTTTTTCTAAAACGTGATTTAAATTTAAAGTAATTTTTTCTATTGAGTCATTTTTTTCAAAGATCAAAGGATTTTGGAACTTAATAGCAAATTCAATTTCATTTCTTCTTTCTATATATACTGGAATTATTTCACAATTGAATTTTTTTACAAATTGTGCTGGTATTGTAGTTGTAAGAGCATCTGAATTAAAAAATTTTGATACTATACCCTCAGAAACTCGCTGATCTATCATTAATGCAATTGAAACACCTTTTTTAAAATTTTGAAGAAGATCTTTTGTTCCCGATATTCCTTTTTTTATTTGTTTTTTGCAGATATAATTTTTTCTTATTTTTACCATTGTTTTATTTAAAAAAAAATTATTTAATGGTCTATAAACGGCAGCAACATCAATACCAGATTTTTCTATATACATTGCCATTAATTCAAAGTTACTAAAGTGACCAGAAATAAAAATAACAGGCTTACCTTTTTTCTTTATATCTTCAATTACGTTTAGGCCTTCAATTTTTATTAGATTATTTAATTTATCATTTCTGAAATCTTTTAAGAAAACATACTCTGATAAAATTCTTCCATAATTTTCCCACATAGTATTTTCTAAAATTTTCATGTCTTCATTACTTAAATCTGGAATAGCTTTCTTGATATTAGAATAAATTATTTTTTTGGACCTAAACAACGGTCCGACTATTTTAAAAATTTTTCCAGAAATAGATGAAGCTTTTTTTAAGCCCATAAGACCATAAACACTGAATAAAAGCTTTATGACCAAGAATTGTATAAAATACGTAATTATTTTCATAAGTTTTCTTTAAGGAATTTTATTAATTTTGTTTTTTCTTTAAACTTAACATCAATGTCTAAAAATTGAATTTTTTTATTTTTAAACTTTTTAATTTTTACGAAATCTTTTTTGGTAGTTAAAATTTTTAATTTATCTTTTTTAGCTATATCTGTAATTTTTTTAATATCTTGTTTTTTATAATTATAATGGTCTGGAAATATAATTTTTTTTTCTATTTTTATTTTATATTCTTTAAGAAGGTTTTCAAAACTTTCAGGATTTCCTATTCCAGAAAAAATTAAAAATTTTTTATTTTTAAACTTTTTAATTTTTTTCGGTTCGTAAAAAAAGTTAAAAATTTTTATCTTGTTGTTATAGTTTTTTACTTTTTTGATAAAATTACTATCGTTTTTTTTCTTACCTTTAAAAAAAATTGCATCATATTTTGATAACGAGGAAATTTTTTCCCTTAAAGGTCCAGAGGGAATTAATCTACCGTTGCCAACTAATTTATCTTGATCAAAACAAACAAAACTTAAATCATATTTAATATTTAAATCTTGAAGCCCATCGTCAAATATGATGATACGATCTTTATTTTTAAGGGAATTTTTTAAAGCCTCATATCTATTTTTATTACAATATAACTTTGTTTTTTTTGATAGGATTAATTGTTCATCTATTTGATCTTTATAATATTTTTTTACTACACCAACTCTTTTCTCAAATTTCTGAATTATTTCAAAAAGTTTAATTGTAAGTGGGGTTTTTCCAGTTCCACCAAGATAAATGTTTCCGATACAAATGAGTTTATGTTTATCTTTTGGTTTCCTCCCTTTGTTATCTAAAAATATATTAGAAATAATTAATGGTAAAGTTAATGGAGTTAAAACTAAAGATCTAAAATTAAAATTTTTTTCATCCCAAAAATCTGGCTTTTTTACAATCATTCTATTTTATAAACGTAGCTAATTCTTTTTCAGTAGATTTTAAAATATCGTCTCCTATTGATTTTATCTTTTTTCCTATTTGATTCATTTTCTTATTTTCTTTAAAAGAGTTATCAACAATTTTTGCTAGTTGGTTAGGGCTATTAATAATTTCTGCCACTCTTTTATTCTTTAAAAATTGGTAAATCTCCTTAAAATTCCATATAAAAGGCCCTGAAATAATTTTACACCCTTGTTTTGCGGCTTCAATAGGATTTTGTCCTCCGTGTTTAATAATTGATCCACCTATGAAAGAAACCTTGGAAATATTGAAAAAAGATTTAGTTTTTCCATAAGCATCAACAACATAAATCTCTAAATTTTTTGAAATTTTTTTCTTTGAGCTGTCTAGATAAAATTTAACTTTTTCTTTTTTAAGAATCTCTACTATTTCATTTGTTCGCTCAACATGCCTAGGTATGATTATAGTTAATAAATTTGGATATTTTTTTTTAAGTAATTTATGCGTTTTTATCAAAAATACTTCTTCAGGATAATGAGTGCTAACAGAACACCATATTTTTCTTTTTTTTGAAATTTTTTTTAATCTATTTATATCTAATATTTTCTCATTTTCTAATTGAGTAAATTTTAAATTCCCCAAAAATCGAATTTTTTTTGCTCCTAAAGTTTTTAGAAATTTCTTAGTTTCATTATTAGCAACCAAACATAGGTTAAACTCTTTAAATAGTTTTTTTGAAAAATTTTTAACTAAAAACCATTTTTTAAATGTTTTTTTTGTAATTCTTCCATTTATTAAAATTGAGGGAATAGATTTTTTTTTTAAATTAAAAATCATATTTGGCCATATTTCAGAGTCGATAAAAATTGCTACTTTAGGCTTCCAATAATCAAGAAATTTTTTAGAATGGTAGTTTGTATCTATGGGAAAGAATTGATGAATAGTTTTTTTAAAATTAAATTGACTTAATATTTTAGCAGAACTTAGAGTATTAGAAGTAATTAATATTTTTTTTACATCTTTGCTATTCTCAAATTTTTCAATTAAGGGCATAATACTTAAAAGCTCACCTACACTTGCACCATGAAACCAAATGACTTGATTATTATTTGGCTTATTATAGAAGCAGAATTTTTCTTTAAATCTTTTTTTATCTTCTTTTTTTTTTAATAATCTAATTAAAATAATAATTGGTGATAGAAAAAAAATAATATTAATTAGTATGCGATAAAACAATATCATCAACTTTTTTTAATTTGTTTATCATAAAAATTTTTATAAATTGCTGAATTTTTCAATAGATCAATGTGAGAGCCTTCAGCAATTAATGAACCTTTATCAATTACAAAAATTTTTCTTGAATTCAATATTGTTGACAATCTATGTGCAATAACAATAGTTGTTTTATCTTTTGTTAAAAAGCCAAGTCCTTTTTGTATCTTATCTTCAGTTTCAGCGTCTAAAGAAGATGTGGCCTCATCTAATAAAACAATTGGTGACTTTTTTAAAATAGCCCTTGCTATAGAGAGTCTTTGTTTTTCACCACCCGAGAGCCTTACGCCATTTTCTCCTATAATTGTCTCATACTTCTTTGGAAGTTTTTGTATAAAGTCATCTGCATAAGATTCTTTTGCGGCTTTAATTATTTCTTCATCAGATGCAGAGGAATTTGCATATTTGATATTATTTTTAATTGTATCATCAAATAATGTAGTTTCTTGACTAACTAATGAAATTTTTTTTCTTAAAGAGCTGGTCTTTATTTTATAAATTGATTGTTCGTCAATCAAAATATCGCCATTATCACAATTATAAAATTTAGGTATTAGATTAAGAATTGTTGATTTACCAGCACCACTATGACCGACTAAAGCATTCATTTCACCACCTATTATTTTTAGAGATATCGAGTTTAAAATTTTATTTTCTTCCTCACCATATTTAAAATTAACATTTTTAAATTCAATATTTCCTTCTTTAACTTCGATATCTTTGGACTCATTATTTTCATTTATCTCATTTTTAATATCTATTATTGGAAGTATTCTTCTTCCGGCTGATAGCCCTTGGTTTATAGCAATATTCAAAGTTGCAAGAGACCTAACTGGTTGATAAGCAAGCATCATCGCAGCTAAGAAAGAAAAAAAATTATTTATTTCTAATTCATTTTTCATAATCATTAATGCTGCAACATAAATTAAAATTGCAATCATTAAACCTGTGAAAACCTCCATAATAGGTGTTGCTCTGACAAAAACGATTGAAATTTTTTTTGATTTTTCTTTTAGAGTATTTATAAAATTAAGAATTTTTTGATTTTCTTGGTTTTCTTGTTGAAAAATTTTTATAACTTTATGATTCTTAAAAATTTCAATTAAATGTGTAGTTAGAATTCCAGACTTTTCTTGGGCTTCAGTGGAAACTTTTCCAATTCTTTTTCCAAGTGTTTTTGCAGCCATGGATGCTAGCGGTATCATTACTATGGATATAAGTGCCAAACTCCAATTTTGATAAAACATAACACCTAGTAAACCAATTAAAGTTAGAGAATCTTTAAAAAGATTTAGTATTGCGGTACTAACAAGATTTACGATTAGTGTAGTGTCATAAATTAAATTAGAAACAAATTTCCCAGAATGTTTTTTATCGATATAATTTGTGTCAGCTTTTATTAAAGAGTTTGTCATATCGTATTGAATTTTTGCTTTTATGTCTTCAGCAACATTAATCATAATTACCTTGGCGCAATAAACTGAAATACCTTTGCTTAAAAATGCAATTACAATTAAACCAGGTATTAAAAAAATTAAATTCTTATCTTTATCTACAAAGAGTTTTTTTATAGCAGGATCTAATAGCCATGCTATTGAGGAAGTGCTTATAGCTATAATAACTGTAAAAAATACTGATAAAAAAATTTTTTTAAGATATTTATGAGTGTAATCTTTATACAATCTTAAAAGTATTTCTTTATTTGTCATTAGAAAATTAGCTTACTTATTATTATATTAGATAAAACTATAAAGCCTAAAAAGTTATTACTTTTAAAAATTTTTAGACAATTCATACCATCATTACAATTAAACTTATAAAGTTGAAAATAAAACAAATGAATGAAAATAGAAAAAGAAATGATATAAAATGCTGTTTGAAATTCCATTAATAATCCTACTAATAAATAACAAAAGAAAAAAATTGAATAACAGAAAAGCAGAAATTTTTTTGCATTATTTTTAAATTTAATTGAAGTTGATTTTACACCTATGATTTCATCATCTTTAATATCTTGAAACCCATAGACGGTGTCATATCCAAGTGTCCAAAATATGGCTCCAAAATATAACAGTAGTGGTGTTAATTCTACTTGATTATTAATAGCGGTCCAGCCAAGAATTAAACCATAATTAAAAGTGATACCTAAAAATAATTGTGGCCAATATGTAAATCTTTTCATAAATGGATATGTGAAAGCTAACGGCATTGAGCATAAAGCCAAAACTATTGTAAGTTTATTAAAATTTATTAAAACCAATAATGCAATTATGCATAAAACTAATGCATAAATTAGCCCAAGATTTATAGTAATCTTTCCAGATGCTATGGGTCTATTTTTTGTTCTATAAACTTTTTTGTCAAATTCCTTATCAGCTATATCATTTATAATACAACCAGCAGATCTCATTAAAATTGAGCCAAAAAAAAATAGAATTAAATAAAACAAGTATAAACTTAAATTTTCACTAAAATCATTTCCCAAAGAAAGGCCCCAAGCACATGGCCAAAATAATAGCATATACCCAATAGGTTTTTTAAATCTAATAAGTTCTAAAAAAAGGTTAAATTGGTTCATAAAATTTACTTGTAAATAACAAAGGCAAGATTGATAATCAAACTGATTCGTATGAATATAGATTATACTGTCACTGCTTTGATGTTTCCAGCTATTCCTCTACTAATGAGTGTATATAGCAATAGATTTCACTCATTAAGCATCTTGGTTAGACAATTACATGATGAACATGTTTACGAAAAACACATACCTCCAGAATGGAAAAAACAGTTCATAAATTTAAGTGGCAGAATAACTATTCTAAGATGGACTATATTATTTGCTGCATTTGGTTTTTTATTTAATATGCTCACAGTATTTGCACTTTATTTAGATGAGGTATTTGTAGCGAGAGTAATTTTTGGATCATGTTGCCTGTCTATGATTATATCTATAGTTTTTTTCATAAGAGAGATTCATATATCTACAAATGCATTAAAATTACATATGTCTGATATGGATGTAGATGTAAATTAAGGAATTATAATTGCTGGTCCTAAAATTTTTCTATTTTCTAAATCTTTGTGAGCATTTATAATTTTGTTAAATTGATATTTTTTGAAAATCTTTAGAGTAAATTTTTTCTTTATAAACATATCAAAGACTTTACTTGCAGCTTCATTCAGCTCTTCTTTAGAGGATGTATAATGAGCAATACTAGGCCTTGTTAAGTAAAGACCTTTTGGTGCTAATGATTTTGTAACATTACACGGATCTAGTGGGCCTGAAGCGTTTCCAAAAGAGACCATCATACCTCTTACGCTTAAACATTCTATCGATTGGTCAAAAGTTTTTTTTCCAACACCATCATAAACAACAGGAACTCCAATACCTTTTGTAATTTCTTTTACTTTCTCTGCAAAGTTTTCTTTTGAATAGTTTATAACATATTCACAACCATTTTCTTTTGCAGTATTAATTTTTTCATCTGAACCTACAGTCCCAATTACTTTGCACCCAAGACTTTTCGCCCACTGACAAAATATTTGTCCAACACCTCCAGCCGCTGCATGGAATAGTATTATCTCTCCAGACTTAACTTTATAGGTCTTATGTAGCAAATAAAAAACTGTAAAACCTTTAGTCATAAGAGTAACAACATTTTCTAAGTCAATTTCATCTGGAACTTTTACTAACTTTTTGGTTGGAAAAATTCTATGTGTTGCATATGACCCTAATGGCATTGAAGCATAAGCAACTCTATCTCCAATTTTAAAATCAACAACATCTGAACCAACTTTTTCAATTATACCAGCGCCCTCAATACCAATATTTGATGGAAGATTTACAGGATAGAGACCAGATCTGTGGTAGGTATCAATATAATTAAGACCAATAGCTTTATTATGAATTAAAACTTCTCCAGATTTTGGATCTTCAAGTTTTATATCTTTTATTTCTAAAACTTCTGGACCACCATTTTTAGATATTATAACAGCTTTCATTTTACAAAAGTACCGTTATGGTAGTCCTGAACAGCTTGTAATATTTCAGCTTTTGTATTCATTACAAATGGACCACCTCTTGCAATTTTTTCATTAATTGGTTTTCCTGAAATTAGTAAAAATTTTGCTGAAGATTTAGCTAAAACATTTAAATTCACATTATTATTTAGTAATATTAATGTGCTATCTTTTAGTTTTTTATGTTCTTTTTTTCCAATTTCTATCTCACCTTTGATCAAATAAATAAAAGAATTATGTGTACTTGATAGTTTATAATTAAAAATTTTATTTTCATTAAGTTCAATGTCAAAATATACTGGCTCAATATTGTGACCTTTAACAGGGCCCTCTGAATTTTCAAATTTACCTGCAATAACTTTTACTTGTTTATCTTTATCTTTGTGAAGACTCATTTTATCTGAGTCTATATAAATATAATCAGGTTTAGACATTTTCATTTTAGCTGGCATGTTTATCCAAAGTTGGAAACCGTGCAGTCTACCTTCAGTCATAGCTGGCATTTCAGAATGTATAATTCCACTTCCGGTCCTCATCCACTGAACATCGCCCGAGGTCATTTTTCCTTTCGCACCAGTACTGTCTTCATGTTCAAACTCACCCTGAAGCATATAGGTAACCGTCTCAATTCCTCTATGAGGATGTGGTGGAAAACCTGCAATATAATCTTCACTGTTTTCTGAACCAAATTCATCAAGCATTAAAAATGGATCATAATAATTTGGCTCAACACCAATGCTTCTTTTTAATTTAACACCTGCTCCATCAGAAGCGTTTACTGGAGTTATAATTTGTTTTATTTCAGTAAAGCTCATATTTTACTAACTAATTAATTCTAAAATAAATTCAAGGTTACTTTTTATCCAAACAATAACCTTTAGGCCCATTTACAAATAAAAATAATAATCCACCCGCTAGAGCTAAGTTTTTCATAAAGGCTATTATTTGCATTTGGTCTTCGAAATTATTGTGAAAGATTAATGCAGTCGCAATACAAAAGATACTTAGTGCACCAGCAGCAATTTTTGTCTTATAACCAATTATAATCATTATTGGTGCAATAATTTCTAATAAAATTGCTGGAATTAATAAAAAATCAGGCAAACCATAACCAGACATCCAGTTAATAGTGCCCTCATAGTTATTGATCTTATTAAATCCACTTAATAAAAAAATTCCAGAAACAAAAATTCTT
>Ga0163109_10003577_pt1 | contig 11882 bp, 10 predicted proteins | sample CRUFie1St13metaG_FD_108704 | JGI IMG/M metagenome (GOLD analysis project Ga0163109, IMG submission 108704) | Marine microbial communities from the Costa Rica Dome - CRUD Field 142mm St13 metaG | ecosystem: Environmental > Aquatic > Marine > Oceanic > Photic zone | place: Costa Rica: the Eastern... | reverse complement strand
CGTTGTTAAATGTAGTTAATACTCCAGAAGCCATATTAATGAAAGATAAGTCATGATCAACAGTTGTATGAATAGTTAAATTAGAGATAACACCTGAATGAGCATTATTAGTTACTAAAAATTGATCAGATGCGTCTTTGATAAGCAAGTTGCTTACATCGACAGAACCACCATTAATTTCCATACCTGTACAAGTATTTAATGTTAAAGATGACATAGTTGCATTATTATCTAAAGAAACTAGTTTTAGCAAACCACAACTATTAAAAGTAGTAGATTGTAAAGAAGAAGTTCCTGTATTAATGGTAATATTACCTGAAGCATATGATTCTTTATCAATTGTTTTATCATTAGAAATTAAAGATCCACTACTTTGTACAACTAAGTTACTTGGTAAAGTAATATTGTCAGACAAAGTTAATGAATCAGAGATTAATAAATCTGGAATAGTAATATTAGTATCACTATTTCTGTTAATAAGAACAGGTTTAGAAGAAGCATATTTGAACTCTCCCTTAATGAAGACGTTGCTAAATGAAGTTGATACTCCAGAAGCCATATTAATGAAAGATAAGTCATGATCAATTGTAGTATGAATTGTAAATTCTGAGATAGTACCAGAGTGAGCGTTATTAGTTACTAAAAACTGGTCAGATGCATCTTTAATTGTTAAAACATTAACATCAATTGTACCTCCACTAACTTCCATACTAGTACAAGTATTAAGTGTTAATGATGACATAGTTGCATTACCATCAAGATTAACTAATTTAAGTAAACCACAGCTATTAAAAGTAGTATTTTGTAGAGATGTAGTACCTGTATTAATAGTAATATTACCAGATGCGTATGATTCTTTATCAATTGTGTAACCATCATTTGATAATGTACCTCCGAGAAGTACGATTAAATTACTTGGTAAAGTTAAATTACTAGATAAGGTAAAAGTATCACCTGTATTAATTAAAAAGTCAGGAATGGTAATATTAGTATCATCATTTCTATTAAAGAGAACACTTTTAGATCCGGTGTGTATTAATTCTCCTTTGATATAAATACCGTCATAATTAGAGTCGGAATTATTAAAGATAGTTGTATTTCCAGAAGCTAAATTAATAATAGAAGTATCATTAGAATTATTAATATCAATAATCAAGTCAGTAATTGTACCTGTATGTGTATTATCAATAACTAATGCTTGTCCATCTGGGTCTTTAATTGATAAGTTATTAAATACAACATCACCACCAAAAATTTGTAATTCACCACATTGGTCAAAGGAGTTATTAGCCATAGTACCTGTTTGTGAATTAAATTTAACAACACCCAAATTAGTGATAGAGTTATTGTTAAAGACAGAACTTCCAGAAATAGTAATATTATTACTAGTATCGTTTCTAGTCAGAGAGACATTTTCACAATTAAATGTACTTCCGCTTTCAGCGATCAAATCAGAAAATAATTGCAATTCTGTATCAATTGTCAAAGTTTTAGAAGATTTAACATATAAATTAGGTAATGTACCAGTAAATCTATCTATATTATTAAAAATTGTTTGATTATTATTTTTTTTGTAGGTACCTGATACAGAATAAGATCCATCTACAAAGTTAGTTGTAGATTTATTATTAGTTTCTATAAACTGAATTAATGATGCAGATGGTCCTGAAGATGACATTAAATTATGTAACGAGTTAATAATACCATTTTGATGACTATCAATAATTAAATAATCTTGATCTCCATTTGATACGTTTGTATCTTTAATAATATTAGTATCTTCGCTAATTGTGTTATCACCTCCGATATCAACGGAACCGTTAAGTAATTTAATACCGAAAGAAGGTGAGTTATGAACAGTAATATCAGAAATAGTATTTGAAGTATCAAGTGTATCTAGTACAAGACCTCCACATGATTGTAATGTAATTCCTGTAAATATTTTATCATTTCCTTTAAGTGTAACATTACAAGCATCACTATTAGCACCTGATGCTTTTTTGAAAGTAGCATTAACACAATTAACTGGTCCTTCAAAAGTTACATTACTAAATATTTCATATTCATCATTACTTATTAATTCAAAAGTTAAATTTGACTTGTATGTAATATCAGGAATATCTCCACTATAATTAGAATTTCTAGTAAAAACAATATCATTAATGTCAACTGATACTGTATTATCAACAACATCTAAAGTAACACCAGTTATAGTAGATGTCGTTGTAGCGTCATTTGTATCACTTGATCCTAATGTTAATAATTTACTATTTTGAGATGAAGGTAAAATAAAATTAAGATTTGTAATTGTACCAGAGTGCCCATTCTTTACTATAAAATATTCATCAACAGCAGAATTAATAGTAACATTATTTAAATCAGTATTACCACCATTAATTTCAATACCATCTTCTTTAGATGTAACAATTTCTAAATTATTTATATTACTTGAATATGTAATATTATTAGCTGTTAAATTAGTTACTGTATTATTTTGATAAAAAGTAACTGCATTTACATCACTAGTTTCACCAAATTTAGTTATTTTAACATTTTCTAATATAATTAATGGTTGATCACCATAACCATATTTTAAATCTAATAATGATCCTCCAAATGCATCATTAGGTACATCAAATTGACCATTTGCACTACTAAAAGTTTTTTCATTAGCAATATCAGTTCCACCACCTAATACAAGCAATCCTTTTTTAAAATAGTAATGCGGTAAAAAACTTTTGAAAAAATCTGTTTGATTTGTATTTCCATTTGCTTCATCTGTTTGTTTAGCACTCTCTACAGCGGCTGCAGCACTTGGATCTTCTTTTAAATGTAAATTTTTTAAAATAATTATTGATCCAGGTTTAGCAATAATCATACCGTAAAGTTGTTTTTCGCTTAAAAAATTAGGATTACCGCTACCATTATCAATTAAAATTTGACCACTCTCAACAATAGTATGTCCATTAGTTGAAAGTTGCACATTAGTATATGACCCTCCTAAGAGTCTAGTATTTATTTGTATTTTGTTTTCTATTATTGTTATCATTCTTATATGATTAATAAAGAATTTTTATAATTTCTGGATAAAATTTAGTTAAAGAATAAATTTTATTATATTATAAATGAATGATACAATACCTTGGATTGAAAAATATAGACCTATGAATATTAAAGAAATTATATATCACGACGAAATTAGAAACACGTTAGTTAAATTGATAAACAATAATAAATTTCCTCACACTATCTTCTTTGGACCACCTGGTACAGGTAAAACTAGTACTATTTTAGCTTGTGCAAGAGAAATATATGGTGAATCATTTAAATCTATGGTTTTAGAGTTAAATGGCTCTGATGACAGAGGGATTAAAGTAATTAGGGAACAAATAAAAGATTTTTCTGAATATAATCAATTATTTTGTAAAGGTATTAAGTTAGTAATATTAGATGAGGCAGATTCGATGACTTATGATGCCCAATTTGCATTAAGACGTGTAATAGAGAATTATACATATAATACTAGATTTTGTTTAATATGTAATTATATTTCTAAACTAATTCCTGCACTACAATCAAGATGTATAACTTTTAGATTTTCAAATATTGATAATAAGAATGCTATAGTTAAGTTAAGGGATATTGTAAAGAAGGAGGGTATTAAGTATAATACGAAAGGATTAAATACGATAATGGATATTACAAAAGGTGATATGAGACAATCAATAAATTTATTACAATCAGTAAGCATGGCGATGGGTTGTATAAATGAGGACAATGTGTATAAATGTTCAGGTGAGCCTAGTGAAAAGATATTTAAATCTCTCATAAAAACTTTAATGAATAACAGTTTTTGTGAGGCATACGAGTATATAAATAAGATTAGATTGGAGTATAGTATGTCTTTAATTGATTTGATAAAAAGAGTAGATAAGTTTATATTCAATTTATCATTATCAGACGATAAATTATCAGATTTAATTACAGATTTATCAGAAATAGAGACAAATTTATCAAATGGAGGAACTGATGAAATACAAATTGGATCAATGATTGCTTGTTTTATGAAATTAAGATATAAAAAATAATATTATTTATATATGGATATAAATAATACTTTAAAAATAAAAGATTTTTCCAAATTACAAAAAATAATTTTAAATAATTATAAGTTTTTAATTAAGTCTAATTCTCAAGATACTAATAAATTAAAAAAATTTTTCTTTAAATTAGCGAAAAAAAAGGCTATTAGAAATATTGAAAACTATAATATATATTTAACAAATGATCAATTAAATTTAAATATTTTTAAAATATTTTTATTATTCTATTATTTAGAATTAAAAAATTGTAAAACTAAATATATTGGTATCGACTTTGAATTTAATACTAAAGTTATCGCTTTAATGCAATTATGTTTTGATAATGAAATCTTTATCATACATCCTGACCAATTAGATAAAAATTGGAAACTATTCTTTATCGAAAAAATTTTATGTAACGAATATTCATTTAAAATTTTACATGGTTCAGATTCTCTTGATTTACCTTATATATATGATGAATTGCTACACAGAAACAGCAATTTAATAATAAAATTTAATCGACAATTTGCTGATACTAAATTCTTATGTGAATACTCTTTTTTCGATAAAAATATTATTTTAGGTAAATGTAAAATTTATGAACTTTTATTAATGGAAAAGATTATTAACCAAAAAAAATATGATGAAATTAAATTAAATGAAGAAAAAATGGGACCAATTTATGATATAAAAATAGATATAAATAAATTATCAGATAAATTAATAGATTATTCATTTTATGATGTACTTTATTTAAGTAGATTGCTAAAAAATTATGAGGATAGGGATTTTTTTAAATTAGTGATAGAGTTAACGCAATTAGTTATGATGGATAAAAGAAATATTCAAGAAATTGTTTTTAAGGAGGAAATTAATAAGATTAATAATTATATATTATTTAAAAATAATGAGATTAAGAAGTTAGTTGAGATATTTAATTTATTTTATAAAAAATTAGAGAAAAATGAATTAATTAATAATTTGTTAAAGATAAATTATTTTAAACAGAATATAATTTTTATAGCAAAATTTGAGTTATATAGTTATTTATTAAATAAATATGTTATTTATGAAAAATTAAGTGATAAAAAAATTTATAATAAAAATTTATTAAATTATAAACTAAATTATTTAGATAAACTTAATTTTAAGAATTTTGTTAATTTAATTAAGAAATATCTGAAAGTTTTTAATTTTTAATATTTATAAAATATATATGTCTAAAAATAAAAAATATAATTATTCCTCACCTATGACAGATGGTGTTTTATCAGGTTTTTCTACCGGACTAGGCTTTGAAAGTGCTAAATTATTATTGCCCACTTTATTTAATCAACCAAAACAAGAAAAAGATTCTTGTTCATTTGAAATTGAACAAATGAATCAATGTTTTAAAAGTAACAATAATTGTGAAGAAATTATAAAATTATTTGCTAAATGTCGAGATAATAAGATTTTATAACCATAATTTTTTTATAATATTAAGTATTAGTAAAAAGAATGAAAGTATATATAGAAATTAGTAAAGATAGTAAAATTAAATATGAGTATAATGAGGAAACTAAAATGATGGAATTAGATAGAATATTACATAATACTAACACCTTCCCTTATAATTATGGATTTATACCAAATACATTATCACCGGATGGAGATCCAGTAGATGTTATTGTTTTATGTGATTATCAATTATTACCAGGTTGCAGTGCAAATATTAAAATTATTGGTGGTATCGAAACATCTGATGAAAAAGGTAAAGATGACAAAATTATAGCTGTTTTAAATGATAAAATCGATCCTAAATCTAAAAATATAAATAATTTAGATGATATAAATAAATATGAATTAGATAATATAATATATTTTCTAAAACATTATAAAGATAATGAGAAAAATAAATTTGTAAATATAGGTAAAATATATAATAAAGCAGAAGCATTAGAGGTAGTATCGAAGTATAGTTTATAGAACTAATTTTAGATTAGATAATATTCTAATACTTAAGATTGCTAAATAGAGTAAAGATACAATAATTGAGATAATTAATATTTTTAAATTATCAGGTTTATCATTTTTATCATTAAGGTTAATTTTACTGGAAATAGAATATAAAATCATAAAAGTCATTACAAAAAGTAAAATTGTATTAGATTCTAAAGCATAAATTAGTGTTTTTTGTTCATTAATAAAGTTTTCTTTTGAAATATTAAATATAAAATTTTGTATAAAAGAACCAAAATTCATCATATATATATATTATAATGATATAAAAAAAAATTACATATTATGAAAATCTAAATCTTTTAAAATTGAATCATTTTTTATCAATTTAAAATGATTCAATATTATATTTTTAAATTCTTCATTTGGATTTTTTAATTTATCTAAAATTGCATATTGATATGTATATTGTTTTATATTTTTATTATATTCAAGACATAATTCATTTTTTTTTTCATATAATTTTAAATTTTTGTATATAGTTTTTAAAAATAAAGGTTCTTTTACAAAAATTTTCTTTTGAATTGAAGTTAGAATATCTAATAATGTAGAATGATCTTTATCCCAATTATCAGAATATTTATCTTCTAAATTATTTCCTAATAATGATAAAATTACTTTACCATCACTATGAAGATTAGGATTTAATTCTATTTTTGATTCATTAGACCTTTCAAAATAAATTTTAGGTGGTGTGTTTGGATAATTATCATTTATTAAAATATGAAATATAAAACATCCATTTTCATAAGGAGTATTTTTTGGTCCTGTTATTAATGCCATCATTTTTTTATGATCGTCTTTATCATATTTTAAAAAAATAGAAGATTCTTTTGAAATTAAAGAATAATTTTTAAAACTAATTAGCTCTTTATTAATTCTATTAATACAAATATTATTAGAAGAACAAGGATAATTTTTAAAATGAAAGTTTTTAAATTCTGCTTCAGATATTAAAAATTTTTTCATAATAGTAGTGTATTCATCATTTTTATCTTCGTTCTCAATAAAAGAGTATTTATAATTTAATATCTTCTGGTATAATTCATCATTTTTATCATTATATTCAATAATTTCATTTTTTAAATTATTAAATTTTTGTAAATTGATTATTTGATAATTTGTAATTTCTATAATTGAAAAAATAATATTAAGTATTTTATAATTATTATTTGTATCTAATTTTACTAAATTAGATTTCTCAATATAATGTTCAATTATATGATGTAAATAAGGATTTTTATTATCTTTTAATAATTGTATTTCATTTAATAAATCTTCAAATAATCTTACTTCCATAAAACTTTTTATATTATTTTTTTTAATATTATTAAAAGTATATTTCCATTTATTTAATGATTCTTGTAAATCTAAATTAAATTCATCTGTATTATATAATTTAATTTCATTTAAAGAAATTATTTTAGAAAGAATAGAATTTACTTTATTAGAATCTTCGCTTATATCAACTACATTTTCATTAATAATATTTTTAATATAATTTACTATAATTAACAAGTTTTTTGTTTCTAATTTTGACCAATTTTTTATTTTTAAAAATGGTGAGTTGGTAATTTTATTAACTATTTCATCATTAAATATATTATAAAAACCTAACAATGGTGGATAATATGGATAATGAAAGGAATTTAAATCAATATTAATAATAACATCTTGTAAATTAATAAGATCTTTTAATTTAATATCAAAATTAAATAAATTATCATCAGTAAATATTAATTCATAATTATTTTGATCTAATACTTTTATTTCATCAAGAATCGTATTAATAATATGTTCTTTTGGAATGTCTGTATTAATAAAATTCTTTTTATATGCTTTTTCTTTCAATAGATTAATATTAAAAGAGTAGTTTGTTTTTGAATTTAAATATTTATAGGGATTCCAATTTTGATTATCATTATTTTTTTCATTTTCTATATCAATATTTTGTAATGATATATGAATATTATTTAAAAATGTTTCTATATCATTATTTAAATTTTTTTTAATTAATTCATTTATTTGTAAATTATTACAAAAACAAGATAAATTTTCAAAATTAATTTCACAATCAATTTTATTTTTAATTTTAAGATATAATGTATTTTCAATAAAATTTATAATTTTAAATTCTTTATGAAATTTATTCATTTCCCAAGATATTAAATCATTTATTGATTTAGTTGATTTATTATTATTAATTTCATCAAGTGAAATATTAAAATTTTTCTTGTAAAATATATTTGACATAATTCTTAATATGTAAAATTTATTTAAATATCTTTATAAATTAATATTTAGTTATTCAATTTTTATCCATTCTTTTAAATCTATTCTACAATAAGGACATCTATCATCATTTTCTACGAATTTTTCGAAACAATCATTAGCACAAAAAATATGTTTACATGTTGGACAAGAAAATATTAATCTATTAGTATCATTAATTTCATCTAAACAAATACAACATGTATTATGTGTATGAACTGTATTATTAAAATTAGTTTTTAAATTAAATATTTTATTTATAAAATTATTATTGATACTATCAATTAAATCTTCATTATATCTATCTAGTTCTTGTATTTTTAAATCTATGATATCAATTAATAATTTATTTAAAATATAATGTTTAATATGTTTTTCAATATCGTTTTCAAAATTATAATTATTTATAAAATTACATAATTTAATTATTTTAATGTTTAAACAAACTCCACATTCACAATCTGACAAATCTAATATTTTATAAACTAATCTTTTTGAAAGATAATTACTTTTACGTAAGTCTTCTAATAAAAATATTATCTTTACAAAATTATTTTCTATAAAATATTCTTTACAGTAATATATATTATTATTATTCTCTAAATAACCATCTAAAAAATTAAATATTAATATATTGTTATTTATATTAATATAATATTTATTATTATCTATTAAATCAATTACTCCTATATATTTTATACCATCATCATTTAATAATAATACTCTATCATCTTCTTTTACCATTTAATTATATTCAATATTTTTCAAATAATATAGCTTAAAATTACTTAAACAATTATTATTTATTAATTGTATCATAGAATGGAACAGAACGAAGAAGCACAAGTTAAAGTAAGTAAAAGAAAACCTGGTAGAACATTATTAGTTAGTAATGAACATAAAGATGAAATCAATTTAAAAGGATTAGAAAATCTTCATGAAACAAGTAGTGGATCTAGATTTTTAGTATTTGATAACACAGATAATGCTAGGGATGCATATGACTCATTAAAAGAACAAGGTGTTAAAGCAAAATATTCTTATTATAAAGTTTTTTTAAGATTGAAAGATGTTAATTTAGATATTGATTATGATGAGTTAAAAAACGATTTAATTAATTTATCATCAAGCTTAGAAAAAGTAAATATTTTATATTTAAAGTTTTATACAAAAGATAAGAAGTTAATGGGAAGTGGTGATTTAACAGTAGATACGAAGGAAGGTTTAGATGAATTAGTAAAAATGAAAGATGTAGAGTTTAAAGATGGCAGTGTAAGTTTCTATAGATTTAAGTTAAAACCGATGGAAAATGTAGCATTAGCTTAATCATAATTTATTTTAAATTTAATTAATTTTTTATTAGGATTTTCGCTTGATGCGAGTAATTGATTAATTCTTATGTTAATATATTTATCATAAGTTTTAGCTTTTTGAATAAAATTGTTAAGATATTCAAGGTCGATTTGTGTAGATTTTTTATTTTGGCATGATTTATATTTTTTATTAAGATCGCCATCTTTAGAGATAGTCCCGCAAGACGCGCGATATGTTTCATATTTTTTAACAACATCGGAAAAAGACGTATTTTTTTTAAAAACTTTTTGATTAACTAAGGAGTGTATTGTATAAAGCCAATAAGTGACACCTTCTCTAGAATCAAGAAAGTTATCAATAGGAAGATATTTATAATATACAATGTAAGAATTTCGGCAGTATTTACAAGGTAGCATATTACCGATAGATTTAAAAAATTCAGAGTAGTATTTTTTATCATTATCGGTTGGTTGTAGTGGATAATTAAAAGTGATAGAGTGTAAAAAATCCCATCCACCCGGTCCCCATTTATTAACGTTCATTTATAATAATAAAGATAAAAATAAATATATAATATAAATATATATATGTTTGACAGATTTTTATTTTCATTAATGAGAGATGATAGTAGTAAAATATTAATATTATTAGTATTAATTGTGTATGTATTTGGTATAACTGATTTGATTCCAGACAAAATTAGATATAATATGAAGTGTCCATTGGGTAAATTTGTATTTTTCTCTATTGTAGGTATTTTGAGTAGTAATAATTTTGAAATGGCTATTTTAGTTACATTAATTTATTTATCAACTATATCTTTTATCGAAAAAGATATTGAAAATTTTACAATATCAATAAATGAAAAAAATAAGATAGATGTAGATATGTATCAATCAATGAAAAATATCAATCCTAATACTAATAAATCTTGGTATTCTGAAAATGATGGTATTTTATCTAATGATAACAAAGAAATATTTAAAAATATTACAAAAAATATCGATGTAGAAAATGGTGTTTTATATGATGGAAGTTGTATTAATTCAAATTTAAAAAATATAAATGAATTCCAGTCTCAAGCTACTAATTATTTTAATAACTTTATTAGTAAAGAAGAAAAAGTAAATAAAGATTTTTCATCAAGATGTGGAGATAATTTAGTAGAGGTGTCTAAATGTGCTATTAACAATGACGATGAGTATGAAAATGAAGAAAATACAATTCCAGCTTGTGCAGCAGCTTACGGTTATTTAGAGAAAAGAGTTTGTAATAAAGTAGATGCAACTGGAAAATGTTTAGATGCAAATAATAATGTATTAGATAATTGTGATACATATGATAAAATTATGAATAATCGTGTTTGCAAAAATAATTCAACAATTCAAACTATTTTACAAACTGATGTAAATGGAAATACATTAAAAAGTTTTACATTAGATGAAATTAAAAATAAATATTTAAAAATAGAAGATTTATCTAAACCAATTCCTGGTGAATTACAGAGTACTGGAACTTATGAAATGAAAGATGGTAAAGTTTTATATTTTGTAAATAATTTAGAAAAACCTTCTATTGATATTTCTAATGAATCTAATACTCCTATGAAAAAACTATTAGATAATTATCAATATGAATATATTTGGAATACACCTAATAATGAAAAATCTACCGTTGATATTATTATAAGAAATTTAACTGATAATACTACCTTGAAACTTGATGATCTTAAATCTGATAATTCTGAAATTTTTGACTCAAATATGTTCGTTTATAAAAGAGATCCTAATGGTAATTTAGTTAATGAACAAAATGAAGTTGTAACATCAGTAACACAAGCTGTTATTAAAAGACATCCTGATTTTCAATACAAAGTTGAAATTAAAAAACCAGTTAATGAAATTGTTGATTTATACACTCTTATTAACAAATTTGATATTCCTTTCGAAAATGAAAGTATAGATAATTCTCTTTTATCAAATAACTTTGATCCTGATAAATATCAAAAATATAAGAATTATTATGATGAATATATTAAAAATAAAGAAACTTGGGAACAAAATACAACAAAAAATATTATGAGAAGTATTGGATGTCATAGATTAAGATCTGATCCAAATAAAATTGGTTATTGGGGTTATGATGAAACATCTAATATTTGGAAATGTTTAGAAAAAGATAAACCAGGTAAATTTTAAATAGTTATACTTT
>Ga0163109_10003572_pt1 | contig 11885 bp, 13 predicted proteins | sample CRUFie1St13metaG_FD_108704 | JGI IMG/M metagenome (GOLD analysis project Ga0163109, IMG submission 108704) | Marine microbial communities from the Costa Rica Dome - CRUD Field 142mm St13 metaG | ecosystem: Environmental > Aquatic > Marine > Oceanic > Photic zone | place: Costa Rica: the Eastern... | reverse complement strand
GATGGAAGAGAACATTTGAATATTGGTCCAGGTGAAGATGTAACTATCAAAGAACTTGCTGAAACTATTGCAGATGTTGTTGGTTTCATTGGTGATATTGAATGGGATACTTCCAAACCAAATGGAACAATGCGAAAGGTTATGGATGTGAGCAAAATCAAAGAACTTGGATGGGAACCAAAGATTGAATTACGCCAAGGTATTGAACACGCATATGAATCTTTTATTCAAGAAGTTGTATAGAAGGTAAATTATTTTCAAAGGTGTCTTGACAAAAGGCACCTTTTTTTGTAGGATACATAAGAGGTAATACATGTAATTTATGTCTGAATATACGAAGACAGCACTGGTACTAGGTGCTGGTGGTTTTATTGGTAGCCATATGGTTAAGCGTCTTCGCTCCGAAGGATATTGGGTTCGTGGTGTTGACCTTAAGCGTCCAGAGTTTTCTGAAACTGAAGCAAATGAATTTATTCAAGGTGATTTGCGTGATGTAGATTTTGTTCGCCGTGTTATTCGATTCAAAGGATATACTGGAAACTTTTATGCCAGTGTGCCCGATAAGTATCATCTCGGTTTTGATGAGATCTATCAGTTTGCTGCTGATATGGGTGGAGCAGGATTTGTATTCACTGGTGAGAATGATGCTGATATCATGCACAACTCTGTTACAATTAATCTGAACGTTCTTGAAGAGCAGCGTAAGTTTAATGAAAGTGTAGGAAACAATACTAAAATTTTCTATTCTGGTTCTGCTTGCATGTATCCAGAGCACAATCAACTCGATCCCGATAATCCCGACTGCCGTGAAGAATCAGCGTATCCCGCAAACCCAGACTCCGAATATGGATGGGAAAAACTTTTCTCAGAGCGTCTTTACTTTGCTTACAATCGCAATCACGATATTCCTGTTAGGGTTGCCCGTTATCATAATATTTTTGGACCGGAAGGAACCTGGGAAGGAGGAAGAGAGAAGGCACCAGCAGCAATCTGCAGAAAGGTTGCTTATCTCCCCGAGGAGGGCGGAGCAATCGAAGTATGGGGTGACGGTTTGCAAACTCGTTCCTTCTTGTATGTTGAAGAGTGCATCGAAGCAACTAGAAGATTGATGGATAGTGACTTTATGGGTCCTGTGAACATTGGTTCTGAAGAGATGGTTACCATTAATGAATTGGTAGAAATTGCTGCTAGGGTTGCCGAAAAAGATGTTAGAAAGATTCATATTGATGGTCCTCTCGGTGTTCGTGGACGCAACTCTAACAATGATGTAATTCGTAAAGAATTAGGATGGGATTATTCACAAACACTTGAAGAAGGTATTCGTTATACCTACCATTGGATTAGGGAACAGATTAATAGTAAGGAGGATAGTTAATGGATTTGAGCGTTGTATTGGGTGGTAGAGATGATAATTATGGGGAACACTTTATTGAAAGATTGAGACAAGCAGTTTCCTATAACTTAGATATTCTTGATAAGTCTGGTCTTGAATATGAAATGATTGTTGTTGATTTTAATCCAATCAATGAGCAATATCTTTATATCAATCCTTTGATGGAAGAAGTTCTTCAACACCCCAAGGTGAAGAACTTGATTGTTGATCCTTCAGTATCAGTTGCTGAGGATTTGACCCCTTCAACTTACTATGAGTATTTTGCAAAGAATGCTGGATGTAGAATTTCTACTGGAGAACTAATCTTCATCACTAATTCTGATATTATGATGACAGAAGAATTAGTTGAAGAAATACGAGGTGAACTTAATAATGATGAAAGAGAGGATGTATTTTATCGTGCCAGATATCGAGGTGATATTTCTTTAGATGATTATCCAGTTTCGAATCCAAAAATTATTCCTAATGGAAATGAACTGACTGGTCCTTTGGATGGATGGGGTGATCCAAATCAAGTACTAGATTTATATGAAAACCTTAAATTTCATGGTTTGCTTCAACAAGATCCAGTCTTAGGACTTTGGTCTGGAGATGCTTCTATGTTCTCAAGAGATGTATTTTTTAATGTTGCTACAGCGTATAATGAAAAAGATGAGGGGCATCGAACTAGTTTCAATCAATCTAGTATGGATGCAGAAATTCTTTGGAACTTGAAACATAAGGGAAAGAAACTTAAATTTTTAGTTTCACCTTATTACCACATTTATCACGGACACCCCATTCCCAGAGATAATACGTATGCTAAAGTAAAGTATGATAATAAACCTGATTGGGGATTTGTCAAATATAATAAACAAAGGATCAACGATAATACAGAAATTCTTGTTAATGGAGAGATCGAATGGAACTAAAAAATAAATTTATTGTAACCACTACAATTAATCATCCAACTATTGCTACGTATAAATTTGCTGAAATTGCAAAACGAGATGGTTGGACATTTGTTGTAGTTGGTGACCAAAAAACACCCAGATATCATTATCAAGAAGAATTAGATTGTGTTTATCTGTGTAAGAAAGATCAACCAAAAATGTATCCAAAACTTTCAGATACTATTGGTTGGAACTCTATTCAACGTAGAAACATTGGTCTTCTTTATGCATATGAGCAAGGTGCAGATGTAATTGCAACTGTTGATGATGACAACATTCCATATGATGATTGGGGTCAAAATCTTTTGGTTGGTAAAGAAGTTGAGTGTGATCTCTATGAACCTGTAGACGATGTATTTGATCCTCTTTCAGTAACTAATACTCCTGAAATTTGGCATAGAGGATACCCCATCGAACTACTTCAACGTCGTAATAGAGTTGAATACAAGGGAAAGGTAAAGCGTAAAGCATTGGTTCAGGCAGACCTTTGGGATGGCGATCCTGATATTGATGCTATGGCTAGACTCACAATGAAACCCATTGTAAAATATAATGTAGAGAAACCATATTGTTCAAATAAGATTGCCCCATTCAATAGTCAAAACACATTTTTGGCAAGAGAGGTAATTCCATATTATGCGGTTTTACCACATGTTGGGAGGATGGATGATATTTGGGGTTCTTATATTCTCCAACATTATTTTCCTAATAGTGTTGTTTATAACAAAGCGTCCGTTTATCAAGATCGAAACCTTCAAGATTTAATTACTAATCTTGAGAAAGAGGTTATTGGATATAGAAATACTTATACACTCCTAAGAGATCTTGAAAACTACATCGATTATTTCCCAGAAGAAACTAAAAAATTCTACGAAGTATATCGTTCCTGTTTTAAATCAGAATGAAAGGTATTATACTTGCTGGGGGAAATGGAACACGATTGTATCCGTCTTCCCTAGTTGTGTCAAAGCAGTTGATGAATGTGTATGATAAACCTCTAATTTATTATCCACTAAGCACTTTGATGTTGGCAGGCATCAGAGATATTTTAATAATTACTAATCCAGGACAGGAAGATCAATTCAGAAAACTTTTTTCTGATGGATCTCATTTGGGTATCTCTATATCATACAAAGTTCAGAATAATCCAAATGGACTACCTGAGGCATTCATTCTTGCCGAAGATTTTATTGGTGATGATGATGTTTGTATGATTCTTGGAGATAACATTATCTTTGGTAATGATTTAGATAATATTCTCAAGCAATGTCAGAATCGGTCGGGTGCAACTATTCTTTCATATCCAGTTCGAGATCCTGAAAGATTTGGTGTTGTTGAGTTTGAAAGTTTTGATAAAGGTCCTGTAGTTTCTATTGAAGAGAAACCAGAAAATCCAAAATCAAATAGAGCATTGATTGGTATTTACTTCTTTGATAATCGGTGTATCGAATATTCAAAACAACTTAAACCATCAAGTAGGGGAGAGTTGGAAATTATTGATCTTTGTAAAAAGTATCTTGAAAATAAAGAACTGAACGTAAAGAATCTAACAAGAACAATGACTTGGATTGATGCTGGGACATTTGATTCTTTATTATTAGCATCAAATTTTGTTTCTAACTTTGAAAAAATTCAATCATATAAGATATCATGTCCTGAGGATGTGGCATACAAAAATGAATGGATTGATGGAAAGCAACTTCTAAAACTATCAGAACAATATCCAAAGAGTGGGTATGGTGATTATTTGAAAAGTATTATTGAGGATCATTAATGAGTATATTAGTAACTGGTGGTGCTGGTTTTATTGGAGGAAATTTTATCCAGCATTTACAAAAAACTATTGAAGAGCATGTAATCGTCATTGATAAATTGGGATATGCATCAAATTTAAATTATATTCCAGATACCCCACAGTTTCACTTTGAAAATTGTGATCTCTTTCAAGAAGATCAAGTAAGATATGTTTTTACTAGATTTAAACCTAGAGTTATATTCCACTTTGCTGCAGAAAGTCATGTAGATAATTCTATCAAAGATTGTAAACCTTTTGTTGAGAGTAATATTATAGGTACAATCAATCTTCTTAATGCCAGTCGTTTGATTGATATTGAGAAGTTTCATCATATCTCTACAGATGAAGTCTTTGGTTCTATCTCTGAGGGATCTTTTACCGAGGAAAGTCCTTATGATCCAAAGAATCCATACTCCGCATCAAAAGCAGCAAGTGATCATTTTGTAAGTGCTTTTCATAATACATATGATTTGCCAACAGTAATCACAAATTGTTCTAATAATTATGGACCACGTCAGTATAAAGAAAAACTTATTCCACAAACAATTCTGAATCTGTTGAATAATAAAAAAGTTCCTGTGTATGGGGATGGTCTACAGATTAGAGATTGGTTGTATGTTCAGGACCATTGTGAAGCGTTGATTGAAGTTTGGAAGCACGGGAAGATTGGTGAAAAATATAATATTGGTGGTGAATGTGAAGTTAGAAATATTGATCTTGTCAAACAAATTGTGAATTTACTTGACAAAGACGAATCTATGATAGAATATGTGAAAGATCGTCCAGGTCATGATAGAAGATATTCAACTAATATTAGTAAGATCTCTACTGAACTGAACTGGAAACCAAGATTTAATATAAAAGAAGGACTTGAAAAAACTATTGAGTGGTATGAAAGCAACAGAGATTGACATGCATGGTGTTTATGTATTCAAGACACCAAAATATAAAGATAATCGTGGAGTATTTAATGTTCCATTTAATCTAAAAGAATTTAGAGAAGCAACAAATTTCTATGCTGATTTTACTCAGGATAATTTATCTGTTTCAAAAAAGGGTGTTCTAAGGGGTCTTCATTATCAAGTTAAAAAACCCCAAGGTAAACTCGTTAGGGTTCTCAAGGGATCTGTAAGGGATGTTATCGTTGATATTAGAGAACGATCTCCTACTTTTGGAAAGCATTTTTCAATTATTCTGTCTAGTAGAAATAATTTATCTTTATGGGTTCCTCCAGGATTTGCTCATGGATTTTTATCTTTAAGTGAGGGAACACAATTTTTCTATAAGGTTACTAACGAATATAGTCCAGAGAATGAGCGGACATTACTTTGGAATGATCCCGAATTAAATATTGATTGGAACATTGATAATCCCATTTTATCCGAAAAAGATATTGAGGGTAAAGTATTGAAGGAATGCCCACTTGCATAAAGACACTACATCGAGTATAATACTTGATAAGTGTGAAGTCTTAGATGAAAAATTTAGCACTAGCGTTCTGCTCTTTGCGTCCTGTTCAACTTTCTAAAGAAGTTTGTGATGCCAGAGAGAATGAATACTTAATTTGCCTAAAGCAATTGAAAAGAGTTCTACCAGATTCTTTCGATCTTTTAGTATGTGAAAATACTATTGATGACCCAGATCAACTACAAAATACTGAATTAAAGGAACTACTTTCTGACACTGAGATGTGTGCAACTGGTAGTGGAGGTAATATTGGAACCAGGAATAAAGGCATGGGAGAACTTCTCATGCTCAAAACAGCTTTGGATCAAACTGATTTAGATCAGTATGAAAACGTATCTTATATTTCTGCAAGAAAAGTTTTTACATGCCCGTATGTGTTTGAAAGAACTGAGCGTTTGGAAAAGAGTGCATTGATATCAAATCCAGATTTTTTATTTCTGGATGGTAGGTTGACTGAATCATATAAAGGACCTTTGTATAATGATATGTTCTTTTCCATGAAGACAAAATGCATGGTAGAATATGCAGAGCACAGTATGAGTGAACTGAATAATAATCTTTCTAATCATATTGGATCCGAACAAAATCTTTATAACTACATAACCACGAATGATGTTGATTATGAGTGGTTGGATTTCCTAGGTCTTATTCGTAATGATTGGGAGATCAATGGACAAACACTAGACGTTTCTAACTACCATATTTGTTGACATGGAAATTCGAGATACAGTATTACCAGTTCTTCGACCAGTTGGTGGTGATGAAGAACTTGATTCTCTAAGAGAATGCATTGAAACTGGTTGGTGGGGTAAAGGACCGAAGGTTGCTGAGTTTGAAAAGAAGTTTGCCGAAATGGTCGGTGCAAAGTATGCAGTTGCAGTAACTAGCAATACTGCAGGACAAGATCTTGTATTCAAGGCACTGGGTATTAAGGATTGTGATATTATCAATCCTACAATGTCTTTTATGACAACTGCTGCTGTTCCGCTTTGGAATAATTGCACATCAAACATTGTGGATGTTCTTGATGATACTCTATGCATTGATCCTGAAGATGTTCGTAGAAATTTAAAACCAAATACCAAAGCAGTTATTGCTGTCAATATGGCAGGTGTTCCTGCACCCATTGATGAGATTCGTGAGTTTTATGATGGTTTTATTCTAGAAGATTGTGCTCATAGTTGTTATACACCTGGTGCAGGATCTAAAGGTGATGCTGCAGTATGGTCTTTTCAGGCAGTGAAGACTATGCCTTGCGGTGATGGTGGTATGATTACTACTAATGATAAGGATCTATACGAAAAACTTGTTCCTTTGACGTGGTTGGGTATTACTAGTACGTTTTCACGTACAAATAAGTTGGGTGATAAACCTGGGTATTCTTGGGACTATGATGTTGATGTTTTAGGATATAAGTGCTATATGATTGATCTTCAGGCAGCAATTGCTTTGGAGCAAATGAAGAAGTTGCCTAAGCATCTTGAATGGCGTAGGCATATTCAGAAGTGTTATAATGATGAACTGGGTGGTTTAATTAGAACACCTTCTTGGTCAGAAACTGTTCAGCATTATGGTGCTCGTGTTCCTGCTGCTGAACGGAATGACATGATTAACTATCTCGCAGATAAAAAGATTCATACCAGTGTTCACTACAAACCACTACATACACATAAGATTGTTAAACAGGATCGTAGTTATACTGTTGCTGATCGTGAATGGAAAAAGTTGGTAAGTCTTCCTTGTCATCCTGGAATGGCACAAGAAGATATTGATTATGTGATTTATTGGGTAAAGGAGTTTTATGGTGAGAGAAGAATTTCATCTTATGATGGTAAGAATGCCATCTATCACGGTGTTGCTGTAACTGAGGATTGATATGTATTTGGATCTTTATAAAATTGATGGCACTAAAAACTTAGATGCTAATCCTTGTTTCGGTAGTGCTAAAACTTATCCAAATTTTCAAGAGAAGTTGGGTGAGTTTAAAGAACTACTAATTGATCTTGTAGATAAGAATGAATCTAAAACTTTCTATAAGTTTGGCGATGGTGATTATTTCTTTCTTAAAGGTGAGGCAGTTGGTAGTGCAACACCTGGTCGTAGAGCACTGAGTAAACCATACAATCAAATTGATCACCAGGCATTCAAGGATGGTGCTAGAAAGTGTGATTATTATACTTGTGAGATTTATCCTGATAATCGTCAAAAGTTCCGTGAGGTTCTTCCTGGTGTGACTATTGATTATCCAGCAGAATTTGGGTATGGATTAGTTATTAACAAATGGATTCTTCAAACCTTTGCTGGGAAGATTGGATTGATCGGTGCCGATACAAAAATGAATATCATTCAAAATGTTATTGAAGCACCTCAATATCAAGAGTATCTTGGATTTGAAAAGTTTGAGGATTACGTATCTCTTCCTCAGAGATTTGCATGTGATGATATTGATGCAACCGAAAAAATGGTTGGTGAACAGCTAGAAAATACTACATCTAAGATCTTTTTGATGGGTATGGGGCACGTTAAGTCTGGTCTAATACATAGACTTAAGAAGTATACCGATGCTGTATTTCTTGATGTGGGTGCCTCAATTGATGCACTTGCTGGAATTATTGATGTTGAGCGACCATATGCTGGTGATTGGGTTAATTATCAAATTGATGAACCAGAGTTATATAAGCATGTAGATTATCTTGCTTACAGTGGTAAAGGTAACCATATTCTTTTAGAAAGAAATTAATAAATGAAATATTCAATAGAGGTAACTACAAAAATTGGATGCTCCAATGTTTGTGAATACTGCCCTCAAACAACTCTCATTAAACGATACAGGGAGCGAGTAGGTAAAGATCAAGATACGATGATGTCTCTTGATACATTTAAAAAATGTATTAGTACAATTCCAACTGACATTGGATTCAACTTTACTGGATATGTTGAACCATTCTTAAATCCAGACTGTGCTGATATGATTATTCATGCATTTAAAAAGGGGCATGAATTATTATTGAATACTACTTTAATGGGTTTGAAAATTGATGATTGGGATAAACTTCATGATAATGGTGTTGTTTTTCGTCATGGAGTTCATGTTCATCTCCCATCTGCATCTTATTTTGAGATGATTGGTGTAAAAACACCCACAAAATATTTTACCCATACTGATGGTAAAGATTATATGGAGTTAGATGATAATTATTATGAACTTTTAAATCATGTTTTACATAGACCATTTGCTCATTGGACCAATTTTCACTGCCATGGTGATCTTCATCCGTTGCTTGGAGACATTAAAAATTATGTAAAACTGGATGTCAGAAATATCAATAGTAGAGCTATGAACTTACTATTGGAGAAGACCGAGAAGGTTCCTGATGAAATTAATATCAGAGGACAGTGTCCGAGAATTTATCAGAATGTTCTTTTACCTGATGGATCACTTGCCCTCTGTTGTCAAGATTATGGTCTTGATGATATGGTTGGAAATCTTATGAAAAGCACTTGGCAAGAATTTGAAAATTCCCCTCGTGTTATTGATATTAGAGAAAATGGTGCCGATCTTTGCGACTACTGTGAAGAGGGTATTGATTATGTTGGTGATAAAGAAAACCAATGGCGAAAACCTCAACAAATAAAGTGATATGATCTTATACGTTTATCTTCAAGGTGGTTTGGGAAACCAAATGTTTCAGTATGCAGCAGGAGTTTCTGCACTGAAAGAATACCCACAGTTCACAGAACTCCGTCTCGATACATCATTCTATAACAATCAAAAAAGAAAAATAATTGTAAATGGATTAACAGGTCGCGGATATGATCTTGATATTTTAAATATCAAATACAAAACAGCACAAGAAGCACCAGAAGGTGCAACAATGCTTCAGGGATGGTTTCAAAATTTAAAGGAGTTTGAAAACGTTGTTGATGAAATTAAAGAACAATTTAATTTTTCAGTAGAATTTTCAAACTCAACAAGAAAAGTTGAGGAGCAAATCGCCAAAGTAGAAACACCAGTTGCGATTCATGTTAGGAGAGGTGACTACGTTACTAATCCTACGGCACTTGTTCATCATGGTGTTCTTGATAAAGCATATTATGACCGTGCAATTGAATTGATGGAATCAAAGTACTCCAATCCTCATTATTTTGTGTTCTCAGAAGATGTTGAATGGTGTAAAGAAAATATCAAAACAGATAAAGAGATTACTTTTGTTGGATCTGAATGTAATGATATTAAGGATAGTGGGCATCTCTATTTGATGACCAAGTGTAAGAACCATATAATTGCTAATTCTTCATACTCTTGGTGGGGAGCATTCTTGGGTAATAGTGAATTTACTATTGGACCAGAGAGATGGAATCGTGAAGCATCTGGATCTGAATATATGTTAGAGGAGTGGATTAAGTTATGATTAATTTATTTTATGAACCATCTTATTGGGGTCATTCTTCTAGAATGAACGGTCCCAAAAAAGTTGTCGAGAATCTACGTGCGAGTTTAGAGCAAGAGGGTATTCCGTATGCAGTAAATGTTGAGGAGTATAATAATAATTTTTTAATTCAATATGATTGGACTGGTCATGTAAAGCACTCAAATCTTACATTACAAAATTGTGTGATCGGTCCTCAAATTTGGATGTTTGATAGTCATGTTAATGAACTAAAGGAAAATCCACATTACTACAAATCAATTATTGCACCGTCTCAATGGGTTAAGGATTTGTATGTTAGTAAATTTGGGTATCCACATGAAAAAATATCTGTTTGGTCCGTGGGTATTGAATTGCCAGACATTCAACGCGAAGAAAAATATGATTGTCTTGTTTACTTTAAAAGGAGAACACGCCAAGAACTTGAGAATGTTATAAGTTTTCTTGATAGTAAACAATTAACATATAATGTTTTAGAATATGGTTCCTATGAACCTGAACAGGTCAACGAATTAGCAGCACAATCTAAGTTCTGTTTCCTCTTAAATGGAACTGAAAGTCAAGGCATCGCTGTTCAGGAGATTATGGCAACTGGAACTCCTCTTTTTGTTTGGGATGTAACTGAGTGGAATGATCAGGGAGAACAGTGGAGAGTTCCTGCTACTTCTGTTCCTTTTTGGTCTACTGATTGTGGTGAGAAAGTTTTTGATTCTAATTTTGATGAGACATTTGATTCGTTTTATAGTAGAATAGGGGAATACAATCCACGTAAATATGTGAAGGAAAACCTTTCTTACAAACAGTCAGTAAAAACATTAATGGAGATTTTTGATGTTAATTAGTTTTAAACTTTTGCGAAAAAAATATAATATGAAGATTAAGGGCGTCATTCAGATTGGTGCTCATTATGGTGAGGAGATTCCTGATTATATTGATTGTGGAATTCAGGATATGGTTATGTTTGAACCATTGGAAGAAAATTTTAATATCTTAGCAAACAAGGTAAAGGATCTAAATGCTAATATTGTTGGGCATCAAGTTGCTCTTGGTTCTGAACCTGGAAAGACTACAATGTATGTTAGTGATAACGAGAAGCAGAGTAGTAGTATTTTGAAACCAAAGGTTCATCTTACACATCATCCATATGTGAAATTTCCCACCACAGAAGAGGTTGAGGTTAGTTGCCTAGACAATTATGATTGTTATGGGTATAATTTTATTAATATGGATGTTCAGGGTTATGAACTTGAAGTTTTGAAAGGTGCTACAAAAACTCTTGAAAAAGTTGATTATGTTTATTGTGAAGTAAATCGTGATGAGGTTTATGAGAATAATGTTTTTGTTGAGGAATTAGACGAGTTCCTTGCAGAATATAATATGGAACGTGTGGAGACTAGTTGGGATGGACAAATTTGGGGTGATGCCCTTTATGTGAGGAAGAATCTATTATGAAAATTTGTATTCTAACTATTGCGACTAATAAGTATCTCCAGTTTGTAGAAAAACTGTATACTGATATTTCTGAAAAGTTTCTACCTGGTGCAGAAATCAACTGTCTTCTATTCACTGATCACGAAATCGAGGAGGCAGGTGATAATGTTCGCGTTCATTACATTGATCATGAACCCTGGCCAATGCCCACTCTAAAGCGTTATAACTACTTTGTGAAGGAAAAGGATTTTATTCTGGAGCATGATTATTGCTTCTACTTCGATGCCGACATGCGGATTGATAATCCAGTTGGCGAAGAGGTTCTTGCGGATGGAGTTGTTGCTACGATGCATCCATATCAATCATTGATTGATCCTGCATCACAATCCTTTGATAGGAATCCAAAGTCACTTGCTTATGTTCCTTTCGATCAAAAG
>Ga0163109_10003571_pt1 | contig 11885 bp, 7 predicted proteins | sample CRUFie1St13metaG_FD_108704 | JGI IMG/M metagenome (GOLD analysis project Ga0163109, IMG submission 108704) | Marine microbial communities from the Costa Rica Dome - CRUD Field 142mm St13 metaG | ecosystem: Environmental > Aquatic > Marine > Oceanic > Photic zone | place: Costa Rica: the Eastern... | reverse complement strand
GTTTATTTTTTAAATTAATGGAGGCTCGGGTCGGAATCGAACCGGCGTAGACGGATTTGCAATCCGCTGCATCACCACTCTGCCACCGAGCCATACAGGAGCGTTAGCTCCAAAGAAGCGCGAAGTATACAGACTTCGCTCAATTTGTCATTGTAGATGACCGGTTTTGACCTGCCAGGCAGCGTTGATCATAACCCTGCTTACCAGCTGCATTGGCGACTCATTCATCTTCAGTACATTGTCCCGCGTGCTCACTGGAAATTTCTCAAACACTTTGAAGTCTAATTACTCCCAGTGGTTTGACTTCGGATAAGCGCGGCTGCCAAGCCAGAGACAGTTCCGCCAAAGTGCCCCATTATCGCAACAAGCTCTACCGTGCCGGTACTAACAAGGGTCTCCCCCTGAAACACCTCAACAGAGACCTTAGCCACCAGTCCACATAGCACAATCGAGCCAAGTCGATCCCCTGCGGCCGCGAGATACATCATGCTGCCAGCAAATAGCCCATGAAGCGCACCCGATAATCCGCAAGTCTCTGCAACGATTATCGAAATATAAGGCGGCTGTCCAAATACATGTTCGGCAAGCACCGCTCCAAAGAATCCAGCTACTAAAATCAAGCCAAAATCAACGCTGGACATAAGACGACGGGCCACTAGGCCAATAAGGACTAACCCGATTACATTTAGCAAGAGATGGCTAATGTTTTCATGGACAAGGTTACTGGTAACTAGCTGATACCACCGAAAGTTGTCGCGCTGGTAAACCAGTATGTGTTGCCATTCGACGGGCAATAACGCCACGACGATCGCAACGCTCGTTACAAACCCAACCAGCACATCAACGCTTCTAAACCCCTTACACACGGAACCTACTCCGAGGGACAAAAGCGAACAACTCTCTAGCCCCCCAATAGAACAAGGGGGGCCAAAAGCTTATGTCGCCTCCATCAGAAGGCGACGTCGACGAAGTCCTAGTAATGCCACTAGTCCCAGCAATAGCCAATCGAGGGAGCCGCCTGAACTCGCCTTGTTCTGGACCGTAATTGAGAACGGCGTAGACGCATTCACCACTCCATCACTCACGATAACGTCGAAGCGCAGGGTCTCAGTGGCGTCGACCTTCGGCGCCGTAATAGTTGCGGACGCCAGCGTTCGGCCCGAGATACTGGCCGGCGTACCCGACACTTGTGTCCAAGAGTAGGTGTAATTTTCACCAGCGGCCGCATTGGTGACCGTGACCGTTGCGGCAACGAGCTCCCCCTCCTGCACAGAGGACTGATCTAGCGACACCGAGGTCGTCGGTGCAATGTTGACAGCAGTCATTGTATATTCCTCCACCGTGGTATCGGTACCATCACTAACCGAAACGTTAAAGACCAACGTGTCCGTTTCCTGTGCGATACGCGGCAGTGTCACCGCTAAGTTGGGCGTGCTCTGCCCTGTCAGGGTCGCTGACGTACCGCTGACTTGTGTCCACTCATAGGTGTATACATCGTCCTCAGCACCGTTCGTCACCTCAACAGTAATTGCCGCAGCGGAGCCCTCATCAAGTGGGCCCTCGGTTCCAGAGAGAACTAGCTCTGGTGGAATATTAGTTACCTCTAGCGAGAACCGCTCGGTCACCACGCCACCTGATCCATCATCCACCGTAAACTCAAAGACCAATATTTCCGTATCTTTGACTCTGGGCGATGTAATGGTCGCATCAAGTGTGTCTGCGCCTGTAATTTCCGCCTCCGGACCAGATACTTGAGTCCAACGGTAGGAGAGTACATCCGCGGTGTTCCTATCCGTTGCAGTTGCAGAAACCTGAACCGAACCACCCTCTTGCGTGCTATCGCCAGATCGATCCAAAGTCACTCTAGGCAGACTGTTGTCACAGACAACTGAGTCTCCTGCGACAGTTTCGAAAAGCATTGGTGACGCGATGTTAGTAACAGTCACGTTGTCGATCCACCAACCGTACTCAGCAACGGAATAGTCGGACGCGATGCGGAATCTGAAACGCACCGTTGACCCGTTAAGCGCGGAACCGAAGCTAATAGTTTCCCGCATACCCTCAAAACCGTCTGGGTCGCTTCGACCCGTGAAGGCGGGTCGGCCTGACAGCGCAGACTGGTCGAGCGCAAGTAAGCTGCTTGGATAACCAATGGTAAACTCCCCACCTGCGTCCGCTGCATCTTGCCACTCACCCCCGTCGATACTGACCTCAACGACGCCACCGTCCCAATCTGCTTCTATCCAGTAGTAGTGCCAAAAGCTAATGGAAAAGTTGTCGCCCTCGCTCACCGCGATGTCAACGGTTTCAGCGGCAATATCCGTTGGGTAAGGGTTATTGAGAAGGAGCATTATGCGGCTACCTAAAGGCTCAGGCGTGAACTGTTGGAAGAAATCCACGTTTACCGAATCGACCCGCTGAGTGCCCTCGGCCGGAATTGCCTCTTCATATAACACTCTCTCATCAAACGTCTTGAAGAAACTTCGGTCCTCCATGTCCTCGACGGCCTGGTCACCCACCAAAGGTTGCGGAGCAAAGTCATAATTCACGACTGTACTTAACTGAATGGGAGCTGGTTCAACCGTGTCATCCTCAGTTTCGACCTCTAGGAACTGCAATTCCATCGTTAAGGTGTCCGCCGTACCCGCCGAATTCAAAACAACCTTCAGCTCTGGACTAGAGACGGTCTCAAACAGATCCAAATTGCTGAACTCCACTAGGCCATCGTTTTCGATGGTGACATCGTGGTTGCTCGTGACCAGGGCTTGCGCACGAACTGTGCTCAAGAACTCAGAGCCCGCGTTACTCACATCAAAAGAAATGGTGCCCGTCTCACCGACATCAAGCACGCCATCGCGTGAACAGAAGCCTGCATCCACGCCATCAAAGTCCTCCTCCAGCACAAAGTTTGTCGTCTCGTAGGTCGCTAGCTGACTCAAATAGGATTCCGTCACACCTGACAATGGATACGCCCCACGGGCCGGTGAAACAGCTCCCAAGCCCATACCACGACGAGCGAAAGCCTCCAATGCCATGACATAGTCGTCCCGCTCGTTGGCGTACATCGCCGCTAAAATGGCATCTCTTGCTTCAGTATACGTTGGCGCTATCGGCGTCATCTTGTAACCCGCCACAAGGTAATCAGCCATGCGGCTCTCTGCCTCATCGAAGTCATACGTGTTTAGAAGTTTGACATAAACATCCCATAGCACCGACGCCCACACCTCTCCGGCCGCGTGGGGTGATCCGTTTGAGGTGGGACTCAAACCCTCGGGCCGAGCACCATCCTGAATATGGGTAAACGTCAATGGGTTAGTCGCCATATCGACCGTATACGGTGCGCGTCGAACCGAGTTCGTGAAGTTGGCTACGTGCGTACTCACGGTGTAACCGCTCTCAAAGTTACTGTTACCCTCGATAAGCGCGTGAGACTCTCTAAGAATGAACATGAGCGCGTGAAAATCACTCCAGCCCTCACCCATAGCACGTCCCTGAAAGTTCACCAGACCATTTGCATTACCCACGAGACGGTTTTGAATGTAATGACCCCACTCGTGCGCAATGATTCCGTTATCAAAGGTTGAGTCCTTCAATGCACCGTTCGAGAAAAGATCTGCAGAGACGGTCTCTGCGGCATCCAAAAGTGCCTCCACAGACGCTATGTCACCAGCGGATACGCCAACCGTGGGCACAACATCGGGCTCAACATCACCAAACAGCACGTACTCATTGTCCGCGACGATAACCACCATACCGATGGCACCTGCCGCTAGCGCATTAGCGGACTGCGTCACATAGTCACAATCGGGGACTGTTGAAGTAGGCACTAGAAGAATATTGCCCTGAACATCCTCAACGTTGATAAGGGTCTGGCAGGCATCGTCGTCGGTACCACCGTCGGAGGTGATCATGTCACTTCCACGAACAATATCCGCACTCAGTGTTGGGTAGACCTGGGGACCGAACATCGCCGGTCGGGTAAACGGCATCAATCCGATCTCAGGGTGCGAGGTAATCGTCAGGCCCCAGTCATCCCCATAGTCTGCCTCTTTCGAAAAAAACAAATACTGCTGCATGCGCGGACTTGCGCCATCCGCGGGTGTGTACATATTGGCGTTGTTGAAACCCGATGAATCCTGCCCTTGAACTACCAAAGGATCACCACCAACGCCACCACGATCGTAATTTGAGAATTGTGCGTTGTACGACTGCTCGTCAAAACCGTGGTCATACCACCAGTCATGGAGGAAGTTATTCATGTAAAACAGATTTACGAGGGCGGCTTTATAATTATCTTTTGTGGCACCGTTAAGAGGATCATAGGCGTAATCCCATACGCCAGGCGCGGTGACCAAAGGCGAGATATCTGTGTCATCTTTTCTATCGCCACCAGTGATATCGCCGTAGGCAATCACGTTATTGCCCTCCAATATAGACGTTGGGCCTGGTACCCATGGGTCCTGCGTACTGAGTGACCCGTGCGAATCGATGGAAATGACCGTCATATCCACAATATCCGACGGATCAGGGCCGCTTCCTACTTTGGGAATGACGTCACCGTGCGGGCCCTGTAATAAGGTCTTATCGGCATCTCGGCCGAAAATGGCGTAGTCGTATGCCTCATTCTCAACCAGATTTCGCCGAAATAAGACATCGCCGTCTCGGCCGATAACATAGCTGTAAAGCAGCTCCTGACCTGAGCTCGGGTGCACAGCACCGACTTCGACGTAGTGAGCCGGATGTAGCTCGTTCATACCGGGAAAATAAACACGTTTTACACGCGACAGGCCACGAAGTTCTAGACCTCGATCCGTGGCCAAGATTGCCACGTCAAACTTACCGCGCTTTTCTGTGCGGAGCAGCGACGCACTCACCCGCTCACCCGAGAGATCGCTGAGGGCCGCAGAGAATACTGACTCCTGTGAGCCAAACAATCGGAGTTTGGGCGTAATCTTCTGACTCTCATTGATGTTTGCAAAATACCCGGACGCCGCGACCATATTGAGATCGCGATCCAATAGGACATTGAGCTCTCGGTTGAAGACCTCAATACCCGAAAACTCCTGAGAAAACTTTGCGATGATGGGACCACGTCCCATATCGTGTAGCGATGTGAGCACCGCGCGCTCATCCTGTTTCTTGGCCGTGGAACCCACGCCCGTCATTTGTTCCAAATAATGAATGGCTGCATGGCGCGAGCGGGCCTCGATATCTACCCCTTTGAAGCTCGGCGCCCTAAGTGATTCCCGATTCCAGCGAAAGGTTGTGACACCGAGTTGATCGTCATAACGATCAAGAGGCAGGCTGCTGCTCTTACGCATTACCGCCGTAGCTGGCGCCGAACGCACTGGTAGTTTTAGCGCCTGATTCACGGGTCCCGTAATGCTAGTGTCGATGTTGCCCCGAGATGGTTGCTCGGCGGATATCACTACCGCCAGCGCTGGCGCGCTTAACCCTAATATGAGAAACAAAATAAACGAGCGGTTCGTCATGCGTAGGTACATACCCTGCCTGCATCTGAAAAAATTAGGATAACCACGGTAGCAATTAATTGCAGAGCTTGCCGCAAAAGTAGGAAGAAAATGTAATCATGATGAAACGTTTTTTACATGAAAACATTGTCAGAACATAACTCATAACAAACGTAATGGCGCTTCATTCATGTCGCTGAGTTGCTCTCTAAGTTCGAGAATGTGATCGGCCCAAAATCGCTGTTGACCAAACCAAGGAAACGCTTTTGGAAACGCAGGATCGTTCCACCGACGTGCCAGCCACGCGGCATGATGCATGATTCGTAGTGTTCGTAATGCCTCAATCCAGCTAAGCTGCCGCGTATCGAAATCGTTAAATTCCTCGTAACCCTCAATGAAATCAGCGAGCTGATATTCGCGTTGGTTGCGATCACCACTTAGGAACATCCAGATATCCTGAACCACCGGCCCGGAAATACAGTCATCGAGATCTACAAAGTGAGGGGTGTCATCGCGCCACAAGATGTTGCCCACATGACAATCACCGTGCACGCGCTGAAGATCGTCTGTCGTCATCGATGAAAGGATCTCGGTAGCCGCATGATCACAGTCAAGAGCCAATGTCGTGTAGGCCGATTGCAGCTCTACCGGCACGAAATTAGTTTCTAGGAACAAACGTGACTCAGTCGCCATTCGATCCGAGGACAGCGCGTGACGATGCAAAAACGATGTTGCGCCACCCACCCGATGAATGCGCCCTAGGGTCTGTCCTAATCGGTAGAGATGATCCACGTTATCGAGCTCAGGCGGATAGCCACCACGACGCTTGAATACCGAAAATCGTTGCCCCAAGACGTGATGGAGTGTTTCTCCATCAATAGATTCTGGTGCGATCACTGAAATCTCATGATCGACGAGCTCTTGTGCAAAAGCATGCTCCTCTAATATCTGTGCATCAGTCCACCTTCCGGCACGGTAAAATTTCAAAATGACGGGGTCAGCACCTTCAATCCCTACCTGGTAGACACGATTTTCATAGCTATTTAGCGCAAGCAGACGCAAATCACTGGTAAGACCAATACTCTCGAGGCAATCAACCACACAGTCTGGCGTTAAGGAGTCGTAGGGGTGTGTCATGCCAGCTCAGTTTTGTGTCGCCAGTTTCATAAAAATTAGTCAGTACCAACAACCGGGGAAGAGACGCTCCATCCCGCAATACGTTAGTCACTCTACAGCAAATCAACACAAAAATTGGTGCCGAAGAAAGCTGTTAAATCTATCATGGCCCTCGACAGGTTTGTGGTTCAAACCATGGAGGCTGCCATTGCTACTCGATCATCTTGTCTTGTTTGTGGACGACCTAAAAACAGCTGTAACTCATTTTGAATCCAGAGGATTTACTGTCACGCCCGGTGGCACAAATGGCCCCACGCACAACGCTCTTATCGTTTTTTCAAACGATACCTACATTGAACTGATCGCCCTCCAGTCATCGAGAACTCGTTTAATTATGCGATCGCTGCGTGCAGTCGGTGTATTAGCGCTGCGGCGATGGCTTAAACGTGATCTTCGAACGAGGCTTCTCAATTGGATGTCCGGACCCCAAGGTTTAGTTGATCTGTGTTTCAGAGGTGCTGAACTCCATGAGATCGCTCCCTCATCCCCGCTTTCCGGCATAGGTCTTACCGACCCTGTTCAATTCAAGCGCATTCGTCCGGACGGATTAGTTATCAAATGGACACTTCGCGGCGCAAACGATCCTCGCCAACCTTTCTTCATCCAAGATGCAACGCCGATTGACTACCGCATACCCACCGGCGATGCGAGGATCCACCCAAATGGTGCTCTCGGTATACCCGAAGTTCGCACCGGAGCACTGATTGAACCTTCAGTATCTAATGTGAGGATTACTCACGACCCCAAACTCAAGCAAGGATCGATGAGCGTTACCACCGTGAATGAACTTGAAGTCACCGACCACATTGAAGTTTCTGACTCCTTCAATACAGACATTTTTTTGTCTGAACCCTCGGGCTAACAGAAGCGCTAAATCGATGCAGAATTATTCACAAGCTGCTGAAAATAATAAAGCGCCTATTGCAAACATTATGGGTAGGCACCTGCCGTCCGACGCGTCCGTTTTGGAAATAGGGAGCGGTGCGGGACAGCATGCGCTGCATATGTCGCATACGTTCCCGGGGATCACTTGGTTACCTTCTGAGCGAGAGGTGGTGCTGCCAATACTGAGAGCTAATTTAACGCGTCATGGATCAAGCAATATCCAATCACCACTTGCACTGGACCTTGCGGAGCATGCCTGGTGCGGTGATTCGGTAGATGCAGTTTATGCAGCCAATGTGATGCATATCGTCTCAGATTCCCTCGGCGCGCGTCTGGTGCAACTGGCTGCCGAAGCGCTCAAGCCCTCGGGTCTGCTGATGCTTTACGGACCCTATAAATACGATGGCCGATTCACAACCGAGTCGAACGCCGTCTTTGATCAATGGCTTAAAGATCGAGACCCCGCAAGTGGCATTCGAGACTTTGAAGCTGTGATAGCGACTGCGGAGTGTGCTGGACTAACACTCACCCAGGACTACGCAATGCCTGCCAATAACCAGATGCTCCTATTTGAGCGCACTTGATTCGGTCCGCTCTCTTTTCAGTCGGCTTTCTTTAAAGCAACGACAAACGGCCCACCCCTCATGCATCTAGATAAACAGGTTTTCGTTTTTCTATAAAGGCTTGCAAGCCTTCTTTAAAGTCAGCTGAATTTGAACACATGACCTGATTTCGATTTTCTATCGCCATGGCGGCTTCCAGACTGCCAGCATCAATGGCCATGTTGAGACCCTCTTTGGTCATTCGTAGTCCCATCGGTGAGGTGGCCATCATTTCATCAACAAACACTTGTGCCACCTCATCAAGCGCCTCGTCGGCAGCCACTTGGTTTACCAACCCGACAGCTAAGGCTCGTTCTGCATTCACGAACCGGCCGGTCATCATCATTTCCGAGGCTATCGTGACACCCACTAGTCGAGGCAGGAAATAGCTTACTCCCATGTCGCATGAAGAAAGACCAATTTTGATGAATGCGGAATTCATTCTCATGCTCTCCCCCGCGATCCGGATATCCGAGGCTAAAGCGAAGGCAAAGCCGCCACCACTCGCAGCCCCGTGGACAAGGGAAATAATGGGTTGAGGGCATCGCCGCATTTTGATGTAAACGTCAGCCAAGTGGCCTTGAAAACCAAACCCTCCACCAAATGGCGCCTCTACCAAACCTGCACGGTCTTTAATGTCGAGTCCTGCGCAGTAAGCACGACCTGCTCCCTTCATTACGACAACGCGACAAGAACGGTCCTGAAACAGTCCTGAGAAGTAGTCTCTTAGCTCCGTGGCCATCTGAACGTTAATCGCATTGAGGCTCTCAGGTCGATTCAAAGTTAACCAATGAACCCCGTCCCTCGCTTCCACGCTGATCGTTTGATAATCAAACATCGTTTTTCCCACTTGTTATGCAGCCTTGTTCGATGTCTGAGTGTCCACAAACCGTGTATGAGGCGCAATATGGTTTATTCCTTCATGCAGTTTTTACACTTTCGGCTAGCTTTAGCTGTACTTTTTGATAGCGTGTCGGTGCCGATACAAAAATTTGTTGTCTGCGCTGAGTCAGCACGCACGAGGACCGCTAGGGGCAAAGTGAGCACAACCGAAAAAAGACGAATGGGAGAAGAATTTGGAGACAGGCTTCGGAAAAACGAAGGTCGGCGTAAAAAGCCCAGAGACACATCCGAGACACGGCAAGAACATCGCCGAGAGAGCGTACTTCGGGCTTCCTCAATTTTGGTCTCAGCATAAGACCCTTACGCTGGATACCTGCTCGCTTCCTGATAAGTAGCGCTAATCGCGCTACAGTGAGAGAAACAACAAACGCACTGATTACACTATGTCCAAACTTAAGACAGTATCAACCTGGCTGATTGGAGCCCTACTGGGCTCAACAGTCGTTAACACCTTTGCACAGAGTCTAGGGAATCTTGCGCAATACCCCCCGGCACCCACGCAACTAACAATCACTACGTCAAAAGACGGTTATCCGATTATTGAACCGTCGATCATAGAGCTCGACTCAGGGAATTATTACCGACTAACTTTAAACTGTCCTGACGTAAAGGGTGACCTAAGTGGTTGGCGCCTAGAGATGCCGAGGCTATTGAACAACGCGCATCTCAGACTGGTCAGTGTGGGTGACATAGAAATTCACCTGCAAGGTCTTAGTTTCAACGCCATTGAATGTGACGAAATAGGCTCTGCGGCGATAAGTTTTGTTCCCATTAAGCCGGGCACCTATGAGTTTTATGTCGGTAATGTACCCCTAGCGGTGGGACGCCCAATGGGTGAATCTGGCCCGCAACTGAAGGGCAACTCTGTAATAGGCACGTTTATAGTAGATTAAGCGCTTAGCTCAGCACCTCTAAACGCTCATGCTATGTTCCCCGCTGAAACTAAAAGGCACGCGTCGTTTTCCGATGACCACTTTTCGATGTAAAAAAGAAGTGATCACACTACTCGCTATGGCCTGTTGTACCGGACTATCGTCAGCGTTTGCGACAGACGAAACCCTGGAGGAGATCATCGTCAGCGGTGTGAAGGACCCCAGAAGCGGTTCGCTCATCAGTGGCAGCGCGAGTCGCCTAGTGTCGCCAGCCAATAGTGCAGCGCCACTCCTGTCCGTCGGTGAGTTGGTAGGCCGTCTGCCTGGCGCTGCCAGCAACGGGCAAGGTGGACTGTTCCAGAGCTACAGTTTGAGAGGCTTCGGTCGTTCGCGTATTAGGACTGAGATTTCGGGCGTACCAATCATCTCAGACCGACGTGCAGGAAACTCGCTATCCTTTCTACCTCATACGTTCATCGAAACCATAAGGGCTGATATGGGTCCTGCCTCATCACTTTATGGCTCAGGCGCCATGGGAGGCGTTCTCAGTGCCTCACTAAGGGAGCCAGAGCAAACAGCCCTGCATCTTCAATTAGGCTCAGCAGGCAACTCTCGTGGATTTGGTTTTGAAACCAGGCTTACCAATCAGACCGCGATCACCGCGTCACTCAAGTCAGCCAATAACTCACGTGCCGCCGACAATGAGCCACTAAATACTGGTTTCCGACAATCAGCACTGTATGCGCGAAACACACAGACAATCGGCGACCTTCTGATCAATGCCGAGGTCATTGCAGGTTTGGGACGTGACTTGGGAAAAAGCAGTAGCCGCTTCCCAGCAAATCGTATCTCCACCTACCCACACGATGAACACGTGATCATCAACCTTCGCGCAATGAACCAACGCGGTATGTTTGCTCAGGCCTATGTGCATGACCAAGACTGGGCTTCTCGAACGGATCGTATCGGTGATCGACAGAATCTGAGTAGCTATCAAAGTCAAACTTATGGCGCGCTATTCAGCCACCAGTACTCTGATGAAACGAGCGAAAATCGCTGGGGTATTGAGCTAACAACAAGGACTAACGTCGATATTGCTGAGCTCGAAAGACCGCTTCAGGGAGAAGCGACGCTTATCGGACTCGTGAATAGTGGCAATGAACGAGTAAGTGGCGTTTTTGCCGACCGAATGTGGTTTTTCAGCAACACCAGCCTGCGCGCCGGCACTAGGCTCGATCGATCACAAGTTAGTAACGAAGGCTCGTCACGAACTGAAACCAAATTAAATGGACAAGTCCAGATCGATACGAGACTTCCAAATGACTGGCTAATAGCCGGGGAGCTGGGAACCGCCTACCGGCTCCCAACCTTAAGTGAACTGCACTTCTCCGGTCAGACACCCAGGGGGACCATTCGAGGGAATTCGCTACTAGCACCAGAGGAAACAATTGGGTCCCAAGTCACACTCAGTCGTCAGAGCGACAATTTGGAATTCGAGCTCAGCGTCTTCTATAACCGTGTTGAGAACTACATCGAGCGTATGCGCGCAGAAGACGGTAGTTTGACCTATCAAAACTTGCGCTCGGGGAGAATTTGGGGATTTGATGGAGAGGTTTCTCTCGGAGGCACTAACCAGATCAAGCAACGGATCAAATGGCAGTGGCAGCGGGGCAAAGCGGATAACGGGGAGTTCTTAGACGATCTTCCACCGCCTGAGGTGTCATATACCGGTACATGGCACAGTGTCTATTTCTCCGTTGCCGTTGACCTTGCCTACCGATTCAAACGGAGCGATCACGGCCCCAGCGAAGTCCCCTTAGGCTCATCATTTATAGGTGGCGCAAGAATAACGTGGGACCTAAGTCCACATTGGTCAGCCTCATTAGCTGTCAGCAATGGATTTGACCGAACCTATCGAGTGAGCGCCGACGAGGATGCACCACTCGCCAATGAGCGAGCAGCGCACCTTTTTCTTC
>Ga0163109_10003569_pt1 | contig 11886 bp, 2 predicted proteins | sample CRUFie1St13metaG_FD_108704 | JGI IMG/M metagenome (GOLD analysis project Ga0163109, IMG submission 108704) | Marine microbial communities from the Costa Rica Dome - CRUD Field 142mm St13 metaG | ecosystem: Environmental > Aquatic > Marine > Oceanic > Photic zone | place: Costa Rica: the Eastern... | reverse complement strand
TTTTTATCTCCATTAATATCTGCAATATTTATCTGGCTATGATTGTAGTTTGACGAGTCAATATTTGTAAAAGTATAGTTAATACTATCGTTTTGATTTTTTGTTGCAATCATTAAGCCATCTTTGGAACTTATAATGAAATCAGGTCTGCTGTCACAATTAATATCATCAACTACATATTTTTCACAAAATAGATCTTTAAATAAATTTTCTTTTTGATTGAAATTATAGTTGTTGATATTTTCTAAATAAATTATTTCACCAGACAATACATTGTTATAAATAATGTCATATTTATTGTCATTATTTAGGTCTAATATCTGAATATCATCTATTCCTAAAGTTTCATTTAAAATAGATTCTTTTTTAAAATCTATCATATCATATTTTAAACATGAACTATGAATAATAAGTGAAAAGAAGATAATAGATTTTATTAGTTTCATCTTGTAAATATAAAAAGTAGAAAAATGTTAGACAAATGTAGTAATCATGTAGTTTTTTATTTTTTTGATTTATTTCTTTTAATTAATATTTTTAGCATCGAATTAAAAAAATGTTATGAAAAATCCTTATCTCTCCTCGTTAAAATTTTTAACAATAATTATTAGTCTATGTTGCTTGTCAAATAAATCTTTTGGACAAATAAATTGTGATGATCAAATTCCAACAAATGGCAATACATGTGATTTAGAGCAACTAATATCTAGTCAACCCTGCGCAATTGGAGTTCCAGATTATGGAGATGAAGTGGAATGGTTTACAGTAGAAAACAATAACAATGATATTGAAGACTTATTACCTGAGTTTTTTAAAGAAGATACCTGGGATGGATCAGGTTCTGAACAAGAAGGTACTCGAGGAGAGTGGCATAAAGTTAATTACATCATGTCTGGTAGAGCTGTGCCTGTAGGTTGGGTTTATGGTTGGAAAACTAGCGGAGATAATAAATGGAAATCTCGTATTCATGTAAATAATTATACTGACTTTTATTATACAGGGCCAAATAATTATACTGGTCAAGAATTTAGTGCTGTAGGGAAACATAACATTGAAAGTGCAACTTGGTTTGAATTTCAAGGTGTTGTCTTTTACGTGTTACAGCCACCCCACACAGATTACTATACTAGTGAAATTTCTGTTCCATCATACTATAGTTCATGTACATATGATTATATTCCAAAATATGATGACATTTGGGGCTATAATGGCATTACTATTACTAAACAAGAACTTTTTGGTGATACTTTTCTCCCTGAAGACAATCCACACAGAACTTCAGAAGGTGGTATATTAAGAAGGCATAATGGAGATAATAGTAATCAGCCTTTTGATGAGTTACCTTCATTTTATTATCCAATGTATGATCATACAGATTTCTATAACCAAGGTCTTTATGGAGATTGTGGGCCAGAATTTAATTCAACGACGCTAACTGTTCCTTATCTTACTGGTATAGATGGAACACAATATTGTGATAATGACAACGGTGAATTTGAAGATTTTAAATGTAAAGATGTAGACGGTGTGTATGAATCATATAATACATTTGGTACCAATGAAATTCCTTGTGCAATTAAAGGATGTACGACTCAAGGTAATATGAGTTATTCTGATAAATTTAATGTCCATGACGAGTCTAAATGTTCATACTCAGGCTGTACTGACTCCACTGCTAGTAATTATAATCCAATTGCAACAGATTATTTAAAATACAATGTAGTGGTAGATATTGCTGAAACAGATGGGTCTATAGTTCATTATGGTACTGTTGTATTAAATGATATCGCGGGAGAGAATTATGCGGTACAATCCGGTGAACCACAATATAATTATTGTGAATATATTGGTTGTATGGATACTATTGGTGAAAATTACAACCCTATTGCTAATTCAACAACATTAAATGATGATGGTCTAGATACTAATTGTGTATATATTTATGGTTGTACAGATGATATAGCAGAAAATTATGATTCAAATGCAACTCAAGATGATGACTCTTGTGAATATACATATGGTTGTATGGATGAAGATAATTGCTATTACAATCCAAATGCAACTAAAATGATGGTACATGTTTAACTGAGATGCCGATTCCAATTACGATTGCTACACATGGTTTGACTGCCAACTTTTATGATGATATAGTTTTATCTGATAGCTCAAGCCAAGAAATTGTAAAGATTTCATGGAATTCTTTATTAAATTCAAACGTAAATTCATTTGAAATATATCTACAAGATTGCGATGATGGAAATTGCTTAGTTGGTCAGTATGATAATGTATCAACAAATAATGATTCTCAAGTTTTTATTGATGATGATGAACAAGTTTTTTATCATCGAGCTAATTCATTTGAAAATTGTGAAATAAACTCTTATTACATTGTTTCACTTTCAAAAGCGTGTCATGATGACTTTGAGACAGATTTTATTAAATCGTATTCTGATGTAGCTTCCGCATTAATTAATAAAGACATTTCTAACACTTGGGTCAATGATGACAATACATATGAATTAAACAGCGACGGCGATAGTATTCTTTTGACTCAAAAACAGTTATCAGCAACTGAGGGTGTTTATGAAGATCGAATTCAATTAAGTTGGGATAATAATAACAATCAATTCATTAGAAGCTTCGAAATATACAAAAGAGTTTTTAATCCATTTAATCCACAAGCTTTTGTAGCTATTGACGAAGTTTCTAATGCAATACATCATTATATAGATACTGACGTAAAAACAGAAGTAATTTATGAATATAAAGTTTCTGCTATTATTCCTGTCTGTGATGATTTTGGTGAAGATGTTTATTCATATTTTGATTCTCGCACTGTTAAAGGTTTTTCAGTTGCGTATACAGATATTTATGGGCGAGTTACCTTTGAAGAATCAACCCCAGTAGAAGATGTGGAGGTTTTTACAATTCCTACATATACGGCAAATAATTTTTCATTGTCTTTTGATCCGAGTTATGAGTTTTCTTACAAAGATTTATATGAAGAAGATTCTGATACTTTAGAAAATTTTTCTTTAATGGCTTGGATAAAACCAAATTTTAATGGAGATTTTATTAATACTTTATTGAGACCTGAAATAGATGATGTTAATGATGAATTAGGTTGTTCTAATGATTTATATCAATATTATTCAGGAAATAATTCTATTATAAATCCAGAGTGTCAGAATTCAGAAGTATATAATAAATTCCATTTATTTGTCAATATTTATCCTGAAGATAGTTCTATTCATCTTGGAGTTAAAGATAATCCGATGTTCTTGACTTACGATAATATTGAAATAAATAATTTATCACAGGGTTGGAATCAAGTTACTTTGACATATGATGGCGATTCCGAAATTATCAAAATTTACATTAATGGCGAACTTGATAAATCATATGGTTATATAGATTATTCCAGTCTAAGCAGATTTATAATGCATGATTATTATGGGCTTGCAGATGAGGTATCTTTTTGGAATATTACCCTTGATTCATCTTTTATTGCTAAAAATTATAATAAATACTTAAATTCTTTCCAAAGTGGGTTAATATCATATTATCATTTTGATGAAGGATTTGGAAGTACAGTTTATGATTATTCAAAATCTAGTGGTAATGATATGGGTTTATTAAACGGACATCATATTGATTTATTTGACTCCTTAAAAGTTCCTCTTGTAGATATATTCAACTCAGATTTTCCAACTCAAGTCTCATATTCTGCTTTAACTGATAGTAATGGATATTATTCTGTTAATGAATTAAGAACTCCAAATTTTGTCCAATATGTAGGTTCACATGGATTTGAAATTACTCCAACGAAAGAGGCAGTTTTATCTGATGATGGTCAAACTATTATTGAACCTCCACATGATTTTAATCCTACTTCTATACAAACTGCAGTTCAGCCAGATGAAGTTGGATATGTAAGTTCAATGAACTTTACAGATGAATCATCGTTTACTTTGTCTGGTCAAGTATTTTTTATTGACCCAAATAGTGAACAGATCCCAGTATATTCTCCTCTGATAGAAGGTATGGATACTGTTTGGTATCTAAACTCATCAATGATAAGTACTGAAATTCAAAAAACTTATAAAAATAATGGATCCGTTGTTTCTTTTCCTAACACAAATGTTGGTGTTGAGGGAGTTGCAATACTAATTGATAATGAATTTCAATTTGATTCTAATGGAGATACAATTGTAACATCTTCTACTGGTGGGTTTGAAATATCTGTTCCAATTGGAAGACATCAAATTTCTGTATTTAAACATGGACACACTTTTGTTGAAGATATTTGGGTGGACAGTAATCATAGTATCTTAGATACTGATAGTTCTCGACTCTACGTATATAATTTCACACAAAATTACACCAGCACTATTAAATTTTTTGACAAAACTAAAAGAACTCTTGTCGGAAGAGTTTGTGGAGGTGTTACAGAAGCTTCTAAACCATATAATGGAACTTCGAAAAATAATATTGGGACTGCAACTTTTACTATTGCAGACAGCGACGATTATCATTCTATTGTTGTAACAACTAACGATTCTACAGGGGAATTTATAGTTGATTTATTGCCTCTAGCATACAATATAAGAAATCAACCTGCTTTTGAATTCGAGATTACAAATAACCAAGCTGCTGAAGATTTTTTTAATGGTGGAACTACTCCTTATTTAAGTACAGTACCAAGTATTGATTTAAGAGGAAACATTTCCACTGTTTCTGATGAAACATTTTTGATTAAAAATGTTATTGATGGTGACACTACAATTTTATACGAACCATATCATTTTGCACAAAATTTTGTTTATAGAACGGACCCTTCTATTGATGTTTACTCTAATATTTACTATGAAGATACCATCTATCATCAAGTTCTAGGTGAAACTTTTTGGCAGACTTCTGATTCAAATAGTTTTTCTTTAATAACTTTTGATTCATTAGACAATACCAAATATCGATTTAATAAACCTATTTTTCTAAAGGATAACAGTTATAAATTAACAACTCTTGTTTCTGAAAACTATTATAATGATGAAGATTTATACATTGATACCATAACCAGTGGAACTGTTTCATTTAATGATGGATACTATACTAATGTGTTTAATTTGGATTCTTTAAATGATGGAATTCCTTTTAACCCATCAGATGTTAACACTTCCCTAAATCAAATTGATACTAGTTTTTCTTTTACAAAAAGTTTTTCAATAACTTATAGTAGCTTAGATAGTACTCAATCTGCAAGTTTTGATACAACATATTATGGTTTTGGAGTAGACCCTGATGAGGGTTTAACTTTCTTTACTACTGGGCCAGAAGTTGTAGAGATGGTTTTAAGAGACCCTCCTGGAGATGCTTCATACTCTTACATAAATGAGGGTTCTGTTCAAACTAATTCAGTTACTGTAAGTGATCAGTGGGATGCATTTGTGAAAATTGGAGGCAAATATGAATATGGCTTTGAAAGTGACTTTGTAGTTCCATATGTAGGGAATGTAATTCAATATGAGTATAATGAAGAATATAATGTTGCGATTGAGTCCATTGTTTCAAACCTAAATACAAGCATCTCATCAGATGAATATTCAACAAATTTAAATTATAGTACTAATGAGGAAGAATATAATATTGGTTCTGGAGGGGATTTATATATTACAAAAAGTTTTAATTTATTGTATGGTACAAATAAAAATTTACAAATTATAAACACCAGTGAATGCAGTGAAACTGGGGTTGTATGTTTAGGGGAAGAAAATAAAGAGGATCCTGCAGATACGTCTACATTCCAAGGTTCAAGTTTATATGAATCATACACTATAGGTTATAATACAGGTCTAACTATAGACCCTGTAGGTTTTCACACGAAAAGTGTTTATGACCAAAATCATATTGTGAATTTAGTTATACCAAAATTAGAACGGCTAAGAGATCTCATTATGGCTTCTGATCCATACCAACATATTGACCCAACATGTTATAATAATGAGTTACACGAAGATTATTTAATGAATGACAGTATAGCTGATAATGGCGATACTTTATTCGCAAACCCCTATCCTTGCTACATTTATGACAAAGATCTTGATAACTCTGATCCTTTTCAGACTAGTATTAATGTTTTTGAAAACATAGATGTTGAAGATTATATTCTTGATGATTTCGTAGACGATGTTAAAGAGGTATTATCACTAGTTGCGGCTGATGGAACTTTTACGTATTTTACTTCTGATGATTATGAAAAATTAGAAGATATTGTTGCTGCTGCTGAAATAGGTTCATCGGCACTTACAACTGCTATAAATGCAATGGATGACTCTTTTTGGGACGACTGGTCTGATTATTTAGGTGGGATTAATTTTACTAATGAACTACAGAGTTTTATAAACTTTGCAACGAATCTTTATTCTACTTTGTCAGATGAGTTCGATGCCCAATTTAATACTCTTGAAACTCATTTAAAAAATTTAACAAACACACCGCATTATGATAAGGTTCAATTTTACACCCAACAAATTGATTTATGGAAGGAGGCTGTTAGAAAAAATGAAATAGATAAAGCTAGTATTTTCGACGACTCAAATACTGCAACTTCGTTCAATTCATCCAATGGAGGGACTTATGGACCAGATCAAAATTATTCTCTTAGTGGAGGAAACATTATTGAAGAAAGTTATATAAATAGTTCTGAAGATATAGACGAACATGAAATCACATATTCTATAGCAGGGGAAGTTGCTAAATCTGTTGGTGTTGAATTTAATGGTAATGGTATCGAGTTAACAACGCCATATTCTTTAACGTATATTTTTGATGAGATAAATACAGAATCAGAATCCAATTATATAGAGTACGGATATGTTCTGGCTGATAATGATGAGTCGGATTTCTTATCAATTGATGTAAAAAAGTCGAATAACGGCTGGGGACCAATATTTAGAAAACGAGGAGGAGAGACAATGTGCCCTCATGAACCAGCTGAACCATTTTTATTCTATGATCATGATTCAGATGCAAACTTATTTTCTGAATCAACTCAACCAAGAGAAGTCCCAGAAATTGATATTTTTCCAAAACTTATGACAGGAGTTCCAGAAGAAGATGTGGCAGAGTTTACTTTAATGTTATATAACAATTCTGCTGCAGCACAAGATCAAGTTTTTACTCTTATGATCGATGAAGCAAGTAATCCCTATGGAGCTATTTTAGAAATTGATGGTCAAAATGTTATGCGTGAGATTATGGTTCCTTATAATCAAACTATACAAAAAACATTGACAGTTAAAAAGGGTCCCTCGTGGCTTAATTATACACAAACAGACTCTACCGATAATCAATTAGGAATTATTCTAAGATCATCTTGTCAATATAATTATTCAACATCTAATACTCCTGATATAGCTGATACAATTTACTTTGGAGTGTCTTTTGTTCCAGGCTGTACTGATATTTCAATAGATTCTCCAATTGAAAACTGGATATACAACAGCACTAATGGAAATAGTCCATTATTATTTGAGTTATCTGATTACAATTGGAATTATTACAGTTTACAGGAAGTCATTGTTCAATTCAAAAAATCAAATCAAAATAATTACCAGTCTATAGCTACATTATTAAAAGATCCTGCTGATTCTACTCTTAATGATAATGCAGTATTTGAACTAGATGACAGTGGAAATACCAGTTTTGATTGGTCAGATTTTGCAGACAAAAGCGATGGCTCATACGATATTAGAGCATATTCAGAATGTGGAAATGCACAAATTTTTTCAGAAGTCCACACAGGGGTCAAAGATGTGAAGAAACCAGAAAAATTTGGAAATCCAGAACCATCTGATGGTATTCTTTCTTCAGAAGACAACATTCAAGTTAATTGGTCTGAGTATATTGATGAGGTTGACTATTATCAAAACATAAACTCTAACACCTCTCTAAGTGGTATTTTTAATCAATCTGAGGTTAATGACAATGCATATATATTTTTTGAGGACTCCTCTAAGGTTGTCATACCTAACGGAGTGAATCTTCAAAACACATCATTTACAATTGAAATGAGAATAAACCCATCTAGTCAAGGTAAAATATTTGAACAAGGATATGATAATAATAGCTTGAGTTTATCTATTAATTCTGATGGTTCTTTAATCTTTGATTATAACAATACTAGTATTAGTTCAGAGGATAAACTCACATTTGATGGTACTTGGCAACATATTGCTTTAACATATGATTATGATATAGGCGAATTTACTTGGGTAATTCGTGGTGTTGAGTCGAATACAGGATATGCTTTTATTAATTATACCGGTGAAGGCCCCATTACGATTGGAGAATCAAATTTTGTTGGAGGAATTCATAATTTAAGAATTTGGTCCTCGAATTTGAATTGGTCCAAAATATACCAAAATAGAAATATTACATTATCTGGAAGAGAATCAGGTCTAATAGGTTATTGGCCTATGAATGAGCTACATGGAGCGCCTCAAGATAAATCTCGATATAGACATATGAGTGGAGATTTTAATTGGTCTGTTGCAAATAAAGGGCATGGTTATGACTTTAGTAATGATACTTCTTATCTTTTAACTGATGCTATTCCGTTCTACTATGATGCTTTAGATGATTTTACAATTGAATTTTGGTTTAAGTCAACAGAAGTAAATGAATGTATTCTTTCGACTGGTTCGTATAATATTGAATCTTTAAGTGGAGATCGTGATGCATGGTCAATATGTTTAGATGAGGGTGGGCATGTAAGTGTTGAACACAATATTAATGGTGATTCAACAAGTACCATACTTTTAAATTCAATAGACTCATTTCATGATGCTTTATGGCACCATTTGGCTCTTGTAAAAGATGCAAAATCAAATACAACTTTATATTTAGATCAAATTGAACAAGCTACTTGCAATTCAGAATTAACAAGGGGTCTTCAACCCTCAAAGTTTTACTTTGGCGCAAAGTTGTATGTAAATGAGATTTATCAGGATGAATCTTCACATTATTTTAATGGTAAAATTGATGAAATTCGACTGTGGAATTTAAAAAGAACTGTAGATCAATTATCCAGATATCAAAACATTCGTTTAGATGGTGATGAAATCGGCTTGGAATTATATTACCCATTTGAGGAATACAGTTCGTCTCTTTCGATAGTAAAAACTATTGATGATGTAACATCTACTAATCTTGAATCTGATTGGTCAGGTTCAAATTTAGAGGAAAATTATGAAGATGAAGATCTTCCAATAATTAATTTGAACAACCCATACCAAAAATTGCTTTCAAACCAATTTAGTTATGTCGTAAATCAAGATAAAATTATACTAGATTTAGATGAAGATGATTCAGATATAGAGAGATTTGAAGGAGTAATAATAGATGCTTCTATTGAAGGAGTAAATGATTTATATGGGAACCCTTCAGATGCAATTACTTGGTCGTTCTATGTTGATAGAAATCAACTTATTTGGCATCAAGAAAATCTAGAAATTGAAAAAGTTTTGGGAGGCCCTTATGTTTTTGAAACTAGTATTATTAATCATGGTGGTTCAATTGAAAGTTTTGAAATTTCTAACCTACCTAGCTGGTTGACAGTATCTCCATCATCTGGATTGCTTGACCCTAATTCATCTACAGATATTCAATTCTCCATTGACGAATCATTATTTATAGGAGACTATGATTGTCAGATTGAGTTAATTGGTAATAATGAATTTGCTGAAATTTTAAATTTAAAAGTAAATGTTGAGGCGCTACAACCTGAATTTTCCCTATCTAGTCAAAACTTCGAGTACACAATGAACTTTATTGGTAAAGTATTAGTTGACGATATAAGATCTAGGGATGAATTAGATGTTTTAATCGCCTACGTAGATAATGAGGTGAGAGGCTATGCAAGTCCTACGTATATTGAAGAATACGATGCATATATTATCTTCCTGACAGTTTATTCTGATCAAGCCACTGGAGATACTATAAACTTTAGAGTATGGGATGCAAGCGAAGGTAAAATCCAATCTGAAGTAATTGTTTCGTCAGATTATATTAACAATACTACCGATCTTTTATTTCTAGATGGAAATGTTGAAGGAGACTTTAATAACCTTGTTTCTTTTGCAACTAATAATATTTTGAGGCAAGAAATTCCTCTCCAGCAAGGTTGGAATTGGATTTCTTTGAATCTTGAATCAGATGATAACCAACCTAATGGTCAAGTTTTAATTCCTACAGTAACACAAAATATAGATAACAGTGCTGTTGGAATAATTAGAGGCTTGGAGGAATTTTATCAGTATTATGTTGAAAACGGTAATGGTGTGTACTTAGGTTCAGGGGATGGGTCTTTGGATTTAGGTAAAATGTACAGAGTTAATATTAACCAACTTGACACCATAATTTATGATGGAAACCCAGTTGACTTATCTAATTCTTTGTATAATATTGATATTGTTTCTGGTTGGAATTGGATTGGCTATTTAGGGCAAAGACCATTAGAGATTAACGAGGCCTTGTCAAGTATAAATCCTTCAACTGGTGATGTGATAAAAAGTAAAAATGCTTTTAGCATGTATGCCTCTGAATCATTAGGATGGCTTGGTACATTAAACCTATTAAGTGAGGGTAATGGATACATGCTTAATTCTTCTGAAGATCATGTATTAATTTATCCTGAAAGTAGCCTTTATGGGTCAAATAATTTGAGACTTGCCACTAATCAGCCCTCAAATTTGTTTTGGCAAGTAAATCAAAATAAATATGAGAACTCTATGAGTATTATAGCTAGAATTGATAATCCTAAATTTTATTATCCTAGTTCGGAAAATACTCTCGGAGCTTTTAATGGAATTGAGTGTACTGGTAGTGTTAACTTAACTCCATTTGAAAACGACAATTCTTTGTATTTTCTGACTGTTTTCGGAAATAATCAGGATAACATTTCATTTAAGTATTATGATATTGAAGAAGATATAACTTATAGAGTCAATAATACGCTTAAGTTTGTCAAAAACAATGTTATTGGTTCTATTGATGATCCTTATTTAATAGAAATAAATACTGATATTCTCAGTCAAAACGAATCTTTTAACTTACAAATATTCCCAAATCCTATTTCGCAGGAGTTTGAAATAGAGTTTTTTATTGAAGAATCATCTGAAGTTGAGATAAATATTTCTGATGTAACAGGAAGAAAAATCAAAACATTAATTAATGAAACATTTAACGGTGGTGTTCAAAAAATTAAAACAAATTCATCTGAATTAAGTGCTGGGGTTTATATTCTAGATTGTAAAATAGGTGAAATAAAATGTCAGTATAAATTAGTTAAGAATTAAATTGTTCTATGACAAAATTTTATTTTAAAACTTTTTTAAGTATTATTTGTATACTTCAATCAAGTGCAATTCTATTTGCTCAAACCTTGTGGTCTGTAAATCCAAATGATTATGATTATTCTATGACCGTAACAGGATTATTGTTAATAGATGGGTCTTACTCAAATGATGAAAATGATGTTATAGGTGTTTTTGATGGAGATACTTGCTTAGGAGTTGCATATCCAGATGTCGAATTGAATGATAATAATTTTATTTTTTTAATAATATACTCAAACGAAATTTCAAATACTTTTAATGTAAAAGTTATCAATAGTAATGATAACGACACCATAGATTTTGACCCCATAGAATTTAGTGCAGATAATGTTGTTGGATCAATCTCTAATCCTTACATATTTCAGTCTTCTAATTCATCCATTAATGACTGTATTGATTCTGTTGCTTGTAATTACAATCCATTAGCAATTAATGATGACGGATCATGCATTTATGCAGATACGAATTACGATTGTAATGGTATTTGTTT
>Ga0163109_10003568_pt1 | contig 11886 bp, 12 predicted proteins | sample CRUFie1St13metaG_FD_108704 | JGI IMG/M metagenome (GOLD analysis project Ga0163109, IMG submission 108704) | Marine microbial communities from the Costa Rica Dome - CRUD Field 142mm St13 metaG | ecosystem: Environmental > Aquatic > Marine > Oceanic > Photic zone | place: Costa Rica: the Eastern... | reverse complement strand
GTCTCCCGGGTCTTTTCCCGTAGGCCCTTGCCCTCGGCGCCCAGCACCAGCACCCGACGCTGCTTGGGTGGGACGAAGATGTCCTCGGCTTCATCCGAGCCGTCCAGCCCCATCAGAACGGCGCCGGTCTTACCCAGCGCGTTCAGCGCATCGGCGAGATTGGTCACCCGCGCCCAGGGCAGGCGGTCGACCCCGCCCACGGCCGCGCGCGACAGCGCGCCGGTTTCAAAGGGGGCGTTGCGGTCGGTTGTCACCAGCGCCTGCGCGCCAAAGGCCACGGCCGAGCGGATGATCGCGCCGACGTTCTGCGGGTCCGTCACCTGGTCGAGCACGACCACCAGCCCCGTCTGCTCGCTCAACCGGGCGCACACAGCGGTGAAATCGGCATTGTCCAGCGGCCGGGTCTTGAGCACCACGCCCTGGTGGGGGGCGCCATCGGGGACGAGGGTGCCCATATGCTGGGCCGAGGTCGCCTGCAGCGGCGGTGGGTTGTGGTGGCGTTCGAGAATGGGTTCGAGGATCGAGCGCAGTGCCTCTTCCTTCTTCTGGTCAAAGAACAGCGTCCCCGGGCGGCGATCCGGGTTCTCCAGCGCCGCGCAGACCGCGTGCAGACCATAGAGGTGCACCCAGGCCGGGGGCTTGGGGCGCTCGTTGCCCGGCTTGAACGGGGCCTTGGACGGGGGCTTGGCGGATGCGGCATCCTGCCGGCGGGGTCTTTGGTTTTTCATAGCCCTATGACTGGGGCGCATTGGACCTAAGTACAAGTGTCGGAGTTGAAGGGCAGGTTTTGCCGTGACAGATGGCACGCGTTGTTCTACATCGACGGCCTGCCCCATGTGGAGAGATGGCAGAGCGGCTAAATGCGTCGGATTGTAAATCCGATCCTTCGGGTACGGTGGTTCGAATCCACCTCTCTCCACCACTCTTTCTCTATCATTCCCCGTGTCGCGCTGCGGCCCCCCGCTCCCAGTGCGGCTTCGCGTCATCCGACCGGGTACAAGGGTCCGACATGAGCGCTGCTGACACCGACTTTGAAATCTTCCTCGTCGGTCTCCCCGGGCTTGAGTCGGTCCTGCGGCGCGAGGCGATGGCGCTGGGCTTTCCCGACCCGCAGATGGTCCCCGGCGGGGTCACCTTCAACGGCGACCGGCGCGATGTCTGGCAGGCAAACCTGTACAGCCGCTGTGCCAGCCGGGTACTGGTGCGCATCGCGAGCTTTCGCGCCCCGCATCTGGCCACGCTCGACAAGCGCGCGCGCAAGCTGCCCTGGGAGCAGTTCCTGCGCCCCGACGTTCCGGTGCGGATCGAGGCCTCCTCCAAGCGCTCGGCGGTCTACCACACCGGCGCCATCACACAGCGGGTCGGCAACGCCATCGAGGCCAAGCTGGGCCTGCTGCCCACGGACAGCGCCGCGCTGTGCCTGCGCGTGCGCTTTGATGACGATCTCTGCACCCTGTCGATCGACACCTCCGGTGATCCCCTGCACAAACGCGGGTTCAAGCAGGCGGTCAATAAGGCCCCATTGCGCGAAACCATGGCGGCGCAGCTTCTGCGCGCCTGCGGCTATATTGGCGGTGAGGCGGTTCTCGACCCCATGTGCGGATCGGGTACCTTCGCCATCGAGGCCGCTGAAATCGCGGCCGGGCTGGCCCCGGGACGCGCGCGCCGCTTCAGTTTCGAGGCCCTGCCAGGCTTCGACGCGGAGGTTTTCGCCACCATGAAGACGGATCTGCCAGCGGCTGACCTCGACATCGCCCATCGCTTTTACGGCAGCGACCGGGACGCCGGCGCCATCGACATGAGCCGCGCCAACGCCCAGCGCGCCGGGATCGAGGCGCTGACCCGCTTCGAGGCGCGCGCGATCAGTGCTGTCACGCGCCCCGAGGGCCTCGACAGCGGTCTGGTGATCGTCAACCCGCCCTATGGTGACCGCATCGGCGACCCAGGGGCCCTGACGGGGCTCTACGCAAGCTTCGGGCGGGTCATGCGCGAGCAGTTCAGCGGCTGGCGGGTGGGCATGATCACCGATAAACCGGCGCTGGCGCAGGCGACGGGCCTGCCCTTCAAGGGGCCTTCGGCGCCGATCCCACACGGCGGGCTCAAAGTGCGGCTTTATCAGACAGCCGCACTCGATTAGCGCGAAGGGGCTGCAGCCGGGCTGCCCTTCGGTTTTGTGACCCCGGTCTGGCTTGCGGACGCGAGCAGCGCGCACTATTGATAGCGCAGGCGTTGAGCGGGCGTAGTTCAACGGTAGAACGACAGCCTTCCAAGCTGTATATGCCGGTTCGATTCCGGTCGCCCGCTCCAAGACTTCTCAAAAAACGCAATAAAAACGGTGGTTTAGAGTCTTGTGTAGCCGTATTTGTTACAAAACGTGCTACAAAACTGCTCCAAGACACGCTACAGCTGTAGCTGAGTTCGAGACAGAACTGCGTCGAGAGCGTCAGATGGAAGGTGTTGCTAAGGCAAAGGCTGCGGGCAAGTACAAGGGTCGTAAGCCGCTGAAGGCAGAGAAGGTCGAAAAGCTGAAAGCATTGGTCGAAGCCGGTTCCAGCATCTCAGCAGCCGCCAGAGCGATTGGCATTAGCCGAGTGACCGCTCACAAGTACCTCTAAACCAGGGTGGGACCCTCCAGATTCTTGCTGCTGCGATGGGCGCCTCTGCGTGTGCACTTCGCTCCGTGAAGTGAACTTGCGCGGCTACGAAGTCCAAAACTCTCTGAAATCGACCCGTTAAGCAGTTGAATATTGTCATCGCGACGCCGTCGGCGCAGGATTTGTGCTGCCTATGCAATACAAATCGGGAGAACGACATGAAGAAGTTTGCTGTTTACACAAAGTGGCATCACAGCGACGGCATCAATGATCATCAGGCCATGCGCGATCACATGAGCACGCTCAAGGGCAAGACTGCCGCCGAGGAGATTCTATGGTGGCAGGTCGACGCGAGCCATCACCAGTCGGTGCTGATCTATCCGGACGAAGCAACCGCGAAAGAAGAGCGCGCGCAGCTCGAGGCCAACCGGAAGCGTGACGTCGAGAACGTGAAGGTCTCGATGGTCGAGGAAGTGCAGGGTCCGGTGATCTCTCAGTTCTCCGAGCTTTGATTGAATGTATGCGCGTCATCGTCGCGCCTTAACACCCGGGACGCGCTGCTGTCCCGGGTTGCTAACCGGGACTCTCCGGGGTGCCAGCCAGCGAAGCAGCCAACCTCAGGCCTTTGTGGGGCCGAATTATGGGCCTTTCCCCCATTGCTCCAGCACTGGTTGCTTAAAATGTGTGCATTTGTGGTGAAATTTCGAACTCTGCCACTTTTTTAAGCGCATAGGCATTGTTTACCCCTTCGAGGGTGCCATTCCTCATCCCCGTCATGTCGGCGAACCACGTCGACAGCGTCTAATTTAGTCAAAGTGACGGGAAACCCATTCGATGGAAGAACAAATCACAACCCTGACCGAGAGCGTCGCTGCGCTTGAGGCATCCGCGGTGGGCATGGGCCCCTGGCTCCTGACCGCAACGGCACTCGTCTTGTTTATGACGATCCCCGGCCTTGCCCTTTTCTACGGTGGCCTGGTTCGCGCTAAAAACTACCTCTCAGTCCTCATGCAGTGCATGGCGATCACCGGTGTTGTCACCATCACCTGGATGGTGGCCGGTTACGCCCTGTCTTCAACGGATGGTAACGCCCTGTTCGGGACGGACTTCAGCCAACTGCTGTTCTGGGCGACCCCACAGGCTGATCTGGCTGGCGCCGCCTTCGGCCTGACCTTCGCCGTCATCACCCCCGCGCTGATCCTCGGTGCTTACGCCGAGCGTGTGAAGTTCAGCTTCGTGCTGGCGTTCTCCGTGCTGTGGTCGCTGCTGGTCTACTGCCCGCTGGCTTACTGGGTCTGGATGACCCCAGAGGGCTCCCCACTCACCCTGATCACCAATGGCCTGCACCCGATAGACTATGCAGGTGGTCTGGTCGTGCACCAGTCTGCCGGTGTTGCGGCGCTGGTCCTCGCGATCCTGCTCGGCAAGCGTTCCGGCTTCCCTGGCGCCATGCAGCCACCGGCTCAGCCCGGCATGGTCATGATCGGCGCTTCGATGCTGTGGGTCGGCTGGTACGGCTTTAACTCCGGCCTCGCTGGTGATATGACCGAAGGTGGCTACATCATCTTCAACACGCAGGTTTGTACCGCTACGGCCGTGATCGCCTGGGTCGCCTTCGAGACCATCCGCGGCGGCAAGCCAACGCTGGTCGGCGCAGCAACCGGTGCAGTCGCCGGTCTGGTCGCCATCACCCCGGCCTGTGCCACGGTATCCGTACCGGGCGCGCTGATCCTCGGCGTTGTCGCCGGTGTGGTCCCACAGCTGGTCATTCCGCTGGTTAAGTCGACCTTCAAGATCGACGATGCGCTGGATGTCTTCGCTGTCCACGGCATCGCGGGTATCTCCGGCACGCTGCTGCTGCCGTTCCTTGCCCTGATCGGCACCAACGGTACGCCTGCGGACGATACCGGTGCGCAGTTCATCGCCCAGCTGTGGTCGGTGGTTGCATCCGGCGTCTACGTGGTCATCGCCACGCTGATCATCGCCTTCGTCGTCCGTGCCATCTTCGGCATGCGGGCGGAGGACGAGGCGGTTGCCGACGGTCTGGACCTCTCCTCCCACGGGGAGCGGGCCTACGACCTCTCCTAAGCAAAGCGGTATCTAACCGCCTACCGGGCGGGGTCCTGAAACGAGGCCCCGTCCGATAATCCTCCCCACGATCAGCGGCCGGTGCAGCAAACGCACCGGCCGTATGTCGTTTTGAGGGAGCGGATCAGGGCTTTAAGCCTTGTTTCCAAAGTCCGAATTGGCCTAATAAGCGGTCTGTGGTTGGCCCGTAGGGGTATAGCTCAGTTGGTAGAGCATCGGTCTCCAAAACCGAGGGTCGAGGGTTCGAGTCCTTCTGCCCCTGCCATTTCCACAGCCGGATCGCGGGGCGGACAGTCACCCGTGCCCTCGGATTGTCTCTTGCCGACAGTCATGGCGGCACCTAGATGTCCCCAGTCCCCAAGAGCAGAAACGTAAGAGAGGCAGCTTGCATGGCATTGTTTCGGTTTTTTGGCCAAGTGCGGAAGGAAATCGCACGGATTACCTGGCCAACCCGCAATGAGACGACGGTCACGACCATCCTGGTCCTGATCCTCGCGACCCTGGCTGCGTTGCTGTTCATCGCCGTCGATTTCGTTTTCCGGAACCTCATGGGTTTCCTGCTCGGCATCAGCCTAGGCTAAGGCCGCGTATCGCGCCGACCCGTTGTGAAACAGAAGTGTTGACCTGATTTATGTACGATAACCACAAATGGTACGTGATCCACGTCTACTCTGGCTTTGAGTCCAAGATCGTTGAGTCGATCGTGGAGCAGGCTGAGAAGAAGGGCATCGAGGAACAGTTTTCCGAGCTGATGGTCCCCGCTGAAGAAGTCGTCGAGGTCCGTCGCGGGAAAAAGTACAACACCGAGCGCAAGTTCTTCCCTGGCTATATCCTTGCCAAGATGGAACTCTCCGACGAGGCTTGGAACCTCGTCAAGAACACCCAGCGCGTCACCGGCTTCCTCGGCGGGCAGGGGCGCCCTGTGCCGATCTCCGAGCGCGAAGCCAAGCAGATCATGCAGTCGATGCAGGAAGGTGCGGAGAAGCCACGGCCGTCCATCACCTACGAAGTCGGCGAGAATGTCCGCGTCACCGATGGCGCCTTCACCTCCTTCGCCGGGGTGGTCGAGGAAGTCGATCTGGAAAAGGCGCGCCTCAAGGTTGCCGTGTCCATCTTTGGCCGCGCGACCCCGGTCGAGCTCGACTACAGCCAGGTCGAAAAGGCCTAGCGGCTCCGTCCAGCAGTCAAAGTCAGCCTTTTTGCGACGGTTCTGTTCAGGGCTGCCCGTGAATCGCGACTATGCACCCTCCGTAGGCTGATCGGCTCCCCATCTATAAATTTAGAGTTAATGTTCCTTCTTTTTTGCAGGAGGTCACAGTTGTGACGATCCCTAAACATCTGCTGCTGCTTGTCGCTGCCACTGTGTCGACCTTTTGCGCGGTGTCCCCCCAGGCCCAAATCTGGGACGAGGGCGACGAGTCAGTGATCAGGGTCGGTGAAGAGGTTTTCGCTGCAGGCGATACCCTCAGTCTGGGTGGCAACAGCGGCCTGACTTGGGCTGCGGCTGTGGAAGGGCCTGCCACCGGTACCGGGAGCACCGGAGGTCGAAGCGGAGGCGGGAGCGGCCTGACGCTCACCCTAAGCCGCGCCTGCCACCCCGGTGCAGCGCATGAAAAAATCCCCGCTGCAGCGATGCAGGCGGGGCTTTTTGCTGGTCTCGTATCGCGCGGAGATTAACGCGAGTAGAATTCGACCACGAGGTTCGGTTCCATGGAAACCGGGTAAGGCACGTCTTCGAGCTTCGGGCCGCGCAGCATCTGTGCGGTCATCTTCTTGACGTCGACCTCGACGTAGTCCGGCACGTCGCGCTCAGGCGATGCCAGCGCTTCGAGCACCAGTGCCATTTCGCGGGACTTGCCCTTGACTTCAACGACGTCGCCATCGCGGACCATGATGGAGGCGATGTTGGCCTTCTTGCCGTTCACGGTGACGTGGCCGTGGTTCACGAACTGGCGTGCAGCAAAGACGGTCGGCACGAACTTGGCGCGGTACACAACCGCGTCCAGACGGCGCTCGAGCAACTCGATCAGGTTTTCGCCGGTGTCGCCTTTGCGGCGGACGGCTTCGGCGTAGTACTTGCGGAACTGCTTCTCGGTGATGTTGCCGTAGTAGCCCTTAAGCTTTTGTTTGGCCTTGAGCTGCAGACCGAAGTCGGAATCTTTCTTCTTGCGACCCTGACCATGCTGGCCGGGACCGTAGGAACGCTTGTTGATCGGGGACTTGGGGCGACCCCACAGGTTGACGCCCAGACGGCGGTCAATCTTGTATTTCGCAGAAATGCGCTTTGACATGTCATACCCTTCGTAAACGAGGTGTTATTTTTCATCTTTGTGCCGGTAGTCCCGCACGGCTGCGCCTGAGCCCAGTCCCTGCGAGCGTGGAGCCGCTTACATCAGAGGCGACACCAGCATTCCCGGCTTATCTCATTGAGACAGAGGGGAATTAGCCCCGCCCGGCGACAGAGTCAAAGGCAGGGCGCGATTATGGGGCGGGGGGCTGGCCTGCGCGCACGCGGGGGCAGGCGCCAGCCCGTTGATCCGGTGGCGGGTTAGTGCCCGCCAGCTAGCCGGTCGGCGATGGTGCTGCCGCCGTCGGCGATGATGGTCTGGCCGTTGACGAAGGCCCCGGCGCGGGAGGCCAGAAAGACCGCAATCCCGGCAATATCGTCGGGATCGCCCAGCCGCCGCAGCGGGGTGCCGGCGATGGTGGCTTCGGCGATGGTGGGGTTATTCCACAGCGCCTCGGCAAAGTCGGTCTTGATCAGCCCCGGTGCGATGGCGTTGGAGCGGATGCCCTTCGGACCCCATTCAACCGCCATATTCTTGGCGAGGTGGGCGTTGGCAGACTTGGTCAGGCCATAGGTGCCAATGGCGCCGTTGCCCATGACCCCGGCGATCGACGCCAGAAAGGTCATGGTGCCGTGACCGCGTTCGGCCATATCACCGGCGCACTGCTGGATGAACCAGTAGGCAGACTTGAGGTTGGTGGTGAAGGTCTTGTCGAACATATCGTCGCTGATGGTGTGCGCCGGTCCCATGTGCGGGTTGGTGGCCGCGTTGAGTACCAGATGATCGATCTTGCCAAAGTGCTGCTTCACCGCCGCGCACATGGCCTGCACCTGATCCTTGCGTCCGATGTGGCAGGGGTGGGCGAGCGCCTGTCCACCGGCGTGGGTGATGACCTGCGCCACCTCTTCGCAGGCCTCGGCCCCGCGCCCGGAGACCACGACGCTGGCACCGGCTTCGGCCATGCGCTCGGCTATCGCGCGCCCGATGCCCCGGCTTGATCCCGTAATCAGCGCTACTTCACCATCCAATCGAAACATGGGCTTTCTGTCCTCCGGCCTCAGTCAGTCGTTCGAGGGGCGGAGACTGGCACAGCCCGCCGGGGCCGTGAAGGCCGCTCAGCGCGGGCCGCCCTGTCCTTTGAGAAAGGAGACGATGCCGTGCAGCGTGTTGACCTCGTTTTCGGTCAGGCCGCCGCGTTGGAAGATATTGCGGATGTTACGGATCATCCGGTCGCGCTTCTCCGGCACCGCCAGAAAACCGCGCTCGTCGAGGTCTTCGATCAGGCGCCCCAGAAAGTTGTCGAGCATGAGCTGGGAGGCGGGCAGGGCCTCGTTTGTTTCCAGCCGCTGGTCGGCGGTCTGATCCTGCGCCGTCCACCACTCATAGCCGACCAGCAGCACGGCCTGCCCGATGTTCAGCGAGGTGTTGCCGGGGTTCAGCGGGACGGTGATCATGGCTGACGACAGGCTGATTTCGCTGTTCCACAGCCCTTCGCGTTCGCGGCCGAACAGCAGGCCGATTTTCTGCCCTTCGAAAGCGCGGGTGCGGGCATCAGCGGCAAAGCCCCGCGCAGTGAAAACCGGCTTGACCTGATCCCGTGCCCGGGCCGTGGTGGCGTAGGTGTAGCTGAGGTCGGCGATGGCGGCTTCGAGGGTGTCGAAAACCTGCGCGGCTTCGACGATGTCCTCGGCATGGGCGGCCATGGCGTTGGCGGCCGGGTTGGGCCAGCCGTCGCGCGGGTCGACCAGACGCAGGTCGTCCAGACCGCAGTTCTTCATCGCCCGGGCGCAGGCACCGATGTTCTCGCCCATCTGCGGGCCGCAGAGGATGACGCAGGGCGGCAGCGGAGACGACACAGCGCTATCGGGCACGCATGCCTTCCTTCAGCAGCTTCCACGATATGGCGTCAATCAGGGCGTCGAACGAGGCGTCGATGATGTTGGCGCTGACCCCGACCGTGGTCCATGTCCGGCCGCTGGCATCCGCGCTCTCGATCATCACGCGGGTGATGGCGGCAGTCCCGCTGCGCCCGTCGAGGATGCGCACGCGGTAGTCGGTCAGTTGCATGTCTTCGAGCGCCGGATAGACGGGCAGCAGGGCCTTGCGCAGCGCTGCGTTGATGGCATCGACGGGGCCGTTGCCCGGCGCGGCTTCGATATAGGCCTGATCGGCGACTTCGAGCTGTACCATGGCCATGGATTCGGTGACTTCGTCGCCCTTGGCGTTGTGGCGGCGCTCGTCGATCACCCGGAAGCGGTCGAGGCTGAAGAACGACGTGCTCTGCCCGAACTGCTGGCGGGTATAGAGCTCGAAGGACGCATCCGCACCGTCGAAGGTCAGGCCCTTCTCGGCTTCCAGCGTCTTGATCCCGGCGGTGAGTTCGCCCACGCGCGGGTCTTTGGGGTCGACCTCCAGCCCCATGGCCTTGAGCTGGGAGAGGACGTTGGAACGCCCCGCCTGGTTCGAGACCAGCACCTGGCGCTCGTTGCCGACACTCTCGGGCGGGATGTGTTCGTAGGTGCGCGGGTCCTTGGCTACAGCCGAAGCGTGCAGCCCGCCCTTGTGCGCGAAGGCGTTGGCGCCGACGTAGGGGGCGTGCCGGTTGGGCGCCCGGCCGAGGATCTCGTCGACCAGCCTTGAGACCTTGGTCAGGCTCTGCAAGCCGGCCTCGTCCACGCCGATTTCGAAGTCGGTCTTCAGCTTCAGCGAGGGGATCAGCGAGGTCAGGTTGGCATTGCCGCAGCGCTCCCCCAGCCCGTTGAGCGTCCCCTGTATCTGTCGGACACCGCGCCGGACGGCGAGCAGACTGTTGGCGACGGCGTGGCCGGTGTCATCGTGGAAGTGCACGCCGACATGGTCGCCGGGAATACGGCTGAGCACGTCATCGACGATGGCCTCGACTTCGTGGGGCAGGGTGCCGCCGTTGGTGTCGCAGAGCACGACCCAGCGCGCACCGCGGTCGTAGGCGGCCTGCACGCAGGCGAGGGCATAGTCGCGGTCTGCCTTGTAGCCGTCGAAGAAGTGCTCGGCGTCGTACATGGCTTCTTTGCCGGCGTTGACGGCAGCTTCGATGGTATCGCCGATCATGGCGAGGTTTTCGTCGTAGGAGACCTTGAGTGCGACATCGACCTGGTAGGTCCAGGACTTGCCGACGAAACAGGCGCCTTGGGTTGGCGCATTCAGGATCGGCGCGACGACCGGATCGTTGGCAGCGGAGCGGCCGGCGCCGCGGGTCATGCCAAAGGCGACGAAGCGCGCGCGCTTAAAACCCGGATCGGCGGCGAAAAACTCGGTATCGGTGGGGTTGGCGCCGGGCCAGCCGCCTTCGATGTAGTCGATGCCCAGCTCATCCAGCGCCGCAGAAATCCGGCGCTTGTCGGCAACGGAAAAGTCCACGCCTTGTGTCTGCGCACCATCGCGCAGGGTGGTGTCGAACAGGAAGACGCGCTGGGGGTCTGAGGCAGCCAAAGCGGCGGTCGCGGTCATGGGGTACCGTTTCCGGTCTGTGGATAAAATTGCGGACCCAGATGTACCGGTCGGGCAGGGGCTTGTCACCAATTAGGGACAAGACCCCTGTTATACGCCAGCCAAGGCCATCAGGATGGGCCTCAGGCGGAGATCAGCCAGCGCGCAGGCGCCTTAGCGCGCTGCCATCCGCATCGCGCCGTCCAGACGGATGGTCTCGCCGTTGATGTAGGCGTTTTCGACCATGTGGATCGCCAGTCGGGCGTATTCGTCCGGGGTGCCGAGACGGACCGGGAACGGCACCTGCTTACCCAGCGATTCCTGCACTTCTGCGGGCATGTTGGTCAGCATGGGGGTCTCGAACACGCCCGGGTTGATGGTGTTGACCCGAATGCCGAAGCGGGTGAATTCCCGGGCGGCAGGGAGCATCATGCCCATCAGGCCCATTTTCGACGCCGAATAGGACGCCTGCCCGACCTGGCCTTCCTGGGTCGCGATCGAACCGGTGGAAATGACCACGCCGCGCTCGTTATCGTCGTTCACAGGGTCCGCCTTGGACATTTCCGCCGCTGCCTTGGACATGACGTTGTAGGCGCCGACGAGGTTGATCTCGATACCCTTGCGGAAATAGTCGAGGGACGTCGCGTTGCCTTCGCGGTCGATGATCCGCTTCGCTGGCGCGATACCAGCAGCGTTGATCAGGATGCGGGTGACGCCGTGTGCGGCCTGCGCCTGCGCGATGGCGGCGGCGACGCCTTCATCGGAAGTCACGTCGCAGTCGATGGCCAGACCACCGATTTCGGCAGCAACAGCCTGTGCGCCCTCCATGTTCACGTCGAACAGCGCGACTTTGGCGCCCTTTGCGGCCAGTTGGCGGGCGGTTTCTGCGCCCAGACCCGAACCACCACCGGTCACGATTGCTGCGAGGCCGTTGATTTCCATCAGTTCCATTCCCTTTGGCTAAGGTGATTTGTTTCCGGGTTGTTGAAGACGGGGCGGGGCGAGGTGTCAAGCGTCACGCCCTGAAACCTGCTGCAACGCGGCTGACCCTTTTTGGCCGCATTTGCCCCTCAGCGTCGCCTCAACACAGACCCTATCCAGCCCCTTTTGGGAGACCGAGCATGTTCCGTTTCTTCGCTGCTTCCGCCTTTGCCCTGCTGTCGACGCTGACTTTTGCCCTGCCGGCGCAGGCGCTGTCCTGCCTGCCGCCAACGCCAGAGGACAGCTTCGCGCGGTACCACGCTGCGCCTGAACTCTATCAGATCTGGTCCGGTCGCTGGATCAAGGTCAACCCGACCCCCGAAGTCACAGGCTACGTCGACCCCATGACCGGGACAGCGCCTTACCCGGTCACCTACCTGTTTCAGGGGCGGATGGTCGGCCCGTACGGCATGCAGGGACCGATCCGCCGGATGACGGTTAAGGTCGACCCGCAGTGCGCCGGCCCCTGG
>Ga0163109_10003562_pt1 | contig 11905 bp, 7 predicted proteins | sample CRUFie1St13metaG_FD_108704 | JGI IMG/M metagenome (GOLD analysis project Ga0163109, IMG submission 108704) | Marine microbial communities from the Costa Rica Dome - CRUD Field 142mm St13 metaG | ecosystem: Environmental > Aquatic > Marine > Oceanic > Photic zone | place: Costa Rica: the Eastern... | reverse complement strand
TGCATCGAAACCTCCTCGCCTCACTAGTCGTATTGGGAGTCGGCCTCGCTTTTGCCAAGGCTGCCGACCAGCCCAACATCCTGATTCTCTACGCTGATGACCTCGGCTACGGCGATCTGGGCTGTTACAAGCCGGATTCGAAGATCCCTACCCCGAATCTAGACGCACTGGCCGCAACGGGCCTTCGGTTTACGGACGGCCACTCTTCATCTGGCATCTGCACGCCCAGTCGCTACGCCCTCTTAACCGGTCGCCACCATTGGCGTAAATTCCATGGCATCGTAAATGCGTTCGGGGCATCCGCTTTTGACGCCGAGCGTCTAACTATGCCGGAAATGCTCCGAGAAAAGGGCTACACCACCGCGGCCATCGGCAAGTGGCACCTCGGCTGGGACTGGGCGGCCATTCGCAAACCAGACGCCGAGCAGACTGGTGAGGGACGAAGAAAATTCTGGGGGCCGGAAGCGTTCGATTGGTCTAGATCGATACCCGACGGACCATTGGCGCACGGTTTCGATCACTACTTCGGCGATACCGTTATCAACTTCCCACCTTACTGCTGGATCGAGGATGACCGCGTCACCGCGGCACCGGACAGGAGCATGGACACGGAGCTGTTCAAGCCCATCAAAGAGGGCAACTGGGAGTTCCGCCCGGGCCCTATGATCACCGGTTGGGATCCCTACACGAACGTCCCCTACACCACGCAGCGTGGTGTTGAATACATCCACGCTCAGGCCGAAACGGACGAGCCATTCTTTCTCTACTTCGCCTGGCCATCGCCGCATGCCCCCATCATCCCGAATGACGAATTTGACCACACATCCACGGCTGGCCCCTACGGGGACTTCGTGACCGAAACGGACGCGTCCGCCGGCCAGTTGCTCCAGGCCCTAGAAGAATCTAGCCAAGCAGATAACACCATCGTCGTCTTCAGCGCGGACAACGGGCCGGAGAAATACGCCTACGCTCGGGACGCGAATTTCGACCACTGGTCGGCCTACCCGCTTCGCGGCCTCAAGCGAGACATCTACGAAGGGGGTCACCGCGTGCCATTCCTGATCCGCTGGCCAGGCGTCACCGAAGCGGGCACCACCAACGAAAGCCTAGTTTCCCAGATTGATCTTATGGCAACCTTCGCCGATGCCCTAGATTTCGAACTTCCCTCTGACCAAGCTCACGACTCCCACAATCTACTGCCACTTCTGAAGGGTGAGGTAGACCGAATTCGGGACACCCACATCCACAACACATACGAGGGCCAATGGGCAATCCGCCACGGAGACTGGGTTCTGGTGGACCACAAAGACGGATACCACACCGGCCGCGTTGCTGACTGGGAAACGAAACACAAATACCCTGCAGACGACGACCAACCGGCCGAACTCTTCAACTTGGTGGAGGACTTGGAACAGCGCCACAACCTAGCTTCAAGATATCCGGAGAAGGTCGAGAACCTACGCAAACGTATGGCGGAAATCAGGAATCGCGGTCATTCGGCCCCTCGTCTAGCAGGGCATTGAATAGACGCAGCTTTGATAATATCGGATCTTCATTGGCGGCACTTCACAAGCAGCGGTCCTACGAGGGAATCAGAGGCTCCAAACTGCACCATCTGCTCATTTTTTTGGTAATTGGTATTACTCGGGAAGCGAAACCTTCTTTCCCTGAATCTTCATTTTTCGGACGAGCGTTTGCTGGGCTTCAACTTGACCAGGGGTAGTGGCGTTTCCGCCAGGTATGATTTCCCCATAGGGGCGCCCTGTTAATTGGATCGCTTGCGCGAGCAGCGATCGTAAATGTTCTAGGGCTTGTCGTGATTCAGGATCGTCGATGAGGTTCCTACGCTCGTTCCTATCTCGATCAATCCGGAAGAGCGCGTCTTCGTAATAGAAATTCGGATTTGCGGATCCACGCGTCCCTATGCCTGCCCGGTTCAAAGGCGCCATGACTTTGGGCAAGTTCTCTGGCTTCGAATTTCGGATGACACTTAGATGTTCATTGGGGTAACGCACGGCGATGTATTTGTAATCTTGGGTACGAATCGCCCGCCCGAAGCCTAGCTCTAGGTACAAATGATTTCTCCAGCTATCGGGAGCCTGTCCCTCGAATAGAGGAGCAAGACTTTTTCCGTCTAATTCATAAGCTGCAGGAATATCCGCGTTGCCGAGGTCGAAGGCTGTCGCCACGATATCGATACTCTGAACGAGGGCGTTGCTTTCAATATTTGCCGCGATCTTGCCTGGCCAACGCATAATGAAGGGTACGGAAGCACCGTCGTTATCGAATAGGGATCCTTTTTGTCGGGAGCCATGATCGGCGGTGAAAACGAGCAGCGTGTTACCGTCGATACCGAGCTTCTCGAGTTTCTTAAAGATTGCTCCCAAGCCGGCATCAATCCAGGAGTAGCCAGCATGCCCTTTGTGAGGATCGAGTCCACGCTTGAAAAGTTCGCTCAGGATCGCTTCACGCGTCAGCATACCCTCTGGCTGGATGGGCCTTTGTTCTTGACCGGAGCCAGAGACAAGCGGTTCGGCGATGGATCGGCTCCATGATCTGTCTGGCCCATGAACGAGTGTTGTGCAGAGGTGAAGGTAAAACGGCTCACCTTTTCCTGATTGAACGCTATCTTCGATGAACTCCAGACCGGCATCAATGGTCCACTCCAAATTGTGCTCGGCGTAGGGCCTTTCCATATTTCCCAAGTAGATATTCTTGGCCCAATCGAATCCGCGCGATGTGAGTAGCTTGCGGTATTGGAGTTCATTGTAGCGAAAGGCCTCGCTCAATTCGGGAGAGCGTTTGGCGTCGCGAGGAATGTATTTCAGGCCCCATTTCTTGTAGTCCGAATCGGTACGCAAACTCTCAATACCGCTGGCATGGTACTTGCCGACAAATCCCGTTCGATAGCCGGCCTTAGACAGAACGCCTGCGACGTTCAGGTTGTCCGCCTCGAGGCCCATGTTGAAGGCGGGGAAGGCCTGGAAGCCTTCCGGGTTTTCTTCCCGGAAGGGCTCGGACGTTGATCGGCTCGCGTAGCGTCCGGTAAGAAAGGAATAGCGCGAGGGCGTGCAAACAGTGCTGGTGGCAAAGCCGTTATGAAAGAGTATGCCTTCCCGAGCCATGCGATCCAAGTTGGGCGTCCAGACCTGGCCGCCATAGGCGCCGATGGACTCCTTGTCCTGGTCATCCGTGAGAAAGACGATGACGTTAGGACGCTCGGCGAGAAGTGAGATTGAGCCGAGCGCGAGCAGAGCAGCGAAGAGGCTCCAGGTGGTGCTGTTTTGGTGCATTGGAACTGTGTTCAATCTGGAGCAAGTGATATATCCGCGACAAGAAGCGGTATTCAATAGGAAACTCTGATTCGCTGATGATCTAACAAGCGAAATAGATCACTTAAAGGCTGGCTGCAGTTCCATATCTATATCGCTAACGTCGAATTGGCCTTGGTCGATATTGAACTTTTGGAGTAGCTCCGGGCAGAGATTGCACATCGGATTGGCTTCTCGGTTACGGCATGGGCCCGATGACGATAGCCGCAACCCGCCACCATTGTAGGAAGATTATTGCATGTTCGATCGAAGGAAAAACCTTCTATTTCAACGACAACCGAAACAGTTACCACACTCTGGTCGAAGATACGCGGAGAGAGTGGCTCGCTCTCTGGGAATGTTCCAATAAGCCAGACAAACGCAATACGGCTATCCAATTCGGAAGGTTAAAAATTATTAAGCATACTTCGGGAATTTTAGATCGCAGTGGATGAAGGTACTGCAGATCGCTTCGTCAAACCCTGAGTTCAAGATTTATCAGCACTTCCTCAGCTGCTGACCATTAGTTGGATCAAGCCCAACCGCGATAGGCTTCCACCAACTCTTCGTATGCCTTTTTATAGAATACAATATCGGCACTATGAACAATCAACTGGGCTCCGAGGTCTTTCATGTGTTTGGCGTGGTCCATATCGAAGGCAAGCGTCCCAAATACTTTTCCTTCGGCGATCGTTTTCTCAGCGATTATTCGAGCCGCTTCTAGCGTCTCGTCTCCTTTGACATCACCAGGTCTTCCTATTAGAGCCGAATAGTCACCAGGACCAAAGAAAACGCAGTCCACTCCCGCGACTGAGGCAATTTCCGAGACGTTTGCCAGTGCCTTGGGCGATTCGATTTGCGCGGTAACCCAGGTTTCTTCGTTCGCTCTATTCGTATAGTCTTCGGCTTGATACTGACCGTAATTATTATCGGGGCTGCCCCCGTCAAATCCGCGTTCGCCCACCGGATAGAATTTCGACCAACGAACAACTTCGCGAGCTTCGTCCGCTAACTCACATCGCGGATACAGTATGCCGAGAGCTCCAGCTTCAAGAAGACGACCCATTCGCATGTATTCCCAGCGTCCTGGGCGAGCGAGTATATCTACGTCGCCAACCCGACTTGCCCGGGCGAGGCTAGCGAAGGTCTCAACGCTTTTGTCAGCGTGCTCTAAATCATACCAAAGAAAATCCAGCCCAGATTGGCTCAGTACTTCCGTGTGCGCAGGGTCCGTAGACTTGACAAGAGTGCCTATGGCGACTCCTCCCTTCTTCCAAATTTCCTTAACTCGACTCTGTTTCATATGGTTAATCCAAATCAGTATTAGAACGAATTTTTAATCGCACCTTCCCGCGATTAACACTCAATGTTCTAGCCAATTGATGTCAAACGTGATAAAGCTTACCGTTTCATAGGGACTAGAATCCCCAATTTCGACCAGCAGTCCGACAGTGCCATCAGTGAGACCGACCATATTCGAGTAGGCTCCGGGACCTTCATGTATCATTTTGCTGACTGGCCAAGTTTTTCCTTCGTCGTAACTTAAGCGAGCCGTAATGCCTTCGCGCTTGCCACCGGTGGGACTGGAAAAGAGAATGCGACTCCGATTTTTTTCGGGCCAGCTGAACCGAAGGATATTCGCTTGGCAAACGGGTGATTGAAGTCCGTCATCCAAATAAACCGGAGCGAAACTTATCCCACCGTCCTCGCTTACGGCCACCGCCCGATTCCCTTTCCCGTGATAAGAGCGCATGTTTTGCATCACTGAGCCATCGGCGAGCTCGACCACGGTAGACTCGTTTGTAAGTGGTTCCTGGATCGCACCAAGGCCCCAGCTATTGCCGTGATCGTCGGAGTAAATGATGTGCGAGCGATAGGTTTTCGAATCTCTCTCAGCAGTGATCCGATCGGAATGATTTGCGGGAATGACTAGGCGACCTTTGTGGGGACCTCGCGTCAGTTGAATGCCGTTTCCAGGACCAGTTGCATACCAGCGCCAATCTTTCTTACGAAGGTGCGGAAGCTCTTTTGGCTTGGCCCAGGTTTTGCCATCATCATTCGAGTAGGTGACCCACGGTGAACGGGGGTGCTCGCTCTTCCCAGTCATGATAGCATCCTCGCTATCGCTTCCTAGATTCCATGTAAGTAATAGCCAGATTGTCCCTGTATCCAAATCTACAACCGGACATGGATTTCCACAGGTATTATCCTTGTCGTCCCAAATCACTTCGATTCCGCTCCACGTTTTACCGCCATCTAGCGAGCGACGCATTATGAGATCGATATCGCCTTTGTCGCCAGCCTCGCGTCCTTCTGCGAAAGCTAAAAGGGTTCCGTCTTTGGTTTTGCAAATAGCGGGAATGCGGATGTTATTGTATCCATCCACGGCCTTCCGAAATAGGACTTGGGTCTCTATTGTATTTTCCACTCCCCAAAGTAGCGTTCCGAAAGCTAATTGTGCGAAGAGTATCTTGGAAAAGATAAGAATAAATTTATACATTGAGCTCATCTATAGAATAGTATCCAGAATTCTTTAAAGTTATATTTGAATGTACGTGTATTTAACGGTACCCAGCAGGTAAAAAAATCAGTCAAGGAATGCTTTCCTTGTGGGGAATTTATCCAAATCTACTTCCCGGATTTGCAGAAAAACTACCCGTTCCCAGCGATGGGGACAGAAGATATTGATGACGCCATCATCGATAAACGCGTCTAAATATGACGTGTTGTAGTCTCGCCAAATATTGTCGAAAAAAGGCTCGAGCGCTGTCGCGAACACGAATTGCGGTTCGCTCCAGTTACGACCTCCATCCCCAGAGGTCGCGAACCAGATTTCGGAGCGGTCGTAATGCTGAGATCGGTTGCCAGCAAGATCAGCGGTTTGGATTTTACTCCTATTATGATGGAACGCGATGAGAGTTTTGCCGTCGGACAACATGAAAAGCATAGGCGGTGCATCGGGATGCACTAAAGGAGTAGGTTTGGGGTACGTCCACGATTTGCCATCATCATCACTCCATGAACCCCAAAGATATCCCGTCGCCGTTCGCGTCATGAAAAAGATATTACCGTTCCCTAGGTTAATAGGTCGGCCTTCATCCATACGATTAAATCCTTTGGCATACCAGCCCCCATGGCGTTGACCTGGCAACAGTTCCCAGGTCTGTCCTTGGTCTTCGCTCCGCAACAAATACTGTCGCGTCATTATTGGCCTGTATGACCAGTCGGCCTCGTGAGATCCAAGAAGCCAGGCACCCGAATCTGTTTCCGTCATGCGCATAACCGACATACCGCGAAACTCAGGATCATTTTTAGGACGAATGATTCTCACTTCCGACCAGGTATGGCCATCATCGTCGGAGAAGCGATATCCGATGGGAGCGTTTTCCGACAATCCGTGCGTCTCAGGTTCGTACATATCCCAAATCGGTTGTGTACCGAAGGCGTAGATACGTTCGGAACTCTTAGGGATAAACGGAATGAAACCGTGTTGGTTGTAATCGATATCAAAGGCAACCGTTGGGCCCTCCCAGGTTTTTCCTTTGTTGCTAGATCGGTAAGCCAGCATGTCATTGACCTTGCCTTCCCCGCGCTTACCGGCACCACCATAATGTCCGCCATCTGGAAACATCACCAGATAATCTCCTTTTGGCGTAATGGCGCCTCGAATTTCATATAAGCCTCGCTTAGCATCACGAGCTCGGTGGATGATCTCGGCCTCTAAGTAAGGAGCTAAAACGATTCCTAGCTCACGGTCCAATTTTAACGACCGTGGAAGTGCGTCCGTTTTGAACTCGCGATCTTGAATTACAATGGATTCGGCAATGGTATTCGGGCTTTCCTTCATGTGAGCGGACCCCAAGAAGACCAAAAGGCAGTATATAGTTATCAACGCTTTATGGTTCATGGCTTTATCGTTTTTGTTGGCCTTGGACTTCTCTGGATACGAAAAGTGACGCCAACGAGCCAGTGCCGAAACAGATACCGATTCCGACAAAGCCAAAAAGCAGCCCATTGAGATCGGTGAAGTACTTTACGAATACAATCGCGATCAGGCTACAGATTACGCCGATCCAGGCGTGGGTGGCATTAGCTTTTTTCGTAAGGACGCCGAGAAGAAATAGTCCGGCTAGCGGACTGGCGATTAGTCCCATGAGTCCAATGAGAAAGTCGAACATATGACCAATGTCCATACTGGACATAATAATGGCGATCATGGTGCCCAATATTCCGAGGCCGCTAACGATTTTGCGGGCGAGTCGCAGCTGGTTCTCGTCGTCCCAAGCGGACTTGAATCTCCCTATAAAATCATTGGAAACTGCAGTGCATATGGAATGCATGCTGCTATCTAAACTCGACATGGCAGCGGCAAATACACCTGCGATAACCAGGCCAGCCAAACCAGCGGGCATTTGATGAGCGACGAACCAAGGAAGGACTTGATCGTTTTTTTGGAGCGGACCCAGAAGATCCGGATTGGATTTGTAGAAAACAAATAGAGCGATACCCATTAGGGAGAAAATCAATGTCGCTGGAATGGCGAGCAAGGCATTGGTCCAGACGGCTTTCTTAGCCTCTCGTTCGGAGTTCGTAGTAAGGTAGCGTTGAACCACTGCTTGGTCTGACGTGTAGGGCACGAGCGCATTAGAGAATATACCTCCGAGCATCAGGACCATGAATGAGTCGGTAGCCCAAGACCATTCGATGGGTGGCAGTTTAAATTTTCCGGCTTCTTTCCCGATTAAAACCAAAGTTGATAAGCCCCCATCTAAATTAGACACAACTATCCCAAGAGCGAGGAGAGCACCTCCTATAAGCACTACGACTTGGACAACGTCCGTCCAAATAACTGCTTTAATGCCTCCAAATGCTGTATACACGGTGGATATCATTCCCATCATGAGAATGCAGAGGGTTAGGTTGAATCCAGTGACGGCAGACAAGGCAAGTGCAGGAAGAAAGACTACAATCCCCATGCGTAACAGCTGGAAAATAATAAAGGACGCACTGCCAAAAAGGCGCAGGCCGAGATCGAATCTATTTTCTAGAAATTGATAAGCAGTGACTGCGTTGATTCTTCGAAGTCGAGGAATGTAGATCAAGGCGATAAGCGGTGCGACGATGAGAATACCGAAGTTTAATATTATCGCTGACCAACTGGTTGCATAGACACGAGCGGGAAGGGCGAGATAAGTAATCGCACTCAAAGTCGTACCGAATATACTGATACCCGCCGCCCACCAAGGAATTAATCTTCCTCCCAAATAGAAATCCTCTGCCGTCTGCGTGCTGCGGGCACAGACAAATCCGATTGCGAGTAGGCCTCCAAGATACGCTATCAGTGTCGTCCAATTAAGAGCTCCAAAAGAGGCCGAGATTGGCGTGGCGGTGAGCTTCCAGATTTTAGGAGAGCGTACGCGGGGGCGGATTTCTCCCGACGCTACAATAAAATCGTCGTCCCATTTCGCGATCTGGGTGGTGACATGGTTCTGCGGCATCGTCCCCACCTTTTGCCAGCTATCGATTAGAGCGTTGTACCCCCAGACCTGTTTTGGAAATCCGGGATGCTCATCCTTTAGTTCGTCCGCTGATTGAAATAGAGATCCATCCGCACCACCTATTATCAAAATGTGATTTTCTCCAACTGGGATCGCTTCGCCCGCCATCATGCATGCGGGCGAGTCCGCGAGCCGTTTCCAAGAAGCGCTAGACGAACTATAGCCGTAGGCGTCTTTCAAAAATTCGAGCTCGCCATTTTCGCCTTCGCGTCGACCGCTAAAAATATAGATCTGGTTCTCGCGTCCATTGTTCTGAGCAGCTAGAATATTAAATGCACGGGAAGGTCCTGGCCAGCTGGGCAATTCCTGCCACCCGAACGAGTCATTTCCCTTTTTATCTAGGTCCAAGACCCAGAAGTTTTTCATAGCCTTTGAAAGCTCATTTGTCTCGCTTCCACCGGCAAGATACACTTTTTGACCCAACGTAGTGGCCGCTCCATACACCAAGGTCGACGGAAGATTCGGCAAGTTTTCGCGTTGAACCGATTTAGTTGCTGAATTCCAAGTCAGTAAAAAGACTTCGTCATAGGTTTTCGAGGCATCGTTCCCCCCCATGCAAAGCACCCCCAAATCCGTCGTCACGGAACTTCCGTATCCAATAGGTCGCGGCAGTTTTCCGCCGCTATGCCAGACACCGGTTTTATCAAGCACCCAGATATCGTCATGCCAAATTTTGGCTTCTCCCCAGTAGGGTTTCGGGAAATTCGCTCCACCAGCCACGATGAGACTATCGTTGCTTACACCGACAAAGGGACCCGCAACACCTAAGGATTCTGACTGGTTACCGGAAGGTGGAAGTTCCGCAAATACTTTCCATTCGAGATAGCTTGGATCGCTCGAATCGTAACCCCAAGATGGCTCTCCAATCGTCACCACTGATCCAATGAAAATAAGTACTAGTAATCTATAACGTATTCTAAATATCATAACAAAGTTAGAGTATTGGGCATTGTGAGACAAATCAGAGAAGGTAATAGCGTAATCTTGAAGGAGGGATAATATTCAGCCGTCTCACCTTTTCTTCCAACTGTAATGTGAGGGGTCAAAAACGTAGGCTCCTTTTGTTGGCACTTCTTCCGCGTAACGTTTAGGTAGCCAAGCTTTGAAGGGGCGCACTAACTTCGGGTGTTTTTCAATTAGGTTTGTCCATTCATGGGGGTCGTTAACCCGGTCATACAGCTCCTCCCCTTTTCTTCCTTCGTCATACTGTATGTAGCTCCAATCCCTGGTACGGATAGCCGTGTTGCCTTTCAAATAATCGATGATTGCAGGATGTTTCCATTGAGTTTTCGGATTCTTCAGCAAAGGCCCAATGTCGACCCCATCCAAACCAGAGGGTACCGGCAATCTGCACAGCTTTGTAAGCGTCGGGAATAGGCAAGTCAGGTCTACTGGACTTTCCGTTTCCGAGCCAGCTTGCGTGACGCCTGGAACGACCATAATGAAGGGTACATGGGTCGACCGTTCCCAAAGCGTATTTTTCGCATAGTGATCCTTTTCCCCGAATGCATACCCATGGTCAGACCAGAGAACGACGATCGTGTTTTCCCGGTAGGCACTTTTATCGAAGGCATACATCAATTCCCCCACCATTGTATCCGCGTGTGCAATACTTGCTAAATAGGACTGAACACAGTGCCGAAGATCATCGTATTCTTCGATCATTCGAAGATCGTTGCGCCGGTATTCAGCCATGATTTGACCCCCTTCGGGTATATCGTCCAAGTCCCCAGGTTTATTGATAGGAAGTTCGACTTTTTCCTTCGGTAACATATCAAAATATTTCTGCGGAGCGTAGAATGGCAAATGAGGCTGGAAAATTCCAACTGCTAAGAAGAATGGATTCTCGTGATCCCGGGAAAGAAATTCACTGGCCCAACGCACCGTACGAGCATCACCCATTTCATTATCGTCTAATTCCATTGGCCCCCAATCGAGCGAATCGTTCGGGTGACGGGGCATGGTCGTGAGAAAACGACGATCTTCGCCACGACTTTTAAAATAATCCACAATTAGATCCTTATCCTGAACCAGATCGAAATATTCATCCCATTGATCCGGTGGATTGAAACCAACCGTGTGGTGATGGACCTTGCCGCCCCCTGCCGACGTGTAGCCATGATTTCTAAAATAATGGGGTAGCGTCACTAAATTCGGATACGCCGGTCGCCACCAATGACCGTTACTGTACAAACCTGTTGTTGACGCACGTTTTCCTGTAAGGATTGCCGCCCTACTTGGGGCACATTTCGGGCTTGGAGCGTGGGCGTTTTTAAAGAGTAATCCTCTTTCAGCCAAGGCATCGATGTTAGGCGTCGGAACCCTATCTGAACCGAGACAGCCGACCCAATCGTTCATATCATCAACGGATATGAAGAGAACGTTTGGACGGGGCGTGTCCGCGTCTAAGGATTGAAGAGTGAATGCCGATTGGAGAATGAGGAGTATCTTAAAGAATTTCATTTTTTAGATTAGGGTAAATACCTCCGAACGTGCCACGGTAGTTTTATCTTGTATCGCAGCACGCTCGGAGGTCGCTACTCTAAATAATATCGTTATTTCAATTTACACATGGCGTAGTCAAATTGTGGTTTCCCTCGATGACCCGACCGTAGGATTCATTTGTCCGTCAACTTTACGAATTGCCTCGAGTTCAATCTGAAGATGTTTTTGGAAGAGACTTATATCGGCACTGTGGATCAGGAGGTTTGCTCCCATATCGAGGAACCTTCTCTGTTGCTCGACGCTGCCCCAAAAGTGGATTCCTGCCCCGATACCCGCAGCACGTGCTTTCTTGAAAATGGTTTCGCACGCTTCCAGAAAAATGGGCTCGTCATATCCTTCGGGTAAGCCGAGGCTACAGGAAAGATCGTGCGGGCCAATGAGCAAAGCATCCAAATCAGGCACAGCCAAAATTTCATCCAAAGCCTCGATCGCTGGCTTGCTCTCGATGTTGACGAACATCAGTCTCTGTTCCGCTCCTTTTGCTACATAGGATTTCAGCCTCGCCTCGACATTGGTGCCATCGAGCATTCG
>Ga0163109_10003560_pt1 | contig 11908 bp, 16 predicted proteins | sample CRUFie1St13metaG_FD_108704 | JGI IMG/M metagenome (GOLD analysis project Ga0163109, IMG submission 108704) | Marine microbial communities from the Costa Rica Dome - CRUD Field 142mm St13 metaG | ecosystem: Environmental > Aquatic > Marine > Oceanic > Photic zone | place: Costa Rica: the Eastern... | reverse complement strand
TGCTTAGTTTTGCTCGCAGTGAAGACTGGAGCAGACGTATGCCGGAGTTCAGAGAATACTTAACTAAGTTAGACAATATGCGTGGCACAGATTTTCGTAAAACGTTTCCTGAAATGGCATATCTAATGGATGAAGAATGAAAATATTAGTATTAGGTACTAGCCATACGTTTGGTAGATGTAAGCCTGAAGGCGATATTGTACCAGAAAAACGTTGGGCAAAACTTGTTGCCAACAGATGTGGTGCTGAACTTACTACGCTTAGTATGAGTGGTGCAACATTTCAACAACAGGCTCACATAGCATTTAGATATTTAGAACATACAAAAGAAACATTTGATTTATGTGTAATTGAAGGTAGACATGTAGGTTGGCATGATGCTAGTTATCCAGAACCTAAGGCTAAGGGCAATACTAGACTTGATAAATTTGACACGAAGAATCATTTAGCAATTTATGAGCCTTGGGTTACAGATAATAGAATGACGCAAATAGATAGGTTACTGCCGTTTATTAATATCAGTGAGGTAGAGGGCAGTGATTATTTTAATCAATATATTTACAGTCCACTACATTGGACTGACTGTTACTTTATAAATTTAGGTCTTATAAAGTATTTAGAACAGCATTGTAAAACTGTAAAATGGTTTAGTTTAGGACACAGTAAAAAGACTCCAAAACATTATATTGATTGGGGATATGAATTGCTAAAAGACAATGCTATTGGTTGGCCATATATACCTATTGTTGAGAATCAATGTGGTTGTGGACACCCTAATGAGCATGGTCATAAGTTTATTGCAGATGAAGTATACAGGTTTTTAGAGGAAGAAAAATGTCTATAGTGTATATAGTTGCTCTTGAAACAGAGCTACCACAGCAACATGATATGGATATAAGATATTGTGGTGTTGGTAAAGTAAATGCCGCCTATATGGCTACTAAGGCGATTGCAGAAGGTGCTACTAAAATAGTAAATTTTGGCACAGCAGGATTAGTAAATAGTAATAAGAAATTAACAGGGCTACACAAAGTTACCCATATAACAGAGCGTGATATGCTTGCCGAGCCACAGGCTCCTAGAAGTGTAACACCATTTGAAGAAACTCCATTTGCTGGTGAAATAATATTAGACCCATTTAGAGAAATTACATTAGGTACTGGTGATAGTTTTGTAATGGAACCTGATCAATGGTTTGAAGATAATGAGATTGATATTGTAGATATGGAAGCCTACGCAGTTGCAAAAGTATGTGCGAGAGAACAAGTCGACTTTGAATGTTATAAGTGGATAAGTGATTTTGCAGATGAAAATGCAATGAATGATTGGCAAAAGAATCAAGCAGATGGAGCAGAAGCATTTCTCAACATAGTAAAATAGGTTTTTGTGCATTACCGTTCGTTCAATATAGTACATATAATGGAGGACGTTATAGACTTTGTTGTATGGCAAAAGAACCTACAAAATTAGTAAATCAAGAAGAGCTAGGCATTGCAGGCACATGGAATCATGAATACATTCGTGATGTGCGAGCTAGAATGTCTGAAGGAAAATGGTTGCCTGAATGTGTTGAGTGTGAAAGATTAGAACGTAATAATATTGTAAGTAGTCGTCAATGGGAAAATGAGCAATGGTCAGACGTAATTGACGACATTGTAGAACGTGCTAGTGTAAATGATTGGTATGTAGATCAACCATTACAGTTTGATTTCCGTTTAGGAAACATGTGTAATTTACAGTGCCAAATGTGTAACAAGGAAGCAAGTCATTTAGTAAGTGTAGAACGTGCAAAAATGTTTAATGCTGGACTTGGTATTGATCATAGAGATTGGCATGGAAATTTAGAAAAGAAAAAAGAAGCGTTACTACAGCCAGGAATTGATTGGGAGAGCTTTGATGATATGATAGCTCACTCACGTAAAATAAAAATAATTGGTGGTGAGCCAACAGTAGCACCTGATATGTTTAGGTTACTAGATAGGTGCGTAGAAACTGGACATGCAGAACATATTGAATTAAGTTTTTACACAAATATTACTAATATGCAAGACAAATGGTTAGAGCAATTAGGTAAATTTGAGAAAGCCATTGTAAACTGTTCACTTGAAGGTATGGGATTCATGAATGATTACCTACGTCCACCTAGTAAATGGAACAGCGTATGGCAAAAGTTTGATAAACTTGTTAAGTATTCAAATACAAAAGAAGGCAAACGTATTAAAGTAAGAGTTACAACAGTGAATCAAATTACAAACGCACTACACATTGCAGACTTTTGGGAGTTCATGCATGAATATCAAATGGAACATGATAGAGGTATTGCAATGAGTACAAACCAATTAGTTGAACCAAATTATTATAGTATGGCTTATGCACCTGAATGGCTACGCAAGGAACAAGAGGAACGTATAATGCGTTTCCTAACAAAGATAGGTAACTCACCTCACTTTACTGACTATGAAGAACCTTTGCTTGAAGTAATTAATTTTGCTAAAGATCGCAAGCATAGATATAGTGAAAAAGTAATGAAGCAGTATGTTGACGTTACCCAAAAGTATGACAAATTTAGAGGGCATGACGTAATGTCAGTTGCTCCTGAATTTGCCCGCATCAGAGATGCCCTAAATTAAGAAAATAAAATGTTAAAGAAAATCACAGAAAATATACCCGAATTTTGCTTGAGTCACTGGCTGTTCCGGATTCCTCTTGCAATTATTTTTATACAACAAGGTGTTTCTAAAACGCCTTTTAATATTGAAGATGCAGAAGCATTTGGACTACCAGGTTTAGTATGGTGGTTTGTAATCTTAGGTGAAATAGGCGCAGGCGTAGGTTTGCTATTTGGCGGTATACTTGCCAATTGGTGGACACGTGAGTTTGGCGATATCATCACACGTTTTAGTGGTATTACAGTTTGTTGTATTATGACAGGCGTAATATGGGTAGGCGAGCCTGAGAGTTTTATGGACGTGATACTTTATGATAATCTTCACGTATTGCTATGGGTAGGTGGTCTATTCTTCGCACTACGTGGCAACAGGAGTTAATATGAAATATGGATTTAGTAGTTACAATAGTTATGACCCACTTAAAGCAGTACTAATAGGATCAGCGTATCCTGTAGACTTTTTCGCGGATCACCCTGACACAAAAGTTGCCGACGCACTTTGCAAAGTAAACGACGAAACACGAGAAGACTTGGATAACATGCAAAAAATGTTTGAAGAGCGTGGTATCAAAGTACATAGAATGACTGATCAGTGTGTTGGTGATGGTAGAACTTGGACAAGCGTAAAAGAGATAATGGATTATAGAGGTTGGATACCTCGTCCTATAATGGCGCCACGTGATGAATATATGGTATTGGGTAAAAATTTAATTGCATGTACACCAAAAAGTTGTAGATACATGCCTACGGAATTTTATGACTATGAAGACGTACTAACTCCAAGCAGACAACACAAAGTACCTTGGGGTTGGTCAGATGAACATGATGACACTGAATCCAACCCTTGGTGGTTTGGACATTTCGGCAATAACAATATACGAGATGTAGAAGCAAGAATCACTGGCCCTAGTGTAGTACGAACAGGCAGAGATTTACTTGTAGATGTAGCTCGCAGTATTCCTGATAGTGCCTTTACGTTTGCTACAAAATGGATTCAAAAATACAATGAAGTATTTGGTGAAAACTTTAGAGCTCACCGCTGTGAGTTTGGACGCCACAGCGATGGACTAATGAATATACTACGTCCTGGATTAGTAATTAGTTCTGCTGGTATGGAAAATTACGAGCTTACTTATCCTGGTTGGGACGTTGCATATATTAAAAAACCACACAACGAATACATTAGGAAATTTACTGAACTTAAATTCAATGCTCGTACAGAACTAGATGGTTTGCGTATGATGAAGTATTGGGTAGTTGGTGAAGAAGGCAACCAAGCACTACATGAGTTTATTGACTTATGGTTTAATGAAAATGTTGGAAATTGTTTTGAAACAAACTTTGATGTTAACGTTTTAAGTTTAGATCATAACACAGTTGTAAGCAGTGGCAAAAATTCAGAAGCGGAAGCAGAACTGAAACGATTTGGTATTGAAACAATCGTTGCACCTGTACGTCATAGATGGTTCTGGGACGGCGGCTTACATTGTTGTACTGTTGATCTTGTGCGTGAGGGAGAATGTGAGGATTATTTTCCTGAACGTGAGGACACAAGTATTGTGTTTAAAGATTTAATAAATTATGAAGTGCAAGAAAAAGACAATCAAAGAGGAATGTCTTTATAAATTAGTTGATAGTTGTTTAGATAGTAATCATCTAAGCACTTGTCCATTGTAATCCAGAAACTACTATACTTTCTTTTACGAATAACATGTTCCCATGTTTCTTCGTAGTTGTCATTAGTAATAATCCATTCACCCCAACCCGGAAATTCTCCAGCATTTATTAGTGTATATTTTTCGTGATGTTTTTCAACATACGATACTACTTTGTCCTTCAACTTTCCATTTTTGTCTGTATGGTATATATTTTTATGTCCTTTGTGGTGTAACCAAGCTTCAGTGTAATTACCCATTCGCTCAGCAAGTTTGGCATAATGAGTATCATCATGCCCTTCATTGACAATTATCCACGCTGGTGCATTAGGGTCAGGGTGTGCCACTGTTTTATGTCTGCGTTTACCAACACGAAACAGTATACTTCTTTTTAATTTTGTAAGTTCATCAACCATATGCCAACTATAAGGTGTTGCAAATATACTATACATCTGTCCAGGCACTTCTTCAACTTGTGTATAAGTATTACCTTCTTTGTCAAGTAATTTAACGCCTTGATTGTTTGTATCTAGATATATTTGATTAGTAATAAGCCAGCGAAAGTTCTTTAGATCATTATGTATTTCTAAATAACTTCCTGGTTCGTCCATATGATAATTTACGTAGTGATGATCGTGATCATAATAACCAGTCAAAAACTGATATTTAATTGTGTGCAAATGATGTTGTATATTGTGAACAATAAAGTCTTTAGGATCAACAGGAGCACTATAGTTTCCCCATAATGCACTTTGATATTCACTAACATCAGGATTGCTACAATAAGCTCTAATCTCTTCTTCAGGATATTCGTTTTGGAAACGTGTTAGATGTGGATCCTGTAAGAAACTTCTATTAATGCTATACAAAAATGGTTGTCTATAAAGCATTAATCCTATCCTTTAAACACATCTTTTCATCTAACAAACTATCTCTTGTAATGTCTGCTTCATAGCATTGTAATTTGCTACCAAATATAATTTGGTGTGTAATCCATTGTGCATTGAAAAACCAAATATCACCAGGATCAAACGTAATATAGTGTAGTGGGTGATGGAACTGATCCCATCTTTCCTCGTTCCATACACATCTATCACGCATTGTAGTAATGAATCCATGCGTATCAGATTTATCTATATCGCCTAAATTTTTTACATCATAATACTTGTTGTACATTTGTTCTAAGTCAGGACCAAAAGTAAGAACTCTTGGTCTCTTCTTATCTAATTGTAAGAACATACGTATCTGTTGTTCATCGCCTGTATGCTCTTCATCTAATTCATCTAAGTGTAATTTATTTTCAACAAGCATATTGTATCTATGACTTAACATTTCAGCAGTTGTATTATATCTTGGAAACAGAGTACTAAAAAATGTTTCCCAACCCGCAGTTGATTGTTTATGTTTTTTATGAAACTTGTCTATTTCATCTTCACTCCAACCACGCTCTGTACGTAAACGTTCACGCTTTTTAATGTGACTATTATACCAAGGCATAATCCATTTATTACCCTCAATAACCCAATCATCAAGTTTGTCATAGTAGTCATAGTCCACTCCTTCAATAGTAAGTCCTTTAATAACTACAGGCCAGCCAGATTCAAATGCACTATACAATTTTTCTGTGTCAGCAATATCATTTATGGAATTACAGTTGAATACATGGACAGTAAAGTCTTTATCATTACTATCATACGCTATTCGTGTCATGTTTTCTCCTATATAAATACTTATACAAAATTTAAGAGCAAAAATGTACCAAGGACTTAACGCTACGCTTCAGGGGAAGCGTCGACTTAACATTGATTCTAGTTCGCGTTGTAACCTGCTTTGCCCTGGGTGTTATCGAACACGTACGGTTTCAGCAGAGGATAAGCCATGGCAAATTATGGATATGCCCATGGAGTATTTCCAATCACTTGTTCGTCCAGAAAATAAATTAGATGCACTAACTTATAATCTTACTCTAAGTGATCCAATCTACAGCGGAGTTTTTCTAGAACAATTAGAATATTTAAGTAAGCAAGATAACCCACCACGTATCTTTATATCCACTAACGGAAGTGGCAGAAAAGAAAAATACTGGCGTAAATTAGCAAAACTTCTTAAACCTCGTGATGTAATTGAGTTTGCTGTAGATGGTTTAGAAGATACTAATCATATTTATCGTGTAAATGCCAAGTGGGATTCAATTATAAATGGTATGCGAGTAGTAAAAGAGTATGGTAAATGTAGCGTAGGATGGAGATTTATAGTGTTTGAACATAATTATCACCAAGTAGATGAGGCTAGACAGCAAGCAAAACTCTTGCATTTGGATAGATTTCATGTTATACTAGGAGATAATAGAACACCGGATTCTATGCGGTTGAGAAGTGCGAGCTTTGATGATATATCCTAAGTGTATGCACAAGAACAATCAAGTGCCTGCGATCCGTTATGACGGATATATGGTGCCTTGTTGTCATTTTGGTGGCGGAGAGTTTGAAGAGATAAAAGCATTGGTCGGTGATAAACTTGAACAAATGCATATACTTAACAACACTATAGATGAAATAAATTGTAGCGAAGCATATCAACTAATTGAAAAAAGTTTTACTAGCAATCCTTTGACGCAGTGTAAAAGGATGTGCAGTGATCCTATTAATTATGAAGAAAGCATTAGCAACAGTAATGCTAAGTTCAAATTGGAGAAGTTATAATGAAAGTATTAATATTTGGTTTACCAGGAAGTGGTAAAACTACACTAGCGAAACCTTTCGCAGAACTAATTGGTGGCGTACATATTAACGCAGATGAAGTAAGAGAAAGATACGCTGATTGGGACTTTACTCCTGATGGGCGTTTAAGACAAGCAGAACGTATGCGACATCTAGCAGATGGAGTTGTAATGGCTGGTAAGATTGCAGTTGCAGACTTTGTTGCTCCTACAAGTACCACAAGACACAAGTTTGATCCTGACTTTACAGTCTGGATGGATACAATATCAACAAGTCAGTATACTGATACAAATCAAATGTTTCAAGTACCAAATAAGCGTAAAGTAAATTATCATGTTGCTGAATGGTTTGACGATACAGACAAGCAATTACTAGAAGTTGTACAGAGTTGGATGAAGAAAAATAATGTTTGATTGGAAAAATCCCACAGTTCAAATGCTAGGCAGATGGCAACCTTGGCATGCAGGACATACAGCCTTGTTTAAAAAAGCTCTGGAAAAAACAGGGCAAGTATGTATTCTAGTTAGAGATGTAAATGGCTGGGAGGACAATCCATTTACTTGGAGCAAAACTTTTACAAATATTCGTAATGGATTAGAGGAAGCAGGTTACGAATATAATAATCAATACATTATATTGAAAGTACCTAACATTGTAGATATCAGTTATGGTAGAGGTGTAGGCTATACTTTTACAGAACATGATTTAGGTGCAGAGATACACGAAATCAGTGCTACACGTATAAGAAAAGAAATGAGAGATAAAGGCGAACTATGATAAATGCATGGACTGAATTCCAACCACTGAAAAAAGTAATATTAGGAAGAACATTTCCTCCTGATACTTTTGACTGGCACGGAAATCGTGAACAGCGTACAGTAATGCGACAAATCTTTGAGGAAAGCGAGGAGGACTTACACGAACTAGGGACAGTACTCAAAGACGCAGGAGTTCAGGTAGTTCGCCCAAATAATATTTTTACTATTAATGGTGAAGAACAAGTTAAGTTGCCTTGGATGGAATGTGGTTATCCAAATCAGCCATTAATGCCACGTGATACATTGTTTCCGTATGGTAACACAATGTTTGAAATGTTTACAGGAAGTGATAATCGCTACTTTGAAAACCTTGCATATTATGATATCAATCATTATGAGTGGATGACTGGGCAAGAGTGGATTAGTATGCCAGGAGTAAAAGTAGATACTGGCGTAGGTTATGATGTATTTGAATCAGAGAATAAACTTATATATCATGCGGCTAATATGATTAAACTAGGCGATACTATACTTTGTAGTCAACCATATCCAGGTGATACAAAACGTGGCAAGGGTACAACATGGGGTAGAGAATGGATTTCAAGAATAGTAAACAGACTATATCCTAATACAAGGTTTATTGATATACCTGTAGGTGGACATATAGATGGCAAAATTGCAATACTTAAACCCGGCGTTGTAATGACATGGAATAAAGAATGGATACCAGAAGAGATGAAATCTTGGGATATCATTGAAGTAGATGATACGCATGATATGCCTGAGGACTTTCTACAAACACGTAAAAGACGTTTTCATAGAGATTATGTAAGCAAATGGTTATCACATTGGATTGGCTATGCAGATGAATCAGTATTTGACGTTAATGTATTTTCTATAGATGAGGAAAATGTAATTGTTACAGGTAACGATCCAAAAGTTCGTAAAGAAATAGAAAAGCGTGGTATAAACACAATATATTGGAAGTGGCGTCATCAATATTTTTGGGACGGAGGCATCCATTGTCTCACAAGCGATATACAAAGGAAGGGGAGCCGTGAATCGTATATCTGATTGGGATGAAATTGTATGCAACTTACAGGTGGATCTTACAAGTCATTGCAACGCACGATGCAGTATGTGCGTAAGGCAAGTGGATGGGTCAACACAAGTTAAGCCTGATTTGCCATTACATCATTTTGATTTGAATGTATGGAATAGATTAGTATATGAGGATTTAAGAGGCTGGTTTATAGATCAACTTATTCTAAATGGAAATTGGGGAGACCCTATGATGCACCCTCACTTAGTTGAGATTGTAGACACTTTTAGCAGAGCCCACCCTGAAACCACATTGTTTGTACATACAAATGGAAGTATGAGGAGTACACAGTTTTGGCATGATTTAGCAAAAGTAAGCAGAATGTTTACAAATCATGTTTATATTTTTGCTATAGATGGACTAGAAGATACGCATAGCATTTATAGAGTACGCACAAAGTTTGATAAAATTATAGAAAATATTAAAGCATTTACAAGTGCAAAAGGTAGAGCAAGAGTACAGATGACAGCATTTGAACACAACAAGCATCAAATAAATGAAGTACAACAACTTGCAAAAGATATAGGTTGTATTGAATTTGCAGTGCGTAATAGTCATGGTGCTCATACAATACAAGATGGAATTGAAATAAAGGAAACAGATATAGAAGAGTTTGATGTAGACTTTGGAACAAATATTAGAATGAGCGATTTACGTGATACAGAAGTTTGGGTAAAAGCAAAAGAGAATCTGTTTCCAGAATTGAATACAGCATGTCCTTGGTATAATGATAGACAAGTTCAAATTGATCCTTGGGCAAGCGTATGGCCTTGCTGTCATGTAAGTCCACATGGTTTGTCCTATGAGGGCGACAAACTAGAACAAATGGTAGACAAAAGTTTTATTAGAGCAAGGCAAACAAATAATTTGAAGAATCATAAATTTAAAGATATTTTATGTAATGGTTGGTTTAGTGACCATCTTCCACATGCAGTAGAAACTGCCAAATGGAAGGAATGTAGAGATACCTGCGGAGTATGTAATGATGGATAATGTAATACAATTCAAACCTAAGGAAACTGTATATGTACTAAAGTTTACAGCACCTAGTCCACTTAAAATGACAAAGTCGGGCGGTGAGAATATGACAGTTGAGATTAATAAAGTTGACGATTCACATGGCTTAGGACAGGCTTGGGTGCCTGCTAAAAACCTACACGAAGCGAGAACAAAACTCAACAAGATGATTGAGATACTGGAGTGGCTTGAGTAACAATGTATAGAAACAAGTTTCTAGATAAGACAATTTACCCTACTTGTCTTGCCCCTTGGCATGCTCTGACAATAAAGTGGGGCGGTAATGTTGTACCTGATATTATCTATAAAGAGAAACTTGGAAATATAAACACTCAAACACTTAAAGAAATTTACTACGGAAGTAAAGCAAAAGCCCTACGTGAAGCCCATAGAGGGCGTAATATACCTGCACAGTGTATAGGGTGTCAAAAGAAAGAGAAGTCTGGACGCAGTAGACGTATGTTCTTTTGGGACAAACTAGATTATAATTTGCGTGTTCAAAGTGAACACATAAAACCAAAACAAACACCTGATATACGCTACTTGGATTTCACAGTTAGTAACAAATGTAATCTAGCGTGTATACATTGTAATCCCTTTGTATCAACAGGCTGGACAAAAGATGGTAAAAAGTTAAACAAAGAAGCACCTGAATATTGGGAGAATACTCCAATTGGATACAACGGTGCTGATATAAAATTTTTAGATAATTTATTTGCAAACCCTGAATACTTTAGAAACTTGCAATGGGTAGCCTTACGTGGTGGCGAACCATTATATGATGAAAGCTGTATACAGCTTCTGCAATGGTTTGTTGATCAGGGACTTAGTCATAATATCATGTTGGATATTAGTACAAACGCAACAGTATTCCGAGACGAATTCAGAATATTATTTTCGCAGTTTAAGCATATTGAATTATTGGTTAGTGTGGAAGCAACAGATGAATTATATAGTATTGTACGTGGTGGCCCTAATTATCAATGGAGCCAACTATGTGATAATGTAGAAGAATTTTACAAAATAGAAAATTTAGAAATGGTTTTTGCTGTTACAGTAATGAATACAAATTTATTTGACCTACCAAACGTTTGGGAGTGGTTTAATAAATACCATGCAACTAGAGCGAGTATTAGTATGAGCAACGTAGTTGTAAATCCCTCGTATCTAAATATCGCACATATGCCCGACAGCCTTAGACAGTTAGCACTAGATAAACTTCAACACATTCCTAGTGAGGCTTACTGGCCTGAAGGCAGTTATCATGCAGAGGAGTTTGAATATCAAACTGGTATTGATGATATTAGGAAGGGATTAGAACAAGGCAGTTACAATGAACGTAATTGGCAACATTTTATAAAGTACACGAAAGATCTAGATAGATTGCGTGATACTGATACTTTTAAATATATTCCGGAGTTACAGAGTGGATAAAGAGTTAGAAAAAGAATTTGAGATAATTAATCTCAGACTTCAACAGATTGAAGCAAACCAAAAATTATTATTGGAAAAGTTAAGTAAGCATATTGACTTTATTGATGATACATATGAAGGATTGAAAAATCCTATTCAGGCGGCAAAAAGGTTTCTAGGTAGATGAGCAAATTTGATGAGTATGCAGAGGAGTTAAGTTGGCTTGACTCTGATGAAAGATTAATGTATCTAATTGATCTAGCAAAAAATGCAACTACATTACCTCCAGAGCTACGTACAGATAGTAGAAAGGTTAATGGGTGTGTTAGCCAAATCTGGGTAGATGCAGGTGTAGTAGATGATCTAGTACAAGTATATTACGATAGTGATGCTATGATTACAAAAGGTATAACAAGAGTTGTATGTGATTGCTTTTCAAATATTCCTGTTGAAGAAGCAAAAGCAATACAAAAAGAAGACTTTGAAAAGTTAGGTATTAAGGAATTGTTATCTGCACAAAGGCGTAATGGATTAGGTAGTTTAATTGCTAATATACAACAAAGGGTATCAATATT
>Ga0163109_10003558_pt1 | contig 11909 bp, 12 predicted proteins | sample CRUFie1St13metaG_FD_108704 | JGI IMG/M metagenome (GOLD analysis project Ga0163109, IMG submission 108704) | Marine microbial communities from the Costa Rica Dome - CRUD Field 142mm St13 metaG | ecosystem: Environmental > Aquatic > Marine > Oceanic > Photic zone | place: Costa Rica: the Eastern... | reverse complement strand
TTGAGGAACCAATAGAGGCCCCCCGGGCCGGCTTTGGCGTCGCTCGCGGTCGGGGCGGGAGCCGCTACGTACGTGTCGGAGGACGTGGCCATGATGGGTGGAAGACTAGTGGGCCACGCCCCCTGAAGGAGCCTTAATGCCCATTCGCCCCGGCGCAGAAGCCTGGTCGCTTGACGGTGACGACCGCATCGGAGTCCTCCTGCTGCACGGATTCACCGGCTCCCCCGCCTCCATGCGGCCCTGGGGCGAGCTGCTCGCCCAGCGCTCATGGACCGTGCGCGTCCCACGATTGCCAGGACACGGCACCCGCTGGCAGGACATGAACATCACCCGCTGGGAGGACTGGTATTCCGAGGCAGACCGAAATCTCCGCGAGCTCACCTCTCGCTGTGATCGCGTCTTCGTTGGCGGGCTCTCAATGGGCGGGTCCTTGACTCTTCGGCTTGCTCAGGAGCATCCGCAAGCCATCTCCGGTCTGATCCTGGTGAACCCGTCCGTCCATACCGAACGCCTCGACCGTCACTTGCTTCCGGTTGTGAAGCACCTCGTCGGATCCTTCCCCGGAATCAGCAACGACATCGCCAAGCCAGGTGTCGACGAGATCCCTTACGACCGCACGCCGCTGAAGGCTGCTGCCTCCCTGATAGAGATGTGGTCGGTAATCAAACGTGACATCGCATTCGTGCATCAGCCGTTGCTGCTGTTTCGCAGCGCGCAGGATCATGTGGTGGAACCGTCGAACGCCGAGTGGATTCTCTCCCACATTCACTCCAGCGACGTCGAGGAAGTCGTGCTCGATAACTCCTACCACGTCGCGACATTGGACTACGACGCACAGATCATCGTGGACACCAGCGTTGCCTTCATCGAACGCCTTTCGCAAAGTCAATGACCTCTCGGCGATCGAGCGTACGAGGAGCAACGTGACCGACAATCCGCGGGATTGGCAGCCGCCGTTCGACGATGACGACGAATTTTGGCGCCGCTTCGAGGATTCCCTCAACCGTGCTCAAGGCAACCGCGGGGACGATTCGGCATCATCCAACCCGCCGAGCGAACCTCCACAGACGCCGCCCGAGCCCGACGATGTCTTCGTGCCGCCCGAACCGCCACCGATCTCGGCGCCCCCGGATGCCATTGCGCGTGCCGCCTGGCTGGCGGTGATCATCGGACCGGCCTTGGCCATGATCGGCTACGTCTTCGCGATCAGCAGTTTCCTCGGCGGTATCGGTATCGGGGCGACCATCGTCGGTTTCGTAATCTTGATCGCCCGCCGGGACCGACACATCCCACCGGGCGAGGACCACGGCGACGGGGCCGTCGTCTAAGTCACGTTCGGTCGCAACGGGTTTCGGTTACCGAAATATCGATTGCGGGGGTATCGGTTACCGTGACACGCGCGCAAGGTCGGCAGCCCCCACGATGCCGGCATCATTACCGAGCTTGGCCAGCAAAAGCGCCGGATGTGGCCGGTTCGTTCCACCGAAAATCGATTGGCTGAGCGTTTGCTGCGCACTCGCCAGGATCAGATCGCCTGCGTCAGAGACTCCCCCACCGATCACGAAGGCGTCCGGGTCAACGATGGCCGTGAGGTTTGCCAGCCCCCTGCCGAGCCAAGCACCGACGTTGGCGAACGCCTCGATGGCAATCGGGTCTCCGCGTCGAGCCGCATCGGTGATGTGTGCACCCTGAACGCCCTCGGGTGTTCCATCCCCGAGTTCGAGCAGCACCGTCGCTTCCGGTCGCCTTTCGGCCGCTAATTCCCGGGCCTCGCGCACGAGCGCATTGCCGCTCGCGTACTGCTCCCAACACCCGGTGCGGCCACACCCACACAGCCGGCCATTCGGTACGGCATTGAGATGACCGATCTCCGCAGCAACACCGTAGGCGCCCCGCAAGACGCGACCATCGACCACGATCCCACCGCCGATGCCCGTGCCAACGGTCACCATGACCACGTGCTGGAGCCCAACGCCCGCACCGAATCGCGTCTCCGCCCACGCCGCCGCCGCACCGTCGTTCTCCACCACGCAGGCTAGGCCCGTGGCGGCCTCGAGAACCGTGCGTACCGGAACGTGGGTCCATGCCAAGTTGGGTGCGAAATAGACCAAAGAGCGGGATTGATCGACGCCGCCGGCAACGCCGACACCGACGCCGATGACCGTTCCGTCGACACCTGCTTGCAGCTCGTTGACGACGTCCGCCACCTCTGCCAGTACGGCGCTGGAGTCGTGTCGCGGAGTGGGGCGACGGGCCGTGCGAAGGATGGTGCCGTGTCCGTCCACGACCCCCGCGGCGATCTTCGTGCCGCCGACGTCGACACCGATGGTCACTCCCGACACGGAGTCAGTCTTGCCGGCGGAGCCGGTAGACGCATCGGTGAACGTACCGGTGTCGGATTTCTCGTGCACGCGCCAAGGCTAGGGCCGACGGATGGGAAGCCAGCGGACAGCCGGAAGAACAACCGGCTCCGACGCCGTTGACGCAGAAAGACGAGAAAGGCCCATGCAGATCACGCAGTCGGGCTGGTCTGCTGGATCATCATGACCCGCATGTGCGCCGGCTCCGGATGATTCCCACCATTGCCCGGCAAGCGAGCCGAGCATTCCGAGCATGGACGTCAGGTCCCATCCTTGGGTTGATCCTGGGGTTGATCCTGCGGAGCCATCCTGCGCATTCGACTCGTGGTCTGCGGCGTCGCCGGTCTCGCCAGGGCCACCCGCCTCTCCGTCGCGGGACAACCACCAGGGGCGCTCGTCGCTATCGTCCATCACGCTTCCCTTTCCCTCTCATCGACCTGCTCATCGGGCTGCTCATTGGCCTGATCGCTCGCGCCGCTCGACGCACGGGGTTCGGGCCACTGCGCAGGGTCGGCGCGGAAAGACACCGCGATGCTGTCTCCCGCCAAGACAGCCTCCACCGCGACACATCGACGCAGCGTCGAGTCGAGTTCGATGCGAGCGATCACACCGTCGAGACGAACAACGATGTGAGTCGACGGGTACGACGGATCTTGTGACCACACTCCGACTTCGACATCGCAGTACTCCAGGCCCGGGATGGTGACCGACAGGACGTGCCCACCGTCGGATTCGGATCCGGATAAAGACGCAGATTCCGGCGAGATCGTCAAAGACAGCGGCCCTGCACCACGTGGCTCGATCCCGCGTGCTGCGTGGGATGGCAACACCGGAACCTTGCCCGCGCGACTCCGCTGCACAGGAATGTCGAACAAGCGATCCTGCAACTGTTCCACCAGACCTCGCGCGGATCGGCGAATCTTGTTCGGCCATCCATCGCGCTTGCGCGGCATCGGGGCGACGACCACTCCGGTCACGCGTAAACCCAAGGCGCAACCCTGCGCCACCTGGACCGTGACGCTATCCATGGCGGCACGTTCGGGCGGCGTGACGACAATCCACTCGACGTCACCACCGGCCAACGCATCGGACATGGTCTTCGCGCGCCGGGCCAGGGGGGTCTCGGCGGCTGACACCTGCAACAGCGCCGAGAAGGAACAGGCATCGGACACCAACTCGGGTACCGGCCCGTCGATGACGACAACGGTCGGATCAACTCGCGTGTTCGCAACGTCGAAGGCGGCGAGCAGCATGGCCGTCCGTCGCACCGATGCAATCGCGCCAGCAAGATCGCCGCTTACTCTCGACGCACCGGTGACACAGAACGATTCGGAGAACTCCGCCACAAGAGGGTGATCGCTGAAGTCCCCCAGGTCGACGACGTGGGCGGTCGATATCGCGTTCCGGGCAGCGCTCTCGGCCCACACTGCACCGCTGGGCGTGATCGAACTAGCGAGCAGCACCGGATTCCACTCGCTCCTTCAGGCCTTTGAGAGCGGTGTCGACGATGACCTTCTCGGCTTTGCGCTTGATCATGCCGAGCATCGGAATCTTCACGTCGACGGCGAGGCGATACAGGACGGTCGTCGCCTCACCCGACGCCGTCAGTCGATACATTCCGTCCATCGCGGTCACCATGTCGCCTTTGGTCAACTTCCAGGTGACTTCGGCGTCGCCGTTCCAGTCGTATTCGAGCTCGTAGTCATCGCGAATCGGCCCCGAATCGATGTGGAAACGTGCGTCTGCTGGACGTCCATCGTCTTCGTAGATGCTCAGCACCTCAACGGAGGTGATGCCCTCACTCCACTGCGGGTACGCCGGAAGATCCGCGATCACGTCCATGATCTGCGCGGGCGTCGCGTTGATCTCGATGCTCGATTCGGTTTGGTCCGCCATGGGGGGAGGCTACCTGCTGCCTCTAGAGGTCAATGGTGAATGGGCGTTCTCGTCCGTGGAAATGCCCGACGTTGACGGACTCGGTGCGACCGATTCTGGTTCGAGCCGCCAGCGGCTGGTGGACGTGACCGTAGAAATGAAACCGAGGTTGGTGACGTTCGATGAACTCCACGATCGCGTGCGATCCCACCTCGAATCGTCGAGCGACCACGTCGTAGTTCGACAGCGGGTGGTGCGGCGGAATATGCGTAAACAGCACATCGACGGGGCCGAGGGTGTCGAGCTTTGCTGCATACTCCGCCGGATCGATCTCATAGGGAGTGCGCATCGGACTGATCAACCCTCCGCCGACAAATCCCCATCGTTGACCGTCGACGTCGATCACGTCACCGTCGATGATGCGATGTCCTTCGCGCGCATACTCCGGCCACAGGTCCGGAACATCGACGTTTCCGAAGGTCATGAGTGCCGGTGAGGGCATCGCAGCGAACAACGACTCGTACTGCCGCCGCACCATGGATTCCAAGATCGGCCATCGCTCGTGACGATCCGTGACACCAATCTCCGCCCATGCCGCATCCGACATCGCTCGAGCCTCATCGAACCGGTTAGCGGTTCGCGCCTCGATATACGCGCGCGCGTGCTCGACTCCGAAGAGTTCGGCGAAAATGCCAGCCTCTGGATCGTCGTAGTCGAGAAAGAGGATGAGGTCGCCCAAACACACAAAGACATCCGAGCCTTCGGCGGCCTTCGCGAGGGCGCCATCCGCCCCATGGACGTCGCTAACGATGTTGACGCGCATCGCGCTCCAACTCGTCTTTCAACGACCACGCGATTTTCTTCCACGCATGGACATACCGGCGCCGCAGCCGAGCGATCTGCCGCTGGGCGCGACGGCTACTGCCCACAGCGTGTGGCTCGTACGCCGACCCCGGCCGGGTCGGATCTGCGCGCAGGTAGTGATGCAGCAGCACGCCGGGGGTGTGTTCTTCTAGCCAGATCTCGGCAGATCCGACGACGTCACCTGTGACAGTCCACCGCATGCCATCCCATCCTCGGTCCATGTAGACCTCGAGGGTCAGGCTCGGCCACCACGTCGCCCATCGTTCGCGCACAGCCATCGCCACGTCAGGCCGTCTGGCGCGAATAAAGGTCTCATCGACGATGTCCAGAATCGGGGCACGTTCGCCGATCGGAGCCTCATCGGGCGCCTTGTGGGTAGAAGGCATATCGGTAGCGTGCCATGGGACGGGGAAGGCGGCATCGCCGCCGATATCGCTGCCGACGGCGCCGCACGTGTACCAGAGCGCTCACCACGGGTTCTGGGTTTTTGGCCACCCGAGCCACGGTCGTCGCGTAGCCTGAGTTCCATCATTTTCGCCGCTGCGGCGGCCAGAGCGAGGGAGACGGCACGTGCTCAAGGAGTTCAGCGTTCCGGCCATGGTTCCTGCCCCCACCACGGGGAATCTCACCGACCACATCGTGGAGAACGCGCAGACAAACCCGTCCAAGGTGGTCTTCTCCCTGCAACGCGGAGACGCGTGGGTGGGCGTAACAGCCGCACAGTTCCTCGATGAGGTGAAGGCCATCGCCAAGGGCATCGTGGCCAGCGGGGTGCAGGCTGGGGAACGCGTCGGCGTCATGTCGCGCACGCGGTACGAATGGACCCTCGTCGACTACGCCATCTGGTACGCCGGCGGCATCTCGGTACCCGTCTACGAGACGTCCTCGGCCGAACAGGTCGCCTGGAACCTGACCGACTCCGGGGCCGTAGCGCTGTTCGCCGAGAGCGGCAAGAACAAAGCTGTCTTCGATCAAGTCGCCCCCGACCTGCCCGATGTGACGCGGGTGTGGGTGTTCGACAACGACGACCTTGAGCCCCTGAAGGCTTCCGGCGTGGGCGTCAGTGACGACGAACTCGAAGCTCGCCGCGCCACCGTGCAGCCGGACACCCTGGCGACCATCATTTACACCTCGGGAACGACAGGGCGTCCCAAGGGCTGCATGCTCACCCACAAGAACCTCATGTTCGAGGTGGAGAACGTCATCGCCGGGCTCAAGGACGTGTTCATGGGTCCCGGATCATCCACTCTGCTCTTCCTGCCGGTCGCCCACGTCTTCGGTCGACTGATTCAGCTCGGGGCGGTCCGCGCGCAAACACGTCTCGGCCACGCGCCCGACGTCAAGCAGTTGCTCCCACTTCTGCAGAGTTTTCAGCCGACGTTCGTGCTGGCCGTGCCCCGCGTGTTCGAGAAGATCTACAACTCCGCGCAGCAGAAGGCCGCCGCGGAAGGCAAGGGCAACATCTTCGATAAGGCCGCACACACGGCGATCGAGTACAGCGAGGCTCTCGACGAAGGCGGCGCCGGTTTCGGACTCAAGCTCAAGCACGGGCTCTTCGACAAGCTCGTCTACAAGAAGTTGCGGGCAGCGATGGGCGGCCAGGTGGAGTGGGCCGTTTCCGGTGGTGCACCCCTGGGAGCTCGACTCGGTCACTTCTTCCGCGGTATCGGCATCACCGTGCTCGAGGGCTACGGCCTGACCGAGACATCGGCAGCGACGACGATCTCGCGACCGGGCTCGATCGAGGTCGGTGCGGTTGGCCAGCCGTTCCCCGGTGCCAGCGTCAAAGTGGCCGAGGACGGCGAATTGCTGTTGGCCGGCGGGCAGATCTTCGTCGGCTACTGGAACAACCCGACCGCCACGGCCGAGGTGCTCGAGCCGGACGGCTGGTTCCACTCCGGCGACATCGGCGAGATCGATGATCGTGGCTTCGTTCGCATCACCGGCCGCAAGAAGGAGCTGATCGTGACAGCCGGCGGCAAGAACGTCGCTCCGGCAGTTCTCGAGGACCGTCTACGCAGCCACGCTCTGGTGAGCCAGTGCATGGTGGTCGGTGATCAAAAGCCCTTCGTGGCAGCCATCGTGACGCTCGACCCCGAGGCGCTTCCCATGTGGCTGAAGGTCGCGGGCAAGGACGAGAGCCTGACCCCGGCGGACCTTATGGATGACGCAGAGGTTCTCGCCGAGATTCAGGGCGCTGTCGATGAGGCCAACAAGGCCGTGTCCAACGCCGAAGCGATCAAGAAGTGGGTCCTTGTCCCCGATGAGTGGACCGAAGAGGCGGGCCAGATGACCCCCTCGATGAAACTGAAGCGGGGCGTTGTCCAGAAGGAGTACGAGGCACAAATCGAGGGGATCTACGCCTAAGCCGGCCAGCCACCTGGTGTGTATCGCTGGCGAACGTCGTACCCGTTAGTCGACGTCTCGCCGGCTAGCCGACAACGCGTCCGATACCGCTGAACCGGGACGAGTACCACGGACCGAGAACGTTCGTAACGACGACGCCCTCCCGGGGGTTCGCGGCGTGCACCATTTTGCCGTTCCCGATGTACATACCGACGTGGTGCGTTCCGCGCCCGAAGTAGAACACCAGGTCTCCGGGCTGCGCTTGGCTCAGAGGCACTCGGCGCGTGACCGAGTACTGCGAGCGGCTGTAGTGCGGAAGTGATACACCGGCCTGTCGCCACGCCGTCATCGTCAGACCGGAGCAGTCGAAAGAGTTGGGTCCTGCGGCCGCAGCGACGTAACGGTCACCGACTTGTGAGAGCGCGTACATCACCGCTTTCGCTGCTCGACCACTTCCGGTGAATCCACCGCCGGCGCTTGAAGATCCGCCCGAATTGTTGAGTTCAGCCTGTGCCGCCAGTGCTGCGGCGCGGGCAGCTTCCCGCTCCTCACGCGCCAATCGCGCGAGGCGTTGGCGTTCCTTCTCCTCCAGGTTCGCCAGGACGCGCTCGGCTTCGGCCAGACGATCGTTCGCCTCCCCCTTCGCTTCCTTCATGCGATCGCGAAGGTCCTTTGCCCGTGCTTCCTTGTCCAAAACGGCGGCTTCCGACTGGGCGAGCCGCAGACGCGCGGTGGCGGTTTTGCGCAAGGCGGACGCCTGGCCACGCTGCACTGCATCCAAAGCCGCAGCCTGGGCCAGGAATTCGTTCGGGTCCTCACTCAGGAGCACCTGCAGCGAGGTGTCGAGGCCCCCGGAGGTGTATGCCGCGCGGGCGAGGTCGTCGACCGCACCCAAGATCTCGCGCATCTCACGACGCTCCCGCTTGACCTTGGCCTTTAATGCACCAAGCTGCCGACGCACTTCCTGAAGTTCGTTGCGAGATTCGTTGAACCGCTCGGTCGCAGCCTCGGCCTTGGATTCCAGGTCCATCACCTTCATGCGGACCTGCTGAAGATCAGGTGCAGCATGGGCCGGACTTACCAGTACTCCCGACGCCAACAAACCACCGAGGGCCAGCAGGACACCCACCGAACGGGCACTGCGCCTCATCCGCACGCGTGGCCTCCTGGTGAGCGTCTCGTCTAGTCGTCCCCGGGGACGTGGGTTGGTACCGGTGAGCGGCTCTCCACCCTCGGACGGGCCTAGTAGGACCCCGGTTCCCTTAAGGTGACAGAATGGTGACGACGTGCTCGACGGATGTCCTAGAGACATCTCACCCGGCCTGGCGCTCTCCTGGGACGAGGCGTAACGGCGGCACAAGGCCGGACTCGGCCAGAACGCCGATGGCTCGGGCGTGATCACCGGCTAGTGGCACGGGGCTTTGGCGGGGATCTGGGGTGCCGAGCAGAACGGTGACCACGCAATCGTCGCAGGCGGGGCCCGCTACCTGGCAGGAGTCGCAATCAATGACCATGCCTGCACGCTAGACGCGGGGTCTGACACTGACCTGCCAATTGGCTGTCTTGCCGATCGGCTGTGGTCGCCGGGGTTTAGACGCCGCCATCTCCGGGGGCCTCTTGGCTCGGCCCACCGAACTCGGGCCGGGGCACCACCTCGATGTGATCGCTCGCCGAGCACCAACGGCAGGTCACCGCCTCGACGTGCTCGGCCAGCACCTCGTGCTCTTCCACGGCCACCTCACCCGCCAAGGACGCGTGCCAGTACTCGCGGGATCGGACCGTCCTGGTGACGTCGAAGCGCGTCAGATTGCCGCAGTGCCCACAGCGAAGACGCGAGGACTCGTCGGGTAGGGAAACAGCCATGGCGATGAACCTACCGGGCGATGTCACACCGGCGGCCTAGCGTGCGTCGAGATGTCGATCACCGAGGGAACGATGACTCCCGGCCAGCTGACCTTGGACGAGTTGGCCGCGGAGGAGCCGTTGGCGTCCGTGACGTTCGTCATCGTCGATCTCGAGACGACCGGTGGCCCAGCGACCGAAGCCGGCATCACAGAGATCGGGGCCGTCAAGGTCCGCGGGGGTCAGACGCTGGGAGAGTTCGCCACCCTGGTCGATCCCGACCGAAACATCCCCGCCCACATTCAGGCGATGACGGGCATTACTCCGGGCATGCTGCGCGATGCACCATCGGTGGCCGGGGCCGTGGCGTCTTTCGGCGAGTTCGCCGGTGACGCGATTCTTGTCGCCCACAATGCTCCCTACGATCTTGGGTTCCTCAAAGCCGCATGCGCTCGCCACGATCTGTCCTGGTTTCCCGGACGGTCGTTAGATACCGCGCGGCTCGCCCGCGTGGCACTGCACCCAGGCGAAGTGCGCAACTGCAAATTGGCGACGCTCGCCCAGTACTTTCACTCGCCCGTCACACCCGTTCATCGGGCACTCGCCGATGCCCGCGCCACCACGCACGTGCTGCATCGCTTGTTCGAACGCGTCGGGTCTTTCGGTGTGGCGACCTGGTCGGATCTGCGGGCGTTCGTCTCGCGGGTATCGACCGAGCAGCGCGCGAAACGCCATCTCGCGGACGGTCTTCCGACCGGTCCGGGCGTCTATACCTTCGTCGACGCCCAAGGCGCACCGTTGTATGTCGGAACGTCGCGCAACGTTCGTTCACGTGTTCGCAGCTACTTCTCGGCTGCCGAACAACGCGCCCGCATGACGGAGATGATCGGCATCGCCCAACGCGTGGAGGCCATCCCGTGTTCGACACCGTTGGAAGCACGGATCCGCGAACTGCGCGCGATTTGCCTGCACCAGCCGCGGTATAACCGAAAGTCGCGCCGGGCCTCGACCACCTGGTGGTTGCAGCTCAGCGACGAACCGGCACCGCGCTTGGTCTCCGTTCGGGCAACGGCGGAAGCTTTCCCCGACTCCGGTTGGGGTCCCTTCCCCTCGCGGGGCGCCGCTCGCGCCGCCGCCGAATTCCTGTCCAGCGAAACGGGACTGCGCACGTGTACGCCGCGACTTGCCCGCACACCCGCGGCCACATCACCCCAATGTTTGCGCGGTCACCTTGGATCGTGTGCGGCCCCGTGCACCCGGAATGGGGACCAGGACGCCTACGCCAATTCCGTTCGGCGGGTGCAGCAGATCCTGGCCGGGGATTTGGCCGAGCTCATCGAAGCTGGACTTACCCGCATGAGGTCCTACGCGCACGCAGAACAATTCGAAGAGGCAGCCAATCTTCGCGATCAGATGTCGGCGGTGGTCGGTGTCAGCGAACGCTTCCACCGGCTGCGTGCTCTGCGCGACGCCGGAACGATCGTGGCCGCAGCGCCTGACGGTCGGGCAGGTTGGGATATGCACGTCATCGACCGGGGCCGACTGGTGGCCGCGACTCACGCGTCCAGCTCGGACGATGCGCGTGCGTGCGCCCGTGCCGCGGTCACGACCGCGGAGGACCGAGCCGTGAGATCGGCATCGACGACCGTCGAGGAAATGTCGCTGCTCGCTCGGTGGCTGGAATCTCCCGACGTTCGATTGATCAGCGTCGAGGCACCTATGGCCTGGCCGTCCTCCGCCGGATCACGCATGTTCTCCACCGGGGAAACACGCGCGGACCGTTCGACGTCCCCGCGCACCTCGGGGAGTCATCAAGGACGCCCCGTAGGTCCCGCACCGGGAGTCACAACCGTGAGTCGGCTACTTCCCCCGGACGCGAACTAGTTCTCTGCCGCGTCAGCCACGCGATTGCTGGCATCGGCCCATCGAGAGACCAACGCCCACGCATCTCCGGATTCCAACACCGCTCGGGCCCGCGGTATCTCCGCTTCGATGCGCTCGATCAGCGACCTGGTGTCGTTGCCGGTGTCAGTTCCGTTTCCGGCGCCGTGATTCGCCGCGGCATCGAAGGCCACCAGGGCGGCCGCGGCGTTCACCGCAACCGCGTCACGAATCGCCGCCACCCGCGGAGCGTCGTGCCCGCCGTCGCTCGCCTCACCCGGGCGCAAGCAGGCCTCCAGGAGTTCCACGTTTCTCTCCGCCGTCCCACCCACCAGTAACGAAGCGTCGACCCGCTCGATACCCCATTCGCGTGGGTCGAGGACCACCTCCTGCAGTTCACCACCCGTTGCATCCCAAGCCCGCGTCGTCGTCGTCGTGGAGATTTCATCGAGACCGTCATCGCCTCGAACGACGATCACCGACACGCCTCGATCAGCCAAGACCTGCGCCATCACCGGAGCCGATTCGACTCTCGCGCACCCCACGAGCATCGCTTCCGGGCGCGCCGGGTTGGCCAGCGGTCCAGCGATGTTGAACACCGTCGGCACTCCGAGTTCTCGACGGGTGGGCCCGGCGAATCTCAAGGCCGGGTGAAAAGCCGGAGCGAAGCAGAACCCGATCCCGACCTCCCGAGCGCAGGTGGCAACCGCATCCGCACTCAATTCGATGCGCACCCCGAGA
>Ga0163109_10003557_pt1 | contig 11909 bp, 5 predicted proteins | sample CRUFie1St13metaG_FD_108704 | JGI IMG/M metagenome (GOLD analysis project Ga0163109, IMG submission 108704) | Marine microbial communities from the Costa Rica Dome - CRUD Field 142mm St13 metaG | ecosystem: Environmental > Aquatic > Marine > Oceanic > Photic zone | place: Costa Rica: the Eastern... | reverse complement strand
TTGTCCGGGCCAGAGGAGGAGTCTAGCGTGGCCGCGCACTCGAAAAGCAGCTTCTTCCCAAACGCCTGCACCCACGGCTGCACGCCTGCGTAGTGCTTGAGCTCCAGCAGGGCGGTGGCCAGCGCCAGCTTGTGCTCGAGGTAAACGCAGCACCGGGAGGCGAACGCTTCGATGGACACCTTCCCACCCCGCTGGTCGCCCGTGAGGAGCTGCTTGTCGATCACGGCCGTCCGAAGGAGCTCCGCGAAGTATGGCCTTGCGTGTGTCACATCAATGAGAGCGCACAGGCACTTCTGGGCCGCCTCTTTCGGCCCGTCGTACGCTAGGGCCTCGAGCATACCGCAGAAGGCCAAGGCGTGGGCCGCGGGCCCGTGGGTCTCGCACGTCCGCAGGAGCGCAAAGAGCGGCGCCTCCTGGTCACCCTCTTGCGCCGCCAAGTGCTGCAGGCAGCTCCGCACCTGGAGCGCCACGTGAGAGGCGACCGAGGGCGGTAGAGTCCCCATGCCGCCTAGGTATCAGGTGCCGCCTAGGTACCAGGGGAGGTAGAGGAGGTGTAGATCGTCGGGTCAGGGGGGAGCTGGGGGCCGAGCGGGGTCGGAGGTGCGGGGGTGCGGGGCAGGTCGGGGACGGACTGTCTGGGCCCGAAGAACCAGCGCGGCATCCTACCTCACTCAGTCTACTTCGTCTAGCGTGTTCGTTCTTCTCGTCGTCCGCAAGACGCCATCGAGACGGGGTTTCTACTCCGCCGATTTCTATTAGGTCCTTTGAAAAACGTCGCGATCGACATAAGTGGAAATTTCCATTTTTTACAATAACACGCGTTACCAGGAGAATCCCTTGATCTTCTCCTGCTTCTCAACCAGGTCCACCTGGCACTTTTTCCTTCTGTAGAAGATAGGGCAATCTCTCGCCGTGCACAGGACGTCCTGGTGCAGGCTTCCCGAGCACCGTTGGCACTGCGTCCACAACTTGTTGAAGTCGGCCTCCAGCTCCCTCAGCCCCTCAATCTCCCTGCTGTAGATGCTCGCCTCCTGGCTCTTGCAGTGCTTGCAGAGGTTGCCACCGCCCTTTGGGATGGGCGCCTTGCAGCCCAGACACTTCGCGCCCACCTTCAGAAAGCCCATCATGCCGCCGCCAGCCTTGCTTGTGGGGTTCACCACCTTCCTGGTGTGCTCGCCCACCAGGAGGGACTTTGGGTTTTTCAGGATCGGCTCGAAGATCCTGAGCAGGGGCAACGTCAGGTGGTGTTCCACGTAGTGCTGGTAGTCGATGGCCAGGTTATTCTCGAGCGCGTAGATGGGGTCCTCCGCCTTTTCGTAGGCCTTGGCCCCCTTCATGCCCTTGATGATCACGTAGGGAATCCGGTCCCCGAGCTGTGGCGCGGTGGCTGCGTCCCTCTTCCTCATCTTCTCAGCCAGCTCCACGTGGGCCTGCTTGGCTGCGTAGTTGGTCTTTGACAGCTCCTTAGTCACCACCAGCATTGACATGTCCAGCTTGTTCTGCAGGAGGTCCGAGATCATCTTCTTGACGTACGAAACGGCTCCGTCCACGTCCTGCTCGATCAGCACCTTCTCCAGGCAGGTGGTGACCACATTCCTGACCAGGGCGCAGTTGTCCCTCCTTACCGTCTCAATACCTTTGGTGTCCATCTTGTCATACTTGCGCGGGTCCGTCCACAGCAGCCCGGCGTATCTCTTCTTGGAGATCAGCAAGTAAGGGAAGTAGCACTTCTCAAACTCGAGCTTGATAGGCTTGACAAAGGTGTCGCTGACAAATTCCGCCGCCTCCTCCCCGAGCTCCATGCTCTTCTTCAGGTCCTTGTTCCCGAACTTGATCATCACACTGTCTGTGTCCCCGTACACGACCTCGGCATCGTGCTCGTACCCGTTAGCCTTGCAGTACTTCTTTGTCACCAGATTCTTGGTGTGCATGATCATGTCCCTGCCAAAGGCGGTGACGCTGGCGGAAATTTCGAGGCAGGGCATCTTGCCCACGGTCGCGCCCGTGAAGCCGTACACCGAGTTGGCGCTCACCTTGAGAGCCAGCTGCCTGCCATTCAGCACTCCCTTCAGGAACTCGTCCTTGGCCTCCTTAAGCTCTTTCTTGGCCCTCTTCCTGGCGCCGAGGAGCTCCTCCAGAATCTCTGGCAGGATGCCCTTGCACAGCGAGGACTTGGCGAAGTACTGCCCACTTGGGGTCTTGGTATAGTCGTCTGGGCTCATAGAACCCACCATGTAAGGCGGCAGGAGCGTGCAGTAGCACAGGTTGTGGGCCATCATGATCGAGGGGTACAGGGAGGCAAAGTCCAGGGTGGCCACAGGCTTGGTGTAGTACCCGGCCTTGGCCTCCAGGACCGTGGCCCCCTCGTACGCGACGCCGTCCTGGACCCCGCCCCCCTTCTTGGCAGGAACGAGAAGTCCCCTCTCCCTCGCCTTCCTTAGAATCTGGGAGAAGACCTTAATACTCTGCCCCCTCGTCGTCAGGAAGCTCAGCGGAACCCCCGTCACCCTCGCCATCTCGATGTAGTTGTACATGTACATCAGCTTGTCCAGCAGGCGCTGTGGGAGGTAGGCGTCCTTGAGGCAGTAGACCGCCAGCCTGCGCCTCGTCTCCTCGTTCCCGTTCTGCAGGTCCGTGATGCACGAGTGGTGGACGTCCTCCTTCTGCTCGCCCAAAAAGGTCGCGGACACGTTGTTCAGGGAGTAGGAGCTCAGCTTGTGGTCGCGCTGGATCACAGTGAAGAGGTCGAACTGCACCCTCCCATCGATGGTGATCTCCTTGGACTCCCTGGTACCATAGGCCTTGGACGAGAACACGGTGTCCCTCATCTTCACCACGTTGTTCTTCACCCTGCCCAGGTACGAGAACTCCTTTACCTTGAGCTTGTTGGCCCTGTCGATCAGGTAAGGCAGGTCGAACTTGAGAATGTTGTACCCGATGATGATGTCCGGGTCCGTCTTCCTCACGAGATCCGCCCACTTCTTCAGCAGCTCGGTCTCCCTGTCGAAGGACATGACCTCCGAGCCCACGATCGGGGCACACGTCCCGAGGGTCATGATGTTCCTCACCCTGGGCTTCGGCTCTCCCTGCACGGTCAGCATGCTAGCGATCTGGATCACCGGGTCGATCTCCGCCTCGGGGAAGTGGCCCTTCCTCCCCGCGCACTCTATGTCCACCGACAGGATCCTGAGCTTGCCGAGGTCCATGAATTCGCCCTCCGCTGGGTGGCTGATGATGGACTCAAACCCAACGTCCACCTCCACCTGGGAGTACGTAACCTTGTTGCTGGGCTGGCGCACCGAGTAAGAGCCCTTTGGAAACTCCAACCAGTTTCCCCCCACGATCTTGCAGTCGATCATGAACCTCAGGATGAAGAGCACGTTCGACTCGAAGGTCTCGAAGGCCCGTGTGCCGAGGCCCGAGATGTTCAGGCCCCTCTCAATAATTGTCCTGCACTTGGACACAAAGTTGGGGACCAGGGTGGTCACCTTGAGGAAGGGCTTGACCTGGCCGGGGTCGTAGCCCCACAGGCTCTTCTTGTGCTCCACCTCGATCCTGGTGATGCACTTGAACCCGCCCGCGAGCTTGGCCCCGCCCGCGTTCACCACCTCCCTCTCCAGCGACTGCCTGAAGGCCTCCACGTCGTCCGGGCTGAAGCCACCCCTGGGCAGCGCGACGTAAAAGTACGGCTCGAAGCCGTGGACGAAGGCGCACACGCTATTTCCCTGGCGGTTCACCCCGTACATGCGGACCACCGGGACGCTCGCCCCCCTGAGCTGTGGCTGCACGAAGGAGTTGTTCGCCCTCTGGATGGTGTAGTCGCACTCGATCTGCTGGAACACGAGTGGTTGCGTGCTCGCGTCGAGCTGGCCATCCTCGAGGGGAGGCCGGCACCAGTTCCTCCCGTAGTCGCCCTCCTCCAGGGACGGCGCGGCCTCCGCGGCCTTGGCGGCGTCCTCGAAGAAGTCCTCCAACATCTCCTGCTCGTGCTCCTCTTCGTAGAGCTCGCGCTCCACGTCCATCTCGAGCTCGCCGTCCTGCGAGGCCCTCCCTCCCCCGCCGGAGGGTCCGCCGCCTCCGGTGTTCTGTCTCTTAGGCTCGCCTCCCCCTCCGGGGGCAGACCCCCTCTTCGCCGCGTACCCTGCCATGATGAACCCCGGATGGTCGGATCCCCTCTGTTCCCCAGCTCTGTCGCCCTCGTTTTTTAGTTTGGTTGGCGGGAAGCCAGCATCTCGCAAAATGGCTTTGGAAAAAAAGCCAGAAATCTTTGGACGACAAAGTCAGTCGGGGAGCGGAGGAGCCAGCGGGGCAGGAGCACGGGGAGCGACGGGACGGGAGCGGAGAGGGTGAGGTGTGGGTGGGCGAATGTCCGGCCTTGCGAGGAACGCGCTGCAGAGCGCGAAGGAGAAGGACAAGAAGGAGGGGACGGCGAAGGTCGCTAGGTACCGTGCGGGCCAGGTCCCCAAGTGGGCGGAGGAGGAGGAGGCGGAGGCGGGAGGCACCGATGGCGGTCTGCTGGGAGGGCGCCGGGGAAGCGCGTCCGGACTGGTGTCCACGTCGGCCGTGGCCCCCGTGGTCGTGAAGCCTGGGTCCGGGGACCGCAGGCTGCAGCGGCTGGCGGGCCGGGCGTCCGCCGCGGCGGACCCCCACCGCCGCAGGAGGCACCGGGACGATGGGGAGGACGACCCGGCTCCCGCTCGGGGTGCCGCCGCGGGCTCCGGGGACACGGACGAGGAGGACGAGGAGGAGCTCGCGGAGCGCAGGCGCAGGATTCGGGCCGCGCAGCTCCGTGAGGAGGAGGCGGGTGCTGGACCCGGCGCGGCGCCGGGCGGGGCGCCTGGCAAGCTAGCTGCGGACGAGTCCGAGGAGTACTACAGCTCCGAATACGAGACCGACACGAGCGAGGACGACGGCGCCTCGAGGCTGGCCAAGCCCGTCTTCGTGTCAAGGAGGGACCGAACCACGACCGCGCGCCGCGGCAACTCGGTGCAGACCACGTGGAAGAGCACCGACGAGGTCGAGAAGAGGCAGAGGGAGACGCGGGAGATTGTGAAGCAGATGGCCGTGAACGAGTTCGGCGGCGGGACGGACGGCAGGAGCCTCGAGGACGTGGACACGGACGATGAGAAGGATAAGGCCGCCGAGTACGAGGCGTGGAGGCTTCGGGAGCTCGACAGGCTGGAGCTCGAGTGGAAGGCTGAGAACGGGTTCAGGGAGCTGGAGGCGGAGGCCGAGGCGGCGGAGGCGGCTATGGATGAGGATCCCAAGGACAAGGGAGACCGAGCATTCCTGCAGAAGTACTACCACAAGGGCGCGTTCTTCCAGAACGTGTCGGACGGCAAGCTCGCGGTCAACGACAAGGTGGAGGAGGTCTACAAGAAGGACTACTCGGCACCCACCGGCGAGGACCTGTACAACAAGGCGGTGCTGCCCAAGGTGATGCAGAGGAGGAACTTTGGAAAGAGGAGCCAGAGCAAGTGGACTCACCTCTCCGCGGAGGACACCTCCAAGCTGGGGGACGACTACAAACCGCACTTCAGACCGAGGAGGAAAGAGGAGGGCAGGCGAGGGGCCGAGTAAACGTTCACGAGGCTGATGACTCAAAATGGAAATTTCCCACCAAAATTCGCTCCCGCCAAAAACGCGAAAAAAATCGCCCTCCTTTTTTTTGTTTCGCGCCAACTCTCGCGGGGTGATCAAGGGGACCGTCGCCAACAGAGACAAGCCAGAAAAGCCTCGACGCGCCCGACCGACGAACGAGCGCGTGCGTAACCCTTGACCTTGCTAGCACGGAGAGCGAGGCAGAGAGTGTATCTATTCGTGGGAGTCTATTCGTCGCTCCTGAGGGAAAGAGGCTCCTGAGGCTGCAACGGGCTACCGAGATCCGGTGGGCTCGCGCGAGGGAAAGAGACTAACACAAGACCACCATGGCAGGTTGGGACGAAGGGCAGGTGTTCTTCAGCGACCAGCGCTACACGGCCGAGATCGACAGCGACAGCCCCGCCGTCGGTCACATCGCCGAGCGCCGCTTCGCAGAGTTCCTGAGAACGTTCAGGTCCGAGGATGACGCCTTCATTTACAGGGACCAGCTACTTCGCAACAAGAACCGCCTGCGCATTAAGCTTGAGCACCTCAGAGCGTTCGACGATGAGCTGGGAGACCTTTTGGTCCAAAAGCCGGCGGAGTACCTCGCGCTGCTGGAGATGGCGGCGAGCACGGTGCTCCTGTCGCTGCAGGCGGCGACGGACGAGGGGGAGGCGCCCGTGCAGCAGGAGGTACAGGTCTTCCTGTACAGCGAGACTCCCTTCGGTCCCAAGACCCTTCGCGAGCTGTCCTCCGAGCACGTGTCGAGGCTCGTGACCATTTCCGGGATCGTCACGGCGGCCGGAAAGCCCAGGGCGAAGGCCACGCACGTGTCCCTCCAGTGCCAGAACTGCAAGAACACCAAGACGATCGCGTGCAAGCCTGGGCTGAGCGGCGTCAACCTACCCCGTAGGTGCGAGCTGCAAAGTATGGAGGGAGCGGAGCCCTGTCCATTGGACCCCTTCGTGGTCCTCCCTGACAGCTCCAAGTATGTGGACCAGCAGACGTTGAAGCTTCAGGAGAGCCCAGAGGACATCCCCACCGGAGAGCTGCCGAGGAACATCCTGCTCGTCGTGGACAGGCACCTCGTGCAGAAGATCGTTCCAGGCACGAGGGTGACCACCGTGGGAATCTTCAGCATCATGCAGGCCAAGCAGGGCAAGAACGAGAACTTTGCGATCCGCCAGCCCTACCTTAGGGTGGTCGGCCTGGAGGAGGACTCTGAAGGCAGCAGCAGGAGCGCCCCGACATTCACCCTGGAGGAGGAGCAGAACTTCAGGGAGTTCGCGTCTCAGAGCGACTGCCTGGACAGGATCTTTGGCAGCATCGCGCCGTCCATCTTCGGCTCCCCCGACATCAAGAGGGCTATCGCGTGCTTGCTCTTCGGCGGGTCCAGGAAGAGGCTCCCCGACGGCACCCGCATCAGGGGTGACATCAATGTGCTGATGCTCGGAGATCCCTCCACTGCCAAATCGCAGTTCCTCAAGTCTGTGGAGCAGGTCGCGCCCATCTCCGTGTACACGTCCGGCAAGGGCTCCAGTGCGGCCGGTCTCACCGCGTCGGTCATCAAGGACCCCTCGTCCGGGGAGTTCTACCTGGAGGGCGGGGCCATGGTGCTCGCCGACGGCGGCGTCGTCTGCATCGACGAGTTCGATAAGATGAGGATGGAGGACAGGGTTGCCATCCACGAGGCCATGGAGCAGCAGACCATCTCCATCGCCAAGGCTGGCATCACCACGGTGCTCAACTCCCGCGCAGCCGTCCTGGCCGCGGCCAACCCACCCTCCGGCCGGTACGACGACCTGAAGACCGCCCAGGAGAACATCGACATCCAGACCACCATGCTTAGTAGGTTTGACCTCATCTTCATCGTCAAGGACGAGAAGTCCTTCAACAGGGACCTTGAGATTGCCAGGCACATCGTCGGCGTCCACAGGAGGGCCGGCGAGAGCACCGTGATGGACAACAGCGACAACGCCAAGGACAACTTTCTCAAGCGCTACATTGAGTACTGCAAGCACAGGTGCAGCCCGAGGCTGGCGGAGAGCGCCTCCCAGATCCTGCAGAACGAGTATGTCAGAATCAGGCAGTCCTCCAGGGAGCAGTCCGTGCAGACTAAGGACTCCCCCGCGGTTCCTATCACGGTCAGGCAGCTCGAGGCCATCGTTAGGGTGAGCGAGTCACTGGCCAAGATGCAGCTGCAACTGAACGTCACCGAGTCTCACGTGAGGGAGGCCATCAGGCTCTTCAACGTTTCCACCGTGGACGCCTCCAACTCTGGGATCATGGACTCCATCGTGTTTACCGCTGAGCAGAGAGAGGAGTTCGCCCAGATCGAGCAGCAGATCAAGAGGCGGCTGGCCATCGGGGCCTCGCTGTCCGAGAAGAGGCTGATCGACGACGTCATCAAGTACGGCTTCACGGAGCAGAGCATCAGGAGGTCCCTCGTGTTCCTCACCCAGCAGGGGGACGTCGAGCACAGAAGGGAGAGGCGTATCGTGCACAGAAGGCGCTGAGGGCGGCCGACCATCCCTCCAACAAAACATCTTTGTAAATCATTTCAGCAGCAGCGATTAACGTTCTGTTTCCAACAAAAAGGTTGCGGGAAGCTTTGCCCCGTTCTCAGCCAACACCTCCTCCCAGGGTCTGCCTCCTCTGCTCTAACCTGTCCCTCCTCGCCTGCTCGTCCTTCTTCTTCTTTTCCTGGTGCTCCTGAATTTGCCGCAGGAGCTTCCACTCCACGCTTGTCAGTCCCTGGTCGTCGTCCTTGGCCTCCAATCTCACCCTCTCCTCGCTAAGCAGCTCGTCCATTCTTAGCCGCTGACGGACGGGTACCCTCCTGCCGGACTCAAGCCGCTTTAGAAGGCTCTCCACCTCGTCCGACCTGCTCTCCAGCTCCGTCGCTCTCGCCCGGTACCTTTTCTCCTGCGCCCTCAGACCCTCCAGCACCATCCTGTCCTGTTCTCCCAGTCCCGCGCCCGCCAGCTGCCTCTCCAGCCTCTCGATCTCGTCCCTCCTGAAGGCCTGCAAGAACTCCGCCTCCTCGGACGACAGCGCGCCCCCCTCCTGGAGCTTCGCCGTCAGGGCCTGCACCCTCAGGAGCTGCTCCTGCTCAATGGCAGCCTCGCGCGCGGCGGCGCTCCCAGCGCACCCCTCCTCCTCGTCGACAGAGCCGCTGATCCCGATGCCATTCTTGGCCACGATCTCCCTCTCCCGGGCGCTGTCCAACCTACCCGAAGCTGCGGCCCTCTGGGCGACCCTCACGAGGGCAAGCCTCTCTTTGTCGTCCAGGGAGGCCGTGCCGCCCGAAACCCAACGGTCAAGAATGCCAAGGTCCGCGCCGCTCTGCATGCAGTCCTTGAGCTTCCCCTCCACCTCCCTCCTCTCCGCGACCCTAGCGGCCTGCTCCTGCTCCTCCTCCCTGGTGCGGCGCAGGACGTACGCGCTCTTGGAGAACATTCCGCCATAACTCGCCCTTTGGGTCTTGGAGACCTCCCTCGCACTCCTCTTGGCCTTAGCTAGGAGTGTTGCGACGTTCCTGTCTCCTGGACTCAGCTCGCTCGCCTCCCCGAGGACCTCGGCGGCCTCCGCGAACTTTCTCATGCCGAGGAGCGCCTTCCCCGCCCGGTACAGGGCCTTGGAGCTCCTGCCGTCCATCGACAACGCGATCCTTGACTCCTCGAGAGCCTGCTCGAACCTTCCGCACGACAGGGCGCAGGCCGCTAGATTCAGGTGGCACACCAGCTCGAGGGCCTCCATCTTGCCCCGCAGATCCGCGAAGTCCCCGCGCTTCAGGGCCTCTACGGACTCGGCGGCGTCGATCATCACGAGGCACGCCACGTTTCTCTTCTCAGCCACCTCCGCAAGACCCTCGCCGAAGAGCCTCGACCCCTCGTCCTTCTCCGCCGTCGCCTTCCTCAGCTGGTTCCGGGCGAGGTCCCTGAACTCCGCCAGGCTCACCTGCACCCTCTTCACGTCCATCGCCACCATCGCCGCGGTCTTCGTCGCCGCGAAAAAAAGTAACGCGCTTCTTGCAGAAAACAACATTTCCGGTGGAAATGTTGCCGAATCAAATCGCCCGGAAAATCGCGTAGGGAAATTGGTTGGCTGCGAGCCACAGATCAGATCATCCAAAACCGGGACCCGGGCAAAGAGAGAGCGCAAGCGTAGCACTAGACGCCGACAAGAGCACAGAAAACGACAAAGGATGTTGTCCAAGGCCGTGAGCAAGACCGCAACGAGGAGCGCCGGAGCCGCCAAGGCGCGCGCCGTGAGCGCCGCGAGGGTGGGGGGCAGCGCCCGCGCCGCGCCCAGGCCAACGTGAGTGTCTTTCCCCCTCTTTGGCCTTGAGCCAGCCAGCCTTCCAAGACGCCCTAGCGTGGGACTCTGCCGCGGGAGTGGCCACGCCGCCGGCGACGGCGACGACGACGACGGCGAAGTTCCTGACGGCGTCTCCCTCCCCCCTCCTCTCCCCTTCCGAATGTAGTCTCAGGAACAGGAACGTCGCCGGAACCAGGGGAGGCGTCGCGACCCAGGCCTTGGGCCCGAACGAGATCGCCCTTTTGGCCGAGGTCCCAGAGTCCCAGGTCAACGAGATCTTCCACACCGCTGGAGTCATGTTCGCCATCACCCTCACGGGTCTCGCCCTCGGGTTCGTTCTCCTCAGGGTCGAGTCGCTGGTGGAGGCCGGCAACAAGGAGTGAGAGTTGCTATCTCTCGGAGTGTGTGGCCTTCGCAAGGGGGGAGGCCTAACCTCGGCTCGAAAAAAAAAATGAAGGAAAGTTGCGGAGTAGGCGGCACAAGAGCAGACGGGTGGTGTGCGACTGGTGCGAGTAGACGCGACGACAAAAAAAAAATGTAACTTTTTAGGAAGGAAACCATTTTTCCCTTCTCACCCCTTCTTCAGGTTCTGCATGTGGTCCTGGACAAAGTCAAAGGCGGGCTCGGGCCTCGCCCGGCCATCGATCATCGTGCTGTTCCTGGCCGGGCTCAGGGTCCTCTCCAGGCCCGCGGACGGCTTTCCCAAAGGCCCGCCCCCGTTATGCGCCTGCGCCGGTGGGGGGCGCATACCTCCCATCATGCCCCCCACGCCCATCCCCATCATGCCCATCCCCATCATGCCTGGGTTTGCGGCCGCGCCCATCTGCTGTTGCTGCATCATCATCATCTGCTGCTGGTACATCATCTGCTGCTGATACATCATCTGCTGCTGTTGCGCCGCCGGGTTCACCCCCGCCATCTGGGGCGGCGGGCTCATCGGAGGAGGGCTCATCGGAGGCCTCACAGGCGCCGCAGCGGGGACCGCGGCGGGCGCAGGCGGCGCCTCCTGGCTGACAGACAGGCCGTCGAAGAGACCGCCGCCGCCACCTCCCGTGCCCACGGCAGTTGACACTCCGGCGGGAGGCGGAGGGGCCCCCTGGGCCCCACCATCAGACACGCTAAGCCCCTCGAAGAGGTTGCCAGCTGCCGCGGCTCCCTGAGCTGCTGGCTGCTGGGGCGCTGGCACCGGCGCCGCTGCCTGGGCCGCCATCTCGAGACCCTGCAGGAGGTCACCCGCGGGGGCCGGGGCCGGGGGGGCAGCTCCTGGGTTTTCCAGCCCCAGGTCCAGGAGGTCGGCCTGCAGCTGCTGCTGAGGGGGCGCAGCAGCAGAGATCTGGTTCTGCGCCTGCCCCCCCGCCCTGTTCAACTTGGACAGCACGCTCCTCGCCTTGTTCGCAAGCGTGGCGTTGTGCGACCCGCACAGGGCCTGCACGCAAGCAGAGTCCCCAGCAGCAAAGTCCCTGACGGCATTCGCAAAGGTCTTGTTGTGGCACCCCAGCAGGGCCTGCAGAAGGCAAACACCGACATACTGCTGCTGCCAGGGGTCGTGGGTGAGCTTGAGCTTCAGGGTGAGCCACACGTCCTCGACGTGCACGTCCTGTGCTGCAGAAACGTACTTTTTGACGTCGTCCGCGGGGGGCTGGAGCTTCATGCCCTTCCTCTCGCAGGCCCTTTCCAAAATCTGCTCCATCCTGGCGATGCTCGCGTTCGAGGACGAGGGCTCGTTCCTGGCGTACGTGTCGATGGGAACTGGGGCTCCCTGCGACGCTTGCTCCGCGGGCCTCGGGCCTGGTCCTGGGCCCCTTGGGCTCTGGGCAGGGCTACCCGCGAACTGGGGGGCCTGGTCCCTGCCGTTCGAAGCCCTCCCACCCCACGAGAGTCTGACGCTGAACCCGCCCGAGCCGCTCCTGTCCCTCCCTCCCCCCGCCTTGCTGAACATGGACGAAGCCCGTGCGCTCTCGTCGCCCCCTTGGCTCGTGCTCGCCCCGCTCCCGCCGCTGCCAAAG
>Ga0163109_10003555_pt1 | contig 11910 bp, 20 predicted proteins | sample CRUFie1St13metaG_FD_108704 | JGI IMG/M metagenome (GOLD analysis project Ga0163109, IMG submission 108704) | Marine microbial communities from the Costa Rica Dome - CRUD Field 142mm St13 metaG | ecosystem: Environmental > Aquatic > Marine > Oceanic > Photic zone | place: Costa Rica: the Eastern... | reverse complement strand
GAAGAAAGAGCTTGACACACGTATAGAAGTTTGTTATGCTGAAAGAGTTAATGATGAAATTATTAACGGCATGAAGCAAAGCAAAGTCAAGTTAAACGACGAAATAGTAAAATACAAACGTATGTATACGGAAATTACAGGAGAAAATTATGGTTAAGAAAATCAGACTAATTGATGAAGAACAACCTGAAGAATCCTCCCCAACAGAAGGTATGCCAGCAGGCAATGAATGGCTTGAGCTTGCTAAAAGCATGGACTGGAAACTATGGGAAATTCTTCAACTATTGCAACGTGTAGAAAAAAAGTTGGAAGTAACAGCTGAAAAAGAAACAAAAGATGCAAAAACTAAAAAGTAAAATTTGGGTAACATTTCAACGTGAGGGGGTACATATGTATCCTGCGGCGTTGGACGATCCTAAACTAGCAACCGGCGGGTGGGACGATGTATCGTTCCTTGGTGTTCCACATCGTCATATTTTTCACTTTAAAGTAGAGATAGAAGTATTCCATGACGATAGGGATATAGAGTTTATCCAATTTAAACGTTGGATGGAACGTCTTTATGGGGAAGATGCAGTATTGAATCTTAACCACAAGAGCTGTGAGATGATTGCAGAAGATCTTGCAGAGCAAATTAACGCTCGTTATCCTGATCGTGATATGACAATCACTGTCAGTGAGGATGGCGAGAATGGCGCAACAATTGAATTCGAGGCGTAAATTTAAAATGGCACGTAATAATTTTATTAATATTAATGACGTGAAATTTGACCTTCTTAAAATTATCGAACCCTGGGACGGTATCCTTGAGGAAGGTAAATCTCAACCTGTATTTCGTTTGTTTGAAAACTATCTAAACGATTTACGTAAATTTGGTAAAATTAAAGATTTTACTATTTCGACAACTGACCGCGAAACTGCAATTACGTTTGACGTAGCAGTTAAGTTTAGTATTGACCGCAGTCCTAAGAAACTTAAAATCCATGTTGGTATTTTCCAGTTTCCTTGGACACACGGCGGCAAATATGCTACTGCGGCCTAACAACAAAAGCGACCAAAAAGTCCATTTTTTTGGTCGTTTTTCGTCAATTTTCTTGACAAAATCTAAATATAATCATATACTTAACTCTATAACATATAGGAGAGTCTAATGAAAGACGTAATTGCAGATGTTGTGAAACACACAGCAGGTCTGGGCTTTATTGAAAATGTAAAAGTAACTGGCGGCGACGATGAAACATTGCTTGATGCAATGGATAGTGAACGTACAGTTATCCTTAAAGCTAAACTACATAATGTACAGCCTGACTTTATGGGCGAGTTTGGATTGGGCAACTTGGGTTTCCTAAGTGGCGTAAGCAAACTTCCTAACTATGCAGGCGAAGAAGCAACTGTAGAAGTTGTAAAGCGTGAGCGTAATGGTGCAGAAGCACCTGATCATTTGCTATTTAAAGATACATCAGGTAACACTGATAGGTATCGCTTTATGAGCAAAGAAATTATTGATCAGACACTACAAACTGTAAAGTTTAAAGGTGCTGATTGGGACGTTACTTTTGAACCTACAAAAGCAAAAGTAAATGAACTAACACAAGTTGCTGGCATTTATGGCGGTATTGAACCTAACTTTACTGTAAAAACAGAAGAAGGTAATCTTGTGATTACTGTGGGTGCCGCTGATGGCAGTTATACAGGTAAGCGTACATTTGCACACAATGTAGATGGAGAGCTTAATGAAGGCTATGCATGGCCACTTGCACAAGTATTGGCAATCCTTAAACTAGGAATGAGCGGAACTTGTGTGATGCAGATCAGTAAACGTGGTGCATTGCAGATTAGTGTTGATAGTGGAATTGGCAAATATGATTACATTCTTCCAGCACTTACAGTATAAGGAAGAAGCATGACAGCTACTAAAATTAATTTGACAGAACGTAATGCAGACTATGCAATCTTTTTGCCTAGTATTAGTACGTTCTATAATAACTATATTGCAAAACAGCGGGCTAATCCAGATGCGGTGCCCGCTGATCGTGTGCCTGTAGGATTTGAGAATGGTATAGAAGGATGTAACTTCCTTAACAATGATGCATATTATAGTTATAAATGGGGACTATATTCCGCAGGACACGCACAACTTAATCTAGACAAAGCAGATAAAGATGACGCCATGGTACAAGGGCGTGATAGAGAAAATAGTTTTATGCTTTGTGATAGTGGTGGGTTTCAGATTATTAAAGGAGTTATACAGTGCGACTGGGCTAACTTTAAAACTGATGACACACTAAGACACAAGATACTAAACTGGCTAGAGTACACTGGCGATTACAGTATGATACTTGATATTCCTACACTAGCCGCTGATCCTACATTTAGTGGACGTACTGGTATTACAAGTTTTAATCAGTGCTTGGAGTTTACAGACTTTAATGTAGAATGGTTTAAACGCAATCGTAAACATCAAACAAAATACTTAAATGTTATGCAGGGCCGTAATTGGGCTGAAGCAGAGCATTGGTATGAAACAATGAAAAAACATGACTTGGAAGGCTTTGCTTTTGGAGGCAGTGCTAAGAATGATATTAACATTGTACTACGCACACTAATTAAAATGCGTGATGATGATCAGCTAACACGTGGCAAACGTGATGTATTACACTACTTGGGTATTAGTAGACTTGAGTGGGCAGTAGCATACACAGCCATTAAACGTGCATTGCGTGAGCATGTAAATGAAGATATAGAAGTAATGTTTGATTGTGCAAGTCCGTTTTTAGCAACTGCAAATGGCACAATGTATACACAACACGTACACAAGAACGATCGCTTTGGTTATGTAATGGACAAAGCAATGGACGACAAACGTTTAAGTGGTAGTACAAGGCCGTTTCCATATGGTAGTCCTATAGGCGAGCGTATGAACTTGGGAGACATTTGTCATTATGCACCTGGCATGCTTAACAAAGTAGGCAAGGAAGGCAAAACAAGTTGGGATAGTTTTAGTTATTTCCTACTAATGGCACACAATGTATATCAGCATATTGAAAGTGTACAACGTGCAAACGCACTTACTGACATGGTTAGCGCAACTGTTGACACAAGTTATAAGCATTGGCGTAAACTTAAAAATAGTAGCAAAGAAGAACAATTTAGTCCATATGTTCCTCGTAATATTATCTATATGACACAGTTTATTGATGAACTGTTTAGGAGCGAAACTCCCATGCAGATGTTAGAAGATGCTGGCCCAATGCTTGCAAACTTTAATGGACAAAAGAGCTTAACTTCAAGTACAGACAGTTTTAATAGTTTGTTTGAAGTAGAAGATCAGTATGTAGGCGAAACTGATGAAATGAGTCCTGAGCAAGAAGAAGCGGCTGAGGAATTTTTAGAAACACTGGAGGCATAAATGAAAGATACAGATAGACTAATCATGCTAATGGAAGAAATTGCATTACTAAAAACAAGACTACAGCCACATGACACAGGCCATCTTCACACAACTATTAGTGTGTTAGAAGAACGTGTGCAAGAAGTCAAAAGCCAAATTGACAAGGTGGCGGCATGAATAGAATAGTACTTGTTACAGGAGGATTTGATCCACTGCACAGTGGACACATTGCAATGTTTGAATCGGCTAGACGTATGGGCGATATGTTAATTGTAGGTGTTAACAGTGATGAATGGCTAAAACGTAAAAAAGGTGTAGAGTTTATGCCTTTTTCAGAAAGGTCAAAAATAGTAGAAAGTTTAAAAAGTGTAGATAGTATACTGGCTTTTGACGACACTGATGGTAGTGCATGTGATGCTATCCAACAAGTACTAGATATGTATAGTTACAGTAGTATTGTATTTGCAAACGGCGGCGACCGTACTGACGATAATATCCCTGAAATGCGTATTGAGGATGAACGGCTAACATTTGAATTTGGCGTTGGCGGAGAGGACAAGAAGAATAGTAGTAGCTGGATTCTTCAGGAATGGAAATCTCCTAAAACGGAACGTGTTTGGGGATATTATCGTAATTTGCATAGTGATGGTCCAGAAGTAAAAGTTAAAGAACTTACAGTTAAGCCTGGTGCTCAACTTAGTATGCAAAAGCACAAATGCAGAAGTGAACACTGGCACGTAAGCACAGGCACTGCAACAGTTAATTTAGGTGATCCTGAAACGCCCAGAACATGTACATTAAACAAACATGACACACTTGAGATACCTGTTGACACATGGCATCAATTATGTAATAATACAGATACTGAACTAAAAGTAGTAGAAATACAATATGGTACTAACTGCATCGAGGAGGACATTGTCCGACACGGCGTAGATCCTTACTATGGTATGACTGAAGAGGAAAAGAATGAATACGATTTGGATTATTCCAATTGAGCCAATTGATCAGCGTTATACTAAACAATGGTATGACAATATTCCTGTTATATTGGAAGAGCAAGCAGGCTCAGATTACAAAGTAGTTACAGTAGACGGCGAGGACTTTGCACCAGAGCAACGTACTGAAGGTGCGTTTTTGGACTTTGGTGCTACAAATGTTTACAAGGCTACACAAACTGCTGAAGTAAGTAAACTGTTTAGCAACGGCAAAGTAAAAGCAGGCGATAAATTTTTAGTAACAGATGCTTGGAACTTTATTATTACTCCTATACGTTATATGAGCGACTTGTTGGATATTCCTGTAGAAATACATGGCATATGGCATGCAGGTGCATATGATCCCACAGACATTTTAGGATATAAAATGCGCAAAGACTGGCCACATCATGTGGAAAAGAGTTGGTTCCATGCGTGTGATTACAACTATTATGCAACTAACTTTCATAAAGATATGTTTTTGCGTAATTTAAATATTAACCAAGGCGCACACAATAAAGCAGTACGCAGTGGACAACCACATGAGTTGATTATAGATCAACTTACACAATATCAAGATACCATTAAGAAGCCCACAGTAATGTGGCCTCATAGGTATAATGATGACAAGCAACCGAATATCGCAGAAGATCTTGCACGTGATTTTAACTTTATTATCACACAAAAGATGAACTTAGACAAGGCTGACTACTATAAAACTATGGGAGAAAGCCAAGTCATATTCAGTTGTGCCTTGCACGAAAACTTGGGCATTAGTGTTATGGAGGCTGTACTAGCAGGAGCCATTCCTATTGTGCCTGATCGTGCAAGTTATAGAGAAATGTATCTGGCAGAGTTTAAATATCCAAGTGAATGGACACAGGACTTTGACAGTTTTATAAAACATCGTTCGCAACTAGTAGAGTTTATACAAGAACGTTTAGACAATGCGGACGCATATGCATCACTATTACAGGATCAACGTGATATTTTAATCAGAGATTATCTAAATAGTAGTGTTATGATCAATAACATTATAAGAAAAGGAACATAGTATAATGACAAAGACTTCCGAAACAATTAAACAAAGACTAGAAGAAAATGGTGTAAGGTATTGGGCTAATGATAACATTGCCGATTACATCCAAGAAGGCGAGAAACAGCAACTAATAGAAGAAGCAGTACCTGCCTTTGAAAACGTATTACAAAAATTACTAATTGATACTAAAACAGATCCCAATAGTCAAGATACTGCTAGGCGTATGGCTAAAATGTATATTAATGAGATTATGAGTGGACGTTATGATCCCATGCCTAATCCAAGTGCATTTCCAAACTACATTGAAGGCGGCTATGAAGGCATGCTGGTAGTGCGTAGTGAACTTAAAAGTGTTTGCTCACACCATCATCAGCCTGTAACTGGCGTAGCCTACATAGGTATTATTGCAGGGCCTAAATTACTAGGACTTAGCAAATACTCACGTATTGCACAATGGTGTGCAACAAGAGGTACATTACAAGAAGAACTTAATGTTATGATTGCTGATACAATACAAGAGCAAACTGGCAGTAAAGATGTTGGAGTATATGTACAAGCAACACATGGCTGTTGTGAAAACAGAGGTATCAAAGCTCACAGTAGTTTGACACAGACTACAGTGTTGCGTGGTAGCTTTCATAATGATCCTGGTTGCAAAAAAGAGTTTTTTGACAACATTAAACTGCAACAAGAATTTGCACCCAGATAAATAATTTTACAAGCAGACGCCTGCTTGTTTTTCAATTTTAAAAATAAATTGCAGTAAGACAATCTTATTGTCATAAGGGTGAAGCATTTTAGTTAAAGAACACCCGCTATGAGAAAGGTAAAATAATGAAACTATTAAAACTATTATCCGCTGTATTAATTGCATGCGGACTATTTGGTGGTGCCACAATGGCAGTTGCCAAAGACAAAGTAAAAGTTGGATTCGTTTATATTGGTCCAACAGGAGATCATGGTTGGACATACCGTCATGATATTGGTCGTAAACAAGTCGAAGAAGCATTTGGAGACAAAGTCGAAACAATGTTTGTTGAGAGTGTAGGTTACGGACCAGACGCAGAACGTGTATTCCGCCAAATGGCATTACAAGGTGCTGATATTATTTTTGGTACAAGTTTTGGCTATATGGAAGCTATGAAACAAGTTGCAAAAGAATTTCCAAACGTTAAGTTTGAACATGCAACAGGTTACAAACACAACGATACAAACTTTAGTAACTATGGATTAAGGTTATACCAAGCAAGACACGTACAAGGCATTATTGCTGGTATGATGACTAAGACTAACAAAATTTGTTATGTTGCCGCCTATCCAATTCCAGAAGTTATTAGGGAAATTAATACATTCTACTTAGGTGCAAAGAAAATGAATCCTAAAGTAGATATTGATGTTGTTTGGGTAATGACATGGTATGATCCAGGCAAAGAAGCAGATGCCGCGAAAGTGCTAATTAGCCAAGGTTGTGATATTATTGCACAACATACTGATTCGCCAGCGCCTTTACAGGTTGCAGAACAATCAGGTGTGCATGGATTTGGACAAGCAAGTGACCAGTATAGGTTTGCTCCTAAGTCCCAACTTACTGCAACAATTGACAATTGGGGACCTTACTATATTGCAAAAGTAGGTCAAGTACTAGAAGGTACATGGACACCAATGTGTGATGGACCAGAGGGTTGTTACTTTGGACATATGAACGATGGATCCGTTGAAATGGCTCCATTTACAAATATGCCAGCAAATGTAGAAGCAGAAGCACAGGCCATTAAAGATGCTATTACAGCAGGCGAGTACTTTGGTTTTACAGGGCCTATTAACAAAGCAGATGGTACGCCGTGGTTAGCGGCAGGTGAAATTGCTACCCGTCAACAATTGGACACTATGGACTTTTATGTTGAAGGGATCGACGCACGGTTACCACAATGATACCAATAATAGATTTACAAGCACAAGACGCTTTAGATCGCATTGACGAAGCCTACTCCTCAGTGGGCTTCGCCGTGTTTACGAACTCTTTAAGCGCAACAGATGATAAAAATATGAAAAATTGGCAGGAAACAATGAAAGAGTTTTTCAGCTTGCCAATGGATACCAAACAAAAATATCCTTATGACGCAGATACTAATTTGGGCTACAGTATGATAGGTGATGAAAATGTTGATCCTACTGCACCTAAAGATATTAAAGAAAGTTTTAATTACAACAACACACGTATGACAGATGATCTTTGGCCTACAGAACTAGATGGTTTTAAAACTAATGCACTTAATAGTATAGATATTGCAGACAGACTAACATTAAGTATATTGGAAAAATTTGATACAATTTTAGATACAGGCACAACACTGGTAGACGCACATAGAGAACCTTTTAACACTACACGTGTTATACATTATCCTGCATTTGACGGTCCACTATTAGACAAACAAATGCGTATAGGAGAACACAGTGATTACGGCACTATTACACTGCTATGGCAAATTAATGATGTACCAGGACTACAAGTACAAGACCTTGAAGGCACATGGCATCCTGTACCTTATGCAGAAGATGGTGTAGTTGTTAATATTGGAGATTTACTACAACGCTGGACTAATGATTATTTTAAAAGCACAAAACACCGTGTAGTTAACACACACATACATCAACAACGTTTTAGCATGCCACATTTTGTAGATCCTACACCAGGAACAATTGTGGAAAACTTAAGAAAGAACGAAAAGGCAAAATACGATCCCATCGAATCTAAAGAGTATCTGATGTGGAGATTAGCACAGAGCTATTAAAAGGATCGACTATATGAAAATAGCGTTAGGTAGTGACCATGGAGGTTATGAAGCAAAAGCACAAGTTGTTAAATGGATTACAAATAATAGAATTGCAAGTTTTTTAGATTTTGGCACACACTTTAATGAAAGTTGTGATTACCCAGATTTTGCAAAAACTGTTTGTGAAGATGTAGCAACAGGGCGTTCCGATTTTGGTATACTAATATGTGGTACAGGAATAGGAATGAGTATTACAGCAAATAGAAATCCTGCTATAAGAGCAGGGCTTTGTAAAGACGTGGAAACTGCCACGCTAACTAGACAACACAATAATGCAAATGTATTGTGTTTGGGTGCTAGAGTAACAAGCACAGAAGATATTATAGAAATTACAAAAACATTTTTAAACACTGACTTTGAAGGCGGTAGACATACTAAAAGATTGGAAAAGTTATGAGGGATCACGAGGAGGAACCTGTTAGATATTATGACTGGATGTTGTATAAAAACAGAGAAGAGGATCGCAAATTTTTACTTGACAGCGAACGTGGTTTACTGTTAGAATTGAAGAATAGTACACTTGCAGAAAAGTATCCTGACTTGGCGCAAGTATTAGATGAAATAATTGTAGCAGAGAAGTTAACTAATGAATACACCTAAAAAATATTATAGTTGGAGCGATATAGAAAAATGCGCTCAATCTATTTGCTTACAGATGTACAGAGACAATTGGCGTCCTGATTACATTGTAGGACTTACAAGGGGCGGATTGCCTCTGGCAGTTATGATAAGCCATATGACTAATATTCGTATGGAAACACTTAAAGTCAAGTTACGTGATCTTGCAGACAATGAAGATGGATGTGAGACCAACGCCTGGATGGCAGATGATGCACATAAAGGCACAAAAATACTTATTGTAGATGATATTAATGATACTGGTGCAACTTTTCAATGGATTAAAAATGATTGGTCCAATGGAGAAGATTGGTCCGATATCTGGACAAATAATGTACGTTTTGCAGTAATGACAGAAAATTTAGCTAGCGAATTTCATGACGTACAATACAGTTGGGACGAGGTAAACAAAGCTGAAGAAGATGTTTGGTTAGTTTATCCATACGAGTAAAATGGACGATAATGTTATAAAATTTGAACCTAAACAAAAGGTGTACAAAGTATTCTTTACAACGCCTCCTAAGATTAGAATGACAAAAGGAAGCGATTGTGATATTGCACTTGAAGTTACAAAAGATCCTGAAGATGAAATAGGATATGGAACTGCTTGGATACCAGCAGTAACAAAACGAGAAGCAGAACGTAAACTGCTGGATTTACTTAATGTTAATAATATAACCTTTGAGGAGGAATAATGTCTAAATATTTGTATAGAATTGACGGCGGCAGATATGGCGGAGAACTTACAATAGGTAAAGTAAACCCTGAATTTGTACGTTATTGGATTAATCGAGAACAGGACGAGCTTATTAATCATGTTGTTAGTTTGGATTGGCAAGATGACGAGGACAGAGATAAAGATAGTCCTCCTATAGATGTTGATCGTCCTGATGATGAATTTAATGGTTGGTATGAAATTGATGATTATGAACATTTAAATGGTGCTTATGGAGATGGCAGTTTTACTGTACACAATGTAAGTGGCAAAGATAAAGAAGAACAAGAAGCACAAGACTGGGACGAAAATTATGTAGAAGTCACAGATGCACATATGCTAATGAGCAGAGAGTGTTATGCACAAAACGAAGAGCCAGAAGATCTAGAAGGCTATGTACCTGTGTTAGCATTTCATAGTGCAGAAAAAGGCGGCTTTGGAAGTTGGTTTATAGAAACAGACAAGCCTTTTGATCCTAAAAAACTAGTGTTTTCACAAGTTGAAACAGATCTTGCAGAAATAGTAGACACTGTTTACTATGATAAAGAAGAACTAGATTGTAGTTATGATTGGTGCGATAGCACTGGTAAAGGATATTATGCTTATGTAGGCTGGATGAAAGAAGAATGGTGGGATAGTCCAGATAAATCCGCAGAATGGATAGCAGATGCTTGGGCAGACTATGATGCGGATATGGAAGCAGATGAGTAGAGGCTTACTAGACGTTTATGCAGGACCTATGTATGCAGGTAAAACAAGCAAATTATTACAACGAGTACTCTGGTTAAATCATCAGAAGAAAAAAGTATTAGTTGTAAAACCTGCAAAAGACAATCGTTACAGTGAAGATACAATAACAACTCACAATCAGCTGAGTTATCCTTGTATTAGTATAACTGACTTTGATGAGATAGAAGAACACTACAACATAATGCCTTACAATTATGATACTGTATGTTTAGACGAAGTACAGTTTATGGATACAAAAGATACACTGGCTGGTGTAGAAGTTTGGTTACGTGCAGGAGTAAATGTTGTTGCAAGTGGACTGGATCAAGATAGTCGTGGTATACCTTTTGAAACAACAAGTCAATTACTAGGACTTGCAGACTGTATAGAAAAGATTAAAGCAGTATGCACAGTATGTGGTAAACCAGCAAGTAAAACTTACAGATTAAAAGCAAGCGGAGAACGTGTCCAAGTGGGTAGTATGGGCATGTATGAACCTCGTTGTTTGGAGCATTGGCAACCTAAATGAAATACTTTACACGAAAAATGATAGCTCATAAAGACCTAAATAGTAATGGTACATTATTTGGCGGGCGTGTATTAGATTGGATAGATGAAGAAGCATATATCTATTGTAGTTGCCAATTAAAGAACGACAGAGTTGTTACACGTAGCATGAGTAACATTAATTTTAGACATAGTGCTATACGTGGCGACATAATTGAAATAGGAATGGAGACAGTTAAGTTAGGAAAAACCAGTATTACAATTAAGTGTGATGTAAGAAACATGCGTACAGAAAGCACTATTACAAGTGTAGACAACATTGTATTTGTTAACCTGGGACCTGACGGTAAACCTGCTCCACATGGAGTAACAAATGAGGCATGATGTTTTTAAGTATATTAGAACAGTACCAGACTATCCTGTAGAAGGTATAAACTTTTATGATTTAAATAGTTTATTTGCTAGTAGAGTTTGGAATAGTTGTGTAGTGGACTTTTGTGAAGGCATACAATGGGGAGATATATTTGAACATGTAACTCACATTGCAGGCATAGAAAGCAGAGGCTTTGTAGTAGGACAAGCAATTGCATACGAAATGAGCAAGCCTTTTGTAATGATAAGAAAAAAAGGTAGTAAATACCCAGGAGAACTATTAAGTGCAGATTATGACTTGGAATACGGCAGTAATACATTAGTGTTACAAACAGGCATACTAGGACACACAAGCAGAGTGCTAATAGCAGATGATTTAGTAGCTACTGCTGGTAGTCTTACAGCCGCAAAGGATTTAGTAGAACAAACAGGGGCAACAGTTGTTGGTGCCGCTACTGTAGTTGATTTAGCATATCTAAGAGATAAAAGTCCTACAGAAATTTACAGTATGGGAATTAAAAATGGTTAAGGAATTTGTATTAGTTATAAGCATGTGGGGTAACGATGGATCTGCATGGCAATATATTGGTAATCAGTATATTATGCAAGAAACATTTACTAAAGAACAATGTGAACTATTAATTGAAGATGAGAATTGGGGTCGTGTAATTGACAACAAATATTACAGACTACAGTTTGATTGCTTTCACAAAGACGACCATGACTAG
>Ga0163109_10003554_pt1 | contig 11912 bp, 9 predicted proteins | sample CRUFie1St13metaG_FD_108704 | JGI IMG/M metagenome (GOLD analysis project Ga0163109, IMG submission 108704) | Marine microbial communities from the Costa Rica Dome - CRUD Field 142mm St13 metaG | ecosystem: Environmental > Aquatic > Marine > Oceanic > Photic zone | place: Costa Rica: the Eastern... | reverse complement strand
GACTTGAACTCGCACATCCTTTCGGACACTAGAACCTGAATCTAGCGCGTCTACCAATTCCGCCACCCCGGCAAGATAAATGCTCTAGTAATAAACAAAGGGATGAGTGGCAAACTAGAAATCAAATGGTTGAGGAATAGTCTTTTCTCTAGTTCCATTGCTTAGCTTCTTCAAATAAGGATCATTTAAGGGCGTGTCTTCTGCTTCCAAAAGATCAACCGGATCAAAGGCATGAGAAATTCTTTTAACTGTTGAATTAAGTATACTTTGACAATGCTTTGTTGACGAGTTGGGAATCAGATAAGTCTCAAGTGGATATCTTAACTGGTCATATTGCTTTATGAGGTTACTAATAAAAGAGGCATTTCTATTGCTTCGATTAAAAAAGCAAATTGCATCACTAAAGTGCACATTTGCGTTGATCCAGTGAACAAGTTTGGGGTTTCCCAACTCTAGAGTCCTTGCATCAAGAAAAGTTATGATTCTGACCAGTTCAAAGGTTTGATTTTCCTCGAGTAAAAATACCAAACTCTCAAATTGATTGTTTAAATTGATCTGACCTGAGAAAAATAAGAAAATATCGGTTTTTTTAAAATTTGATTTTAATTCGAAATCGACTTTTTCATCATTTTGATCGTCCCAAAAAGAAACTCCGTCAGGATAATCATAGCTCAAATTCCTCGAAGACTGTGGTAATTGAAAATGATGATTTGCATTGCTTATTTCATTAAGACCATTCTGTAAATATTCTACAGCCCCGGAATCTGGAGATTCAGATATTACATAAAGACTTGAATTTTCATTATCAACCATCCGTGGGGAACGAAAGGCATTGGGCATGATGTCTCATACGATGGTCAATTAACACTAAAGCAGTCATAGCTTCAACAATTGGAACTGCACGGGGTAAAACGCATGGATCATGCCGCCCGCGTCCGATTAATTCTGTATTCTCTCCTTGGTCATTTACAGTTTGCTGTTTCTGCAGAACTGTTGCAGTAGGTTTGAAAGCTACCCGGAAGTAGAGTTCTTCTCCATTACTAATACCACCTTGAACACCACCCGAGCGATTTGTTTTCGTTCGTATCTGACCGTCTCGTTCTTCAAACAAGTCGTTATGTTCAGAACCTCTTAAAAAAGTGCCTCCAAAACCGCTACCAATTTCAAATCCTTTTGTTGCGGGAAGTGACATCATCGCCTTGGCTAAATCTGCTTCTAACCTGTCGAAAACTGGAGCACCCCAACCGATTGGCAATCCTGTTACTCTACAAAGAATCGTACCCCCAACTGAATCACCATCTTTCTTAGCCTCGAGAATCCTAGTTTCCATTGCCTTGGCTGATTCTGGATGAGGACATCGAGTAGGGGAAGCCTCAATTTGATCAAGAGATGGGATTTCGTTCAGGGGAGGGCAGGCGATATCGTGAATACGGTCAACAAAGGTGGAAAATTGAATTTTTTCACCAATCAAGGCTTTCTGTGCGATAGCACCAGCTGCCACTCTGGCAATTGTTTCTCTGGCTGAAGATCTTCCTCCTCCTTCGTGGTTACGAATCCCAAATTTATTTTGATAGGTGAAATCAGCATGGGATGGACGAAATTTAGTTTTCATTTCGTCATAAGCTTGAGGGCGGGCATCGTTGTTACGTACTAAAAGTGCAATGGGGGTTCCTAATGTTTTACCATCGAAAGTACCGGAAAGAATTTCAACTTTGTCACTTTCATCCCTTGGTGTTGTAATTTTACTTTGGCCTGGTCTTCGCCGGTCCAGAAAAGGTTGGATGTCCTGCTCCTCTAGCTCAAGGTTTGGTGGACAACCATCCACGACAACGCCTATTCCTCCCCCATGACTTTCACCCCATGATGAAATGCGAAATAATGTGCCGAAAGAATTACCCATTACTCTTTAATCTCATTTTAATGAAATAAGGTAAAGGCAAACTGGATTACTGTACTTGTATAAAAGTTGATGAAAGAGTTTGCCAGACTCTTACAATTTTAATTTTATATTTATAGGTCGGGTCCCATGCGACGAGTTTCAAACAAACCCCGTCAGGTCCGGAAGGAAGCAGCGGTAGTTCTGAAAAGCGTGTGCTGTGGGGTGCCTGACCTTTTTTTTAAAAACTTCTACTTTCACTTGATTACAAATTAAATATTGTGCATAGCTGAAGAGAATCCGTATGTCTACTTATCAAGTAATCGCACGTAGATGGCGACCCAAACAATTTTCCGAGTTAGTCGGGCAAGATCATGTCGTAAAAACACTAGGCAATTCAATTGAAATTGATAGAATTGCACACGCATATTTGTTTGTTGGACCGAGAGGAACGGGTAAGACAACATCGGCGAGACTTTTTGCTAAATCTTTAAATTGGGAGGATGGACCATCTCTCAATGTTCCTGAAGATTCTGAAATAGGTAAATCTATTATGGAAGGTAGGTGCTTGGATGTTATTGAAATTGATGGAGCCTCAAACAACTCAGTTGATCAAGTCAGAGATCTGAGGGATGAATGTCAGTACGCCCCTGTTCAGTGCAGGTTTAAAATTTATGTTATTGATGAGGTTCACATGCTAAGCCAAGCTGCATTTAATGCTCTACTGAAAACACTTGAAGAACCTCCACCGCATGTAAAATTTATTTTTGCAACTACCGAGTCTCACAAGGTTTTGCCAACAATTGTTTCGAGGTGTCAGAGGTTTGAGTTTCGTTCTATACCAAAGAAACTTATTTCCGATAAATTGAGAGAGATTTGCTTGGAGGAGAAAATTCAAGCTGAAGATCCTGCATTAGAAGCTATTTCAAGAATGGCAATGGGAGGAATGAGGGATGCACAAAGTATTCTTGATCAGATGATTTCCTTTTGCGGTAGCTCTATTTCTCAAGAAGATGTTCTAGAAGTTTATGGGATTGTTTCTGACGATAGAATTAATCAGCTTGCTCTTGCTGTTCTTCGTTCAGATTTTAAGTTCATCTTAGACGAAACTGAAGCCTTTTTACAAGAAGGGTTGGATTTCTATCGGGCTCTGCTTGATCTAAGCAGTTGTTTTCGTGAAATATTGATACAAAAGGTCAAAAATGATAAAGACTCAATTTATCCAGAGCAAATTGTCAGGATTCTCGACTCATTAAGGGAAGGAGAGGAGATGGTTCGTTTTGGATTGTCTGAGAAAGCTAATTTTGAAGTGACACTTTTCCGGGCAGTTGAATCAGGTAAGTCACGTTCGATTGATCAGGTTATAAGAAAAATTTCCAGTATTCTTCCTGAGGAAGAGAAAAAAAAAACTAATCCTTCAGAAATAAATAATTCACAAAATTCTTTTCCTTTAAAATCTTCAGTCGAATTTGTACCAAAAAAAGCCGTTCAAGATGATAATTCTGGGAACTCCTTAAACTCTCCTGGAACAACTGATGAAATTTTGGAAGATGAAGAATTATCCTCATCTGAAAAGTCAAAAGATTCTTCTAGTTCTGAAGAATCTCAAGAAAAAGAGATCAGACAAATAAAAGACGAAACTAAAATCGGAAAAAGAGTTGATGAATTGCCAGAGGGACTACGTAAATCACTTATTGACGAATACAAAGTGAATTTTGTTGCGATTGAAAAAATCGATCCAGAGCAATTAATCTAGTTTGCAATAATCCAACCAACTTCTTCTTTTAAGACCCAACCTTTTTTGCGTCTGTCGGGAGTACTGACGAGTAGCCATTCCTGTTTGTTTTCAGAGGTGTGCCCACTGATTTCCCCCTTTTTGGATTTTTCTAAAACAAGAATTTCACCTGCTTTAACAGAACTGTTTGCGGAGCTTGAAGAAGCTGCAAATCTCCTGAGATTAATGATATTTGTTGAGTTCTGATCACCATTACTAAAGGACTCTATTGCAATAATTTCTCTTTCGGTTAAGTCCTCACTTTTAATAGAAAAATGCAGGAATATTGAAAGTGCAATATTTCCTGTAATCCAACCTGTGAACATAAGAAAAAAAGTCTTCCTATGAAAACCTCTGAAAAATACAAAGGAGAGCACTAACATACCGGACCAAAAAAATATAGCTAGAATTGCTTTCCAAAAATTACTTGAATTTCTGGTGAAGTATCCAATTTTTTGCAGACTTGAAGCTTCGACTTGTGCAGTTTTACAAACAAATTCTAGGTTATAACGGAAGTCTCTGTTTTTTTTATCCAAAAGAATGGCTTTTCTAAAATTCAGTATAGAACGTCCGTAATCATTGGTTTTGTAATATAGATTAGCTAAGTTAGCGTGCAAATTGGCTGAACTTTGATGTAGTGAAGCTTTTTCATAGTTGATGATAGCGTTTTCAAGGTCGCCGGTTGCTTCAAGTCGGACAGCATCATAAAACAACTGCTCCTTTGAATTTGCACTCGCAAACAAAAGGCTAATCGAGCATGCCACCAAAAAAAGAAAGTATCTGAAATGCTTAGTCATAATTTTTTAAGAATTTCGGAACCTTTGGTTTGAAGTTTTTTAAAATCTAATTCCTTTGAATTTGTGTCTCCAAACTCAAGATCTTCACCCAAACTAAGCATTTCTTCAATTTCTCCCACCAAACTTTTTTCTGTATTCTGCTTTTTAATAAATTGGACAAGTTCCCTTGTCGAAAATGCAAAAGTGTTAATCGTCCTATCCCTTAAACTGATTTGCAACCTGATTAGATCTTTAAATGCACGAAAAAAACCAATCGCATCCCGATTCTCTACACTTTCTTTCAGTTTCCTGCTGAGAGTTGCTTTTTTTAAACGAAAATCATCTGCTATTTTATTCCTTTTTTTCCAGCCGAAGAATACAAGTGAGATAGCACCTGTTAGTGGTAAGGTTTGAATCATCCAAAACCAAGTTTTTTTCTCAAGACCATCGTTTTTTAACGAATTATACCATTGACCAGGGTCGCTTGCCGTTTGAAACAAATCGATCATTGTTTCAGCTTCTTTTCCGTTAAGAGAATTGTCTTTTTCAAAGACGATTTTGCTTTCGGGTTTAGACCATCTTTCACCATGTTGGACTTGAAGATTTATTTTTTGGGTAGAAATAGTATTATATTTTTCGAGATTAGGATCAAAGTAAGCAAAATTGATGGAAGGCAATGTTATGCTTCCTGATTTAATCGGTGTGATGATATACTCGAAGCTTTGTTTGCCTTCGAATTTACTTTTCTCATCTCCTTGAAATAGGAAACCAGGAGGACCAATCTTGAATTCTGCACTCGATTCAAGGTTGGGAGCTGGAATAGCTGCAAAATTGCCTTTTCCTTCAATACTAAAGTTGAATCGTACGGGGTCTCCGATTTCTACTTGTTTGGTATCTACGGAAGCAATGGCTTGAAAACTACCAATCGCACCAGAAAAGTTACTAGGTCTATTACTGATTGGAAGCGGCTTGATTTCGATTTCCTTTGTCGGGAGCGAGACCGTTAAAGATTCTTCCCTCCCGAATCCGAAAAAGGGATCATTAAAAAAGGGACTCGAAAAAGGAGAATTTCTTCTCGTGTTAACTCTTACCCGCAAGTTTACTTCGAAACCAATTTGCTTAGTTCCTGCCATCGCTGCTGTGATGGCAACTGGCCAAGTGAAAGTTGAATAAAGTTTACCGTTTCTTCCTACATTTCTCTTTTCTTCCGACCATTTGCCTAACTTGTTGCTGGAAAAGGATGCTCCAATCTTAATCGGTGCGTTTTCAATGCGGTTGACTGGCAGACGATCCCAAATGAAAAGCGTTAGAGGGGCTAACATTGTTTCGCCTTCAAATAGATATGGCTTTTCTAGGGGAAATTCAAGAAAAGCAGCCTGCCTTAAGTCTTGTTGTGCTTTTTTTTCACTTTGACTTGGAGCTAGAACTTGAAGTGACGCTTGAGGTACTCGCAAAACTTTTCCATCTATATTTATATTCCAAGAAGGCACGGTGTAAGTTCCAATTCCTTCTGGCATTGTCTGAAAGCTCAGTTCAACTCGCACGGAGGGAACACCATTTATAAAATTTGCAGATCGAAGTGATTGTGGATTGTTTGATATTCTTAATCCAGAAACTTTAGGAATAGTCCCTTGAGGGTTTTGTTGTGTACCATGGACTACTACTTTGTAAGTGGAACGAGAGGTACTAGAGATAGAGGAGGGTGAAAAGGAAGCTTCAACTCTAATATTTTGTCCAAAAATAGAAATAGATGAAATCGATCCTTGAACCAAGAATATAGAAAGTAGCAAAATTTGACGCATAAAAATCATCTTTTATTTCAATAATCTCTCCCTTGGGGAATTGTTCCAATAATCTTTTGATTTTCATCATCTAAATTTTTACTTTTAGATTCCATTTCTTGAAGTAATCTTTCATATAAAGCATTTACCTCTTCCGGTCTTATCTGTTCATTTTTTTCGGAATTATTTTCCTGCGATTCTTGATTGTTGTCAGATCTGGATTGTTGGGGTTGGGACTGATTATTGTCCTGCGACTCTGTATTATCTTGAATGCCAAAAATGAGTGGATCAGAAGTTGATTCAAAGTCGACCCATGTTAAGTAGCCTTTTTTTTCCTCAATAGGGAAAGTAATGTTGGCGTCAGGATTATCAGGAAGAATACAAACTGAGTACTGCCCAGGAGCAATGGGAAAGGCAAATGTGCCGTTAGAATCAGGACTAAAGGATGTTTCATTTTCATCCATCAGAAAGTTTCCGTTTTGGTCTAGAAAGAGTTTTGCTTGAGAGAAACCGTCCTCATTATTATCGGGATTTGAGTCTCCATTTAAATCAGACCATACTTTACCTTTAATAATTGGTGCCTGTCTGTAGGGTATTAAAACGGATGATTCCCCTGCTTTTTCTACAGTAAAGGAGAGGTTCCTAACCATTGATTTATTTAGGGGTGGAGGCGGGGCAGGAAAAATTGGAATCAAGAATTCTTTTTCAGTTTGATTTCCGTCGATAAGTTCAGAATCCAAAGAAAGTGAAACTGGATAATCCGAAGAGATCCATTCAAAAGCAAATTGTCCTTCAAGATTAGTTTTTAAAGAGGGTTCATCGGATGCATTATGCTCTCCATCATCATTTTTATCCCAAAAGATCTTACCATGAAGATTTTGCTCACTTTTTTGAGGAATGCCATCTCCATTTAGGTCACGCCAAATTTTTCCTTTTATTATGCAGATCATTGAACTGATTCTTTTTTCAATTTGTTCAGTAAGTGATTTTAGGTTTGATGTGGCCTTGATATTTCCATCGATTTCAGCGGCTAATCCATAATGTTTAAGAGCTTGTTTCCAGGATTTCCTGGCCTGCATGATATTTTGCTGATCGAGCCAACCATTAGTTTCTTTGTAAAATATATTACCCAATTCGTTTAGTGCCTTCGATTGAATTTTCGGGGAGTCTAAGCTTTGATCAATAGCTTCTAACAATCTTTCCTTTGCCAGATTCAAGTGTCCTGCTTTTGAGTGAGCTAATCCTGAATTAAGAAGAATTTTGGGAGATGTTTGCGGTGATTCCTTGTATGTTGCATTTAATTCAATGTCGTAAAATTTGGCAGCTTGTGACCAATCTCCTGACTCTGCTGCAAGCTCTGCCCTCTTAATGTTATCTTGCTTTATGCATCCGCCAAAAAAACTAATTAAAAGTGCAAGTCCAATGGACATACTTCTCGATAATCTACGTTGATTTGAAGGTGTGATTTTCTCGATTAAAAAAGCTAAAATGGCCAAAATTATAAAAGGTTGAAATCGTTCAATTGGAATTTCGGTAGATAATTGTTCACGAGTTTTCTGTTCACCGAGAGATTTTAGTTTTTTGAAAACGGACTCTAAACCTTGGCCAGTTGATCCAATGGGATAATATTGCCCATCTGTTTCCTGTGAGATTTTTTTTAGGGCAATTTCATCCAGTTGAGTAATTACTGTTTTGCCAGACGGGTCCAATAGGAAGTTTCTTGCTGGAGAATCAATGGGGTCAGTTGGAATTCTTGCACCTTCTATCGAACCAATTCCGATTGAGTAAATTTTTATTCCTTGCTCGGCAGCTTCTTTTGCTCGCTTTAAGCCCTCTCCTTCTAAATCCTCACCATCAGAAATTAAAATTAGAAACTTATCACGATCATCTTTGGAGAAAGACCTAGAGGCTTCATCTATTGGAGAAGCGAGGTTTGTTCCTCCCGCTTTAATGGTACCAATTTCAATATTATTTAAAGTATTTATAAAAGCTTGGTGGTCCAAAGTTAAAGGGCATTGAAGAAAAGCGTTTCCGGCAAAAGCTATTAATCCAATACGATCGCCTTTTAAGTTACCAATTAAGTTGGAGATGGTAAGCTTTACTCTTTCCAACCTGTTTGGGCGGATATCTCGAGCCAACATGCTTTTAGAAACATCTAGAGCAATAATTAAGTCTATACCAGTAGGTCTACTTGATCTCTGTGCAATTCCCCATTGAGGTCGAGACAATGCTATAAAAAGCATGAGAACACCAATTAAAAAAATCCCAAACTTTATTAAGTTCCTAATAGGTGAGAAATGAGGAATAAGGCGGGGAAGTAATTTTAATGATGTAAGCAGTAGGATTTTCTTTTTTTTATTTTTCTCCCTCCAGAAAAAAAGAAAAGACATTAGCACCAGTACAATGATACCAAGATAAAGGAAAAATTGATCGGCGAAAATGTTCATGGAGTTCTCTGGTACAGTGTATGCTCAAGTAAGAATGCTAGAATAATTAGTAGCAACGCACACATTAGGGGCCACTGATATAGATCTTCATATAAGGCATTAACTTCTAATTGAATATCTGTTTTTTCTAATTGATCAATTTCATCATAAATTGTTCGTAAAGATTCCTTGTCTTTTGCCTCAAAAAACTTGGCCTTGGTTCTTTCCGCAATCTCACGCAAAATTTTCTTATCCACAGGATATTCGGCGACATCTATGACTGGCGAACCATTGGCATATCTCATAATATCCCTGGCATTTGGATTATATAGATAGGTTCTTGTGCGAGTGTTTGCACCAATAGCAATCGTGTAGATTTTGATATTATCTTTTTTGGCACCCTCTGCATATACTAGTGGGCTATGTATTGGTGCTGGTTCGTCTTTGCCATCTGTAAGAAGAATAAGTATTTTGCTTTTCGATTTGAGTGGTCTCAATCTGTTGATGCCTTCTGCAAGAGCGGAACCAATGTTAGTTCCCGTTTGTTGAGTAAGCCCGACTTTCAGTCTCTTAAGATTGGATTGGAGGTATTCCCTATCAAGGGTGAGAGCACTTACTAGGTATGGGTCTACAGCAAATGCAACCAGCCCAATTCGATCAAACTTTCTTTTACTAATGAATTCCTCGATAACTTCTTTGACGACATCCAGTCGTGTGTTTGGTTGATCAGGAGAGGGACTCATGTCCAGTGCTAGCATTGAAGCAGATAAATCTATGCCAAGTACTATATCTACTCCGCTTGAAATGATGCTTTCAGTGCTTTGGTCTAGTTGTGGCCGGGCGAGTGAGAAGATAGATAAACTCAAGCCCAAATAGAATAAAACCTTCGGTACCCAAATAGATCTTACTCTAATTGATTTACTGGAGGCTTTAAGGGGGGCAATGGTAGAAAATTTAATCGATTGTTTTTTATGTTTCTTGTTCTTTATCCAAATTACGAAAGGAATTAGGGCAAGAAAGCTTAACCAATAGGGCTCTCCGATTGAAAAACTACTCCAATTAAAATTTTCAGTCATTGATTACTTGTACTTTGTTGACCTTCCTCGATTTCATTCGCTTTTAAACGGTTATGAGAATCGGTTACGAAGTGTATTGCTGAGTCGAGAAGCAGATTAATTTGGCTTTTTTCAGTAGTCTCTTTGGAGTATTTTACCCTATCACCAAGATTGACAAACTCACGTAACAATTCTTCATAATTTCCACTGAAAAAAGGATTCGAAACAATTTCTACAATAAATTCTTCGCCGGTTAATTCCATTGCCGGCATTTTGAAGCGTCTTTGTACATAAATCCTGAGAATTTCAGAAAGTCTAAAAACAAAAGGTTTAGGCTGTATTTGTGCTTTGTTTGCCTGAAGTTCTTGGATGGCTTGTAGGGCCTCTTCATAAGGGTCAATTGTAATTTCAGCTGGTTGTTTCGGTTCTTCAGCCTTTTTTTTCTTTTTACAGAATAAGAAAATGAATGTCGCTAATACAACTCCAACAAGAATTAAAATCCAAGTAGAATTTTCATAAAGAATTTGCCAGAGACTTTTGTAAATTGATAACGGATCATCACTCTGCACGCTAGAGTCCAAGAGATAAGGTTTGTCATTTCTACCCTTTAAGAAATCCATTCTTTCTATCTTCTCCGTGACTTTCTTAAGTGAAAGAATTCCTTGAGTGCTTTGTCGAACTCAATGTTGGTTGAAAACTTGAAGAAATCGATTCCTCTTCTTTTGAGTTTTTGAGCAAAGTTATTTTGTCGAGCAAAAACATTTTCCTCAAACTCTGCCCGACATTTCTGATTGGAAAGATCAATTGTGATGAGTTCTCCCGATTCTGCATCTTCAAATGTAGTCAGTCCAGTTGACGGTAATTTAAATTCACACGGATCTCCAACTTGAGCACAAATTAAATCATGTCTTTTTTTGGTTGAAGAAATCTCTTTGTAAAAGAGATCTTCCATCTGTTCTTCAACCTCCTCTTCGTTTGGTAACTCCGGTATTATGAAGTCCGATAGAAAAAATACAACTGCCCTTCTTCGCATCACTTTGTTTATAAATCTCAAACCTTCATTTAAGTTGGTAAGCTTGGTTCGGTTTTTGAAAAAAAGAATTTCTCTTAGAATACGAAGAACATGCTTTTGCCCTTTTGCAGGAGGGAGATATGCTTCAATTTCTTCCGCGAATAATAAAAGTCCAACTTTATCTCCGTTACGTACTGCTGAAAAAGCTAATAGGGCACCAAGTTCAGCCATTCGTTCTCTTTTGGATCGATTACCGGAACCAAAAATTCCGCTCTCACTAATATCAATTGCGAGTAGGATAGTTAACTCCCTCTCTTCCCTGTACTGCTTAACAAATGGGTTTCCCATTTTCGCAGTAACATTCCAGTCTATCGATCGGACTTCGTCTCCAGGTTGGTAATCCCTTACTTCCTCAAAGTCAATGCCTTGACCTTTAAAAGCACTCTGGTAAGAGCCAGACAGGACTTCCGAAATCAAACGATTGGACTTGATTTCGATTTGCCTTACTTTGCGGAGAATTTCTCTCGTAAACTCCTGATCAGGTTCTTGCATGCCAAATTAGTTGAAGGCCTAAAACTAGATTTTATGGAACAGGGATGGTTTCAAAGATTTTCTTAATAATATCGTCGCTAGTGACATTTTCGGCCTCTGCCTCATAAGTAATAATTACCCGATGACGAAGTACATCAAGGCCAACATCTTTAATATCTTGGGGAGTAACAAAACTCCTGCCGTTCATGAATGCAACTGCCTTGGAAGCAAGTGCAAGGCTTATTGTTGCTCGTGGAGAAGCACCGAAGCGAATAAAAGCACCAAGCTCGGACGCACCGTAAGGGTCGGGGTTTCTTGTAGCTAACACAACATCGACCAAATATCCTTTTAGTTTATCGTCCAAATAAATCCCGTCTACAAGTTCTCGAGATTTGAATATTGTTTCAGCATCAACGACTGGATTAACTTCGTGTGAAACGGAAACATTTGCGTTAGCATTAAGGATGTTGAGTTCATCATCACGGTTTGGGTAATCGACAACAAGTTTTAGCATGAAGCGGTCCATTTGTGCTTCAGGAAGAGGGTAAGTTCCTTCTTGATCAATGGGGTTTTCTGTTGCCAGCACGAGGAAAGGTTGGGGTAGGGGATATGTTTCATCGCCAATCGTAACTTGACGCTCTTGCATTCCTTCCAGTAAGGCACTTTGAACTTTAGCAGGAG
>Ga0163109_10003552_pt1 | contig 11915 bp, 9 predicted proteins | sample CRUFie1St13metaG_FD_108704 | JGI IMG/M metagenome (GOLD analysis project Ga0163109, IMG submission 108704) | Marine microbial communities from the Costa Rica Dome - CRUD Field 142mm St13 metaG | ecosystem: Environmental > Aquatic > Marine > Oceanic > Photic zone | place: Costa Rica: the Eastern... | reverse complement strand
TGGAATACTAAGTGCTAAAGACGCTATCAATAAGCTAAGATGTGGAGCTCATTTAGTTCAATTGTACACTGGAATTATTTACGAGGGACCAGTAATTGCAAAAAAAATTAAAAAGCAAATTTTGAAAGAAATTTAAGTACGTTGGATTTAGTAGTTGTAGATTTCAAATTAGTATCTTTTTTTATTTCCTCCGTCGCCCTTGCTTTTTCCCCAGGTCCTGATAACATGTTTTTATTTTCATTAAGTTTAACAGAAAAGAAAAAACATTCCTTTGTATTTTTATTTGGTTTGATGACAGGATGTATAGTTCATACACTTGCTCTGATGATTGGCTTAAATTTGATTGTTACTAAATTCCCAGTAGTTTTAGATATTTTTAAATTTATTGGATTTATATATTTGATCTTCCTGTCAATTAAGCTACTTTACACTAAGATCGATTTTAAAGATAACTTTAAAAAAAATCAGAAAATAAATTTTTATATGACTGGTTTTTTAATGAATGTTTTAAATCCTAAGGTGTTTTTGTTTTTTAGTGTTTTTTTTCCAAATTTTACTTTTTCATCTGATATAAGTTTTTCTTTACAAATACTAATTCTGGGTTTAATTTTTATTTTTTCGACATTTCTTGTTTTTTCAATCATAATTTTTGCATCAAACTATATATCAAATTATTTAAAATCAAATTATTTTTTTAATTCAATAAAAAGCTACTTAGCCTCCATTGTTTTATTTACAATCGCACTATTAATTTTGTTTGCCTGAAAATCTTTATCAAGATTATTTATGTCTATTAAATATTAAAGTTTATTATTAAATCTTATATTTGCATGCAATTAGTTCCATAGTTGCATGAGTTCAATTTCAAAAAAAATAATTTCTGAATCATTAACATATGATGATGTTTTACTTGTTCCTGATTATTCAGAAACAGCTCCGCATGAGGTAAACATAAATTCAATGTTTTCACGAAATATTTCATTAAATATCCCAATTGTATCAGCTGCTATGGATACAGTAACTGAAAGTAGAATGGCTATTTCAATCGCTCAAGAAGGAGGTATTGGTGTTATTCATAAAAATATGTCCATTAAAAAACAAGCTGAAAAAATCAGAAGAGTAAAACGTGCTGAAAGTGGTATGATAATCGACCCAGTGACGCTTCCTTTAAACTCAACAGTTGAAGATGCAAAAAAAAGTATGAAAGAAAATAGAATTGGTGGAATTCCAATCATTGACTCTGATGGATATTTAATTGGAATTGTTACTAATAGAGACTTAAGGTTTGAAAAAAGAAATGACAGAAAAATAACGGAAATAATGACCAAAGAAAATTTGATTACTGTTGGTCAAGGAACTTCACTTCAAGAAGCTGAAATAATTCTTCAAGAAAATAAAATTGAAAAATTACCAGTTGTTACAAAAACAAATAAACTTGTCGGGTTGATAACATTTAGTGATATCACAAAGCTTAAGTTAAAACCTATTGCTAATAAAGATAAGTATGGCAGGCTTATGGTTGCTGCTGCAATTGGGGTCACCTCCGATTCAATTGAGAGAGCTGAAGCATTAATTAGTTCGGGCGTTGATGCAATCGTTATTGATACAGCTCATGGACATACAAAAAGGGTTGTTGATCTTTTGAAGGAACTAAAAAAAATACATCCTGAAACAGATATTGTTGTAGGAAATGTAGCAACTGCAGCTGCAGCTAGTTTTTTGATAAAAAATGGAGCAGACGGAATAAAAGTTGGAATTGGTCCAGGTTCAATCTGTACAACAAGAATTGTTGCTGGAGTGGGAGTGCCACAATTATCAGCTATAATGGATGTTTGTAGTGCTGTAAAAAATAAGATTCCAGTTATAGCTGATGGAGGTATTAAATATACAGGTGATATAGTTAAAGCTATTGCTGCTGGAGCATCATGCGTTATGCTTGGATCAATGCTTGCGGGCACAAAAGAATCACCAGGTGAAACAATAATTTATGAGGGTAGAAAATTTAAATCTTACAGAGGAATGGGTTCAATTGAAGCTATGAAAAAGGGTAGTAAAGATAGGTACTTTCAAGACCTTCAAAATGATTTCAAAAAGCTGGTTCCTGAGGGAATTGTAGGAAGAGTTCCATATAAAGGAGACTTAGTTGAAAGTATTAACCAATTTATTGGTGGACTAAAAGCAGGTATGGGATATTGTGGGTGTAAAAATATATCTCAGCTTCAAAAAAAATCTAAATTTGTTAGAATTACAAACTCTGGAATAATCGAGAGTCATCCACATGGAGTTAGAATTACAAAAGAGGCTCCAAATTATTCAAGATAAAATTACTATAATTATGAAAGCACTTTTGGTTTTTCTTTTATTTACTTCAGTTTTTTATTCACAGAATGGAAAAGATTTAGTTTTATTTAAAATAAATGATAGTGAAACTACACTAGAAGAGTTTAATAGAGTTTACAACAAGAATATTGATTTAGTTGAAGATAGAAATGAAAATGATTACATGAATTATTTAGAACTTTTCATCAACTATAAACTAAAGTTAGCCGAAGCATATGATTTTGGCTATGACAAAAATGAAGATTATCAAAAAGAATATCAGAAATATAAAAATCAATTATTAAAGGGTTATTTAACGGATAGTGAATCACAGGAAAGATTAGTCGAAGAGGCCTACGAAAGAACTAAGAATGAAGTTCAAGTTTCACACGTATTAATTAGAAATAATGATCAAAATAGTGATTCCACAGAGATTTACAATAGGTTATTAAATTTACGCCTTCCATTCCTGCAAAAAAATATTGAAACATTTAATAAGGAGTACAATCCTGATAAACAACTTATTGTTGAAGATCTTGGTTACTTTTCAGCATTTAAAATGATTTATGAATTTGAAAATGTTGCATACAATACTAAAGTTGGTAATATTTCACTGCCTTTCAAAACTAAATTTGGATATCATATTCTAAAAGTCACAGATAAAAGAGAGTCTTTGGGAGAGATTTCAGTTGCTCATATTATGATTTATAAAAATACTTCAAATGCAAAGGAAAAAATTAGTAAAATATTGGATTCAATAAATAATGGTCAATCCTTCGAATCAATGGCTAAACTTTACTCCCAAGATAAAAGGTCTGCTGCTAGAGGGGGTGTACTAAATAAATTTTCTGCTGGTCAGATAAATTCAATTCCTTTTGAAAATGCTGCATTTTCTTTAAATAATATCGGAGATATTTCCAGTCCTATTGAAACCAAATTTGGATGGCATATTATAAAGTTGTTGTCTAAAAATGAAATCAAAAGTTTTGAAGAATTGAAACCATCCATATTGAGTAAGATTAGAAGAGGTGCTAGAAATGAATATATATCAAATTCTTTTAATCAATTTCTGGATGAGAAATATAATTTATCAATGGAAAATATTGATTATAAATTTATTATTTCATTATTAAATGATTCAATAACTAAAAATAATTGGAAGATTAATTATGATGACCAAAAATTTCAGCAGCAATTATTTACGATTAATCAGAAAGCTATTTCTCAAAAAGATTTTCTAATGTATGTTGAAAAAAATCAAAATTTTATTTCAAGTAAAGATTTTAAACAAATAGCAGAATACCTTTTTTCAAGGTTTTACAGAGATATATTAATCGAAGAATATAAGAAAGATTTAGAAATAGAAAATAGTGAATATAATAATGTTTTAACAGAGTATAGAGAAGGTTTACTAATGTTTAATATTATGCAAGAAAAAGTATGGTCAATCGATGAAAAAGATTCAATTGCACTTAAAGAATATTATTCCAAAAACATCAATAAATACGATTCTTATGAAACTAATAGAGGTAAAATAATTGCTGATTATCAAAAAGAAGTAGAAAATAATTGGATTAATCACCTGAGGGAAACAAATTCTATTATCATCAATCCAAAAGCTTTAAGAAGATTAAAAAAAATGTATAAATAAGAATTAGTTGAATAAGTTTATATTATATATTCTTTTAGTTTTAGTTTTATTTTCTTGTAATAATTTCAAAGATGATAAATCTCAAATTATAGCAAAATATAAGGATCAAATTCTCAAGAAAAGTCAACTTAACGAATTAGTAAGAGAGAGTAATTATGAAGATTCAATAATAATAACTAATAAACTCATTAATGAATGGGCTGTAAACAAGATTCTCATTGAAAAAGCAGAATTGAATCTAACTGCTCAAGATCTTAGTTCGCTTGATAAATTAGTTGAAAAATATAAGTCTGAATTATATTCAACAGCATATTTAGATGCTTTAATTAATTCTTCTATTAACTCAGAAATTGACACAACTGAAATTGAAAATTTGTACAAGAAAAACATTGACTTATTTAAATTAAAAGATAATATATATAAAGTTGTATTTGTGAAAATTCCAAAAGATTTTTCTGATATTTCTGATGTAAGAAATAAATTAAGAAATTTTAAAAATAATCAGAAATTTCTTGATTCAATTTCCTATAGATTTTCTGATTATTCTCTTGATACAAACAGCTGGAGAACTGAAAATGAATTAAAAAAAATATTTTTATTTTTAAATAACCAAAAATTAAATTCTCTAAAAAATTATTCTTTTCTACAAACTAAAGATTCTTTAAATTTACACTTAATTAAAGTTATTAAATTCAAAAAAATTGGTAGTTATGCACCTATTGATTATGTTTTTCCAACTCTCGAATATATGTTAATCAATCAGAGAAAGAAAAAACTAAAACAATTGATTAAAACAGATCTTATAAAAAATGCAATACAAAATAATGAACTCGAAACTTTTTGATTTAAACACTACTTTTTTTTTATTTCTTTTATTTTCTTTTGCTATTGAGGCCCAAGAAAGAGAGAAAATTGATGGAGTAGCAGCAGTTGTAGGGGATTTTTTAATTCTGTCATCTGATATTCAAAAACAGTACACGCAGTTACAAGTTTCTGGTATTTCAATGGATAATATTAATGAATGTCAGGTTTTTGGAAAACTTTTAGAAGATAAGTTATATCAACATCATGCTATTCAAGACAGTATTGAAGTTGATCAACAGGAGATAAACTTATTTGTAGATCAACAAATAAATGCTATTGCAAACCAAATTGGTTCAATGGAAAAATTGTTAGATTATTACAAAAAAGATTCTGAACAAGATTTGAGATCGGAAATGATTGAATTAAATAGAAGTACTGAGCTTTCTAAGAGAATGCAACAATCAATAATTGATGATATAGAAATAACTCCCGAAGAGGTAAGGCAGTTTTTTAACTCCATCCCTAAGAATGAGAGGCCTGTATTTGGTACTGAGCTTAGGGTATCCCAAATCGTTGTGTATCCTAAAGTATCTCAAATTGAAAAAGATAAAGTAATACGCAGACTAGAAGAGTTTAAAGCTGATGTAATTGATAACGGAGCAAGTTTTATTTCTAAAGCTGTTCTATATAGTCAAGATCCAGGTTCAAGAAGTAAGGGTGGTAAATATTCTATCAATAGAAAAACATCACAAATGATGCGTGAATTCAACGAAGTTGCATTTTCTTTATCAGAAGGTGAAATTTCAGACCCTTTTGAAACAGAAGCAGGCTATCATATCATTTTTTTAGAAAAAATAAGAGGTCAAGAGTATGATGTTAGGCATATCTTGTTAAGACCTGAAATTAGTAAAAAAGAAATTGATTTAGCTAAAGAAAGAATTAATTCAATAAGAGAAAAGATTATTTCAAATCAAATCACATTTTCTAATGCAGCCAGAGAAGCTAGTGATGAAGTTGAAACTAAAAATGATGGGGGGTTACTGATTAATCCAGAGACCCAAGATTACAGTTTTGAATTAACCAAAATGGACCCGGAATTATACTCTCAAATTGCAAATTTAAAAGAGGGAGAGATTAGCACTGTATTCCAAGATGAAGACAGAATAAATAGAATTAAATTCAAAATTTTAACTGTCTCTAACAGATATGATGAACATGTTGCCGATTTTTCTAAAGATTACATAAAGATCCAAAAATTAGCGCTACAGAATAAACAGTTAAAAGAGATCGAGAATTGGCAAGCACAAAAAATAGATGAGACATATATTAAGATAAACAATGATTTTAAGGATTGTGAGTTTTTTAGTAATTGGCTAAAGAAATAGTACTTATATTTTCAATTTTACTGATCAAATTTTTTTAATTTTGCCTTGTAAGCTAACACAAACTTATAATAGATGGCTTTTGATTTTAATGTTATAAAAGAAGTTTATTCAAAAATTGTAAAAAAAGTTGATGAAGCTAAAAACCTTATTAATAAGCCACTAACTCTTTCAGAAAAAATTTTATATTCTCACCTGTGGAGCAGCCAAATTACTGAATTTAAAAGATCAATTGATTACGTTGATTTTAAACCAGACAGGATCGCTTGTCAAGATGCTACCGCTCAAATGGCTTTACTTCAATTTATGCAAGCTGGTAAAGCGAAAGTAGCTGTACCCACTACTGTTCACTGTGATCACCTAATCCAAGCAAAAATCGGAGCTAAAAAAGATTTGCAACAAGCAAATAAAGTTAGTAGTGAAGTATTTGACTTTTTAAAAGATGTATCTAATAAATATGGAATTGGATTTTGGAAACCTGGAGCTGGTATCATCCATCAAGTAGTTTTAGAAAATTATGCTTTTCCAGGTGGAATGATGATTGGTACTGATTCACACACCGTCAACGCTGGTGGATTGGGTATGATAGCAATTGGAGTTGGAGGTGCTGATGCTGTTGACGTCATGGCAGGTATGCCATGGGAATTGAAATTTCCCAAGATTATAGGGGTTAAGTTAACCGGAAAATTAAATGGATGGACATCTGCTAAAGATGTTATATTAAAAGTCGCAGGTATTCTCACTGTTAAAGGAGGTACAGGTTGTATAATTGAATATTTTGGTCCTGGAGCAAAAGCACTTTCTTGTACAGGTAAGGGAACTATATGTAATATGGGAGCAGAGGTGGGTGCAACTACATCTACCTTTGGATATGACGCAGCAATGGAAAGATACCTCAAAGCAACTGGTCGAGCTGATGTTGCTAATGAAGCAAATAAAATAAAAGAATATTTGACTGCTGATCCAGAAGTCTATGATTCTCCTCATAAATATTTTGATCAAGTAATTGAAATTAATCTCGATGATCTTAAACCACACTTAAATGGTCCTTTCACACCTGATTTAGCTACGCCAGTTTCTGACATTGGGGATAAGGCAAGAGAAAATGATTGGCCATTAAAGGTTGATTGGGGTCTAATTGGTTCTTGTACAAATTCTTCCTATGAGGATTTGACTAGAGCTGCATCAATTGCGAAGCAGGCTATTGAAAAAAAATTAACTACAAAATCTGATTTTGGAATTAATCCTGGTTCTGAACAGGTTAGATATACCGCTGAGAGGGATGGTATTCTTAAAATTTTTGAAGACCTTAACGCAACAATTTTTACTAATGCTTGTGGTCCCTGCATAGGACAGTGGGATAGAAGCGATTTGAAGGGGCAAGAAAAAAATACTATTGTACATTCATTTAACAGAAATTTTTCAAAAAGAGCTGATGGAAACCCAAATACCCATGCATTTGTTGGATCACCAGAAATTGTTGCTGCTATTGCAATAGCGGGTAAATTAGATTTTGACCCTACAAAAGATACGCTAACAAATGAAAATGGTGAAGAAGTAATGTTAGATCCACCAGTGGGAGTTGAGCTGCCATCAAAAGGTTTTGATTGTGAAGATTCAGGATATGTTGAGCCTGAAGAGGATGGTACGGATGTGAATGTTTCAGTAAATCCAAAATCTGACAGATTACAATTATTAGACCCTTTTATCCCAATTGGTAGAGAAATCAATGATGCTAGATTACTCATCAAAGCACATGGAAAATGTACAACAGATCACATATCAATGGCTGGTCCTTGGTTAAGGTATCGAGGACATTTAGATAATATTTCTAATAATTGTCTAATTGGAGCGGTTAATAGTTTTAACATGAAAACTAATTTTATTAAAAATCAGCTTTCAGGTGAGTATGGTGGAGTGCCTGAGACTCAAAGAGATTACAAAGCCAATAACATCAAAACAATTGTTGTTGGAGATCATAATTATGGTGAAGGATCATCAAGAGAACATGCCGCTATGGAGCCAAGACATCTTGGAGTTTGTGCTGTCATTGTAAAATCTTTTGCTAGAATTCACGAGACAAATTTAAAAAAACAAGGAATGTTAGCGCTTACCTTTCAAAATGAATCTGATTATGACTTAGTTCAAGAAGATGATTTTTTTACTTTTTTAAACCTTGACAAATTTACGCCAGGAAAACAAATAATTGTTGAATTAAAGCACGCTGATGGAACTTCTGATGTCATTAATTTAAATCATTCTTACAATGAATCACAAATTGAGTGGTATGATGAGGGTTCAGCCTTAAACCTTATCAAAAAAGAAAATTTATAGAGCTTTTTTAAAAAAGCTTTTGAAAAAAATTAAAATAAAGTATACTGATCGCATAGAGAAGGTAATTTTTAATATATCAAATATTGTGCTTTCTTCATCTAAAAATCTTAATATTTTCTTTGTAGGATTTCTTTTTATCATTCTGTAGAAAATAGTTTCACCTCTGTTATTATATTTAGAGAGCACTCCTAAAAGAATTTTATCTAAAAAATAGTACCTTTTTTTTCTAACTATGCGTAAATCTTTTTGCTTTTTGATGTTGTCAATAATTTTTAAAGAATTTTTTTCGCAATTTTTAAAAGAATACCCTGTTGAAGCCTTTACCCAACCACCTGCAGTTCCAATTTTGGTAATATTTTTAGTCGAGTTCTTGTAAAAAGGATATGTAGTCATTGGGATCGTACCATATTCGGTTTTTTTTATCAAATAGTTTGTATCACCATAATATTTTTTTAAATATTCTATAATGTATTTCTCATAAACTTTTTTATCGCATTCATTTTTAGAAAAATAAGTATGCTCGATTAATGCCTCATCTTTTTTGAAGGGTAAAACATATGTAAATGCTGTGCTTTTTTCATCCCTAATGCGATAGTCCATGAATACAAATGAATTTTTGTCGAATTTCTTTTTGTTTGTTTTAATTACCCATCCAACAAAATGTTGTTTTAGAAATGTGTGATGTTTAATTTCATTAGATAAGTTTTTAGTTAATCTTGAATCAAAAACATGTTTAGCAAAATAATTTTTTTTATTTCCTACAACAACAACTCTTTTCTTTTCATCTCTAATATTTATAATTGTATCCTTGATAAATTTAAAATTCCTATGCATTTTAATTCTTTTATGTACATGCTTTTTGAACTTGAGTGAGCTTAAGGTTTTATATTGGTAATTTGAAAAATCCATTTGGATTTCTCCAAGTTTAGAAAAAAATCCCCCTTTTTTCCATTTATTTTTTACAATAGAATCCCAATTTCCATTTCCAGGTTCCCAGAAAGAGAAGTAATTATCTTTTTTTTTGGATTCACCTTTATCTAAGATTAAAATAGAGTGATTATGAAAATATTCATCTTTTGAAAAAAAATAAGATAAATGAAGTCCGGAGAGACCACCACCAACAATGATAAAATCAAATAAATTATCGGTTTTTATTTTTTTTAGATTACTTATTTCTAAAATACTTTAATGGTGGAAATAACATCCCAAAGCTTTCACCACCATCTTTTTTTACATTTGCATGATGAATTTTGTGTGCTTTGCGAACTCCTTTAGCATACCAATTATTTGCTTTTCGAAGGAATTTAAAACGTTGATGAATAAAAATATCGTGAACTATAAAATATGTTAGTCCGTAAGCCATAATTCCAAAACCAATTGCAAATCCAAACTTAAAACCAAGCTCAACTTGTGAATAAAAAAATCCCATACTGACTAAGGCATACATAACAAAGAATAAATCATTTCTTTCCCACCAAGAAGTTTTGAGGTTTTGGTTGTGATGATCTTTATGCAGAGACCATAAAAAACCATGCATAATATACTTATGAGAAAACCAGGCCATAAATTCCATGAATAGAAAAGTTGATATAAATACAATTGCTATTTTGACTACTTCCATTTATAAAAGATTTAGTTGATATTTAACATAGCTTCTGGTTAAAAGTTCAAGTTTCTTCAAGTTGGGTACTCTTATCCTTTTATTAATAATTTCAGTAGCTGGAGTTTTTTTTAGTTTTTTTAATAATTGGTTGTAATACCTATAAGCAATAAATACACCAAACTTAGCTACGATAGGTAGTTCTTTGATTCCTTGTAATCCAAGTTTAAAATCATCTTCAATTTCGTTAATAATAGTATTTTTTTCTGACTCACTTAAATTATTAAATTGGGTATTTGGAAAATATGATCTTTTTAGATTTTCTTGATCAGCTTTAATATCTCTTAAAAAGTTTACTTTTTGAAAAGCTGAACCGAGTTTCATTGCATTGATTTTAAGTTTTTGAAATTGTTTTTCATTTCCTTGAACAAAAACCTTTAAACACATTAAACCAACAACATCTGCTGAACCATAAATGTATTCTTTATATTCTTTCACAGTTGAATATTTTTTCTTTTTTAAATCCATTCTCATACTTTTCATAAAGGAATCAACTAAGTCTCTATCAATAGAATATTTGTGATAAGTGTGTTGAAATGAATTGAGAATTGGATTAAGGCTAATTTTATTTAACAAAGCATTATCAAGATCTTCAGCAAAGGAATTAAATAACTCAGATTTGTTAAAATTATGAAAGGAATCAACAATTTCATCAGCAAATCTGACGAAACCATATATATTATAAATGTCCCTTCTTATTGATTTTGATAATAGTTTGGTAGCCATTGAAAAAGATGTACTGTAGGTTTTTGTAACTTTTTCACTACACTCATATGAGACTTTATCAAATATTTCTTTCATTTGTATGAACTATATTTTACAATTTACAAAAATAAAATATCTATTTATTATTAACTAAACCAGCCACAAGTTCCCCTGAAACAATTGCAGGGGGCACACCAGGACCAGGAACAGTCAATTGACCGCAAAAGTACAAGTTTTGTACCAATTTACTTTTAATTTTCGGTCTTAAAAAGGCTGTTTGCCTTAAGGTATTTGCCAGTCCATATGCATTTCCTCCATAAGAATTATACTCTGTCTTAAAGTCATTAACACAAAAACTTTTTTTATAGATTACTGAATCCTTTAATTTTTGTCCAGTGTATAGCTCCATTTTTTTTATTATAAAATCAAAATATTTTTTTCTTATTTCATGAGTATCGTTAAGGTTTATCGCAATTGGAATTAAGAAAAATCCATTTTCACAACCCTTGGGTGCTGTTTTATGATTAGTTTTAGAGGTAAAATTTGCGTAAAATAATGGATCTGTTGGCCAAATAGGTTTATCATAAATTTCTTTAGCATGTGTTTCAAAATCAGTATCAAAAATAAGGTTATGATGTTTTACGTTTTTCAGTTTTTTATTAAAACCAACATAAAAAAGTAAGGATGACGGAGCAAAAGTTCGTTCTTCCCAATATTTTGGTTTGTATTGACGATATTTTTTTTCAAGTAGTGATTCAGTATGGCTATAATCAGCGCCAGAAATTAGAATATCACAAATAAATTCTTTTTCATTTACTAAAAGTTTTTCTACTTTTTTATTATTAACAATAATTTTGTTAACAGTTTGATTGGTTAAATATTTTACTCCCATACTTTTACCAAGACTAACCATTGCTTTCACTAAATCATGAAATCCATTTTCAGATTGAAAGGTTCCTAAACCAAAATCGGCAAAGTTCATAAAGTTATAAAAAGATGGAGTATTTGATGCTTTAGCACCTAAAAATAGAACTGGAAACTCTAATACTGATCTGAGCCT
>Ga0163109_10003551_pt1 | contig 11915 bp, 14 predicted proteins | sample CRUFie1St13metaG_FD_108704 | JGI IMG/M metagenome (GOLD analysis project Ga0163109, IMG submission 108704) | Marine microbial communities from the Costa Rica Dome - CRUD Field 142mm St13 metaG | ecosystem: Environmental > Aquatic > Marine > Oceanic > Photic zone | place: Costa Rica: the Eastern... | reverse complement strand
CTTTGGCATGCTGGACGTGCTAGAGCAGCCGCTGCTGGTTTCGAAAAAGGAATCGACAGAAAGAGTGAACCAGCTCTAGAAATGCCTGATTTAGATTAATTTCTACTTCATCTAAAAAAGCCCTATCTATTGATAGGGTTTTTTTTTGCTCAATTTTCTTATTTATTTAAATTTTTTCTGAGCCATGGCAAACTCAACCCCATCACATTACTGAAGCAACCCTCAATTTTTTCAATATATTTACCGCCTATACCTTCCAAAGCAAATCCACCTGCACAGTATAAAGGTTCGCTTGTATCTACATAACTTTTGATTTCCCAATCTTCCAACTTAGAAAAATAAACTCTTGAACTAACTGTTTTTTTTATTATTTCAGTGATTTTAAAAATTTTAAAAGTTGAATCAAAATTTCCAACTATTAGAGTATGACCAGTATGTAAAAATCCAAATTCTCCAGACATTTTTTTCCATCTACTAAATGCCTCCTCTTTATTAGATGGTTTTCCATAAACTTCTCCTTTAAATTCAAAAATTGAATCGCATCCAAGTATTTCTAAAGGACCATAATTAAATTCTTCGGGCAATGATATGTTTTGAATTTTTTCAGCTAAAATATTTGCCTTTTGAAAAGATAATTCCAAAGCTAAATTAAATATATTTTTTTCATTTATAGACGTTTCATCAAAATTACTAGAAATTTGAAGGAACTTAATTTGACAATTTTCTAGTAATTTCTTTCTAGATTGGGAAGCAGAGGCTAGAATTAACACAAAATTTTTATTGAATTATAGTTGAAAATATAAATTAACAAATTTTCAAATTAATATAAATTACTAATGGAATTGGAAGAAAGGTTTCAAGCTATAAATAAACCAATAATGATCCTAGGGACTTCGAGTGGAGCAGGTAAATCATTAACTGTTACAGCTATTTCGAGGATTCTCAAGAATTTAGGAGAAGAGCCCATACCTTTTAAAGGACAAAATATGAGTAACAACGCTTGGGTTGATTGGAATGGGGGAGAGATGGCATATTCACAGGCCCTACAAGCTTTTGCGTGTGGTATTACTCCTTCTTCAGAAATGAATCCCATTTTATTAAAACCTCAAGGCAATTCAACAAGTGAGGTTATTCATCTTGGCAAAAGTGTAGGAATAACAACTGCCAAAAATTACTATAAAGATTGGTTCATACCAGGTTGGGAAATAATTAAAAAAAGTCTAGGTTCTATTTATAAAAAAAACCCTAATTGCCGTTTAATTATTGAAGGAGCAGGGAGTCCGGTAGAAATGAATTTAATTCAAAGAGATCTCACTAATTTAAGAGTTGCAAAGTATTTAAATGCAAATTGCATTTTGGTTACTGATATTGAAAGGGGTGGGGTATTTGCGCAAATAATAGGGACACTTGAACTAATGAAACCTGAAGAAAAAAAACTTATTAAAGGAATAATTATCAATAGATTTAGAGGGGACCTTTCATTGTTTAAAGAAGGGAAAAAATGGATAGAGAGTAAAACTCAAATTCCTGTGATTGGGATTATTCCTTGGTTAAATGATAAATTTCCACCAGAAGATTCTCTGGATTTACTAGAAAAAAAATCGCATTCCACAAATCCGGATATAAAAGTAGGAATTATAAAATTACCTTCTATAAGTAATTTTTCAGATTTTGATCCATTAGAAAATGAGGAATCGATATTTGTTGAATGGATCAAAGAATCTCAAAACTTAAAGAACTATGACTTTATTATTATTCCTGGCAGCAAACAAACTATTAGAGATCAAATATTTCTTGAAAAATCATGTTTATCCCAAGACATAAGAGAATATTCAAAAAGTAAGGGGAACATTATTGGCATCTGTGGCGGTTTACAAATGTTAGGAACATTACTTGAAGATCCTTTTTTAAAAGAGGGTTCTGAAACTTATTCAGAGAAAAAAATCAAAGGCATTGGATTACTGCCATTAAGAACAACTTTCTTTGAAAACAAATTAACAAGACAAATTAGCTCTGAATCTTTATGGCCATGCCAAACAATTATCAGTGGATTTGAAATTCATAATGGCCAAACTGAATTGGATCATACTCAAAACGATTATCAAATTAAGCCTATTTTCAAGGATTCGAGTCTTGGTTGGTATAAAGAGAATACTAAAGGCGGGACAATTGCAGGAACATACATTCATGGGATTTTCGAAAATGATATTTGGAGAGATCAATATATAAATTTAATAAGGAAGACCAAAAATTTGCCAATATTAAATGCAAAATCAATATCTTATAAAATGAAAAGAGAATCAATTATTGATAACCTTGCTAATGAATTTAATAAAAATTTAGACATCCAAACATTTTTAAATTGAAAAAAACAAAAATTAAAATTAAATGGCCAAATAATAACGAGACATATGCTTCCGATGGAGATGATTGGTTCTCTACTGCAGAAAAAGCAGGCATAGAAATCCCGACAGGATGCCTAACAGGCAGTTGCGGTGCTTGTGAAATAGATGTAAATGGTGAAACAGTAAGGGCTTGTGTAAGTAATATTAAAAGCAACAAAAAATCTTTATTAAAAATTTCTTTAACTACAGACCCATTTTGGGGAAATTAAAATTTTTTTAAAATAAAAAATTCAACTTAATCCCAAATCTGAATTCCTTATTTTCAAGAAGTTGTCCAATATCTTGGATACCTGCAGCATTAGAATAATATAAATCAATTGACTTATCCTGCGCATAAGAATATCTAAGTGCGTAAGTAGAATTAAAATCTGAATTATCCTTTAATGAAGTATTTATTTCTGGAATAAACTGAAAATTTTCCAGTAAATTTATATTACTTGAGATGCCAATCCCTCCAAAGCTTTCCACCCCACTAAGAAAATATTTAGGGCTTATATTTAATGCCATCCAATTATTTACTTTAAAAGTATTTATCAATTCAGAAAACATATATCCTTGATGGTTTGAACCTTCATTTCTTCCTAAAGATGTTCTTAGTGTCATCCAAAAAAGATCATCCTTTTGAGGACTAAAAATTAATAATTTTCCTCCAAATCTATAATTAAAAGTATTTTCATTTAAATAAATCCCCTTTAAGTTAGCATTGTTCCCATTCTTTGGGTTAACTTCATTAAAAGATCCAGTGCTTATTTCTAATTGGAATAAATTTGATAAAGAATAACCGTAAGACGTAAATAGGTTTCCTTTTTCATCATAATTTATATCTATCTGAGTAATACCTCTTTCAGGAAACAATGCATTCTCTACAGTCAATCCTCCAAAAAGTAATAACTCATTATTTTTATTTAATGGAGCAAATTTAGTATCTTCTAAAAAAGGTTTATAGTTTCCGCCTATGTAATAAAGTGGTTTATTATCTGAAGGTATTGTTAATAAAGAAGTAGATGGAGTAAGGCCATAACCATTTGTAATTTTCCCCTCAATTCCTACAACAGGACTTAAATCCCAATTAAAACCATAGCTATAAATTGATTCCCTACTAAAATTTAAATTTTCATCAAAGCTATTATTCCCTGGACCGAATAAATAAGTGTATGAACTTGTTAATTGGAAATTATTTGCGATATCAAAATTTAATCCTGTTGCAAAAAAATAATTATTTCCATAAAAATTTTTCCCAACATTTTTATCTCCTATTGTGTCTGGAATAAAATTTAATCCTGGAATAATGGAGAATTTTGTTTGCTTATTTAATTCACTGGTGAATGGGAAAGAGAATGAATAAATAAATTTCTCATATCTATCTAGGCCAACAGAATTATCGATCTCGTTATAAATACTTTTCTTATTAGAAGCTCCACTACTAACAACCCAATATTCTAAGGAGCTAGAGAAAGATAATGAATTTTTAAAATTTGCTGATTCTAACAATTTCTTCTTATATGCCAGAGCAACACTTGTCCAATTATTTGGAATCAATTCTCCACTAATAGATTTATATAGTGGATCATCAGCTTCAGAGAAATACAAAGAAAGTAATGAATAATCACTTAAACCATAATGAAATTTAAGTCCATAGTTTTGATGTCCAGTTCCCCCTCCTGCACCACCACTAAAAGCTGAGACCCAGTTAGTAGAGATAATATAATCGCCTGATCTGAGAAAATTATTTAAAGGTATATGTGGTTGTATTTCTAGTATTTCTTGTTTATTTTTTATCCGTTTTATGAATTTATTTTTTTCATTATCATAATGAATTTTTTCTGAATTATTTTCTATATTATTTATATTTATATCTTCAAAATTTGTTTCATCGCCACTATAGGATTTCCAAATAAGTTTGTTAAAGTTTTTCGATTTCTTATCTATAACCTTATCCCATTTGATTTTTAGCTCACTTGGTTCTTTTTGAATTTTGTCTGCTAAAACATCAAGTAAATTAAATAATTGACTGAATACAAATAAATAAAATATTAACCTCATCTGAAAATTTTTTATTTTTAGGATCTCCTTTTAAATGATAACTCTTATGAACTTAATCTATCAATTATGAAAATCTGAACAAAAAATCACTCCGATTAAACTCATTTTAAAATTCTTTAAAAGAGTAAGCATATTAAATGAGATATTATTTCTAGTATGAGATTTATTTTTACGATATAAATTAAGTTGAAACCATTTCGCTCACACTTTTAAAATTCCACCAATATTTCCCCCATCACTCTTTTAATATTTAAATTACGTTGATTAAATTAATTTTTCTAATCAAATCTTTGTAAGATCATATTTGTCAATTGAGTTATTATTTGAGGAATGCATTAAAAATAAATGAAATTCCTAATTAAATTATTTGCAATTATATCTGGAATATTTATTCCTTTAAACTCAGCAAATGCATTTTCAGAAGCAGAGTATAATTATGGTTTTTATTGGGGAGGTTTTAATGCTATTTGCGCAGCATATGTGATAGAAGCAATCTCAGACAGAGATGCAGAGATAATGCTTAATTCACTTGTAAAAATGGGTAACGAAGAAATAAAAGATTCAAAATTAAAAAATAGGTTCAATTATTTAGTTAAAACTGACGATAATTAAAAAAAAACGGATGTTCAAAACTTATAGAATAGGAAATTTATTAAATATAGAATTTTTGAATAAAAATGTAACCAATTCCCCCAACACTTTCAAAATTCCCCCAACATTTCCCCCAACCCCAAAAACTTGCAGATATTGGACGATATTGGAATAAACATAAAACAGATGAAATATCTATTTGTAATTCTTAAATTACCCTAAAGAGTATCTATTTTTTCAAAGTATTCATCATATTAATAAAATCTTCTTCAACACCTACTCCAGTATTTTCTCCATCCAAAGTCAAGAAATTAAGTTTAGAGTGTAATCCAGTTCCCTTTTCGACACCAACACTCTTGAGGTCTGACTCCCAACGTATGTTTGCTGATTTAATAAATGAGTCGAAAATTTGACCAAACAGAATGAGTTTCCATCCCGCTGTTGCACAAAAAACTATTCTCTTATCTGTCAAATAAAGAGTGCCAAAATTGCCTGCATGTTTTAAATTTCTCCAATATGCTCTTCTTTTAAAAGAAAGTAGTTTTTCTCCTTCTTGTAACTCAAATCTTCCCATTAAAAATATTTTAATTATTTTAGAATTTTAGAATAGTTGAGACTAAAAATATTAATATTGTGATCTAAATCAATAACGTTATACCTTATCTCCTAATATCTTCACATTTAGTTTTTGAAAACGAATAGTGAATTAGTTGAGATGTATTCATTAGACACTCTTAGACACTTTCTGGTACAGATATATTTGCAAATCGGTCGAATTACCCCAACATTTCCCCCAACACTTTTTAAATATTAAAGGTTTGATCTTCTCTGAATTAACCTGACATTATCAGACACTGTTTTTAAGAAGAAAATATAATAATTATTGCCACAGCAGGAATTTACAAAAAATTTGACTCTAACAGAATGCCCCTGACAATGTCAGACACTAAAAAAATCCGGAGAAGGTGGGATTCGAACCCACGAATAGTATTAACTATTAAACGATTTCGAGTCGTTCGCTTTCAACCACTCAGCCACCTCTCCTTAACTAAAAAATATATCCAAAATATATAAAATATTACTTTATTTACAAGTGTTTAATTTTTAATCCCATCCAGCTTCTTTCATTAACTTTATTGCAAGAGCATTATTATTTCCAAGATCTTCAACAGTTACTTTATCAGGAACAAAATTACCAAAGTTTTTGACGATTTTATTCTGATTAACCTCTTTTAATGGATGTTCAAAAGTAGGGGCGGCTAAACCTTTGCTTCCTTCAGGAGATGCCAAAAATTCTAGTAATTTAACAGCTTCAGTTTTATTAGTTGCATACTTAGCTATTCCACCTGCACTAATATTCACATGTGCTGGATTAGGTGTAATTACAGAAGTTTTTTTTGCATATAAAGCATCTCTTCTTCCATTAACCCCTGCAAGCATTCTTGCAACATAGTAATGATTTACAATCCCTACACCACATTTTTTCTTTGAAACTGCTCTTACAATGGAAATATCTCCAGGGAAAAAAGGTTGAGAAACATTTGAAATCATTCCATTCAACCAAGATTTCGTTTCCGATTCACCTTTATTCACTATTTGATTAGCCACAAGAGATTGGTTATAAGGACTTTTTCTATTTCTTAAACAAACTTTCCCCTTTAAAGAAGGATCAGCTAAGTCTGTATAATCTTTAATTTTGTCCACATCTACTACTTTAGGGTTTGCCACCATAACCCGTACTCTCCTAGTAAGTGCATACCATTTCTTTTCTGGATCTTTTAGTCCATTAGGAACATCATTTTCTAGAGACGATGATTGGATACTTTGAAGCAAGTCGGATTTTGCTGCATTAGTTATTCTTGCTGCATCAACAAGCAGAATTACATCAGCTTGAGAATTTTCCCCTTCTCTTCTCAATCTTTCAATTAAAGAGATGCCCGAAGCTTCTATTAGTCGAACCTTAATTCCAGTTTCTTCGGCAAATTTTTTATATATTTCCCTATCAGTATTGTAATGTCTTCCTGAATAAACCTTAACTTCTCTTTCACTAGAATTTACTGGGGGGGCAAAATTAAAAAGAAAAGTTAATGATAAAGCTGAATAAAATAATTTTTTAAATTTTTGCAATTTTACAAAATAGTATCTATGGTTACTTTATATCTATCTTCCCTACAAAGCCTTTTAAAGATATTTTCTATACCTTAACGTGTATCATTTTTTATATCCAAAATGAACTATTTAACTTCTCAACTTCTCATTAAAGAAGAAATTGAAATAATAATTAAAGACCTTAAAAAAGATTCAAAATCTTGGGAGGATGGCAAAAAAACCGCTGGAAGTCATGCCTCAAAGGTTAAAAAAAATATGCAATTAAATAGAGACTCAGAGGCCTCAAAGAAATGCTCTCAACTAATCATTAAGAAAATCCAAACAAATCCATTACTAAAAAGTTTTGCTTTACCTAAAACAATTCATGGGATTATGTTTACTAAATCCCTAAAAAACATGAAGTATGGGAGACATATAGATAATCCATTTATGTCAACTGGTAGATCAGATTTGTCTTTTACCATCTCTTTAACTGACAAAAGTTCATATGAAGGGGGAGAACTTATTATTGAAGAGCTTAATGATGAAAAGGAATTCAAATTAAATGCTGGTGAGATAGTTATATACCCAAGTACTCATCTACATTCAGTAAAGGAAGTGGAAGAGGGAGAAAGATTAGTTTGTGTAGGCTGGATTGAAAGTTATGTTAAATCAATTGAAGAAAGAGAATATCTGTTTGATCTTGATGCAGGAGCCAAAGGATTACTTGCTAAAAATGGAAGATCGGACGAATTAGATTTAATTTTCAAGTCTTATTCAAACCTATTGAGATTACTTGGTAGCTAAAGAATCATTTTATACATTGATTAGAAAATTTAATTAAAATTATCTAAAATATAATAAATTTAGGATTTTATAAATGCCAAAAAAAGGTTCTATTGCACTATTCTTAGCAGCTACAAGCGCTTTAGCAATCTCTTCTTCTGTAAATAGCGGAGAGAATGACATGGGTGGTCTTAAAGAATGGAATACTGATATGGATATTGATGCAGACTTTGTATTGGATGCTCAAGCCCAAAGACTTGCAGATGAAGCAGCCAAATCAAGCGCTTGCATTCCTATCGGAGAGGGAGAAAATTGTTGGTAATTTTTGTATATAATTAAAAAATCTGATTTTCCACAAAAAAAAACGCCCTTTATAGGGCGTTTTTTATATTCTAAGAGCAACTTAGAATTTGAATGTTGTATTCACAACGTAACCAAACATATCAGCTTCGACATCTGTAGAAGCCTCATTGTAGGTACCTCCAAAGATGGTAGGAGTTACAGTAACTGAATCATTAACCTTATATTCATAGTAAATCTCGTACAAAGTCGGATCTACAGGATCATCCTCATGTGTCTGGGGCTGACCATAAGCAATACCAATTCTGTCATCAGGACTGAATATATCTTGCCAGTTTAAACCAACAAAATATGCAGTTGTATTGGAATTACCAGTAGCATCAGTTTCAGAAGTATCATAACCTACTGAAATTGAAGGTGTTGCTGTTCCAGTATCTGCTGGTCTCCACCAAGCTCTCAAACCTATGTTTGTACTGCTTCCATCATTTGGTCTTGCAGCACCATCATCAGATGTGAAATAAGATGTGTCAGCCCAACCATTATACTTTTGATTAAGTATCGCGGAAACTGAATAATTATCTTGAGTATACCCAACTTGAGTGGCCCAACTTGTTCCTCCCTCATCTGTTAGTAATCCTGTAGAATTACCAGATTTAGTTGTAAAGTTTGTACTTACTGCAAAACCATTATCAGCTTTGTATGCCCAACCTGCTCCAGGACTTGTACTTGCACCGTAAGCAGCAGCGTTACCTCCAAGAGTAAATGCCTTTAAAACAGGCTTATAAATTGAAGGGGTTGTTGCATGCATGTAATAGTTTTCAATCTTTGGTCCAACCCAAATTGTGTTGTTTTCTCCAACTGGTGTTGTATACCAAATTTTGTCAACTTTTAGGACATCACCATTACTGTTACCTGCGCTTAGGTAAGTATTCTCCTCACCCTTAAGTACAGAACCACCAGAATGATTACCAGTTTTGATTCTTACGTAAAGATTATCGTCACCGGAAAAACTTGTATTCAAGTTCATTGTGTAGGTATACATACCCTGGATTTTGCCATACAGATCGTCGGTATCATCATCTGTTGTACCAGCGTCATCTGTATCGAATGAACCTATTGTAAATACAGCCTTACCATCAAGAGTTGTTGTATCAGAGAAACCGCCAGCTTCAAGATTGTTCTGATTGGCTTCTAAACCATCAACGCGACCCTTGAGAGTTGCAATTTCTTCACTAACTTCATTAATGAATGTTTTACTATCGAATCTTTGAGATTTTGAAGATTTACGTACGTAACTATTCATATCTTCAAGATTCATTGTTTCGGAAGCTTGTGCAGCTATCGGTGCAAAAAGACCAACTGCTGTACCAGCAACCAACAATTGTTGGAAGAGTTTCATTTTACCTCACACTGAAAAAACCCATACGAATGGGTAACTATACTGTATCGTGTGTAACCAAAGAGGAAAGAAAAATAAGATATGTCATGGGGTATCTTTTGATACACTTGTCAATGTTGAAGAGGATTTAATGAGATTGTTGTTTTTAATTAATGGATAATCTAAAAACTCCCTTTCTTCAATCCAAGACAGCGCTACATCTTTGGCTAATTTTCTAATCTTTTCAATATACTGAGCTCTATCTGTAACAGATATCACACCTCTTGCATCCAGCAAATTAAATGAATGACTGCACTTTAATACAAAATCAAGCGCGGGATAAGTAAGTCTCTTTTCTATTAAAGAATTTGCTTCATTCTGGTAAATTTTAAATAATTTTATTATGTTTTCAGGATTGGATTCACTAAAGTTATAAGCACATTGACTCTTTTCAAATTGAAGCCAAATATCATTATATTTTAAATCTTTGTTCCAATTTAAATCCCAAATACTTTCCTTATCCTGCAAGAACATTGCGATTCTCTCTAAGCCATAAGTTATTTCAATTGGGATAGGCTTACAATCTATACCACCACATTGTTGAAAATATGTGAACTGTGTAACTTCCATACCATCCAACCAAACCTCCCAACCAACTCCCCAAGCACCTAAAGTAGGAGACTCCCAGTTATCTTCGACAAATCTTATGTCATGACATTTAGGATTTATTCCTAATTGTTCTAGAGAAGCTAAATATTTTTCCTGTATTCCCTCTGGTGAGGGTTTAATGATGACTTGATATTGAAAATAATGTTGAGCTCTATTTGGATTATCTCCAAACCTTCCATCTGTGGGCCTTCTACATGGCTCTGCATATGCAACGCTCCAAGGTTCAGGTCCAATAGCCCTTAAAAAAGTATGCGGATTCATTGTCCCAGCACCCTTTTCAGTGTCATACGGTTGCATTATTAAGCATCCTTCTTCAGACCAAAAATTATTTAAATTTTTAATTATATCCTGAAAAAACATTTAATTAAAATAGTGAAAAATTTAGATCAATACCATTAGACATAATAACAAAGCTTTAAAGTAAAAAATATTTTAAAATCCAACTTCTCAAAATTACATCCGACAAAAAGCTTTCATTAAAATAGATCATTGATGTAAAAAAATGAGGAATTAATTATGTAAAAAAATCTAGTGGCAATGGTCCAAAAGTATTAGTTTCTTTAGTACCTTCGTCATACTGACATGTTATTAAAATTCCTTCCCCAAGACCATTTTCAGATCTGATAAAAACATTACTAGTTTTTTGATTAGCTTTTAAAAAAACACCTCCATTAGCATGAAGAGAACTTAGATTACCAAATTTAATTGAGGAATATTTCTTAGAAATTGATTGCAATGCCTCAATAGCTTTATTATCACTAGGAGCCATTATGCCTATTGTTATCCAACCTGAATTAAAAATATTTGCTTCTAGTTCCTCTAAAAGTTTTTTTTCTTGACTATTACTTAATTTAGGAGCAGTTCTAAGATTATTTAAATCAACTAATTTATTTATTTCCATTAGCTTTATATCTAAAAATTCTTAACCAAATGTTTTTCCATTCCAAGCCCAGAATGAAGCTGACACATCCTCAAAAGAAATATAGATCCTATTTATCGGGATCCCCATTTTCTCATATACAAAATCTGATATTGGCTTTGCCATTTCTGAAGGATTTAGAGAACCTATTGATTTGATTTCTAAAAAACAAGCAGGTGTCTCATCATCAAAATACATTTGGCAATTATCATCTATTTTCGCCATAACAAAACTTCTTGATTTGTTAGTTAAAGATGAAATAAGAATTGAAATTTCTTCGAGTAATTTTCCTTTATCACTTACTTTTGCTGAAGTCGAAACATTAATATAAGGCATCTCTATGCAGCAAGATAATCTTTCTTAGAATCATTTTCTAGAAAAACAGTTCTATTTTTTAAATTTCTTTTTGATGAAAGGTATGCCATGTCGTATGAACTTATTCCGTTTTTATAAGGATTGAAAAGAGCATTTTTAGACCTGCTTTTTTTGCTCCTCTTGAACTCAATCATCATTATTTAGTTATTTATTAATAATTTAACTTTTTTTGAATAGATGTCTAGTTTTTTTGAGAATTTTAAATTTATAAAATAAAAATTCCTAATACACAATGAGAAATTATTTTTACTAGATTTGAAATATAGAAATTAAATTATTTGCTTTGGAAGTTTTAAATAATTATCAAAGGAAAAAACTCGATGAGAGTAATGATGAAGAATTTTATTCTGATCCAAAATTT
>Ga0163109_10003550_pt1 | contig 11917 bp, 11 predicted proteins | sample CRUFie1St13metaG_FD_108704 | JGI IMG/M metagenome (GOLD analysis project Ga0163109, IMG submission 108704) | Marine microbial communities from the Costa Rica Dome - CRUD Field 142mm St13 metaG | ecosystem: Environmental > Aquatic > Marine > Oceanic > Photic zone | place: Costa Rica: the Eastern... | reverse complement strand
TTATATTCCAGAACTTTCAGTTTAACTAATGGGCTTCTAACTTCTATGTTCAAAAACAGGCCTTACTGAAAAGTTGAAGGAAGTTTGCGATTATAGAGAGGTTGCCCACCGTACCAATAAAAAGGTATTCTGGAATGCATTCGCTTACGTTTTAATTAATCCATCTATTTTCTTAAAAATTGATTTAGGTCCTTTTGCACTTATTTCAACATATTTGTTAGTGTCTCTTCTAACATAGATATCTAAGTTTTTATACATATAATCAATTATTGATAAGTCAGAATATTTAATTTTAATGGTTCTATCGATAAAATCAATAGATGCAAGATCTGAAATATTAGATATAAGGTTTTTATGTCCAATTTTTTTAAATGCAGATGTAAATGTTGAACCAGGAAAACGCTTCATCAATGTTTTAAGTCTTTCTGTACTAATTAAATCTATTTTATTGAATACAAAACGTGTTTCTATTTTATCGCATTCTATTGACTTAATAGTGTCATCTATGGTCTTTAAATGCATATCTATATTTGAATAGCTTGAATCTACTACTCTCAGAATTAAATCTGATCCTTGAATATCACTTAAGGTGCTTCGAAAGGAAGCAACTAATTCATGAGGTAGCTTCTGAATAAACCCAACTGTATCACTTATAACACAAGGTTTGTTGACCTTTAGTTCTAACTTCTTTGTAGTTGAATCTAGGGTGGCAAAAAGTTCATTTTTAACGTATACATCAGAGTTGGTTAAAATATTCATCAGGCTTGACTTTCCAGCATTCGTATATCCTACCAATGAGACTTGAAAAGCTTTAGACCTGTGCTTATTTTGAGTCGTTCGGGATTTCTGGATTCTAATTAGATCTTTTTTCAATTTATCTATATCTTTTCTTATCAAACGTCTATCTATTTCAATTTGTTTTTCTCCGGGCCCTCCCCTGGTTCCTGTGCCACCCATTTGTCTTTCAAGGTGTGTCCATTGACGCGTTAGACGAGGAAGCATATATTCAAGTTTTGCTAGAGATACCTGAGTTTTAGCCTCTCCAGTTTGCGCATGTACGCTAAAAATATCAATGATTATACCGGTTCTATCTAGGATACGTATATCATATCCAGCTAAATTTTGAAGATTCTTCATTTGACCTGGTGTTATTTCTGCATTAATGACAATATTGTCACAATTTAATTCTTTAGCTTTATTGATAATTTCAGAGGCTTTTTGCTTGCTGATATATGTTGCAGGATAAATTTTTCTTAGGTTATGTTGGCAATTTGAAACTATTTGAAGCCCTAATGTTTTACAAAGCAATGAAACTTCTTCAATATCTTCATTGTATTGAATCGAATTCTGATCCGTCTCTTTGATTCCTAATAAGAGCGCATCTGTATAATTTATCTTATATTCTTCTAAAAAACTGATTAGATATCACCATTTCAATTATTAAAAGTAAAATAGCTAAATAAAGAAATATTTTCCATAATTCTACACCTATCCTAGCTTCTTTGGTTATTTTTCCTAAATCAGCATTGTTTGGAATTAGAATATATCTTTGAAAATATTTCGCGATTTCTTTTTTATCTAATTTACTTCGTGTCAATTCTGATAATGAAATATTTGCATATAAATTAGTATTTGATTCTTTTTTTATGATACTATGAATACCTGGCTGATAAATTCTGTAATCTTCTTTCGAATTAATATATTTAAAAACTTTTCCAGATGGATCTATAATCTCTTTGTAATTATTATCTCTAAAGATAAAGTCGCCTACAGATAAATTTATTGGTTGATAATTTAAGCTTGAATTTATTATCCTATCTATAAATGAGATGTATGATGCTCTCACTGGGAAATCAGTCCAATCAAGGTCTAAATTAAATCCCAGTAAGTTAATTTGTCCTTCGCCGTTATTTAATGTTTCCCAAACAGATTTTCCATTTACTGCTATTATTGGGCTCTTGCTATCATTGAAAGAAAAGTATTTGTGCATTTGCATTATAGTCTCGTCTGTGTTGTTTGTCGAAAACATATTCTCAATACTTTTACTATAAATATTTTTTTTTGATAGCTGATATGATGTTGCATTATCATAATTAATTAATTTTAATTCATCTAGGTTTATAGAAAGATAATCCCAGAAATCGCTAAATTTATTAGATTTGAATGAATCTGAGACTGGAAATATATAATTATGGCCGCCCAAGTTAAAGTTATCTATTATTGCTGGAGCTAGATTATTATCATCAATATAATTAAAGCCGTATATAAAATTAATATCGTTATTTACTAGAGCATTCTGATTATTTTTTAATTCATTTTCAAAAGAGTAAGTAAGATTTGGATTTTTTGTTTTTAATGCTTTTAAAGCATTTTCAAGAAAATAGTACTGGTCAGAAACATTGCCGAGCACACCTATTTTGATATCAGAACTTATATTTATTGGGAAGTAGAATGAATTATCTCCAAAATAATTATCATAAATTACTTGAAATTCACAAGAATATTCTCCAGATGACGATAATATAGTCTTAAAAGTAAATTCCTGTGTTTCTTTAGGTGCTAAATCAAATTGGAGTTGCCCCACATTAATATCATTTATATTTAATATTAAAAGAGAATTTTTAATATTTTCTAAAGATGTGTTTTGTAACTTAACTTCAATTTCTATCTCATCATTTATCATGGGTATTTCATTTAATATTTTAGCATCTAGAATTGATATGTTTGCTCCTATTTTGTCAATATCATGAATAAATACATTCCAATCGTTAGTAATTTGTTTTTTTTGCGTTAAAAAAAGAGATGTATCTAAATCAGATAACAGATGAAGTTCTTTATTAAATTCATTTTTAATTGAATCCATATAATGGTTAAGTGAAGAAAGACTTGAAGTACTTTGTTTCATTTTTCCATTCAATAAAGAGGGTAAAAAACTTTGTGATAAACCCTGGTAGATTTTCGTCGTATCTGATAATGAAATGATTTCAACTTTTGAATTATCAGGCAATGTATTTAGGATTTTACCAATATCCTTTGAATAAAAATCTAATATATTAACCATATTATTAGACCTAGTCATTGAAAAGGAATCATCAATTGCAATTAGACAAAAGACTGGATTTGATGATGAGACTGCTTTTCCAAAACTTCCCTGCACTACAGGTCTAGATAACATCAAAATAATAAAAAGAATGATTAAAGTTCTCAAAATTAGAAGGAGAATTTCAACGATCTTTATTCTTTTCATACTATCCACTTTTAAAACTTTTAAAAACTCAATACTACTGTAGTCTATCGTTTTATATTTTCTATTAAAAAATAAATGAATAATTAAGGGTAGTGAAGAAAGTGGTAGTAGCCATAAGTAAATAGTTGAAAGGAAATCCATTATAGCAATCCTAATCCTTTAGAAATTTCAATTAAAATAATGTATGAACATCCAAATGAGATTGGTACAGATAAATTATCATCAAAAGGTGAATATAATTCTGTGAATGTAGCAATGAGTATTGATATAAATGCTAGGTATAGATTAATATCGATCGCAAAAAGAATAATTGTAAAAGATGACATGAAAAAAGCAAGAGATCCCTCGAGTGTTTTATTTCTAATTTTAATAGTTCCATATATCCTGCCAAATATAGCCGCTACGGTATCGGATATTACCATAATAAATAATGAAATAGCTGCAATATTTTCAGGAAAAAAGTAAATTATTATTAACGATGATAAAAAAACATAAGATGCGCCTGTTAATTTTTTTGATTCATTTTTTCTTGTTAAAGAAATAAAAAAATAATTATATAAAGATTTAAAATTCTTACTTCTGATTCTAAGAAAATCTAAAACTAAAAATAATATTGTTATTGGTAAGAGAAATACCAAAGTTAAATCTTTTCCATAGAATAATAAAAAGATGGGTATTATAATACTAGAAAGGTGAATTATTTTTCTAGCTATTTCATTTTTTAGAGATATCAATTTTTTTTCATTAACTTATCAAATCTTGCAGGGACATCATCTGCTTTGTATAAACCGGAGCCAACTATGGTAACATCTACACCTGTATCATAAACCTTATCAATGGTACTCAAGTTAACCCCTCCGTCAACACCAATAATAAAATTTTTCTTTTCTGATAAATTAGCAAGATACTCCATTTTCTTAAGTGTTGATTCAATAAAGCCTTGACCTCCAAATCCTGGATTTACAGACATAACCAGCACGTAATCAATGAAATCTAAATATTTATCTAGAATATTAACTTCAGTGTCTGGATTAATTGCAAGTCCTGCCATTACATTGTTCTTTTTTATTAGATCTATATCGCGCTCCACATCAGTGCTCGCTTCAATGTGAAAAATTAGAGTGTCAACACCAGCATCTATAAAATCTTGGATGTAATTATGTGGATTTGAAATCATTAGATGTGTTTCAAGGTGAGCATTAGTAAGTTTTCTGATTGCTTTTACTATAAATGGACCAAAAGTAAAGTTTGGCACGAAATGTCCATCCATAACATCCAGATGTAAACGATTTGCTCCTGCATCGACTACTAAATCTATTTCCCTCTTAAGACGAGAAAAATCAGCTGATAGTAATGATGGAGATATTATTCTATTTTTCATTTTTTATCCGTACTTATTTCTAAATCAATTTCTACCGGAACATTTACTCTAAGATTAGCTGGAAAGCTTTGTCCTATTACCGTATTAGGAATTAATTTTGGTTGATATTCTTCGGTTATTTCACCAACTCTTAATCTTTCTTGAGTGATGACTTTAATAGCTTTTGTAAGAGGTAAGTTAACTAAATCTGGTATTGTAAAATAGTCTTTTGGTATGCCTTTACTTATATGAATAGATATATTTGAACCTGATTTAAGTATTGTTCCACTCTCTGGAATCTGAAGTGATACTTTTCCTTCTTTAATATTGGGATTATACTCATATATTATGGTGTCAAGATTAAACTCATTATCAATTAATTCTATTTTTGCTTTTCTCAAAGTCATATTAATTAAATTTGGCACCTCAATGCTTTTCTTATTTCCTGCTACTGATAAAGTTATTATTCTACCTTTTTTGACTTTTGTGAATGGGCTGGGACGCATTTCTACTACTTTACCTGGATAATGTCTTTTTGAATATGGTAAGATTATCACTTTAACTTCAAGATTATTATTAAGTAAAACTTCCTCCGCGTAGTCTTTAGATTCTCCTCTTAAATCCATCAAAAAAACATCTGTATCTGTGCCTACGTACAATGGAATAAAAAAATTATCTATAAGCAATAGACCTATTCCAGATAAAGATATAAGGGCTATAAAATATCTAAGTAAATTTTTTATCATAATTTCCTTAATCTAATCGCATATCCACCATCCATGCCATGCTCTCCAGGAAGAATTTTTATTGATTTTTCTCTAACTATATCTTTTTTGACATAATTTGAAGCATCTTCAACAATATAATTATGCTTATTTAAAAAATCTTCAATTATATTTTCATTCTCATCATTTTCAATTGAGCATGTACTATAAACTAATATACCATTAGATTTTAAATATTTCGATGCATTTTCTAAAATACGAGTTTGTAGATCAATGATTTTCTTCATGTCTGACAAATTTCGTCTCCAACGTATATCAACTCTTCTATTTATAACTCCGGTACCTGTACAGGGTACATCAATTAATATTTTATTACATTCAGGTAGATTGTCTTTAGATATATCATTGCATTTAAAAACAATATTCTTATTGTTTTGTCTTTTAGCTGAATTGATAAACATGTCTATCCTTTTTTTATTATTGTCAATACTATAAATTTGTGAATCTGGTGCCTTGTGAGATATAAATGAGCCTTTCCCACCAGGTGCCCCACATCCATCTAAAATAACATCATTATTTTTTGGGTTTAACAGATCAACAATAAAACCATTAATAGGGTTTTGTACAGAAATTTTACCATCATTAAATAAATTTGATTTTATTAATTTTTGAGTATTGCTTGATTTGAAAAATAATTCATGAAGTGAGTGAAAATTAATATTTTCATTATCAGCTTTAGCGTATAATAATATTTCTTTTTTATATTTTAGACTATTAACTCTAAACCATACAGTTTGTTCTGAATTATTGAAGTCACAAATATCTAAAGTTTTTTTAAATCCATATTTTTTTATCCAACGATTTACTAGCCAACTTGGATGACTCAATAGGTTATAAGTTTCTTTTTTTTTATTATCAAGAATGAATTCATCCCTTTTCTTGATATAATTTCTCAAGATTGCATTTACTAGTTTATCGAATCCTTTGAATTTGTCTCTAGTTATATCAACAGAGATTGACACAGCTGCATGATCAGGTGCTGATTTTAAATAATCAAGCTGAAAAAGTCCTATGTAAAGAATGTATTTTACTTCAGATTTTAGCTTTGCATATTTTCCGTCATATAAATCCGATAATATATAATCGAATTTACCCTTATTGCGAATTACACCCAATACGAGGTTATTAATATAGTTTCTTTTTTCTATTGGGATTTTTTGTGTTTTAAAGAATTTATTAATTACATCCTGAGCATAACCGTTAGAATTAAAATACTCTCTTAAAACACGAAATGCATGATATCTACTATCTTCTTTTAAATATAGATTCATTTATAAGAATGTTTTTATATCCATTAATAAAACTTGTAGCATCCATTATATTTTTTCCTTCTAATTGTAATTGATTGATTTCAATTGGGAAATCAATTGATCCAATTAATAATTTTTTTTTATTTATAATAGAAATTTGCCCCGGTGATAACATAATTTCAGAATCAAAAGACTTTTTTGCCTCATAAATTCTAACTCTCTTATCATTTAAGTATGAAAAAGCTCCAGGGGTTGGTGAAAATGCTCTTATCAAGTTTATTATGTTTGTTGAAGATAGATGCCAATTTATTTGCGTCTCGTCTTTTTTTATTTTTGGAGCATATGTATAAGATCCTTTTTGCTCAATTAGTGGTTTTTTTTGAATTATGTGATTAATAGAATTTACTACCAATGATGCTCCTATTTTTGATAGCTCAGTGTGAATTTGGCCAAAATTTTTATCTCCTATGGATAATTTACTTTGAAGAATAACATTACCTGTATCTATGTTTTTATCTATTATGAAGGTTGAAACACCTGTTACTTTATCTCCGTTTAATATTGATCTCTGAATAGGTGCTGCACCTCTATATTTAGGCAGTAATGAGCCGTGTAAGTTCATTGTTCCATATTTAGGAATTGAAAAAATTTGTTGAGGTAAAATTTTATAGGCAATAACAATAAAAAAATCAGCATTTAAGGATTTTAAGTTTTCAATAAAATGTATATCGTATAGATTATTTTGCTGGATTAATTTAATTGAATTTTGTTCAGCCCATGATTTAACTGGTGTTTTAATTATTTTTTTACGGCCTTTATGTAAATCATTATTGGTTACAACTGCCATAATTTTTATTTCACTTTTATTAAGTTTTTCTAAAGTAGGTAAGCCAAATGATGTATTCCCAAAAAAAATAATTTTCATATTATTTTTTTCTTTCTAGGAGATTAGATACTGATGATTTAATAAGTTTTATTTTTGAACCATTTTCATTATCAATAATTATATACCTATTATCTTTTCCTTGAAATTCAATAACTTTCCCTACAATTCCAGAGCTTGTTACAACTCGATCATTTTTCTTTAAATTTGAAATTAATACCTCTCGTTCTTTTTGCTCTTTTACCTGTGGCCTTATTAATAAAAAATACAGGACAAGAAACATTAATAAAAACATTGGTAGTGCGCCTAATGATGCAAGTATGTTTTCCATATTTCCTCTCAATTAGTTAGTTTATGTGTCTAAATTTAATTATTATGTTTTGAATAATAATAGGACATTATTTTGAATATTGGTGATATTACACTTAAAAATGGAATTGTTTTAGCCCCAATGGCAGGAGTAACTGATTTGCCATTCAGATTATTGTGTAAACAAATGGGAGCAGATATTGTTTACACTGAATTTTGTAGTTCAAATGGAATAATTCGTGAAAGCAAAAAAACTTTTGATTTAATTAAATTTATAGAAGAAGAAAGACCTATTGGTGTTCAAATTTTTGGTGAAGAACCACATGTCGTTGGTGAGTCAGCAAAAATTATTTATGATCGCTTCAAACCAGATATAATAGATATAAATTTCGGATGTCCAGTTCCCAAAGTTACCAAAAAGGGTGCTGGATCTGCAGCTCTTAAAAATTTATCGGTTATGGAAGAAATGGTTAAAAGTGTAATTCAAAATGTTCCTGAAATTCCAATAACTGTTAAAATGAGATCTGGCTGGTCAAAAGATAAAATAGTTCATATTGAAGCTGCTATTATGCTAGAAGAGCTAGGTATTAAAGCTATAACACTACATCCACGGACAACATGCCAAAGATTTACTGGAAATGCAGATTGGGATGAGATTAAAAGATTGAAAAGTAAAATAAATATCCCTGTTATTGGTAATGGAGATGTATCAAATAAAAATGACTATATAAAAATAAAGAAACATACAAATTGTGATGGAGTTATGATTGGACGCGCTTCTTTGGGAAATCCATGGATATTTAAGGAATTAACAGATGATAACTACAACTCCTTAGATAGAAATATTATGGATATAGTAGATATATGTGAAAAACATTTTATTTTACTAAAAAAATATAAAGAAGAGCGTGTATGTTTAAATTTAACAAAGAAACATTTTAGCTGGTACCTAAAGGGATTTAATAACGCATCTGAATGGAGAAAGAAATTTTTAAAATCTAAATCTATAGATGACGTTGTAATTGCTTTAGATGAAATGAAAGATAGTTATTACAGTTAAACTATATTCCATTTGTTTCAGGCGCAAGCATACCTCCAGATATTATGATCTTTAATCCCTCATCAATACTCATTTGAGTTTCCTTAACATCATCTTTTTTTACAAATAGCATAAATCCAGATGTGGGATTAGGGGTCGTAGGGACAAATATTTGATAGTATTCAATACTTTTTGAATCACGAGATTCCCCTGTTACTAAAGCAATAGTCCAAATGTTCTTTTTGGGGTATTCAATATATACAACCTTTTCAAATGCTTGTTTTTGAGAAATTGAAAGTGTATCTGTTATTTGCTTTATAGTATTATATATGTAGCTCACTAAAGGTATTTTGGCTAACAGTTTTTCAAATAATACATAAAGTTTCTTGCCTAAAACATTTGATATTATAACTCCTACAATATAAATGAACGTAAATGTTAAAATGAATCCAACAATATGTTCAATGATAGTTGAGTTATAATTACTAAAAAAATAGTTGATTAATTTTTTCCCAGGTTCAGAAAAAAATATAAACAACCAATTTATAATAAAGTATGTAATAGCAAGTGGAAAAATCGATATAAGACCAGTTAAAAAATAATTTCTTTTTTTCATGATTTTAGACCCTTTCAAATCTTTTATCTAAATCCTCAGTGGATAAATTTACGATTATTGGGCGGCCATGAGGACAGTAATATGGATTCTGTGTTTGGAATAATTTATTTACCAAATATTTCATCTCATTATCTTCTAAATGGTCACCTGCTTTTATGGCTGCCTTACATGAATAATTGGCTGCTAACTTATCGTGAATTTCAAGCTCGTCAGCTCCATAAGTATCATATTTTGATATTATTTCATTAATTATTGAAACTTCATCATCATTTTTAATATAAGCTGGAACTCCTTCGATAATAATTGTTCTATCACCAAACTCTCTTAATTTAAAGCCTATTTTATTTATATATGGAAGAAGCTTTATCAATATATCATAGTCATCAGCAGCAAATTCTACTGTTTTGGGAAATAAAACAGCTTGAGATTCTACTTCCTTTGTTTCTAACGCTTTAATTGCAGATTCATACAGTATTCTCTCATGAGCTACGTGCTGATCAATTATTACTACTCCATCAATAAGCTTTGTAATAATATATTTATTATCAATTTGCCAAAGATCATCTATTTCAATTCTCTTTTCGCGCTTCAAGATATCATCAATTTTTTCATCAATATTTTTACTAATACCAGTGGTCATCACTGTATCAATGCTCATTTGTGAAAGGTTACTATCATCAAAGTTTATTTTTTCAGTTCTTTGGATTTCTTGGTTGTAAGGTTTGAAATTATAGCTTGGCAATGAAGATGGTATTGACGAGATTGATTGCTTGATGGATTCTTTTATAATTTGAGTTACTTTCCATTCTTCTTTAAATAAGATTTCTTTTTTCATAGGATGAACATTTATATCGTAAAGACTAGGAGATGCTTTAATATTGATGGAGTAAAAAGGATATTCACCTCGCTGGATTAAGCTGCTGTATGAAGATATAATAGAATTATGAATCATTTTACTTTTTATAGGCCTATTATTTATAAACAGATATTGATCTCCAGCTCTCTTTTTTAGTACATCAAGATTTGATATGTAACCTTCAACTGTATATTGGCCTTTTTCAGAATTCACATTAAGAAGCTTATCATTATATTGTGATCCAAAAACATCTATAATTCTATTAATCATAGATTTAGGTTTTAGAGCATAAATATGTTTTTTCTCTGAAAAATAATTAAATTCTATATCTGGATAAGCAAGGAAGAATTTTTTTAAAACTTTAGTTATTCTCGCTAACTCTTTCTCAGCGCTTTTTAAAAATTTTTTTCTAGCTGGAAATGAATGAAATAAATTATTTACAGATATAGTTGTACCTCTGGTCCTGGCTCCTGATGATATCTTTGATATTTTCCCATCAATTAAATCAGCATTTGAAGATATTGTTCCATCTGAAGAAGTTGAAATTGAAATATGACTAACTGATGCTATGCTACTTAAAGCCTCACCTCTAAATCCAAGCGTATAAATTGAGTCTAGATCCTTAATTGAATTTATTTTACTTGAGGTATGAGATTTAAATGCTATATCAATTTCATTTTTATTAATACCAATACCATCATCTTTAATTATAATTGAAGATAGACCGCCTTCTTTAATATAAATGTCAATTTTCTTTGATTTTGCGTCAATTGAGTTTTCAACTAGTTCTTTAATAATTGATTCTGGTCGTTCAATCACCTCACCAGCAGCAATTTTTTTGACTAAATCATTATTTATTTTTTTAATAAATGTCACTTTAATTGTTTCTCAATGTATTGTCTAGAAATTTTAATCTCTCTATCGCTTTTAGTTAAAATTTTATTAGCTTTATTTAAAGTTTTAAAAACGTAACCTTCATCGTTTAAATCTTTTGTATTTATAAGAACATTCATATAAGCTCCTCTTATAGCAGCAAATGCCATCTCACTTGCAACTCCAGCATCAGAAATTGAATTCTTGTTACCAATTTTCATGATTTTTTTTGATAAGGTTAGAGCTTTAATCGATAATTCCATGGTTTTAAATGGTATATCTATAGCATGTTTAGTAGCTGCCGTAATTGCTGCATCTCTATCTATTATTTGATTTTCTGTCTTTTTGGGCATTCTAAAGGCTATCATTATCTCATCAAACGCATTAGAGTCTAAATCTACTAAATTCAACAAATCTTTTTTAATAGATTGAGCTTGAATGCCTATGTCTAAAATTAATTCTTTATTAGTTAAATATTCTTTTTTACCAAATGATAAATTAGCTACCATCGAAACTAAAGCACTTGCTAATGCTCCAGCCTGAGCACTTACGCTGCCTCCCCCAGGAGCTGGACTCTCTTTTGAAACTTCATCAGTAAATCTACTAACGCTTAAGTTTGCAAGAGGCGTTTTTTCCTGTATTCTATTTTCAACTATTGATTCAGATTGATTAAATATTGAAATCTCATTTAATCCTAGT
>Ga0163109_10003549_pt1 | contig 11917 bp, 9 predicted proteins | sample CRUFie1St13metaG_FD_108704 | JGI IMG/M metagenome (GOLD analysis project Ga0163109, IMG submission 108704) | Marine microbial communities from the Costa Rica Dome - CRUD Field 142mm St13 metaG | ecosystem: Environmental > Aquatic > Marine > Oceanic > Photic zone | place: Costa Rica: the Eastern... | reverse complement strand
GAAAAAGGTTTAACATACAGAAACAAAGGTTCCATAGAACCTACATTTGTAAGAATTGCACCAATTGATCAATTAGAGTTTTCTATGATTGATGACAGTATTGGTAGTGTGAGAAACGACAATGACGAAGTAGACAACTACAATAATAAGTCTGCAAGATTTAATGTAGACTTTGGTGATTTTACTATTGTTGGAAAATATGCTGATTACGAATATGATTATGATAATTGCTATGATTTTAATTGGGGCAATTACAATGACTGCTTACAAGACGGTGAAAGATACAATATAGCAATCAGAAATGATTTTATGACCATTGGTCGTAATTATAATAATGCAGATTATTTCACAGAAGAAACACTAACATATTCAAACGAAAGTTATAGAGATTTTGCTAGATTTGGAAACCATATGGATCTTAGTAAAAATCTAAATATTGCATTTGGAGTTGACGTAGAAAAAATTTATTATAATACAATAGGATTTCAAAACATAGAAGGCCAAACAGAAGTATCAACAGAGATCACAGAGCCAGGAATTAGTTTTGCAGACGATGACGTCAATAAGGCGAGGCCTTTATGGACAGGCGAATATATTGGCACTGGCGAATTTGATATCACTTATGTTGGCGACGGTGTGTTTACACTTACTGAACAGGTAAACAAATATACTGATGAAAATGCAGGACTATATTTTTCTGCTAATGCAAATTTTATATTAAATTACAACTTTGGTATCAGAGTAGGCAATGACGATCAAAATGCATTACGTCTAGGAATATCAAGTGGTGCATGGTTTTTTAATGTTGGTAACAGTTTTAGAAAGCCAAATCTATATGAACTAAATGGCGACAGTTATGTTGTTGGTAATCCTGATCTAGAGCCCGAAGAGGCAGTTGGCTATGAATTAGGTTACGGTGCTATTAGCATATTTAGATATGAGTTCGAGCAGTCAATTGAATACACGCCTAGTTCAACTATAGAAACAGTTATCACTAAGCAAGTTTTTGACAGTGAAAATTCTGTAGCAGGTTGTGTGCTAGATCCTACATGGACAGAAAACGACAAGGCTACATTTAATTTAGATGGTTGTGTGTATGGTTTACAAGATACAACTAATGTAGTTTACATAGACCCAACATACAACAACACAGGAGCCTATATAACGCAAGGCCTTAGATACAATAATACATTTGGTCCTGTAAGTGTAATGCTTAAATTTACTGACACAGACCAGGCTAGAATGCCAAAGTATGCTGGTGCTATTGTTTATAACAACAACTTCAATGGTGTTGACTTAATGGTTAAGTATGCTGTACAATTAGATAGAGAACCTGGACCGTATGATTACTTAGCCGAAGGCGAAGAATTTTTAGAAGATTTACATAAGGTCGATCTAGTAGTAAGTAAAGAATTTGCTAACGGTGTTACAATATCTTTAAGGGGCGAAAACTTAACTGACGAAGTTGTAGAAGTTGTTCCTTTTTATAACACAGAAGGCAGAGAATTACATTTTACTTTAGGTTATAAATGGTAAAAAATATCATATTTTTATTTGTTTAAGTGCATTGTTTATTAAATACAAATGTATCATTTAACAACATAGGACCAAAATGAAAACTGATAAAATTATCAAAAAAATTGTTTCTACATACAGAGACTTAGAAAACAGAGCAACTGAATTAAATTCCGCAGGTGGAGTAAATTTTATTCACCCAATGGTACAAAGAGACAAACGTGGAAAATTTGACAGTCTTGGTTTTTACAATGCTAAGACTAAAAAATATGCTTTAGTTTTTATAAGAGATTATATTGCTAGAAACGTAGATCACATTCCTGAACTGGACGAAATGAAAAAAGTTATTTACAGTAAGTAATGACCAATACCTCATTAAATAATACCCTAGAAGAAGAACTTAGAGTTATGCTCGTTGAAAAAAACAACGAGTGTAACGGTCTCAAGGAACATATAAAAATGTTAGAAAAGTGTGTTGCTGATGAGCAAGAGCAGAAGTACAGAGCACTTGTTAAAGCGGCAGACTTACAATCTGAGTTAAATAAATTAAATAGCAGTAAATAGACTTATTTCTGCTTGTCTTCTATTATAAAGAATTGTACTGACACCAGTACCATTTTTAATTGGCTTTTCAACAAATTCCATAAAGTATGTTGCACAATTATAATCACCTGCATTTAGCAATTTAACAAGTTTACTTGTTAAGAACTTTTGATGCCCTATATCAAATGCAAGTGATAGCAATGCTGTAAACTGATTAATATTGAGTGGAACTTTTACAGCACTTGATACTATACCAAAAGCCATTTCCACATCAAGTTTAAAAAGCCTATTTACAAACTCTGGTTTAGCACCATTTATCAAACTAAAAACGTAAAAGTTATTTTGTTCATCATATACTGCAATTACTCTATTTGCGGCTTGGTAATCAATCCTTCCGTTTTTTACTATTCCTGTGCCTTTCAAAAAAGCATGATTTTTTCTTATAATTTTTGCTACATTTTCGTCCGTTAATGATAATTTTCCAACATCACTGATTGCAATCATTTGATTATTAATTTCGCTTTGTTCCAATTTATGGGATATGCCAATCAATGTATTTCCATCTATCTCTGTAGGAACGTTATAAGATTGATAATTTTCTAAAATTAAATCTCTGGCTTTAGAATAAACATGTGTTGTTGTAATTCTGTTTGCTGATGTAAATTTAGGTACTTCTTTTCTTTCTCTAGAATATACTGCTGTTTGATAATCGTCTCCTTCGAAATATGCTCCTACAAAATATCCTTTTGGAGTACAATAATTTAGCGGTATGGAATCATTAGGATCTGTTTGGCCAACAACCAAATCATCTATGTATGCCATTATTTTTTGCTCCTAGATGGACTTGGTTCTATGCCTACCCATCTTGTAACAATAGTATTAACTTTTTTGTCAAAAAGCAATAACGGTGTTAATGGACTTTTTCCTTGTTCTGCACGTTTAGGATACTTGCCTGATAATATGCCCAGCAATTCAAATGACAATAATGTGTTTGTGGTTTGATTTGTTTTTATGCCTGACATGTTTGGCACAATAGGTAATGGGGGTGCTTGTGGTATAGTTGATGTTTGTATATCAACTGTATCGCCAGCATTGATATAAGTTTTAGTTAAACCCATTATATTCATATGTGCTGTTGATTGCATGTTTATTTCGCCTAATGAATTAATATTCATTATAGGATTCGAAGGTGGATTATTTACAGATGTAGGTGCATTTATTTCTACTTGCGTACCAGCCATGTGTACTAAATTATCTCCAAACAGTTGTAAACTGCCTGGTATAGTTTTTCCGTCAGTTGTGAATAATCTTGGTCTTGCTTCTATGCTGATAGCATTAGAATACATATTGATATCTTTAACACCTTCAATATTCACACTACCGTTAGTTAATACTGCTTGGAACTTAGGATCTAAGTATGCAAGTTGCTCATTATCTACTATACCTTTTTCTGTTTCGTTAGGATCTGATGGGTGTGGATAATTGTTTGCGGCTTTTATGTTTACATTTTGACCTGCTTCAATATTTACATTTTTATCACCACGTAAATTTAAATCTCCTGATGTACGCACATTAAAACTTGCTGTTCCATATATGTCAATGTTTCCGTCTGCGTCTATCTCAATGTGCCCAGTGCCGTTTTTGTTAGATATATAAATTAAATTTTCTGCGTCATTTAAAAGAATCTGATTACCGCCACCAGTCCTAATTCTTATGTGCGGATTATCAATGTGGTCGTCCATTACAAACTGATGTCCACTTCTGCGTCTTTTTGGATCTTTTGGTTCTTTTGCACCAGGTGTTAATATACCAAATACTTCACTGGCTCCTTCACGTCTTGCACCACTTGTACTTTGTCCTCTGATAAAGTCATTTATAAGACCTTGAGAAAATATAACACTTTCTAACGGATGCATAGAACGTTGGTCTGCATTTACTTTGACATTTTTTGTAGTACCAGAATATTCAACATTATGATTTTTAATGTTAGACCTCATGTTTGCTTCATTTACTGGAACCGGTTCTGGTGCAATTGAGTTTCCTGCAGGAATACCAGGCACCATAAAGTTTCTCTGTGCTTGAAATAAACAACCTAAAACAACAGGAATAATTGTTCCTTCGTCTTCATAAAATGAAACTATGACTTGGTTCTCTGGATCAGGCGGTCTCATCCACATACCATAACTAGTCTGGGAATTTTCTGGTGATGTTTTATCATCTACGACACTAGGTTGTGTTGCACCTGCAAAGGGCGAAGTCCAAATACATTGAAATAATTTTTCTGCACTAGGCTCTGGGCCTGTAAGTTCTGGAATATGAACCCATAGTAAACCATTTCTTGATGGATCATCTGCAGATTTTACTGTCCCAATATAGATCGAACTGCCTGTTTTTATAGACTGTTGAATTTTCTTTTCGTATCTGTTTGGTATCATGTTACTATTTAACCGCCGCCGCCTTCATCTCCAAGACCTTCCGGAGAAAGAGTTTCATTAAATAATGTATCGTTATCAGTAAGTGCGGCATATTCATCGGCGTCTGCTTTCGCTTTTGCTACTTCTAATGCCATTTGCCCTTTATAAACAACTTTATATGCTTCTAATTGCTGTTTAAAAGAACCACCTGCAAACATGTGTGTTACTCTATACGGAGTAAACTGTCCTGAAAAAGATTTGTTCATACTTAAATCTTTCATTTCGCCTGTGTGCGTACTTGGATCATCGCTCCACATGTCATATTCTCTGGGAAATAAATATGCAAAGAAGAATCCAACTTCGCCTATTCCATATGGTGCAGTATTTGATTTCACTGACTCTTCCCTTACAGCACCTATGTCACTTTCTAAGTCACCTAAAAAGTCTTTACCTTGAATATGCTCAAATTTTTTGTTTTCATTGACTGTTTCCTTGCCTAGCCAAAACGGGTCTCCTTTAATAGTCAAAGAAGTATTAACCAAATATGGTGCACCTAACGTAGAGTTAGACAGTTGGGTACTGAAAATACTTCTATTTGCAAATTTACTAGAAGGTCCTACTACCTGCCTTATAATGGCTGTGTCATATTGACCAAACGGTGCGCCTATATCAAAACTATTGTATCCCATGGCATTTTCATCAAATTCATATTCTTCCATATAAAGAGAACTTAGATCGACTACTGAATTTGTAACTGATCCAAACTGCGTACCATCAGAAAAACCATCTGGTGTAGCATCATTTACTGCTGTTGTAAATTCGTCTATTTTGTCTCTTGCTTCATCTAATAAACCCGTGGTATCTATTCCGAATTGTTCTACAATGTCTAATTCCCCCACAGCACTTTCTATTTCATTAATAAAGCCTCCAACACCATCTGCAATTTTATTAAATGCACTATCTAAAATATCAAATGGCGTAAATGCTTTACTCATTATATCAGCAATCTGTGACTCCAGCATTGCCGCTAATTCGCCTTGAATTTCATCTTGTAAATTTTGAATGTTAGATGTCAAACTATCTAATGAACCTGTTAATCCACTTATAGTTTTTGATTTTTGTAATATTGATATTGGAGATGCTGGTAAACGTTTATTTAATTTTCTAACATCACCTACTGATTTAGGTGTTATTCCTGCAGGATTAAGTCCTGTAGCCAACGATGCTAAGTCTTCTGTTAGTGTAATAGGTAAAGTTGCTAATTGCGTAACAATACTTTTTAAATCGTTTGCAAGATTTTGAAACTTTTCTAAAATAAGATCTTTTGTAGTAGGTTTTTCTTTTTTCTTAAACTCGTCAATTTTTTCAACTCCTGCTTGGCTAATCGCCGCGGCCTGTGATTGTGTATAGTTAGCCTGCTTGCCTCCATAACCTGGCATCAAATACCTAACACCATTTTGAATTTTTAAGTCTATGTCATATACTTGGTCGTTTATGCCTGTGTAATAATATCCATAAAATTTTGTTATGAACCTATCTTCTGCGGCTTTTCTAATTTCAGTTTGTTCATTTCCTTTTTCTGTTTTTAGTTCTACTTTGTCTAGAACTAAAGTAGAATCTAATTTACCAGTTAAAGTATAGGTATGTTCAAGTGCCATTTTGTTATCTACTGTAAACTTTTTATTCCATTTATAAGTTCTTCGAATTGAAGGAGTAATAGTTTGTGTTTTATCTTTAATTAATTTTTCTGTATCTAACTCCGTTGTTCCTTCTGCTAAATCATATCGGTGAATTGTATTTGCATACTTGTGATTTAATGTTGCTAAATCAATTATGACATCTTCTACTTTTGAGCCTTTTTTAACTGTTATCAATAAACTTTTGTGAGAAGTACCATCATCTTTTTCTTTTTCTGCACCTTGTGTATCATCTTCTACTATTTGTCCCATTGTAGCATTCTTTAAAGTTTTTATATTTTTTCCTGCCACACCATTTGCGGTGTAATACTCACTGTCAATTGCTAAACCTTTGGTAGAATTATCTGTAGCAAACATATCTGGAATTCCAGGCAAACCGTTTTCCTCATCTAATCTGTAAATGCCTGTTTCTATACCTAAGTCGCCAGAGCCATCATCACTTACAACTGCTTGTTGTTCCTTATTCATCTGCTCTGTAAATGACTGAAGCAATTCATTTACTATTCCAGTTTTAGTTGCAATGATCAAATCTTTTGGTACAGTATGTATCTGTGGTCCTGCAGTTCTATTAATTTCGCTAATTGTCACTGCCTGTATTGCATAAGTTGTGCCTGATACACCTGGGTCAATACTAAAGTCAACTATTCTGCATGGTATAGCAGTATGGTAAAATGTTTCTCCAAATGCTGGTTCTGAATCAGTGTACGATTTATCATCAGGGTAACCAATCAATTCTATCTCCATCAAATAAGGCATCATTTGTAATGGAGGTTTTTCTTCTGGGAAATTAAAATCTTTATTAAGTTCGTATGCCGTTCTGTTTAATAAATCAATAAAAGACATACCAAACGGTTCTTGTAAATCAAAGTTTAATCTATATTTTGAATTATTATTACCTCGCAGATTTGCTGGAGGACTTGGATGCACTACACTGGATATCTCTAAATTGTCTATCTGAAACTTTGTTACACTGGTTTGTGCAATAATTACTCTTCCGCCTCCACTTAAACTGAGATCAACCTTACCATCACTATAAAAAGTATAAGGCAACATGCTAAAAGTCAATCTGTATGTATATGATGCGTATGCATCTGTTGGATTTAAAAGTATTTTAGTTGCCAAGTCTTCAGGGATGATACCCTCGAATGACCCTTTGCCTTGAAAATACTTGGAATCGATTGCCATGCTAGACTCCTGCTACTGCTCTGGCTCTATCAGGTGTAATGATCCTTAGAACTGTTCCTTCTTTGAAATCTGTTATAGGGTCTTTGATAACTTCCAAGTTACTTAAAACTAGCACCCACCAAAGTTCTGGTGTACCAAATTTGTCATGTGCTAACAAGTCAGGTCTACTTGCATACTTTTTAGTAATTACAAATTTTTCATCTGTGATAGCAGAAGGAATAGCAGGTAAATTTAAATAGTTTAAACCTGTGTAAAATGACATATTCTTTGCATTTTTTAAGAAACTGTTTTTGTTATAAATTGCCATTAAATAAATCCTATGTTTTTACCTGTTCTCATGCCGTCAAGATCAAACCTTCTTCTGATTCTTCTTGGTGAGTATTGAGGCATAACAGTAATAGTTAATTCTAAATCATTAGGCACATAAGTAACTCCGCCTGCTTCACTGCCATCTCCGGCAGTTTTCTTGAATGCACTTACAAATGTATCATCTTTAACAGTTGAATGTGGCACAGGAATATAATCAACATTATTACCCATAATATAGTTGACGTCGTTTACTACTACTGGTACTCTATCATAACCGTGCGGTCCTAAATAACTGAATTCTAATACAGGTGGTGGTCTACCAAACTTACCACTTTTAACTGCACTCTCACCAAATTGTGCTTTGGTTGATACTTTTAAAAATTGTAACATTGCTAACAGATATCTACCTTCTTCTTGATTAGTTACTGTATATGGAACCTGTATAGGTAATGTAGGAGGCATACTACTCATAAAAGTATGCAATGGATAGTTAGATCCTTGGAAACTTTGAGTATCATATGTGGCGTTATAGGCTATAAAAATACTAGGTTGATAATGAAACACAATGCCCCTGTCCTGCTTTAGCGGGAACATCATATTATCTTCTTTAATATCTGCACCAAAAAATTCGTCAACATTGGCTCGCATAACCTGTAGTCGTGCTCTCCAATCTGAGTCTAATTTTGGGTTTCTTCCTAGATCTGAATTTGCCATTTTATCTCCTAATGTACTATGTATTTATCGATATCAATAAACTAGCCGTTATTGGCCACTTTTGGATAATTATACTTGACACTAGAAAAAATTAATGTATAATAAATGCTAATCACGAGGAGACACAATGGTCGCAAAAGTTAAATACTTAAACAATAAAGATTTATTAAAGCAAATTCATCTAAGTAAGATGTCATTTTGTTGGATTAAATCCCCACAATATGATTATCCAGATATTATCATTAATGCAGAAGATGACATTACTGACGAAGTAATACTGGATGCAAAGAAAAACAAAGCAGGTAAAATGAAAGATTTCGCATATCAGCAGGCAGTTGCTGGTTACGAAGGCCCTGCTAATAAAAAACCTAGACAAAAAGACTTTTTAGTTGACCCAGAGAATATTGCAGACGAAGATGTTGTTGTTAGAAAAATGACATACGAGCATATTCCATTGGAGCCAGGCAGAAAGAAAAACCCTAGGAATGAAGCAGAAACCAAAGCAAAAGTCAACTTTCCACCTTTTAAACATTATGGACTTATAAATGGTTCATGGGAAGAGGTTGCAATAAGTCACTGGAAAGGCGGACCTAAGAGCGGAAAGTTTTGTGTGGACCATGGCAGTATTACAAACGAATTAGGCAAGATGTATCTTAAATTAGTAGACAGATATAGTCAAAGATCCAATTGGAGAGGCTATACTTATGTTGACGAAATGAGAGGTCAAGCATTATTGCAACTTGCTATGATTGGTTTACAGTTTAATGAAGCAAAGTCAGATAATCCATTTGCTTATTATACTGCCGCAGTTAATAATAGTTTTACTAGAGTGTTAAATATCGAAAAGAAAAATCAAAACATTAGAGACGACATATTAATTGATTCTGGACACTTACCAAGTTATGGTAGACAGATTGCACACGAAGAAGAAATGAAAGCACTTAGAGAAGCCAATTCTGATTCGGATGCCTAAATATGTCAGATAATCTATTTGAAAAAGCAGTTGTCTTTACGGACATACACTACGGACTAAAGTCTAACAGTCACCAACATCTAAGAGATTGTAATAATTTTGTAGATTGGTTTATTGAAGAAGCAAAAGTACGTGGTGCAGAAACATGTTTCTTTTTAGGCGACTGGCATCATCACAGAGCAAGTGTAAATGTTGCAACTCTAAATGCAAGTTGGAAAGACCTTAAAAAACTAAATGACTTTTTTGACAAAGTATATTTTATTACAGGTAACCACGATTTATATTACAGAGATAAACGTGAACTAAACAGCATGGAGTTTGCTAGAGACTTAGACAACTTAGTTATGGTTGATGAGTTATTCGAAGAAGGCAACGTTGGTATTGTACCTTGGCTAGTTGAAAACGAATACAAAAAAGTTGCAAAGATGAAATGCAAATACATGTTTGGACATTTTGAATTACCATTCTTTAAAATGAATGCGATGATTGAAATGCCTGACCATGGTGGCATTAATGCATCTATGTTGCGTAATCCAGATTATGTATTTACAGGGCATTTCCACAAAAGGCAGTATGACGAAAACATACATTACATAGGTAATGCATTTCCGCATAATTACGCAGATGCAGGAGACAATGACAGAGGCTATATGTATCTTGAATGGGACAAAGAGCCTGTGTATGTTAATTGGCCTGAGTGCCCTAAGTATGTGACATGTGGATTAGTAGAATTAATTGACAACCCAGGCAAGTTTTTAGACGCATACACTTATGCAAGAATCAAATTAGACGTTGACATTAGTTATGAAGAAGCAACGTTTATCAAAGAAAACTTTATGGAAAAATACAAGTGTAGAGAGATACAACTTGTACCCATAAAAGAAGTTGAAGAAGAATACGAAGCAGGTGAAATACAATTTGAAAGTGTTGAACAGATTGTTATTAGCCAACTACAAACTATAGAAAGTAATACGATTAACACAGAAAAATTAATTGACATTTACCAAAATTTATAATATATGCTTAATTTAAAAAATATCAGTGTGAAGAATTTTATGAGTGTTGGTAACAATGCTCAGGGTGTACGTTTTGATGATAAGAATCTAACACTAGTACTAGGTAATAATTTAGACTTAGGTGGTGACGGTAGTAGAAACGGTACAGGTAAAACTACAATTATTAATGCACTTAGTTATGCATTATATGGCGAAGCACTAACAAACATTAGACGTGATAACCTTATCAATAAAACAAATGGTAAGGGCATGATTGTTAGTGTAGACTTCGAACTTAATGGCACTGATTACAGGATCGAAAGAGGCAGGCGTCCTAATGTATTACGTTTCTTTGTAAATGGTACAGAATCAGAAGACCAAGAACAACAAGGCGATAGCAGAGAAACGCAAAAACACATTGAAAAAATTATTGGTTTTAGTCATGAGATGTTCAAGCACATTGTTGCACTAAACACATACACAGAGCCATTCTTAGGTATGAAGAATAACGATCAACGAGACATGATCGAGCAACTATTAGGCATACAAGAATTATCAGAAAAAGCAGAAACTCTCAAAGAAAGAATGAAGGATACTAGAGACAGTATCAAAGAAGAAGAAATTCGAATCAATGCTATCAAAGATGGCAATGCTAGAATGGAAAAGAACATCAAAGAAATTGAAAGCCGTAGCAAGGCCTGGGAAGCCAATAAGAAATCAAAACTTAATGAGATGGCTGATGCATTGGAAGAACTTAATGAACTAGATGTCGATGATGAAATAGCAAAACACAACACACTAGTAGAAATAAAAGATCACGAAGCAAACTTAAATGTTCTTGTAAGCAATATATCTAACACAGAAAACAGTATAAAAAGAAGTAATACTAAACTGCAAACATTAGAAGCAAATTTAGTAAAAGCAAAAGAAGGTGTATGCCCTGCATGTGGGCAAGAAACAGCACATTTAGACACACATGAAGAATATACGGCCGATTTAAACACCGAAATAACAGAGGAAAGAACATATAACGATAGCCTATTATCTAAAGAAAAAGAGTTAAAAACAGGCGTAGAAATGCTAGGACCGGTTCAAGACCGCCCTAAAACCTTCTATAGAACTTTAGAAGAGGCCCTTACACATAGAAATAATGTAGATAATTTAATACAAAGCATTACAGATAAGAATAACGAAGAGAATCCTTATGTAGAACAAATAGAATCTATGAAGGATACAGGCATACAAGAAGTAAGTTGGGACACAATAAACGAACTTACAGCACTAAAAGATCACCAAGAGTTCTTGTATAAATTGCTTACAAGCAAAGACAGTTTTATCCGTAGACGTATTATTGATCAAAACATTGCATACTTAAATCACAGACTAGCACACTACTTAAATGCTATTGGCTTACCACACGACGTTAAGTTTAACAGTGACCTTAGTGTAGAAATCACAGAGTATGGTAGAGACTTAGACTTTGATAATTTAAGTAGAGGTGAACGTAACAGACTTATACTAAGTTTAAGTTGGGCATTCAGAGACATTTATGAAAGTCTTAATCACCCAATG
>Ga0163109_10003548_pt1 | contig 11918 bp, 7 predicted proteins | sample CRUFie1St13metaG_FD_108704 | JGI IMG/M metagenome (GOLD analysis project Ga0163109, IMG submission 108704) | Marine microbial communities from the Costa Rica Dome - CRUD Field 142mm St13 metaG | ecosystem: Environmental > Aquatic > Marine > Oceanic > Photic zone | place: Costa Rica: the Eastern... | reverse complement strand
TCAGAGTCCATTCCGTACGCGTCCACGCCCTTCTCAGGCTGGTACGCGGGGGAAGCGGGCTCTCCCGACGGCAGCTCGCTGTCGGCGACCTTGTTGTTATCTTCTGCTTTCTTGGTCCAGGTTAGACGCTGGCGACTCATGACGAACTCCTATCAAATAGTTCAGTTGGGGTTGTTGTTGCTGTCCCATCGAGACAGCAGGGTGCCGAGCCGGACAACAACCCGGAGTTCGGCAGGGGTGATTGTTGGGTTTAGTCCCAAACAAGACTTTTGGTACTCTCTTGCAGAGGAGTGGTGGTGTATGGGACCAAGCCTCGCTGCCACTCTGTAGAGTCTATCGGGGATAACGATACCAAAGGTTTCGTTGGTCCTCCTAAGACCTTCCACAAAGCTCTGCTTGCTTGACGCCACCCTGGTCATGGTGTCCAACGACTTCAGATAGAAACTCCTGTCGGATGACTCTCTGATTATGTTGTCGTTGGGCTCCATGACAGCACCGGGCTCTTCGGCACCGGCCAGGTCGGAGCGGAGTCGCTCTTTCACTCTCTTCTTTAGAGACTCGTAAACTTCGTCCTCGACATCCTGGAACGGCTTCGAGGGGGTCGCGGGTGCGCTTTCCGCCCCACCTTCTTCTCCACCTTCATCGAAGAAGGCTTTCCGGTACGAACTGGAAGGTACTTGGATCTTCGCGGCCTTGGCTATAGCGCTCTCCGACCACTGTGGGGGAGGCGAGGCGAGGACTCTGCGGACCTGCTCGTCGGAAACTTCACCGGGGGATAGGACGTTGCGCATCACAGCGCCAGGGAAGGCGGGAACTGCAACCCAAGATGCTTCTATGAACCTGACCCCACCGGGGGCTTCCGGGTTCTCGTCGTAGGACTGGTGGCCACAAAGCTCAGCTATAACCCGCTTCTGCCCACTGTCGTCCATGAATGTGTTGAGTTTGGCGTACCTGATGTGGTCACAAAGCTCGGTCTCGTCCACTGCGTAGTGGCCACACTTGGAGCAGATGGTGAAATCAGTGGTGCAACCCATAGAGAGGGTTGCCATTTTGCCTGACTCTATATCCTGTACCAGGACTGCGTTTTTCCGGTCCGTAGCCACCAGAATGTCGATGTACAGGGAGTCCCCTATGTCGCGAGCCACAGCGTCGATTATCCGACCCTTCGACTGCTCTTCAATCTGAACGTGCTCTTGGAAGTTGTGCGCCCCAATGAAAGTCGGGTACGCCATCCTCAGGACTTCACGTGACCAAGAGTCACCGTTGTTGTTCACAAACTGTGAACACTCGGGCTTTATGAGGTAATCAGCCCACTTCCTGTTTATGGTCTTGGAACCAACCTTTATGTTGCCCAGCTTCGCATTCGGCATAGAATCGGTGTCCACCGAAGCAACGATGGTGCAGTGAGTCACAAGGTGGGTGTCGCTGTGCAGCGGTTGACCGAGGATCTCTTTGGCCTGGTCGGTCAGGTTGCGGGACGACCCTGCAGAGGCGACCTTTCTGATGCCTCCCCAGCCACGCCCCGAAATCCGGGGGTGCACGACCATGGCGTTTGCCTTCTTCAAGAACGCCATTATGCACCACCCACGTTGACTATGTCTTGCTCCTTAATTAGGAACAGACAGTTCTTGCAGCCGAGAAGCCTTTCGCTGGACCCGTCTCGCCTCTTATATATGGCCCTACCAAGTTGGTGGTCGCTTCCGCATTTTGGGCAACAAGGAGACCCTGAGTCCAACTCAGGGCGAGTCATTTTGTACTGCCGGTTCTTTGCCGCCCAGTATATAGACTTCTTGCTAAACGCCCTGGCCACCTTGCTGGCAGATGGGCCACCTGGTACCTGGACTGTGGGCTGACCGCCTGGGGCAGAGTCAGTAGTAGGAGGATCTGCGTTACCACTCGGTGATATCCGCTGCAAGTCCTCAACGGGGAATCTTCTATTTCCGCTGGAGAACTCTACATCCGCCATACCTATAGCAGGCCACACAGCGGTGACTCTACCACCCTGCGCATCCCACACCCCAAAGGGTACTACTACGTCTCCAGGAGAGAACTCTTTGGCCCTCTCCTGATAGTCTACGTAGTTATTGGCGTTTATCTTTCCCAAGACTAATTCTCACTTGGTGAGGTTGAAGAAGTCGCTCTTCTCAGTCTTTTCGTTAGAAGCAACGCGACCGGCGTGCACCACTGCAGAAGCAAGCTTCTCAGCGATCTCGGTCAGCTGGTGGAACTGCTCCTGTGTGAAGTGACCAGCAGCGTCGTGGTCGACCTCTCCATCGATGATGGGACCCGGCTCAACCTCGCCGATCTCTGCAGCCACATCCTCAGCCCGCTTCGGGAAGTTGTTGACGGCGGTGCTCTCAACGGCGTCCGAAATCAGGTCGCAGCGGTAAGCGAAGTCCTGAGCAATCTTGCTGTCGATACCGAGGAGGGCAGCGTGCTCCTGCACGGTTGAAGCGATCCGGTCGATGTTGGAGGTGAGATTTCTTGCGCCTTCACGCGTGAGCTTGTCCATTACGAATTCTCCCGTATGGGGTTTTTATAGAAGATTCCCTATCATTTGGATATTCTAATAAAAGCCCTAACGACGAGAAGAGTATCCAAGTTTATAAATTATACCCCACTCTTTTATTTTTTGAAAAGTTTCTCCAGCCTTTCTAACATTTTGGCGAGTCTATCAAGGACAGACTCGTAGGCCGGGTTACTTTTCAAGTCTATACTGGAAAGGTTCTTTTTGGAAACCGGGGCATCTTTCGGCGCGGACTCGTTCAAAGAGGCGTCGGAGAAGACTATACCAGTTACTATGGAATCTATTATTAGCTCTTCTACCTCAGACCTCAAATCCGGGGGCATACGGGCCAACGCAGCCCCACTTATGCTTTCTATACCAGCTTTCGCCGGGTAATCGTCAGGCATAAACTTGTGAAGCTCACTTACCCCCACGTCCTTCAACACGTCTCTAAATTGCTGCTGGTTCTCGGCGGAATTGTTATCCTTACCCCCAAGAAGATTGAGTTCCAGGAAGTCATCGAGCCTGCCAAGTTCTTCTGCAGCCTGTATCATCACGGACATAGAGGGACCAACCCCCGTGGCATCCGGACCATCAACCAGGATATTGGAAACTATAATACCCCTCTTTTCGGCCTCCAACTCCAGCCTCTTCTTGGAGCCCTCTGGGAATTCCTTTATTTGTTCTTCTATGTCCTCCAGGGCCGACTCTCTTTCTTTCTGGTCCTCTATACCCCTGTATTTCGCCACTGACGCCTTGGTGGTTTCTAACATAAGCTGGTTTATTGCGTCTGCTTCCTCCCCCTTCAAGTCGGTTACTATCCGGTTGTCATCTTCCTCTTTCTTTTTCTTAGAGGCAGCTTCCCCCCGAGAGGTGGCTTTGTCGTTTATCCCTTTTACTTCGGCTTTGAATTCCTTAACAAAAGCCTTAGCAAACTCTTCTTCTATCTGGCGGGCTTCCTCTTCTGTAACCTGGTGTTCTGGGTCCTTCAGCTTTTCCTCACCCAGAACCGCTTCTTGTGCCTCAAGCACAAGAACGTCCAATTCTTCCTGGTCTATCCCCCCGACCATAGCGGAAAGCTCTTTGCGCATTTGGTCGTCTACAGAAGCGGGGGAGTCTACGAACTCACTCAGATTCCTTTCGAGTTGTCCCACCATATTGTTGACAGCCTTATCCCTCTCCGCTGGGTCCTTTGACCCCAACCCGGAAAATTCTTCCACAAGGGACTCTTTAAGAGTCTTAACGGTGGGCTCCTCCTTGGAAGGGCTCCCTTCATCGGGCTCAGACCCGCCCTCAGAGTCGTCGGGCTCCTGATATTTCCCTGGGCTCTGGTCCACAGTTTCCTGTGTTACCATGACAGTCTTGCCAGTTTCCATGAGAACCATGGGGATTTTGTCTGCCCCCATGACCCTTCTTATGGCGTCTTTGTAGTTCTGAGACCTGTCCTTGTCATCTTGCTTCTTATCCGGGTCCTCCTCGGAGGTGTCCTTGTCCTTGACGTGGCCGCGCTCCAGGTCGCGCCTCGGAGGCTTCTTCTTTGGGGAGGTTCTAACCAGCCTTTCGTCTTCCCTGTCTTCTTTTTCAGAATCAGACAGGGAAGACGAAGCCCAACGAGCCGCAAGCGAAGCAGCAGATTTGTTGTGAAGTTCCTTGATTATTGAACCGTCGTGCATGAAGGAGTCTTCGAACTTCGGGACCAGATAGTGGCTTTTGAGTGTGGAGGGCTCGTGCCCTACCACTTTGGCGGTTTCTTCCAGAGCTTTTTTGAACTCTTCCTTCAGTATCTTGTCCTTTTCTTTTCTACCATTCGGAAGCTCTGGCCCCTTCTTTCTGATCTCGGACAGCACACGCTTCATTTCCTCGTTAGCGTGCATACCCCGTATATCCTTGGCGGTCACATCGAACGGCTTCAGGTATTCGTTGACGTCCTTGCCCTTTACGGTGCAGCCCTCCCCTTCACAGAATACCCTGTCTTCACCTTTCTTGCCTTTAGTTGCCGCCTTCAGGGCCGAAACTACAGCCGGGTCCGTGACCTTCTTTTCTTGGGATACGTCGGACTTCCCATTGTACTTTATGGTGGCGGTGTTGCCGTTTATTTTCACGTGCTTCGCACGCCAACTGGTGACGCCGAACCTTCCGGACTCTTCTGCTGTGTCTTCGTTTCCGGTACGTTCATAAGTCTGGTCTATGAGCAGGACGGCCAGAGCTGTGAGTCTGGTCTTCGGGTCGCCTGACTTCAGGTCTTTTTTAGCCTGGGACCTGATTTTGTCTATCCCTTTCCTCAGGGATTCCACCTTCTTGGCCTTTTCTCTGTGTCGGTGCGCAACCTGAGCGTCCGAGTACTCGTACACAGTCTTGGTGTCCCCATCCTTGGTGGGCACCTCCTTCTTACTCTTGTACTTGGCAGCTACCCTGATGCTCGAAGGCATGTGTGGCATAACGATATGTCGAAACACATCCTTCCCGAACGTAAGGTCACTTGGCCAGTGGTACCCACCCACAGCACGACTGAAAGAAATGGCGTGGGCCAGGTCCATGAACGCTTTACGGTGCTGAGGGGAAAATTCGCTCAGACGCGAGGCCAAAAGGTAAGCCTGGATGGTGTGTCCGCTCGGGTAGGCCGGGGTGTGTGCAGTGACGCTCCCCATAACGGAGAAGTCGCCCTCCTTGATTATTCCCCCTTGACCCGCAAGACGGTTATGAGCTTCCGCAACCTGGTAGGGACGAGGGCGGTTGTACAACCACTTTAGCTTGGTGATAAGTATGGCAGCTTCTGAGGATATAAGCTCCAAAGAGTCCCTATCACAAGGTACTCCGATTTCTTCGCACAACCTCACAAATAGGCCCTGCATATCCTCGTCGGCTTGCTTAATAAAGTCTCCCCATTTCTCACGGAGGGGGATCAAGGAAACAAGGTAGTCCAACTCGGCAAGAGTCTGGTCTTTTCCAGGAGGAGAAACGTATGGATACTCCCGGTCCAACCAGTTAGGGGTGGGGATTTCCAGGACCTCCCTGGTCTCTTCGTCGGCCTCCGACAAGAGTTTGTACACCCCACCCTGGTTGTAGAGAGCTACTATGCGCTTTGGTTCAGTCACTTTCGCCTCTCCGTGAGGAGCGAAGCTTTGCAGCTGCTTCTCTCTTCATTTGTATGCGCTGGAATCTGGACTCTTTTTCAGTCTGCTTGCGCACCCCACACACTTCTACCAGCTCTGCCGACTTGAAAGCTCCGGGTCCCCATATACAACCACTTGCTACGTCCCATGGGTAATACCAGTCCGAGGACATTCGGCGCTGTTTCTGGTAGGGGCACACTTCAATGCCGTCGTAATCCCGTGCTACGGCCTTCCAGTCGATAACCCCCATTCCGGTCACATGGGGAACTTTGTACTTTGACTCAAAGTCCTTGAAGTCACTTTCATTTCGAATGGTTATAATACGGGGAAGGTTGACTTCCAGTTGGTACAGGAAAGGGGCTTTTGCCCTTTCAGGCATTTCATAGCGGCACCAGTCGTCCCATGCTGACCCACATGAGTACCACAGCCCGTTTGGCTTGAACCCAACCTTCTGCCCAGACACTGAACGGAATCCACCGAAAAGCTTGGGTGAACGGAACAGGCGGGTGATACTTGAAGCCTTCTTCTTGTCGAATGTAGGCGTGTTGGTCGGCTTTTTGCCTCGGCTGGAATCAGCCTTCTCGGCCTTCTGCTTAGCCTCTGCCTTCTCTGCACGCTCCTTCTTCGGCATATCATGGGCCTTCTGGCGGGGCATACACTTGAGTGGGTCTTCTCCACCCTTCGTTATGTCTTTCCAGTCGGGGTCGTCGGAGATACCGCACTCTCCCACAATGTCGCCTTTCTCGACTTTCTTGCCTGAGGGCAGGGTCTTAGTCACCGGGGATATCGACACCCAGTCACCCCATGTGGCGTCCTCGCCCTTCCCCTTCGCGCCACCATGGCCGCTGAACCACTCGTCCAGTCCACCGTGTCCCACGTCCTTCTTGGCCTTGCCACGGGCAATTTTGCTGAAGAGGCCCTCAAATAGGGCTTCCTCGTAACGACGCCCGCCCCACCGCGACACAAATTCCGCAACAGAAGGCTCATAAACTTTGTCCGCACCGGGAAGGTGTTCGCGGCTGGAATTCCACCTGCGCCAATAAGCGGCGTCCAGCATGGAATCCTCGTACAGCTTGTACATGCTGTCCGGAGAGTGTTGCTCTATTATCATACTTTGGTTCTCGGGGTCGACGCGGTTTTCCACAGCGCATCTAACCACAGTCTCAAGAACCTGCTTACGAGCTTTCTGGGTCAGGTCCTTCCAAGGCAGGGACGAGAACGCGTAGGCGTTTACAATTTTTACCCAACCCTCGCTGATAAGCCATCCGATGGAACCTGATCCTCCCCATTCTAAGAGCCGCTTGAGTTCGGGAGAAGCATCTTGGCGTGCTCCCTCGTAGTCCCACTCTTCACGTTCCCAATCGTGCGTTTCATACAATTTGTTAGTGTACTTGTTCGCCCAATCGCGGTGGTCAGAAACCTTAAACAGTCTCCCGTCAGGGTTCACCCAAGCGTACGAGTGAGTGAATGGGCTACACTCTGGTTTTGCCTCACGGAGCGTCGGACCCCATGCCTCGGTGAGCGATGCCCTACGAGGCCGCTCCATCATAGACTCGTACATATCCTCGATGACAGGACCGCTTGCTTCGCGTTCGATGAAGTCGGCCAGTGACACCCGCTCCTGCACGTCGAACGGGTAACGATCCTCTCCCGGCTGGATAACCTTCCCCCTCAAAGCAGGGTCGAGGCCCATGATGTGGAGGGTGATCCGATCAGGGTTGCTCGTCCCGTCTGCGATACAGTTGGCGAAAAAGTCTGCGACGTTCTGGAGTTGCTTCCGGGAGGGGCGTGGGGGAACCACGATGCTGCTCATGCCCTGTAGTTGGAGCCATCCACGGTCCAGCAGGACACGATGCCAGATCGAGGCATGGGGGCGGGCGGTCTGCGCGTACTCCGTGATCCGAGAGTGGAGTTCCGGCTCGTTGCGGAGTGCCCACTTCTCCGCGAAGTCTTCATGGGACTGACCCCGCAGGAAGACCATCTTGCCTTGCGGAGACACCCATGCGGTAGACACCATGGCATCACAGTCCTCGGATGCGGCACCCTTCTTTTTCCACCCACCACCGAGATCCTTGTAGGTCTTGCTCGCCCAACCGTTTGCGTAAGCGCTGGGGAACACCGTGAAACCCCTACCATCGTTGGGGCCGTTGATGGTCTTCCCACCGTGAGTCATGGACGCCTGCTCACCCTTGGCGAGCGCCTGCACCTTCTCCCACAGCTTCGGGTTGGTGGGCTCGTTATCGCTTGCTGTCTTTATGCTGCAGTACACTTCTGCAGGAAAGATGGACTTGACGGCCCCGGACCCCCAGACACACCCCCCTGCCACGTCCCATCCCTGGTACCAAGAGAACTCGTACCGGAATTCCTGGAAATACGGGCATATCTCGATACCGTCAAACTCTTTAGCCACAGCAGCCCAGTTGATATACTGGTTGTCTTCTCCCACTCCAAAGTACCTGACAAAATCGTAGAAGTCTTGCTTGCTGTGAATGAACGCCATACGGGAACGGTCTATATCGATGTTGTACCGATAGGGGGTCCCTTCGAGGTGAGCCTTACCGAAAGACCCACCTTGTGCATTGTCTGAGCACCAGTCTTCCCAGTCGTTTCCACATGAGTACCACAGCCCCTGGGGCTTGTTCCAGGTGGTTATCTTGCTGGTCTGGGAAACGTTTCGGAACCCTCTAAAGGGCTTGGGGCTTCGGAACACCCTGTCCCCCTGGAATGCCCTCTTAATCGTGTACCGCCTCGACACGATTGCAGCCTGCTTAGACTGTTTATCCTTCTCGTCGGCAGCTTCCATCTGTTTGATGATTTTGTTGACCCAAGCCTTAGCTGGGTCACCGCCCCAGAGCAGCCACGCAACGTATCCTTTATCGTTCCAAGGGGTTCCCTTATTGTCTTCGCTTATCTCGCTGGACTTTTCCGAGCGCGACAAAAACCCCCGCATCTGTTTGATGACTTTGGGAGTGACGTTGTTCCTGTTCTTCAGGTTGACTGCACGCTGAACCCCGGAGCCTATACCTTCTTTGCTGGCTTCTTCGGTGGTGAGTCCACCCCTGTTTGAGGGGCTCGCCTTCTGGCGCAACTCCAGTCCCTTAGCTGCGGCGTCTGCAACCCCCTGAGGAGGCTTGAAGTCGATGTGCTCATACTTCTTAGGAACGGAAGCGGACTTCTCCGTAGGGTTGTCGTGCTCGTCCTCAACGCGGGGACGGATCTTAAATAGGCTCATGGTCTTGGGAGACTTCCTTGAGGGCTTATTGGACGACGGTGCCGGAAGCTGTTCCAATGTTATGGTGGGGTCACCCTTGTCGCTAACCCCGAAGTCCTTCACTATTCCCCGCTGGTTCTTATACTTTCCGTACCAGACAGGCTGTCCTTTGTTGATGGTGAAGGTCTTGGCAAGCCGGGAGGCAGACTTGGACCTATCTACTCGTTCCTTCACCTGCTTCATCAGCTTACCGGGGTTAGAAGCGAGGTCGGGGTCCTCAAGCAGGACCTCTCTGCCTATGGCTATCACCCCAGGCATGAACTTCGCCATTTCTTTGCCCTTGTAACCGTGGCTCATGGCGAGAGAGGGTATGAACTTCTTGTCGTAAGCCCTGCCTGGGTTCTTCAGCACAGACAAGAACTCCAGTGCTTCGTCCCGGTCCATGGGGGCAGTTATCTCCCGGAGTCTCTGCTGCTGACCTCCACTCAGGAACTTCATGGAGGCCCCTACCGGAATACCCTTGTCCATGAGGTCGAACAGGTAGGCTATGCCCTTCTTTTCTGCGAAGTTGGTCATGGCTGCGCGGAAGGATTTGTTGTCCTCCATCATTTCCGCCAAAACCTCTGTGACACCGAGGTCGGCCATGACGTTCAGGGCCTTCTTGTAGTGGGGGCTCTCCAGAGCTATGTCCCTTATAACACTGAAGGTTTTGTCCGGTATGCGCTTGAGTCCCTTCGCCTGACGCTTTGCAGCCGCTTTCACGTCCGGAGGGAGTTTGAACCCGTATTTAAATGCAAACTTGATGATCCTTATGACCCTTGTGGGGTCGATAGCGAAAACTTCATCTGCGTCCGTGGGGCAACGCATATCTCGGTTTTCCAGGTCCCTTATCCCGCACCCGGTCAGGTCTATTATCTCCGCCTTGTCTGGTCCTTCGGCAAGCTCACTGAGTCTCCACATAAGTGTATTGAACGTGAACTCGCGGCGAGTCACGTCCTCTTCCAAAGTGGTTGGGACCACCTCTAAGGGTTTGTGGCCCACATATTCCCCGGTTTCCGGGTCACGCTCGTAAACTTCTTTGCGGGCGTCCACAATGTCGAGAGTCTCCCCATTGAGGTCGTGCCCTTCAACAACCCACGGTCCTTTTATGTGAACCTTGGTAACTCTGAGGTTGTCGGGACCCTCAACCCTCGTCATGGCGGGGATTTTGTTTGCTATGTGACCAGCGACCCAAGCTGCATCCTTGCCCAAGCTTAGAGAGTCGACCACCATATCTATGTCTTTAACAGGTCGGTCTATCTTGAAATTTCTGACTGCCCCACCCACCACGTATATGTGCTTCGCTCCCCGTACATTCTTAGCAAGCCACTTCATCAGCGCTTTAGAAGCAGCCGTGTCCATTTCAGCCAGTTTGACTTCGGCTAATCTAAGGGACTGGGAGTTGGTTATACGGGATTTCACATTCCACCTTACTTCTGATTGGTGAGGTAGTCGCTGGGGGGACGCTGGCAGTGAGGGGAGCCTGGCTCTTTGTATTTACAATACCGAGACCACGCAACGGCCCAAGCTTCACCTTCTCCCAACCCCTGGTCCTTTCCCTCCTCTACGTACCTCTCCACAGATTTGGGAAGGTCTTTTGCGACGTGGAGAAGGGCAACCTTGTGAATACTTGGTTCTCTTTGCATACTGGTTTTCCCTGTTTTCAATTACAGACCCTTATAAAGGGTATAACGGGGGACAGAAATCTGTATAGGCTTTTATGCAAACAGAAAAAGTAATACTCGGTCTTCTTGACAGTGGCGTCGCCTTCATGATCCTCCTTGAGTTGGCAGATCCCAAGAAGCTCGAAAGGTCCAAAAAGGTAAAGCTGTTTAACACCCGTACTTCTGCCGACGGTGGAGTCAAATCCAGCTGTGTGTCCTCCTCTTCTAAGGAGGTTTACACGGTGACCCTGGGTCCGGTTGTAGGACGCAGGGTCAAAGGATACAGCTGTGACTGCCAAAGCGCCAAGCGGAGTGGGGGAGCGTGCAAACACGTGCTCGCCCTCTCCAGAGAGTCACTGAAGAGGGCGAGCAGGGAATTCAAAATTATGAAGCAGCTGAGCGAAAACTGATTTCTTAACCCGCAGTCGTATTGTCCGGGTACTTGGCGAGAACCGCTCCATAATCAGCCAACTCGTCCTTGGCGTGCACTTTGATGTACTCGTAAAGGTTGGGGAAACCGGTCTTACGAGCGATAAAGTCGTTTATCTCTTTGTGGTCCGCGTCCCACCTTGCGAAATCCGCGCTATCGTGGCGGTTGTCGACTTTCTTGGCCTTTTTCGCCACGCTCTTGAGCTTATCGAAGTTGTCGGAAATCTTCCGGAACTGGTGGGTCACAGTGTTCGGGTCCACCTTCCGGGAACGAGTCGCGTTCCGGATCTGGTTGATGGTGAGGGGGACATAAACCCAGACCAAGGAAGTCTTATAACCATAAGACTTGGCTGTTTCTATCCAGTTCTTCATTTTGTTGAGGTTGGTTCCCGTACCGTCCACCAGCAGGGGGTCCCCAGACTCAACAGCTGCCTGAAAGTAAGCCTTGTTCATGGCAGAAGACATTTCGTGAACGTACCCAGGCTCAGACTCCAGATACCCCTTCAGCTCTTCCTTGTAAACATCAGGATTCACCTGACGCCAATACGAGGGCAACTCGTGAACTGGGGCACCGAAGATGACTTCCTCCAAACCTTCCACCTCCTTGAATATAGCAGGGGGAAGCTGGTCCTTCCAGTCTTCGGGCTTCACTTCCAGTTCGCCGCCAGCCTCGTCATAGGTGTAGAGCTTGAAGGGGATCTGTGCTGCAGACCCGCCGTCTGAAAGTTCTATCAGGAACCCCTTGTCGGTCAGCTTCTTTACAGCCTTCTGGAAGTTTATATTGGTAAGCCCGCGCTCCTGTCGGGTAAGAGCCCCTGGCTCCTGGGCATCGAATTGCTCCTTGCTGAGGCCAGTCGACCCCCCGCCCGGAGCATACTTGAGCCACCGCTTTGCTACGTAGCTTTTCCCAGATCCTCCCGCTCCCATCATGAAAACAGCCTGGTTTCTGAGGTGCT
>Ga0163109_10003547_pt1 | contig 11920 bp, 10 predicted proteins | sample CRUFie1St13metaG_FD_108704 | JGI IMG/M metagenome (GOLD analysis project Ga0163109, IMG submission 108704) | Marine microbial communities from the Costa Rica Dome - CRUD Field 142mm St13 metaG | ecosystem: Environmental > Aquatic > Marine > Oceanic > Photic zone | place: Costa Rica: the Eastern... | reverse complement strand
GCTTGCGCATGGCGTGGACATCCACGCCATGCTCTGACATGAATTGATTGACGGTCTCGCTAAAGCTCCACCACTCCAGATTGTGGGTGCCGCCAAGAGACAGCACCATGTCGCCACTCTGGTGAAATTCATTGCGCTTGGCGTGGCCACCAAAGTCATCGTGATTCTCAAGCAACAATATTTTTGAGTTAGGCCCGAAGCGCTTTTGGTAGTAATGCGCCGCGGCTAGCCCTGAAATACCCGCGCCTACCACAACCAAGTCGTAGTGCTCATCGTCCGCTTCTGGCTTAGGGAATGTAGCGCCGTCTCGGGCGAGTGAATGTGCAATTTCGTAGGCGCCCGGGTGGGAGCCGCGCATGCCGGTTTTGATTGGCGGGTAGTCGACTGCCATCGTGCCTTGAACGGTTGCGCCGACCGATGTGCTGGCAGTCGCTATATTGGGCAGTCCCAGCGCTCCCGTTTGCAGCGCAGCACCTGCAGCAACGGCAGCGCCCTGCACGAAATCTCGACGCGTGATGGCGCGTTGCATGCCCAGTTTTTTATCCGATGGCTTTCTCATTGTTGCTCGTACTCGTCAGGCCTCGACCAAGTGTGGTCGACATCATTAATTGCTGTCAGCAGTATCTGGTTTGAACATCGATAACGCACTCGGGCAGTCATGGTTTGCGCCTTGCTTTGAGGCGGCCATACAGTAAAAAACTGACCAACATACCCATCGCGAGTAACAGCACCGACATGAGCCCTCGGTAGGACTGTTCTGGCGCCCATGCTCCGCTTTCAGCAAGCCAAAAGTGCAGGTACAACGCTACCAGCCAGGGCAACATAACGATGCACCAGCCCATCAGCCGTTGTACGTTACTCATTTCGGTCCGTCCCCTGTGTCATCGCTGTGAGTTCGTCGCGCCAATTGAGTGATTGGGTGCTGATCAAACCAGTCTAACGCTTAACGCCATTGACACAATGGGGTGCTTGGCGGAGCCTGTCTCTCACGAGAAGGCGAAAAATATGCTCCCCGTTTGGATAAATGGATGGCGGCTGTTCACAGTAATAGCCGGTGTGATAACCACTTTTATGTTGCTCCGGCTGGAGTCGACAGATTTTTCATCACCCCAAGATCTCTCGGCGATGATCCAGTATTCGGTCCGATGGGCCGTGCCTTTCATCTTTCTGGTCATCGCGACCTCAGCTTTGTTCAAGCTGTTTCCCAATCATCTAACGCGGTGGTTGTTACGGAATAGGCGCTACCTCGGGCTCAGTTTTGCGGTGGCCATGGCATGGCAGGGCGCCTTTATTTTTGTCGTATCTTTCTCGCATTCGGCCCACTATTACGGCGAAATCTACCTACTGCGTGATGAGCTCGAGGGCAGCAGTGGTTACTTGTTCCTCGCTGCGATGACGTTAACCTCGTTTGGGCTCTTTCGCCGTCGTATCTCCGTGGAGCAGTGGCGGTTTTTGCACCTTAGCGGCATCATTTTTCTGTGGGCTTACCCTTTCAGTGTTTATTGGTGGAATGTCTTCTACTACCAGACACAGCACTGGTTTGACTGGCTTTTCTACATACTGGGCTACACCGCGTTTGCGTTGCGAATTTTGGCGTGGGGCAAGGAAAGAGGAGGAGTGCCTGGTGCGGGAATACGACAGTGGATAGGTGGCGGCGTGGTGCTGTTGTCTTTCGTTCTCGCGGTTTCCGGTCACGTGTGGCAGCCCGCATTATCGGACGCCTTGCTAGCGCCGCCATGGTCTGCTGAGTTAGAGCTGTGGCTGCCTTTTTGGCCATTTGAACCCTTCCTGCCTCTACTTGTCATGGCAGTGGGGGTTTGGACGGCCACTAATGATGTGGTTACCGACGGCTCGCTTCAGCGCGCTACTGCGTAATTAAACCCGCGGGGGCTGCAATATTGCACGGTTGGTGGCCTATAGGATCAGTGGTCATGCCCACGACACGCTCGTTAAGGTAACAATCAAATCAGCTTGCGGACCTGCGTTCAATTGCGCAGGGAGCGCCGCATTACAGGTGATTAGGAAAGCGGCAGCGAGGCATATGGCGGATCAGGAAACGATCATTATTGGCGGCGGGCACAACGGCCTAATTTGCGCCATTGTGCTGGCGCGCGCAGGTCAGAGGGTCACCGTGCTCGAGGCAGGCCCCAACGTGGGGGGCATGGCGGCTGAGCGGGAGTTTTATCCCGGTTTTAAGTCCGCGCTGGCGCAAACACTCTACGCTATGCCGCACTCTATGATTCGAGAGCTGGATTTGACGGCGCATGGGTTGGAGTTCGCTACTGAGCCGCTTCCTATTAAACCGCTATCTGTAATTGGTACCCCCCAGTCGATTACCGCCTCATCACTTGAGGGCGCAGAGGGCGACGACACAGCGGCTTATCCCAAGTACGTCGCCATGCTGGCGAAGTTTGCAGCAGCGCTAGCACCTTTCTGGGAGCGGACGATGCCCAGGGTGGGTTCAACAGCTGCGCCAGACCTTATGACGTTTGGCAAGCTGGGCCTGAAACTTCGTCTGTTGGGCAAGAAAGACATGTTGGAGTTTTTCCGCGTTGCGACCTTGCCTATGCGCGACCTGCTCGATGAGCATTTTTCGGATGACCGGCTCAAGGCGGCCCTGTGCTGGGATGCCCTGGTGGGTTCCCAACTGGCGCCTCGGTCGCCCAACCAAGCTGTCCTCACTTTGCTGAACCGGACGGCAGGGAAAGACGCTGGTCAACATGTTGTACCCAAGGGAGGGATGCCGGGCTTGGTGCGCGCCCTTGAAAATGCTGCGGTTCAGGCGGGGGTGACCATCAGGACTGACTGCACCGTGGCGTCAGTTCGGATCGAGGGGGATGAAAATGGTCAGCGCTGCAGTGGGGTAGAGCTCCAAAATGGGGAAACGCTACTGAGCGATCGCGTGGTGTCGAGCGCTGACCCACAAACGACTTTTCTGAAGCTGATTGGTGCACAGCACCTGGAGATTGAGTTCACCAATCGTATCCGTCGTCTGAGAAACAAGGGCTATGTCGCCAGAGTGCACTTGGCGCTATCGGGTCTACCCGCTTTTCAGGGGCTCGACTCGCCGGAGGGAAGGCTCATTATTGCGCCCACCATGGACAGCATCGAATTTGCGTGGGACGCCGCGAAGTACGGAGAATTACCGGAGGCACCCGTGATGGAGGTGTTGATCCCTTCTCTTCAGGAGCCAAATTTGGCACCCCAGGGTCAGCACGTATTGGCGGCTAATGTGATGTATGTGCCCCATGATCTGAAGTCAGGTTGGACGCCTGATCGCCGAGCAGAATTGCTGAATACGGTGTTGAGCGAGCTAGCACGTTATGCCTCCGGTATTCAGGATCTCGTGCTCGCCAGCGAGTTGCTCACGCCTCAGGATCTGGCAACTCAGTGCCGCACAACTAATGGGCATTGGCATCATTGCGAACCGGCTATCGATCAGCTGTTGATGATGCGGCCTACCTATGAGGCCGCGCAGTACGCGACCCCCATTTCTGGACTGTATTTGTGTGGTGCTGGATGCCATCCCGCTGGCGATGTGAGCGGGAATCCCGGGCGCAACGCCGCCAGGGAGATCTTGGCATGAAGCGCTATGACGCCATCATTATCGGTGCCGGACATAACGGTTTGACGGCCGCGGCCTACCTAGCGAAAGCTGGTTTGGATGTCGTCGTGCTGGAAAAGAACGATTACATCGGGGGTGCTGCGGTCACTCGGGAGATGCACGAGGGCTGGTTCTACTCGAGTTGCTCCTACGTTTGCTCAATGATGCGGCAATCGATTCATCGCGATCTGGATCTCACCCGACATGGGCTGTTGTTGGTCCCCTATCTGGGCACAGTAAACTTCAGTGACCGCGGTGATCGGGTGTTAATAGACTACCCCGATGAAGAGGCTGCTTATCTCGAACTGCGCCGCCACTCACCCCACGACGCGGACGCAATGTCGCGATTCCAGGCTGACCTTGGCAGGTATGCGCAGTTGATCCGCAAAACCTTGCTAAGAACCCCGCCAGACCCTAGCTCGTTTAAGCCCCGGGACATTCAGGAGCTCCTCTGGATGGCTAAACAGTTCTGGAATCTCGGTGAACGTGAGCTCTACGAATACATCCGCTTCTTTACGATGAGCGCAGCCGACTTTCTGCATGACTATTTTGAGGATGACTTGATCAAAGCCGCCATGGCGAGTCCTGGCATTATCGGCACTGCGCTGGGCGTATATTCACCCGGTTCTGCTTATATTCTGCTACATCACGTTATGGGAGACGTCGACGGTAACGTGGGTGCGTGGGGCCTAGCGAGAGGCGGGATGGGCGCGATTTCGCACGCATTGGCGGGCGCGTTAAAAGAGCACGGCGGAGAGATCCGCACCGAGGCGCCAGTGAACCAAATTTTGGTCAAGAACGGCGCCACGGTTGGTGTGGCGCTTGAAAATGGTGATGAGGTATTTGCCGATATCGTGGTGTCTAACCTTGATGCTAAACGAACCTTCACCAAAATCATGGACCGCGCTGATTTGCCCGCCGGCATTTACGAGCGTGCAAAACATTTCAAGATTCGCGGTTCATCGGGCAAGGTCAACATCGCCCTCTCAGGCATGCCCAAGTTCACCCACGTGCCAGACAATCGCTATATCAATCGCGGGGGGCAGGGGTTTACAGGCTCCATGGAAACGATGGAGCGCGCGTATGACTGCTGGAAGCGCGGTCGGTGGTCAGATGATCCGTTCATTGAGGCAGTGATTCCCTCAGCATGGGATCCCACTGTGGCGCCACCGGGGTGTCATTGGATGTCGACATTCATCCAGTACTGTCCACCAAAACTGGCCGATGGCGAGTGGACTCCCGAGAAGCGCGATGCCTTTGGCGCCACCGTCATCGACAAGATTGAACGCTACGCGCCAGGATTCAAGGATCTTGTGGTGCATGCTGAAGTACGAACACCTCATGAGATTGAAAACGAGATTGGCCTTACCGAGGGCAATATCTTCCAGGGCGAGCTCACAATAGATCAGCTGCTCTTCAATCGACCATTCCCCGGTTATGGGCAATACCGTATGCCGCTAAAGAAGATGTACATGTGCGGCTCGTCCACCCACCCCGGCGGCGGCGTCTCATCAGCGTGTGGCGCCAATGCGGCACGGGAAATTCTGCGTGATTTACGCAAACGCAATACGGTGCCAGAGGACGACTTCTATGACGAATAGGACCGATATCCTCAGAGATGACGCCAGTGATCCCTTCGCGGGAGAGCGCCTCAAGGTCTCCTACTTTCATGACCGAGAGAAGGTGCTGAACCTCCGGGACGCGTGGTCGTCATGGAACGGCTTTAAGTTTGCCGACTATTACTACGATGTCGATTACGAGTATTTCTGCATTCGTAACACCTGCGGCACCTATGACATCTGTCCGATGCAGAAATATTTGGTTGAAGGTGACGACGCTCTGCCGATGCTAAATCGCATGGTGACTCGCGATTTAAGCAAGCTCAGGGACAACCGCGTGACCTATGTCGCGTGGTGTACTGACTCGGGCAGGTTGATTGACGATGGCACGGTGTTCCGCCTTGGTGAGAATCGCTATCTGCTGACCTGCGGCAGCCCCTGCTTGGCTTGGCTCCGCAAAAGCGCCTTTGGATTTGCCAACGTCGAGGTCACAGACGCGACAGAAGACTACGCGGCGCTATCACTGCAAGGCCCCACCAGTTTCGCCGTGCTGCAGCGGATGGGCCTCGATGGGGTTGCCGCCTTGAAACCCTTCGACATTGGTCATTTCCCCTTTATGGGCGGCACACTTATGGTGTCTCGCACGGGATTTACTGGCGACTTGGGTTACGAGCTGTGGATTGACCCGGAGTTGGCTTTGCCGTTCTGGGATGCCTTGTATGCTGCGGGCGCCGACTTTGGTATCCAGCCCTATGGTGAATCAGCAACGAACATGGCGCGCCTTGAGGCGGGATTCATCATGCCCTATATGGAATTTAACGAGGCGCTCAAAACGGTCAATTTTGAGTACGATCAGACGCCATTTGAGTTGGACCTCGGATGGCTGGTGGATTTTAAAAAACCCCACTTCAACGGCAGGGCGGCGTTGCTGGAGCAAAAACGCAACGGCCCCAAAGTGCTTCTCACAAAGTTAAATATCGAGGGCAATAAGCCAGCTGAGGAGTCGATCTTATACAGCGATAAAAATTGTTCACGCGAGATCGGCTATGTCACCTCGGCGATGTGGTCGCCAGCGGTCAAGGCCAACATCGCATTGGCGATGATTGATACAGCTGCGCTGAAGGGTGAGGTCTGGGCAGAAATTTATTACCAGCGCGAGTTGCGGCATCATCACAAGGTGGCGCGATGCACTATCCAGAGCAAGCCTTTCTGGTCGCCTGACCGGGCAAGACTCACCCCGCCAGGGTTGGTCTAACTCAGTAGCAAGGCAAATTTAACCAATCAGTTGCTGCTGGTTGCCCCACTGTGTGCCGTCGACTGAGCGATCTCTTTTCGCCAATCAGAAAGGTTCATGCCGATTGCCATGAATCCTAGAATCCAGAGTGCTTCGTCCCACGCAAAGATCCAATGTCCACGATAAGCCCAATAGGCCGCCAGGCACCATAAGATGCCGTAGAGCACCCCCTTAGTGGTCGTTGCGAAGGAAAGCAGTCGACTGCTACTGATGCCGCGATCTTGCAATCGGATGCGCAGTGCTATGAAGAACAGAATAACCAGCCAAACGACCACCTCAACAAGGTCAACCCAAGCGAGTTCAAGCTCTATGGTCATGCCCGCTGCGTCACTAATGACCTGGCCTTGGGAAAAAATGTAGAACTCGCTGCCGGCAGACAGCGTGACGCAATTGCTGGCGTCGAGCTCCCAATATTCTAGGTTGCGCGTAAAAGACAGGCCGTCGTTTGCGAAGGCACACAGTGCGGTGTCGACATGGTGAGTAGCCCCTGCCAAATCGACAAGGTACTCCCCAAACGCAAAGACCGCGTGGCCAATTGCCAGGTAGCAGATCAGACTAATCGCGTTCATGGTGATTACACGACCGCGTGTAAACGCATCGTCTGAAAGCACATAAGTTTGCAGTTCGAGGAGAAAAAGCAGAACGAACCAACCAAGCTCGTCCAGTGTGGTGGCGAAGTTACTGGTCCAGTCGTACCAACGCCATCCGGAGTGGAAAGTATGTTGCGCCTGCTCGATATCGTTGCCGATGTAGTGGGCAAAGTTGATGAGCAATAGGGCATAGACGACATGCTTCAATCGCTGTTTAACGTCAAGCGACTGCCACCATGTCCGCTGTGTGCCCATATGCCCAACCCTTTGAATCCTGCCAGCGAGCCCCTCTTTCTTGAGGATTCTGGCATTGTTCAATGCGCGTTACGATCCTTAAACGTCCGCTGCAACCCTACTTGACTGACGATGAGCAGCTATAGCGCCCGATAGGCTAAAAGACTGGGGAAGTTGCTTGGTTCAGGTCATTCACTCAGTATGCTTAGTCCGTTCCACTAGTACATTGGCGAAACCCATGAAAAAAGTTGAAGCCAACTCTTTCGTAAGCAGTTATCTCGAGGCTTGGAATGAGCGGGATGCCAGTTCTGTCACGGAGCACCTTTGCCCCAACGGGCGCTACATTGACGAGGTGTTCCAGCAGCAGATCAGTAGAGAAGCCTTGTTTGAAGAGTTGGTCGACTATTTTCAAAGCGACCATTATTTCTATGAGGTTACAGGCGATATCCTGACCAACGGCAAAACCATCGCCTTTCAATACTGTGCCAAGCCGATGGCGCCTGATAATCGGACGGCAATTTGGCACGGTGCCGAGTTCATTACGCTACGTGGGAACTCGGCTCTAGAGATTCGCGACTACTACCAGGCGCGCGTTAGCCTGCCACGCAGCCAGCGAGGTGACGACGCAGCCAGATATACGAAGTCTGGTTTGCGCGAGGAGACGATGGCGCGACTACTGGAGGCGCTAGAGTGCCTAATGGTGGAACAGCAACTGTATTTAGACCCGGAGTTGTCTCTGCCCAAACTGGCCGATTACCTGAACACGACCGTGAACCATGTCTCGCAAACGATTAACGCCGGTTTGCAAACAACCTTCTTTGATTACATCAATCAGAAGCGGGTGAAGGCGGCGATCGAGTTGATGCAGTCAGAAACCAGTTCCCGGGAAGCGATTCTCGATATTGCATTGGAGGTGGGTTTCAACTCGACCTCAACTTTTTATAACGCGTTTCGCAAGGTCACTGGACAAACGCCCGGTGCCTACCGTCAGCGGATGGTGTCAAAAGCCTGAAAGGTTCAGAGCGCCCTGAGGTACCAGGCGTAATCTAGATCCGGGACCTCGGCGTGATAGGCATTGCTCTCGCCTTGCCGGATGGCGGTATAGATCCGGACAAACTCCTCACCGAAATAGCCAGGTAAAATCTCGCTGCCGGCAAATAATTCGATCGCTTTATCAACACGTGCGGGCAATGTTGTCTCGTCTTCCGACAAGTCAGCATCCCGCGGCACCGGCTCCCCGGGGTCGACGGCGGCTTGTAATCCATAGTGAATACCTGCCAAAACAGCCGCCAGCACCAAGTAGGGGTTGGCCTCTGCACCCGCCACCCGGTGCTCAATACGTCGGTTATGCTCGGTCGACCGCGGGATGCGCAGTGCAACCTCGCGATGATCGTATCCCCAACTTTTCCCTGAAGGCGCCAGTGCGCCTGCTTTAAACCGCCGATAGGAGTTGGCATGAGGTGCAAAGCAGAGCATGGATTCATCCAGAAGCTGACCCAGCCCGCCAACTGCATGGCGCAGGCGTGGCATTAGGCGAGGTGGTTCCACCGGGTCGGGATCCGCAAAGACGTTAACGCCTTCACTGTCGTAGACGCTGGCATGAATATGCATGCCACTGCCGGCCAACTCACCAAAAGGCTTCGCCATGAACGTAGCGCCGTAACCATGTTTTCTGGCTACGCCCTTCACAATGCGCCTAAGTAGGAGCGCGTGAGTACCTGCTACAACCGCGTCGGCCTGGTGCAGCGTGTTGATTTCCCATTGCCCTGGAGAGAACTCGCCGTGCAGTGTGGTCAGCGGCACGCCCTGAAGCTCGCTGGCTATTCGGACGTCATTCAGAAAGGCATCGCAGTCGAAGAGGTCATCAGCCATACAGTATTGGATGCCTTGCTGCTCGAGATTCGTGCCCGGGATATTGCCCTTCAAAGGCATCGGGCGGGTGTCGTCAGTATTAGCAAGGAGATAAAACTCCAACTCTGTTGCGACTGTCGCCGAGAGGCCGTCTGCGTGATATCGAGCGAGTACGTTCTCCAATGGCTGGCGGGGGTCTACCCAGTCCAATTCGCCGTTGTCCTGCGTGTAGGCGACCATGACTTGAGCGACGGGGGAGTCATACCAAGGCGCCGGCGCGAGCGTACCCGAGACGGGCAGAATGATTTGATCGGGGTCACCACCAAGCTCTGAAAGGGGAATTTCGTCGTACCAGTCTCCCCTTGCGCCTAGCAGGGGTGCAGAGCGAGGCGTCAGAAAGGTGCCATCAAACAGCCTTGAGAACTCCGAGCGATGAATACGCTTTGCGCGCAAAATACCCGAGATATCGGGCATCAGCAGTTCCAGCACCTGCGTGTCAGGGTATGCTTTTAGAAACCGCTCTAATTCTGCCGCGTCGGCATAATTCATGTTTCGTCTCTCTTATTGCCCATAGCGGCAAGCTTAGGGCGGCATTCGCGTTTGTCTACCAGTCGTATAGGCCGCCATTCGATAGCGTATTAACTTCGATACACTCTGGCCTGCTAATCAGGTAAACGATGCGAGGGGTATTCACCGTCCACCCCTTTTCCCCCTTGGAGAGAGCCACATGTTTGGACTGCGCGCGATAAAAGACTCTTCTGAGCACACCGGATCCTACTACGCGGCATCGCGCAGCCCTGCGCTCGAGTATCCGCCACTGACCGACGAAATTGAATGTGATGTTGTGATCGTCGGCGGGGGCTTTTCTGGCGTCAACACGGCGGTAGAGCTCGCAGAGCGTGGTTATGAGGTGGTGCTGATTGAGGCCAATCGAGTCGGGTGGGGCGCAAGCGGTCGCAATGGTGGACAAATTATCGGTGGCATTGGCCACACCCCAGAAAGATTCAAGAAATCTATTGGTGAGGAGGGCATCAATACCATTTATCAAATGGGTATTGAGGCCCGCGATATCATTAAGGAGCGCGTTGAAACCTACGGCATTGATTGTGATCTCAAGTGGGGTTATTGCGATGTGGCGTTAAAGCCGCGGCATATGAAGGATTTTGCCGAGTGGCGTGACTGGGAGAAAACCATTGGTAACCCGCACCCTTACACGCTATTGGACGCGAGCGAGCTGAAAGATTTCGTGAACTCTGATCGGTATCTCGGTGGTCTTCACAATACGGCCAATGGCCACATTCACCCTCTGAACCTCTGCATTGGCGAGGCTGCGGCGGCAGTCAGCAGAGGCGCCCGTATTTTTGAGCAAACCCGGGCGTTGGAGATCATGCCTGGAGACAGGCCCGTCGTGAAGACCGAGCACGGTTGCCTGACCGCCAAGCATGTTGTGCTGGCGGGCAATGCGTACATGGGAAAGTTGATTCCAAGGCTCAGCACCCGGGTGTTGCCCTCAGCCAGCTCGGTTATTGCCACCGAGCCGTTGTCCGAATCGCTGGCTCAAAAGTTATTACCCGGTGACGTCGCCGTGTGTGATCCGAGAACCGCGCTGGATTACTTCAGGCTCTCCGCCGATCGCCGCATGTTGTTTGGCGGGCTGTCTAATTACACCGGTATGGAACCCAAAAATCTGGTCGCGGTGATGCGCAAGAAAATGCGCAATGTGTTCCCCGATCTCGCGGACATCAGAGTGGATTACGCTTGGAGTGGTTGGATTGGTATAGGCATCAATCGTATGCCGCAACTTGGCGAGCTGGCGCCGAATATTCGCTATATCCAGGCTTATTCAGGTCATGGCGTGGCACCGACCCATATTATGGCCAAGATCACCGCTGAGAGTATTGCTGGCGAATCGGACCGCTTCAACGTGATGGCGGCCATTCCCCACATGCCCTTCCCGGGAGGGCGAGTGTTCGGCAGGCCACTGCTTGCCGCGGGAATGGCGTATTACAAGCTGATGGATCTGCGGTAACGGTTATCTGTTACACCGCCTCGTCTGGCACCATCATGGCGTAGACCTTACGGACTTTTTCAACCACCTCGGCTGTACCTTTCCAGCCTTTTGGGAAGACCCAGCTATCGCCTGCTCTGACCTCAGAGACCACGCCGCTCTCAGAAGTAAAGCGCCAGTGCCCTTCCAGCAGATAGCAGAACTCAGTGAGTTCGAGATCAAGCTCTAATGTACCGGGCTCGCACTCCCAGGTGCCGGTATATAGCTGACCTTTCGCCAGTTCGCCCTCAAAAAAACCGGCATTGGTTTGCAAGGGCAGTGCGCCCACCGGCTCCCCAAAAGATTCGCATTCCTCGAGCCCTGTGAGCGCCGCGGGCTGCTTTTGAATACTGATGTCCGTCATAACTTACTCTCCGCCAGATATATTCGTTCATCACAGGGTGCTTTAAAGCAGATCTCACCTGAGGGAGTCTAGTGTACGTGACACCGCGACTGCTGCGCTTCTCAGCCCATATGCTCGCAGTCACGCACCTTTGCAATCGAGTACTCTAGGTGACTACGCAATGTGTAATGAGTAGTCAATGGCGAACGATGCGGTGGTGAGCGAAGTGCTCTTTCACGATGCGGATCGAGGCATCTGGAGTACGGCCGTTGATGCAGTAACAGGTCGCCATTCATGACGCTATTTGCCGCTACCACTGCTTTTTTTGTTTTCATCTTTGTAGCGATAGGCAACTATGCGGGCCGTCGCGTGAAGACGCTCGAGGACTACTACGTCGC
>Ga0163109_10003545_pt1 | contig 11920 bp, 7 predicted proteins | sample CRUFie1St13metaG_FD_108704 | JGI IMG/M metagenome (GOLD analysis project Ga0163109, IMG submission 108704) | Marine microbial communities from the Costa Rica Dome - CRUD Field 142mm St13 metaG | ecosystem: Environmental > Aquatic > Marine > Oceanic > Photic zone | place: Costa Rica: the Eastern... | reverse complement strand
TCGTGATGGCGCCGCTTATTTTCATCAAGCTGGACATAGATGTAGCCGGCAAATTTGTGCGCGCGGTGTTCCCCTGGTACTACTTGTTGATTCTAAGTCTGGCCGGACTGGGCGCGCTGACCCTGGTGGCCTTCGCGCCTCTGAATGCCGGCCTGATGGCGCTGATCGCTGGATCTACCGCATACTGTCGTCAATACCTGATGCCGCAGATCAATGATTACCGGGATCGCTCGCGAGCCGGCGAGGCGGGGGCCACAGAAATTTTTGACAAGCTGCACCGTCGCTCAGAAGTGCTCAACGGGCTGCAGCTGCTGACAGTGATGGCTGTTCTGCTGCACCTGGCCTTTGTCCAGTTCTCCTGACCGCTGCGCGATTATTCGATCTAAGGGCGCGCCGGATAAGCACGGAGCAGTCGCGCAATTTTCAGTGGGACTGAGTTGTCGCCGCCTGTCGGGAAACAGCCATCCGCAACACGATGGGATCAGAGATTTCCGGCGGAAAGTTAGCGGCCCGATCATCGCTTCCGCCAACTTCCTCACATGCTATAACCCTTTCTGATCCATGATGGCCTGATGAAGCAGGTGCCGTGAGGTACTGCGGAAATTAGTCAGTCTCTGACCCGCCTGCTGGATTATTTCGACAAAGACCACCTCTTCGGCAGGGTCGGTCCAGAACTAGGTTCCGGCCGCACCACCCAGTAGTATTCCCAGAGCAGGCCAGGATGATTAGTTTTGCTTAACTACGGGCTTAAAGACAGTGACCGTAACAACACTTTCCAGACCGCATCACCTGATCTGAGTGGGGAGTTTCGCTTCGCGTTCAGGTTTTATCGAGTCCCTTAAGTGAGACTAGAGCGAGCAATGGTTATTCAGAACGTGGTTTGTACACTGAGTATCCAACGGCGGTAACGGCTGCTGCAGGAATCTTGAATCAGTGTGATGTTGCCTTCAATGGTTGTTCCTTCGTAGCGCTCCCGATATCGGCACTCAAAGGCGTCGAGCGTGTTGTCCGTTTCCAGTCGGAACACCCAGTCATCGAACCATATTTTCTGCAAGAACAGATCCAGAGACCGTTGTCGGTCATTACGCGTTCGCGTAACGATGTCGATGTTGTAGTAACCACCCCATACAGAATGGCTGTAATCGATGCCATAACTCAGGTTGATGGAGGTGATGTCCTGTCTGAAATTCAGATTAGCAAATCCTCTGCCGCCAGTTCGTACTTTTTGATTTATAAAAGGGTCAAGTATCTCAGAATCGAACAGACCCATTCGGCCAGAGATAATGGCGTTCGGCATATTAAACTGATTCAGCCTCAGGCTGGCTCGTGTGAACCATCCGTATTGCTTAGCCGGCCCGACGTTGCCCGTGGCAGAAACCGGTCTGTCCGGATCAACCGTAGCATTGATCCGGCCAATCTTGTTATCGATGTCTGAGTAAAAGGCGCTGGTAGCCAGCACGCCCGCATCATTTGGCAGGCGATACTCTAGCTCTGCTTCGTAAGACCAGCTGGTTTCGGGCTCGAGGTCCGGATTCCCGGCGAAGCCATCAATATCACGGTCTTCGTTATTTGCAGTTGCTGCGAACGCCGAGAAGCTTAGCTGGGAGACATCCCGGCGTACAGTCCCGCGAAACCGGAAGTTGTCAGCAAAGTTATAGCGATAGTCAAAAGTCGGGCGCCAGAACTGAAAGTCACGGGTTCTGTTGATCTCACCGGTCTGGGCAATTTCTGACGTTTCATAGACGACACTGCTTTCGAGAGAGCTTTTATCGTTAATTGTCCAGTTGTAGAAGGCGAAACCTTCATAGCGGGTTTCCTCAACTCTTGTTCCTGCGTTAGAGGCAGAAGGCAACAATGACAGACCACCATACTGATCTGACGCCGGCTCGGTACCGAAAGGACTTGCGATGAAAAGAGCTGAATTCAACTCCGTTATAGCCCGCTCAAAGCCTATCCGGACCGACTGCTCTGCGCTCAGTGAAAAATTGTAGTTCGATTGAACGATGAATTCGTTTCGCTCTCGCTGAGAATCAATGAACAGGTTCTTGGCCAGCGGCTCAGTGGAAGGGTCTGCTACGAACCGCTCTCTGATCGAGTTACGAACTTCATTGTTGGCGACAAACAGCACCGCTAGCCGGGAGCTGTTGGCAAAGCTGTATTCGTAGTCGCCACCGATCTCCCAGTTTCTTTCGTCATTATCTATACGCTCTTCCTGGGTGCTTTCAATGCCCACGCCGCCGACAAAGTCTACGAAATCTCTCTGGATAGCGCGTGGGAAATCTCCCCGCTGGAGCTGAGCGTTGAGCTGCATGCGGTGAGCACCCAGGCCATAGCTCATGTTGGTGCTTAGAGATCGCCGATCCTGATCGCGAACATTCTCTTCAAACAGCGTGCCCAACAATTCGCCGCTGGAGGTCACCCTGAGCTCCCTGTTGTAGCGGTTTTCGTAGTTAGGTCTCGATTCAGCATTGACCAGCGCCTGAAAGTTGTCAATTTGCGTGGACCAGCCGATGTTGCCGCCTATTTCATAGGTGTTATCGTGATTGAGGCGCTGAACGAGCTCTACCTGAGTGCTCGACCGCGACGGCACCGCCAGAAGAATGATGTTGATAACCTCGCCAGCGCCCCTGACGTTCAGCTCGCCAGAGGTGTCCCTGATGATTTCGATCCGCTCGACTTCGGCGGCAGTAATGCGATCCAGCTGATCCCGCGCTGAGTTGTCCTTGCCTGCGATCCGCTGTCCGTTGATGAGGATATTGCCTCCGGTGCCGAGACCTCGGCCACCGCCGCCGCGATTCCCTCCGAAAACATTGACACCGGGTATGCGGTCCAGCATGTCGCTGGCAGTGATGGGATTGTACTGATCAAAGAATCCAGACTCGTAGACGACGGTAGAATTCGCCGCGCCGGGGTCTACAGTGCTGTTTCGCTCGCCGCTGCCCGGCCCGGTCAAGGGCGCTGCGTTTTCCGGAGCCTGCTGGCCGAAGGCTGCAGGCGCCTGCAGGAGGCTCGCGAGCGCTGTGCCGGTCAATATTCTCACGAAACTCGGGGAATAAAGCGGTCGCATCAATGTCAAAAACCGGCCTTGTAAAGACAAAGCGCGAACCATAACAGATTTCGATGCGCTTGTAGGCCGCTGGCCGCGAATTTTCATCCTGTGACTGCTATAAAGCCAGTAAAAGGCGGGGCATGGCGATTTTCCGGCTCGGGCTCTGTTCCTGTAGTCGGAGAGAGGCAGGCCATGGAATGAATGTTGAATTGCTTGCTCATTTAAGCGCCGATCATCCCTCATCTTGCTCCAGGATTTCCCATGCGTCATAGGCCGCATTCAGCTCGGAACGAATTCCCTCCGACTTTTTGAGTACGGCCTCTACCTGGGATTGGCCTTCGTCATAAAAGCCCTCTGCTGCCATCTCGACCTCCAGTCTGTGGGCCTGGCTCTCCAGCTTGTCAATTAGTTTCATGAGCCGTTCGAGCTCTTTCTTCTTCTTGCTGGCATTTTTCCGGTCTGCCTGCATCTGCCGCGGGCTGCGCTTCGTGTCCGTGTCTGACTCTTTTGGGGTGTTCGATGCAGAGGCTGAATGTTCCTGATCCAGAATACGCTGCAGCGATCCTCCCCCGAGGGTCCAGTCGGTGTAACCCCCGACATGAGTTTCGACGTTGCCGCCGCCGGAGAACACCATCACGCTGGTTACGGTATTGTCCATGAACTGTCTGTCATGGCTCACCACCAGAACGGTGCCTTCAAAGGAAATCAGAATCTCTTCCAGCAGTTCTAGAGTTTCAATATCCAGGTCATTGGTGGGTTCATCAAGCACGAGGATGTTTGCGGGTTTTCTGAACAGCTTGGCAAGAATTGCTCTGTTCTGCTCGCCACCGCTGAGGGCTCCTGCCGGCGTGCGTACCCGGTCAGGCGTGAACATGAAGTCGTTGAGATAGGTGATGGCATGCTTACGCTTGCCGTTGATTTCGATGAAGTCCTGCCCGGCACAAATGTTATCAATCAGGTCCTTCTCTGGATCGAGATGTTCCCGAAGCTGATCGAAGTAGGCGATTTCCAGTTTGGTTCCCAGCGTGACGCTGCCCTCACTTGGCGTGAGATTGCCCAGTATCAGTTTAAGAAGGGTCGATTTACCGGCGCCATTGACTCCTATCAGCCCGATCCGGTCACCTCGCATCACGGTTGCCGACAAGTTTTTAATGATTTCTTTGGTATCAAAGCGGTGTGATACGCGGGTTAATTCGGCAACAAGATTGCCAGATCGCCCTCCCTGGCTGGCTTCGAAGTTGGCCTTACCCTGCTGACTTCGCCTTTGTCTTCGTTCTTCGCGCATCGCTTCGAGCGCTCGAACTCGCCCTTCATTGCGTGTCCGGCGGGCCTTGATTCCCTGTCGGATCCAGACTTCTTCCTCGGCGAGTTTCTGATCAAAGAGTTTGTTGGCGGACGCCTCCGCCGCCAGCTGTTCTTCTCTGAAACGCAAAAAACGCTGATAAGTGCCGGAAAAATGGTGCAGCTTGCCCCGGTCAATTTCGGCAATCTCATTGACCACTTTTTCGAGGAAACGGCGGTCGTGGGTCACCAACAGCAGCGCCCCGGTAAATTCTTGCAGCGCCTGCTCAAGCCACTCAATAGTAGGAATATCCAGGTGGTTTGTCGGCTCATCCAACAGTAGGATTTCCGGTTCTTTGACCAACGCTTTTGCCAGAGCGACGCGCTTGCGCCAGCCGCCGGACAGGTTGCTCATGGCCTCGCCCGCCGGTAGCTGGAGGCGATCAATGATCGCGTCCACTTTCGTGCTGAGATTCCAGCCGTCATTCAGTTCCAGCTTTGCCTGAATGTGTTCCAGCTCGGCGAAGTTGGCGGCATCTCCGAGAGACGTCAGGTGGTGGTATCGCTTTAACAGGTCGCCGATCTCAGACAGTCCGTCGGCTACCACTTCGTAAACGGTGTCACTGCCTGCTTCCGGCAAGGACTGCTCCAGCCAGGCGACAGCGGTACCCGGTCGAATCCAGCGTTCGCCCCCATCAGGCTGTGCAGATCCGGCAACGATCCTCATGAGGGTCGTTTTACCGGCGCCGTTGCGACCCAACAAGCCAATTCGCTGGCCTTTGGCGATCTGAAAATCAACCTCATCCAGCAAGATATGTGTGCCGAAGTTCAGTGAGACTTTGTCGAGGCGAAGTAGCGACATCAAAAATTCCGATGTTAGTGATCAGGTAGCCAGGTGCTGGTTTATGACGCCCACAAACGCCGGGCCGTAGCGTTCCAGCTTTCGCTCTCCGACGCCCGACAGCTCACCGAACTCTTCCATGGTCTGTGGCAGACGTAGACACATCTCCTGCAGCGTAGTGTCATGGAACACAACGTAAGGGGGAACGCCCAGCTCTTCCGCGTAGCCTCGACGGCATTCCCGGAGTGCTTCCCACAGTGCAATGTCAACCTCCGGCGCCAGCTGAACTTTGGTCTGCGCCCGTGCAGCGGCCGTCTGAACGTCTTTGCGCAGCGCAATGGTTTCTTCTCCGCGCAGCAAGGGGCGGCATTTTTCTTCAAGCCGGAGGGCGCCAAAGCGTTCCAGATCAACACTCATATAACCGCGAGCCACCAGTTGGCGGAAAACAGATCGCCACTGATTGTTGTTTAGATCCTGACCTATGCCGTAAACGGGCAGCTTCTGATGGCCATACTGAAAAATCCTGTCATTGTTTGTGCCTCTGACAACTTCAATCAAGTGATTAACGCCGAAACGCTGTTCGGTGCGAAAAGCGGCGCTCAATGCCTTGCGGGCGGCCTCTGAGCCGTCCCAAGTCTCGGGTGGGTCAAGGCAGTTGTCACAGTTGCCGCAGGCCTGGTTCTGATGTTCGCCGAAGTAGGACAGTAGGACCTGCCGCCTGCAGGTCGTGATTTCGCACAATCCCAGCATGGCGTTGAGCCGATGATGCTCGGCCCGTTTGTGATGTTCACTGCTTTCGGAATTGACCATCATTTGGCGAAGTTTGATGACGTCCTGTAACCCATAGATCATCCATGCTGTTGCCGGCTCGCCGTCGCGGCCGGCCCGGCCGGTTTCCTGATAGTAGGACTCGAGGGTTTTTGGCAAATCAAGATGGGCGACAAATCGAACGTCCGGTTTGTCGATTCCCATACCGAAGGCGATGGTGGCCACGATAATGACAGCTTCATTGCGGAGAAACAGTGCCTGATGGTTAGATCGCAACTCTGTGCTCAGGCCGGCATGATAGGGATAGGCGTTGAAGCCCTGCTCACGGAGCCAGGTGGCGATGTCTTCGGTCTTGTTGCGAGACAGGCAGTAGACAATGCCAGAATCACCCTGATGCTCAGACTTCAGGAACTTCAACAGTTGCTGCTTGGCGTTATGTTTTACCCCGATTCGGTAACGGATGTTCGGGCGATCGAAACCGGCAATGAATTTCTCCGCGTCGTCTAACTGGAGACGGCTGACGATCTCCTCCCGGGTCCTGGCGTCGGCGGTAGCGGTCAGGGCGATACGCGGGACTGCGGGAAAAATCTCATGCAGCAGGCTAAGCTGGAGATAGTCTGCGCGAAAATCATGCCCCCACTGGGACACGCAGTGCGCTTCGTCGATGGCAAACAGCGCCAGTTCGGCCTCTTTCAGCAGCTGCAGGGTGCGCGCTTGGGTCAGCCGTTCGGGCGCGATATACAGGAGGTCGAGAACCCCTTCGATGAGCTGCTGTTCGATGGCTCTGACCTCGTCTGCTGACTGTGTCGAATTAAGAAATGCGGCTTTGACGCCCAACAGCCGCATCGCGTCAACCTGATCCTGCATCAGGGCGATCAAGGGAGAGATGACAATGCCGCAGCCGTCTCTGGCCAGCGCAGGTATCTGATAGCAAAGGGATTTGCCTCCGCCGGTTGGCATCAGCACCAGGGCATCATTACCCGTAATCAGGGTTTGAATGATCTTGTCCTGTGGTTGACGAAAGGCGCTGAAGCCAAAGACTTGCTTCAATATTTGGGTTGAGGCTTCCATTAGGGACGAAGTATAGCGGCTATAGAATCTTCAAGACTAACTTGTATGCACTGGCTGGCCCGCCATCTGCAGCAGCAGGAGGACAGAGCTTGTGCGGGGCGGCATTCACAAGTCCAGATGGCTGCGTTGCCGGATCACTGCACCGAGGTTTGGGGCATTGCAATTCGACGGGTAAAGGCAGGATACTGGACTCTTGATCTTTCTTGGTAGGTTGCGACTAAAAGAAGCTTCTGTCACGAATTCTGGATCTGCTGGTGCTCGGCACCATGGTTAGTGGTGCTGCCCGGGCGCAAAGCGTGTTCGGCTTTGATGAAGATGCGGCTTCAGCACAATTGGCTTTGGAAGCGGAATTTGATGGTAGCCTTTCAGCTTCTGAACAGGAGGAATGGCTCAGAATACTGTCCCGTGATCCTCATTATGTGGAGTCGGCAGGGGCAGGGCTGTGATAGATTTTGTGGCGGCGCGTTTTGAAGAGTGGGGCTACGAGGTTGAAATTGCCGAATATCAGGTTCTTTTTCCATCGCCGCGCACCCGCGAGCTTGAACTGGTAGCGCCTTACCGTTATACCGCATGTCTTGCCGAAGACTCTCTTGCTGAGGATGCGAGCTCCTCTCGCATCGACAACTCGCTGCCGCCCTACAACGCATCTTCCTCGGACGGAGATGTTGAAGGGAAAATTGCGATTGCGCGCTACGGTGGCTCCTGACGAGGAATAAAGCCAAAACTGGCCGGGGAAAAGGTGGCGGGTGGCACTATTACTTTTTCGGATCCGGCTGACGATGGCTTCGGAGCAGGGGATACTTATCCTGAGTGATCTTACAAGCACGAAAGCGGGGTGCAGCGAGGGTCGGTGATGGATATGCCGACTTATCCCGGCGATCCGTTAACGCCGTTTGTCGGGGCAACGTCAGAGGCGGAGCGCCTGGCGCTGAAAGACGCGCCAACCATCACGGAAATACCAGGTCTGCCTATCTCTCACCGAGACGCTTTGCCATTGCTTCAGGCCATGGGAGGCGAAGTGGTGCTGCGGGAGTGGCGTGGTGGTTTACGCATCATATCTATGCTCCCGGATTTTATACGGGCTACGGTGTGAAGACATTACCCGGAGTGCGTGAAGCCATCGAGGAGAGACAGTATGAGCTGGCCGAACAGAAAATCCGGATGGCGGCAGAGGTTAGTGGCGGTATGGCAACGCGCATAATAGAGCTCATGGCGCAGTGAAGTAACGGTCCGGTTTCACTATGGGCCGTGTTGGCAAAACTGAGCGTCTGCTGAGCGGCTAGAACAGACCAAAAGGCTGAAATTCGCCGTTGAGTAAATCTCGTGACCCCTGATGCCCAAGCCAGCCATTGATGACGGTTTGATAGACACGCCGGAAATCTGTGGTGTAGGCGAGATTGTCCTCCGGATTGAGCTGTGTGAGGCTGGGCAGCTCTCCGTAGTGGCCACCTTGTACCTGTTTGCCGATTACAAACATATTATTCGCCGCACCGTGATCTGTGCCGAGATTGACATTTTCAGGGACGCGTCGACCGAACTCCGAAAAGATCATCAACGCGACATCATCTGCTCTACCGATTCGCTCAAGATCCTGCATAAAGGCTGAGACTGCGTCGGAGGTGTAGGTGAGCAGGCGGCGGTGAACATTGTTCTGGTACACATGCGTGTCAAAGGCATTATTTCTGTATGAGACGTAGAACACCTTGGTGGGCATTCCCGCATCTATCAGGGATACCACTTTCGGCAAATCCAGGCTGTTTACCCCATAGTCTATGGGTGAGCTGTAGTTCTCCCAGGCCTGTCTAACCAGACTCGACGCATCTTGAGCGCTGCGCGCGATATTCAGTAAAAAGTCTCTGGCGCCGTTGGACTGACTGCCGGTCTCAGCCACCCGGTTCAGCTCGTCCTGCTCCTCATAAAATGCCTCACGCGTAAATCGGGCAGGCTGATCGAACACAACCGGTACATGAGCCGCACTGCGAACGGCGAGAGACTGTCTTGCAGCGATGTTGACGAGATAGTTCGGGGGTGCATCGGGCGCTATTTCCCCAGCCAAGCGGCCAACCCATCCGTATTCATCTCCGCTGTTTGGGGCGGCCGTGTGCCAGTACGCCATCGAGGTGAAGTGTGAGTATGAGGGGTTTTCATAACCACACCCGTGGAAGATAGCCAGGTTGCCATCTTTATAGAGACGTTCAAAACCTGCCATGCCTCCGTTGAGACCGAAGTGATCATCCAGTATCCGTAGGTCATGCTTGGGAAGACCAATGTTGGGGCGATGCCGATAGTAAGCATCGTCTCCATAGGGCACCACTGTATTCAATCCGTCATTGCCCCCGGACAGCTCAAGGATCACGAGGATCTTTTCGTTGTCTTGCGCCGCTGCGGCTGCATGGGCAGCCTGTCCGATTAATGAGGGCGCCAATACGGTGCCACTCAGGCCTGCCAGACTAATTCCAGCCATTCCCTTTCGAAGTATTTGGCGACGGGTGAGTGTTGAGGAAAACCGTCTGTTATTGGCTGTTTTCATATCTCTATCCTCGTTCTTCTTATCCGAGCTGATACTCAGGTTGGCTCATAAGCAGATGCAGCATCATGCGCAGAGCATCTTCCATGTAGGTCTGTGCCGCTGGGATGTCCGATGTCCCGAGCTCTTCCTCAAGAAAACCGATCAACATAGTGCGGGTATTAGAGCTTGGCTCGACCCTCATATACCGGAAGATGAAATAGTCTACGACTTCGCTGGCTGTGGCTAACTCCTGCTGAAGAACGTCTTCAGTGAGGTTGAGCCTCGCTGTATGACGGGGGATTGGCTTAACACGCTGAATGGCCATTTGCCAGCCCCTAAAACTGCCGTAGCGGGTGTTGAAGTCTTCATCCCTATCCGCCAACTGGTTTGACTCGGCCATAACTGCTCCATCACTGATGTTAGAAGGCTGAGTTGCAGAGGTGATGTCCATGCCATCTCGAATCCGCTGGGCCACGCTCTGGATTTCACGGCTCCCGTTGCGCCGGTCAGGAGGTATGAAGTTGATATCCGGAAAGAGCACATCGCGGGCGAAATTGCCACGCTCCAGCAAAAGCCCGGGCGTGATCCAGCTCCGACCTCCAGCCCAACCTGCAACGGTTGGCGGTCTGAACAGAGTCTGACCTAGTGAACCGGTTGTTCGATTGAAATCTGGAACACCGGGTACGCTATCCAGACCAAGTTTCTTGTAGGTCGATATGGCCAGTTCCACGGGGCTTTTGATATGCGTGCCTACTGAAGCGTCGCTGTAGAAATCCTTAGAAAGGAAGATCGTTTCTAACAGGGTCGCAATCTCGTAGTCTGCTTCCCTCAGCACTGAGCCCAATTCGCTTTGCAGTTCCGTGCTCAGCTCTGTTCTGACGAAAAAGCGATAAATCTTGCCAGCGATGTATTCGGCCGTAGCAGGCTGTTCCATAATCACCGCAATAATGTCTTCACCATCGAATTCTCCGGAGCGACCGAGAAATTCTTTGCGCTCACCGTCATGCTCATGCTCATTAAAGGCAAATTGCAGATCTACATAGTTCCAACCGGTAAACGCTCGGGCGGCCTCACGAATATCCTGTTCGCCGTAGTTGCCAACGCCCATGGTGAAGAGCTCCATGATCTCCCGGGCAAAATTTTCATTAGGCGCTCCTTTGACATTTACTCCGGCATCAAGAAACGCCAGCATTGCGGGGTCCTTTGCCACCGCTAGCATGAGCTCGTGGAAATTACCGGTTCCCATAGCGTGGAAGAGTTCCAGTTCTTGGAGTAGCTTGCGGTAATCCCTTACCTTGCCTTCACTGATCGCGAAGTGTCCATGCCAGAACAAGGCCATTTTTTCCTGTAGAGGAGTTTCGGTTGTCAGCATCCGGTTTGCCCACCAGTAGGCGACTCGCTCTGTTTCAAGCCGACTTGCACGTAGCCAGTAGAAGAACTTGTTCACGACTGGTTGAAGCCGACGGTTGCCCTCAGGTTTAACCTTTACTCCCAGCGCTTCTCCAGTTCGTTTTGCCAGTTCAGTTGTTGCCGGTCTGCTCGGGGGGAATGGTTCAAGGCCCGGATCATGAATTCCTGAATGATCAAACGGTAAGGCGGAGTTATTCTCAGCCGTATCGAAATTCACTAGCTGCTCAACTGCGCCTTGAAGGCCCATTTCTAACACAGCCTGAATTTGATCTGGCGTCCCACCAAATCCTGCGCGTTCGAGGAGATGCGCAGCGGTGTCTTGATTCCAGCTGGGCGCTGGTAGAGGTGTCAGATCGTCTTGCCAAGAATTTTGTGCCGATACGCTTACAGCGAACGCATAGCTTAAGAGGTACACGATGAGTGCGACCAGCACGTGCGCGCCACAGCGGCGGTGTATTTTTTCCTGAGCAAACAACATGATTGGTTTTTATCGCTTACGTGATGGATTTAAACTACCCTAAATCGAAAGGTTTTAACATACTCCAAGTTGATCTACTGCGCTGTGTTGCTGTAGCCAATCCGCGGAATTGGAAGAATCCAATTAATGAGCCAAAACGTAGCTCAGTGTTGTGCAATTTTTCGCCCTATATTTGAAAATGCTAGATTTCAGTTTCCCCACATCTGATTTTGCAAAGGCTTGGGTCAAACTGTTAACCGGCTCAGTGCTGTCAGCACTGGTCTGTCTATCAATCATTGCGGGGGCGGAAGCTGGTACCATTGTCGAAGTACAGACTTCATTTGGTAGCTTTCACCTTGAAGTAGATGAGGCATCTGCTCCTGTCACCGGCGGTAATTTTCTCAATTACGTCAGAAGTGGGCGATACAACAACACCTTTATCCATGGCGCTATCGGCGGGTCCCTGATCCGCGGCGGCGGCTACACCTTCACCAACTGCGCCGACGGCCCACAGAGAATCGAGCTGGATGACCC